>Ga0315284_10001993_pt1 | contig 29305 bp, 12 predicted proteins | sample YL17G09_16_MG_FD_203696 | JGI IMG/M metagenome (GOLD analysis project Ga0315284, IMG submission 203696) | Sediment microbial communities from Yellowstone Lake, YNP, Wyoming, USA - YL17G09_16 | ecosystem: Environmental > Aquatic > Freshwater > Lake > Sediment | place: USA: Wyoming | collected...
TCTGCATCGGCCAGATTGATTTTCATCCTACGGTTGATGTAGTTCGTTCGCCTCAGGTTGAGTTCTTCCAGGAGTTTTTGTGATTCTTCATAGTTGCCCTCTGCGATTTTCTGACGCGCTAGTTCCAGGTACCTTTTTTCTTCGCTTTCCATCTCCACGCTATCCGATGCCTGGTAGTTGCGACCCCCTTCCACGGCTTTCTCCAGGTTTTCTTTACCCATCTTGATCTGCAAGGCACCTAAACTGGTGCGGATCATGGCCTCAAGCTTTTGAATCATATCTTTGCTGATATAGTATTTTTTTGGTTTATCCAGTTCTTCCAGGGCCTCTTCATAGGCCTTTACGGCAGATTTCGCGTTGGCGAGAGCAGCCAGAGCTTCACCTTTCAGAAAAAGGGTATACTCATCGAAAAGTTCCTTGTATCCTTCTCTTTCCATGCTGGTAATGAAGCCAAGGAAATCTTCCGCTTTTTTAAGGGTCTCCAACGCCTCTTTCGGTTTCTCAAGCTTCAATTCTGCCTGGGTCTGGACCCAGAGGAAGAGCACTGCCATAGCAGCCTTATCTCTGAGATCAATAAGCCCAAGGGCGATGGTAATATGCTTCAATTGTTCAGCATATTTCCCTTCCTCGCGTGCCCTGAGCGCCATGAGATAATGGCCTGTTGCTTGCAGGATGGGTTCCTTGGCGTGGATAAAAGGGTCGAAGCTTTCGGGAAAGAGCAATCGTTTCCTAAGTCCGTTGAAGATGTTCAGGTCGAAATTGCTCTGAAATTCCTTGTACAATAAAGTTGCTTCGCCTAAGTCGGCAAGGATACTAACAGCCTGTTCGAATCTCCACCACCCATAGGCATCTTTAAGCATCTCAAGCATGAGGGGAAGGCCAGTCCTGTCTCCTCTTTTCATGAGGATGAGTGCGGCATCTGCACGCACATGTCTGTCAGAGTCCTTCAGTGCCTCCCTCAGAGCAGGGACGACGCGTTCATCGGCTATTTCTCCAAGGGCCCGTATTGCCTCCTGGCGAACCATATCTTTCCTGTCTTTCAAGGCTTCGATCAGCGCCGGTACGGCGGCTCTGTCTTTAATCCTTCCTAATGCTTTTGCAGTGTGCTCTCGCACCAGCCAATCGAGATCTTTAAGCATCCCGATGAGAACGGCAACTGCTGCGGGATCCTCTATTTTCCCCAGGGCTTCTGCAGCATTCGCGCGTACTTCATGTTCAGCGTCCCGGAGCGCTTCGATCAAGGCCGCTACTGCCGATCGGTCCCTTGTGTCGCCAAGGGATGAGGCTGCAACAGAGCGATTTCCCTTCTCAACGTCATTCTTCAATATCTCAATTAATGCACTCACCACAGTCAGGCCACTGAATGATCGCAACCCATAGGCCGTATGCCACCGCACCTGTTTATCAGGATCCTTGAGCGCCTGAATCAGGAAGGGAACCGCTGTTTCATCGCCGATGTCCCCAAGAGCCGATGCCGCTCCCCTGCGTACAGAGTTTTCCTTGTCCTTCAGCAATTCAATAAGATGAGAAGTTGCCCTCCTGTCTTTGAGCTTTCCAAGGATAAAAGCTGCTTGTCTCCGGAGTTCCGGGTTAAGGTCTCTCAAGAGTTCAATAAGACCGGGCACGGCTGATCTGTCCCCGATTTCCTCAATCGCCCTCGCCGCATCGTATTGTACATTTGAATCCGGATCCCTGAGCAAAAACACGAGCATCGGCACTGCGGTCCTGTCGCCTATTTTTCCGAGGGCATTTGCGGCATTGCCGCGCACGCGCGGATCCTGATCTTGATCTTTCAAGAGTTCTATCAGAAATGGCACTACAGTTCTGTCACCTATACTGCTGAGGGCATAGACTGCGTGGCGGCGCACGTGAGTGTGGACATCTTTCGACATCTCGACCAATATTGGCAGCACTTCCTTTTTGTCTCCCATAAACGTAAGACCCAGTATCATCCTGTCCCTGATTGCAGCAGAAGGGCTCTTTGTCAGCCCGAATATCAACGAGAGGGCCTCCTTTTTCCCTCGTTTATTTCCCACAACTCCTATGAGTGCTCCATAGTGGCCGCTCAGGGAAGGATTGAGATTCACCCCTTGTACTATATAATGATAGGCATTATCGAAATCGTTGAGATTCCCGGAGACATACCCCATGCCAATGGCCGCATCAATGAGAAAGGGCTTCATCTTTAAGGACCTGTCAAAGGCGTCTCTTGCCTTTTCCCTTTGCTCTGTTTCCTCATAGAACCAGCCAAGGTTATTCCAGGGGTCAGCATATGTTGGGTCTTCCTTAGTCGCTTTGAGTAATCGTTCCTCCCATTTCTCTGCGATCTTCTGATGGTCCTTGGTCTCCTTAAAACTGTGTTTTTCGTCGGCATAAAGATATGAGAAATACAAGCCCTCGGCATTCAGCCTCCAGGCATCAACAGAGGATGTCTTCAGGCTCATTACCCGGTCCTGCTCTTCTGCGCTGATGGTCATGCCGAGTTCTTTAATGATATCCACAACAGCCTTCGAAGTCTCTATGAGAAGACGCGAGAGCGGGGCTGTGAACTGTTTTGTTGCAAGGATATTGCCTGAAATAATGTCCAGGACGGAAAGTTCGATCCTGATGCCCTCTGGTGTGCTCTGAAAAGTTCCAATCCAGATCTGTCGCAGGAAAAAATCTTTTTTTGCTTCTTTGATAAGAACATCCTGGGTCGTCTTGTTTAAATTGTCCTTGATGTGTAGGTCCAGAACATTCAGGCTTGACAGATCTTTCAGCTCCATAGCCTCCAGTGTTTTCAGGTACTTCAAATCGGTAATCATTGCATCCTGCAATCCAATGGCAAGCCAATCCAAGTCGGCGTTTCCCGTAGCATTCTTGAAGGGGATTACGGTGATCCTTACAGGATCAGTTGTCAAAGCGAGTTTCAATTCCTCCGGTACCGCCTCTATGGGAGGTATCAAGATCAAAATCAGTAAAAGCAATATAATCTTTTTCATCGGAAGTATATTCACCTCCAATCCCCTCTGAGGGTGAAGGGGGCCCAGAAGAAGGGATGATCGTAAGTCTCCCTCAGCCTCCTCTGTGCCTCGGTTAACGCCTGAGCCTTCGTCATTCCTTTCATCAGGTTCTGATAGAATAGCCCCATCAGTTCAGCCGTCGACTGATCCGCCACTTTCCATAACGTCGCTATCACCGCAGGACTCCCCGCATAGATAAACGCATTTTCCATACTCACCACATCATCCCCACTCAACACCTCCCCCACTCCCGTCTCACAAGCTGAAAGTACAGTCAGTGTCGTCCCCTTAAGCGGCAAACCCCATATCTCCTCCACCGTAAGTTTGCTGTCCGACATCACCAGATGGCTCTTCGTACTGTCTATCGGATCAAAGATCCCATGAGTCGATAGATGAAGTATGGAGTAGCCCTTCTCTTTATTCTGAATCACTTCTTTTTTAGCCTCCCTCTGACGGTATATCATCTTTTTCCCAAAGTGCCTCGATATGTCAGCCACTTCTTTCTCCGCATAGCTAAGGCTCCCATCAGGGTTGCTGAAGGCAAGAAGTGTGTGGTCCCCTGTTACTTTCTGCTTCCCCCGCTCCATCGCCACCCCCAAGATCGATGTCGAGTTCAGGTAAAAGATCCGATACCGGTCTATCAAATATTTACCTTCAGGATCTATGAGGACTCCAAAGGGAAGCTGGTGTAAAAAGCCATTCGGGGCGATCCCGATCACCTTTACCCCTTTTAGTCTCCCCCCCTCTTCCATGGGCCTGATGAGCATATTATAAAGCTCCCTCGATAAGGGCTTGATCACCCTGGAGTTCTCCCCCTCCACTTTCGCATAGATCCCCTTCCTCAAGGATGCCACTTTATCTTTAAGCTCGTTTCTCTTTACCTGGGTCTCCACAATGTCTATGCCTTTTGCTCCGATCACAAAGATAACCAGTTTGTCCGGAAGCATCAGGTATTGGAGAAGAACCGTGTCCTCAGGTAGTTGCTCCTGGATGGCGCTCAGCTCCATCGGTTTGGCCCCCATTAACGCTGCCATGTCAGGATGCGTCTTTTTCAGGTTGGTCAGGTAGACCTGAAGTTCTCTACGCTTCTCGTTCCTCTCTCGCTCCAGCCTCTTGATCTCATCTTCTCCCTGTGATGGGTCTCCTACCCCTTTTTTATCTCTACCCATTCCCTCTATCTTATGGCTAAGGGATTCGATCTCTTCCTGCTTCTTTCTGTATTCAATGATCAGTTTCTGCTTTTCTGCATCGGCCAGATTGATTTTCATCCTACGGTTGATGTAGTTCGTTCGCCTCAGGTTGAGTTCTTCCAGGAGTTTTTGTGATTCTTCATAGTTGCCCTCTGCGATTTTCTGACGCGCTAGTTCCATGTATCTCTTTTCTTCGCTTTCCATCTCCACGCTATCCGATGCCTGGTAGTTGCGACCCCCTTCCACGGCTTTCTCCAGGTTCTCCTTCCCCATCTTGATTTGGAATGCACCGAGGCTGGTGCGGACCATGGCTTCCAGTTTGCAGGCCGCATCTTTCTTTTGATAATTTCTCTTGCTCCTTTCGAGCATGCTTAATGCGTCTTCATATGCCTTCGTTGCCGTCTTACTGTCGCCTCCAGCAACGGCAATTTCTCCCTTGAGAAAAGCAGTGTATTCCTCAAAGAGTTCTTCATAATCCTCCCTCTCTTTTTTAGAAATATACGCAAGGAGTTCCTCCGCTTTTTTAATAGTTTCAAAGGAATCCGTTGATTTCTCAAGCTTTAGTTCTGCGTGTGCTTTCAACCATAGAGAAAGAACAGCAAGAGCGGTCTCATTCTTTTGGTTAATATGCTTAAGGGCCTTGTTTGCATTTTCAAGCTGTTCTTTATATCTGTTCTCCTCCCTTGACTTCAGAGCAAGGAGATAGTGGCCAGAGGATTTCAGAAAAGGGTCATCGGATTTGGTGAGATTGTCGAAATTGTCAATGAACAACAAGTTTCTCCTTATTTGGTTGAAAACATGCAGGTTAAATGTTCTATAGAAATTATCATAAAGCCCTTTGGCTTCACCCAATGCAGCAAGGGTCTTCGCTCCCTCCATGCGCCACCATCCTTCAATATCATTCAGCGCCTCGAGAAGTACATAAATCCCTGACCTGTCCCCCATTTTTACAAGGGACTCTGCCGCTTTTCTGCGGACCTGATCATCCTTGTCTTTCAAAACTTCAAGCAATGCGGGTATAGCGGATCTATCCCCCAGCTTGCCGATGGCACCTGAAGCGCAAAGCCGTACCCACGCAGATGAGTCTTTCAACCGTTCAATGAGCAGGGATAATGACACTTTGTCTCCCAGCTTCCCAAGGGCATCCGCAGCATACCCGCGAACATTTCCGTCAGGATCCTTCAGCATTTTCCTCAATGCAGGGACTGCTGAAATATCCCCGATCTTATCAAGCGCCAGCACGGCGCGGGCACGGACCCATATCTCAGTGTCGTTCAACGCCCCGATAAGCGCTGGTACTGTTGTTTTGTCCCCAAGTTCTCCAAGGACATTTGCTGCGCGTTCGCGCACTTTTTTATCACTGTCTTTGAGCATTCCGGTCAAAACCATTATGGCAGCTTTATCCCCTATTTTTGCTATGGCATCATCTATGCTAAAGTCCTCAATGCCCCTCAGCGCCTCTATCAAAGCAGGGGTTGCAGCTTTGTCCCCTATCTTCCCCAGCGCCGAGGCAGCATGGATACGCACATTGTGATTCTTGTCTTTTAATGCTTCGATCAAGGCCGGGACTGCTGACTTGTCACCTGCTACACGAAGAGCCCACGCTGCCCGCTCCCGTATATGATCATCCGCATCTTTCAGCAAGACGACAAGAGCAGGCACTCCGGATTTATCGTCCATCCTGCCGAGCGCCCAGGCAGCAACGATTCGCACCTCTTTATCCGGATCCGCCAACATTCCATGCAAAGCCTGATTGGATGATCTATCACTTATTGTTCCGAGTGCCCATGCAGCACTGCAACGAACGGCCACGTTACTATCTTTCAACATGGCAATCAGCGCAGGAACGGCAGAGCTATCTCCAATATCCCTAATGGCGTATATCGCCGCAACGCGGATATCTTTATCAGCATTATCCAATATCCCTACCAGATACGGCACTGTCTCCCTGTTCCCTATATGCCCCAGAATAAAAAGTACACTCCCGAGAACCTCTTTATCAGGGTCTCTTAACATGCTGATGAGAATAGGTACTTCCGACCTGCCGCCCAAGTCCCCTAATGCCGTGGCAGCCTGTGCCCTTGCAAATGAAGAGATGCTCTTCAGCTGTTGGATGGCTATGCTTCGAAGCTCCTCTTTTTTCCCGTTATTTTTCAAAAGTGTATAAACAGCTTCGTTGAATGCCCTTTGCGACGGATTAAGGTGGATTCCTTTTTTGAAGTATTCGACTGCGCCATCAACATTACCTATTTTCAAAAGGGAATAGCCCATCCCCATGTTGGCAAGGATGAGATAAGGCTTCAGAGCCAGAGCACTTCTGAAGGCCTCCAAGGCCGTTTCCCATTTTCCCATTTCTCCGTAAAGTTCCCCTAAATAAACCCGAACTTCAGCATACTCCGGATCTGCCGCGATCGCCTTGTTCAACGCCTTTTCGGCTTTTTCAAAAAGCAACTTTCCCCCCTCTTCTGTCTGGCCTTCCCCGCCCAATTTCCTCATCTGCATAATCCCTTCAGCGCTGAACCTCCATGCCTCAACAGATGCCGTCTTCCGGCTTAATACCCTTTTCTCTTCGTCCTCTTTCGCAGCCGCCCCCAGTCCTTGAGCGATCTCCAAAACGGACTGTGATGTGCTGTTCAGCAATTTATCCAGCGGGGCTTCATATTTTTTTGTGATCAAGACCGCTTCCGATATTACATCGAGCGCTGATATTTCAACAGTAATAGAGTGAGCTTGGCCTGCATACTTTCCAATCCAGATCTGCTGTATCGGAAACAGTTGTTCCTTTGCGTACTTAATCAACTCCTCCCTTGTCATCTCCCTAGAAGAAGCATCCCCAATTTCAAAACCCTTCAAATAATAAATATCGCTTGTCATCGCATCCTGCAGGGCAATAGAAAGCCAATCCAGAGCTGCATCTCCCGATGCGTTTTTAAAGGGGATGACCAAAATCCTGACGGGATTGATTGACGAGCCAGGGTTCGAACCACTCGGCACAGCCTCTATGGGAAGCGTCAAGATCAAAATCAGTAAAATCGGTATAATCTTTTTCATCGCGAGTATGGTTACCTCCAATCCCCTCTCAATATAAAGGGAGACCAGAAGAAGGGATGGAATAGAGAAAGCTTCTCGTTGCCTTTTTGCCTGATGGATTTCTTCATATTTAACTTGGCCTCCCTCAATGCCTCAGGCCTTCCCCCTTTCTGCATATTCTTGAACTTACTAACCATCAAATCCTTGGCTGCCTCGCTCCTCACGCTTTTTTTCGGGATGAGTAATTCTAGGTAAATATCATTTTAACTATTCAAACTGAAGTTATACCTATTCGACCCACCACACCAAAGCAAGACCTTCGGAAAATGACATCACCGCCTCAAATTTTGGCTCGATCACGAACTTTCCGATCCTACCAATATAGCCATAGCCCCGTTTTCCTCCAATTTTTTCAACACCTACTACTGCTAAGCCTTCGGAGAAATCATAACCGAATGTAAACATATCTCTGTTATCGAACTGTGGTGCGATTACGAAATCTCCCTTTTTATCAATATAGCCACCTATTCCACCCCCTTGAGTTTTACCGCCGTATCCTCCCACTTCTACGTATGCCAACCCCTCATGAAAGTGTCTAACATAAGTAAATTTGCCAGGGATTACAAGGGTTCCGGTCTTGTCAATGTAGCCCCATGTCCCATCCACATAGCCTTTTTTCCCCTTGACCATTACAGGCGCCAACCCTTCACGGAATTTTTTGGCATCGGCAATTTTGGGCTGGATCACAAATGTTCCGGTCTTGTCAATATAGCCACGCTTCCCCTCGACCTCTACAAGCGCCAATCCATCATGAAAATCAGAATAAATACCGGGCTTCACTTCAAACACAACCTTTCCGGTCTTGTCTATGAAACCCCCTTTATTTCCAACTTTCTGGTTGGGGTCCTTTGGGGACTCTTTCCATTTTTCACTTACTCCTGCACAACTTGTTAATAAAAATAGAAATGCGATCACTAAAATAAAGTATTTTTTCATGTGGCACCTTCAATTTCGAATAGTTTCTTCGTTTCTGAAGCTATAAGCCCTTGACCGGTTTGATCTATCTCCCCTCTCCCACCAACACAAAGGGAGCCCAAACCTCTTTCATTTCTGTCTTCCTGAAGCTTTTCGAAGGACATCGAGAAATTTTGGAAGAACCTTATAACCTAAATCTTGTGCCCTTTCGACTTAGATTTACTCCGTGCTTTTTTATCTTGAACCGATCTCTCTTCTTCCTGTTTGCCGAGAGAAATAACTTTCCAAAGAGCGATGCCAACATCAAACTCCTCTGTCCAGTTACATGATCTGCACGAATACCATCGGATATCTCGTCCTGTCGATGTATCTTTGTCAATCTCCCGAATCTGGCCTCCGCACTCTGGGCAACGTTCAGGGGTCATTTTAGTCTCTCCCATCGGTCCTCTTGACCGAATGAAATACCACTGTAAGGATAGATTTCAAAAAGTTCCCATTTCCAGCTTATCTCCCCTCCCCTACCAACACAAATGGTGCCCAGAAAAAAGGATGAGAAAGGGAAAGCTTCTCTTGACCTTTCTGCCTGATGGATTTCTTCATTGAAAGCTTCGCATCACGAAGGGCTTCCGGCTTCGCTTCCTTCTTCATATTCTTGAAGGTCTCCACCATCAAATCCTTTGCTGCCTCACTCTCCACACTCCAGTGCGTCACGAGGAGGGATTTCCCTCCTGCATACATAAATGACCTCGTAAGGCCCACAAACCCCTCTCCACTACCAGACTTATCACCTTTACCACTCGTATTACAGGCAGAAAGAATGATTAACTCTGCATTCAGATCCAGTCCCAATACCTCGCTCATCGTAAGAAATCCATCCCTTCCGGGAGGATTGTCTATCAGCGTCAAAGCTAAAGCCGGCTCTGCTACCCCACTAAAGTCTCCTCCCAATAACCCATGAGTAGAAAAAAGAATGTAACGAGAGTCTTTTAGATTCGTCTTATAGATATTCTCCTCTGTCGCTCTTTCTCTGAGATAGATATCTTCTTTCCTCCCTTTAAGTTCCTTAGATATTGCCTCTGCCTCCTGAGCGCTCTCTTTGAGGCGCTCTAATTTCTCATTTCCTGTAGATCGAGTCAGTATCTGAAGACTTAATGCCGTTTCCTGGCTCACACCCTTTGGTTTCAAATCCTTATCCTTAACCTCTTCTTTTCTTTCCTCTTGGCTAAAGATCGGATCCGCAAAGGCAATCAGGGGTTTGGTCCATTTCCCATATCCAGGCTTCTCATATTTCCTTAATGACCTTAACACCGAGGCAGATGGAAGGTAGGTAATCGTGTAGGTGTCAATAAGATAGTGAAGGGTATTATATTCTGATAGGTATACTCCTCCCTTCTCCCTTGCCTTATCAAATGCTTTCTCACTTATTTCTCTATCCACCAGGGCTTCAAAAGGAAGAGTATAAAGAATATCATCGCTAGAGATGTAAAGCCTGGTCATCCCTTTCAGTTCAGAAGTAAGAGAATGAAAGATCTTCCGATAGAGTTCATAAGCCACCTCAGGCTTGAATTTCTCCAAAGCCTTTACTTCTCTTACATCCTCCAAACCCCTCCGAAATCTCCTAATAAGTTTAGAGAGTTCTTCTCTGCTGGTGTCAATCTCAATAAGTTTGAAACTCTTTTTACCAATGACAAAAGCGGCAAGTTTATCTTTGCCTACAGCATAAGAAACTACTGTCTCATCGGGCTTGAGTATTTCCTGAAGTTCTTCCACAATCAGGGGCTTGGGCCTCCTGAGGTCGGCATACCGAGGGTATTTAGATTCTATCTCTTTCTCAAGATCTGTTAGGGATTTCTCGGATTTAGAGATTTGGGATTTGAGGGAGTCTTTTACCTCCTGGTTTCTTTCTTTTTCGGGTTTGGAAAGTTCTTTGGTTAGAAGGATCCGTTGATTGGTTATTTCGACAATGAGTTGTTGTTCCCTCGCGATCATCTTCTTAAAGGTATCATCCTTGGCTTCTCCTGCAAAGGCAATCTTTGCCCCTGCCTTGGCCATCAGCTCCTGAAACACCCTTGATTTAGACTTCTCAGAAATTTGGAAAGCCTGTTTGTCGTAACCTTTTTTTGGATTCTCTCGATAAAGCTCCAAGAGAAGCTCAATGAACTCCTGATAGACAAAGCTCTTCTCACCGATCATGGACGACCGCTCCTCCTCCTTGAGACCCTGGGTAGAGGCATACAGCTTTTCAATGGTCTCTACTGCCTTCTCATAGGGACCCACCGCATCCTCTCCTTTCCCTGATTTCCAGAGGGCCTCTCCCAATCCTCTGTAGCCCATCCATACCGTCTCAAGAGCCCCAATCTTCTCTGAGATCCTTATGGACTCCTGGAGGAACTGGATGGCCTCGCTGTATTGCCCAAGTTCATGATAGACGATCCCGATGTTACAGAGGGATCTGCTCTCCCCTGCTACGTCACCGATTTTGCGTACTATCTCCAAGGACTGCTGGTAATAGCGTAGCGCCTCGGTGCACTGACCAAGACTGTGATATACATTCCCAATGCTGGTAAGAGATTTCGCCTCACCTGCCACATCACTAATCTTTCGTTTTATCTCCAGGGACTGCTGATGATAGCGCAGGGCCTCGGTATATTGGCCAAGACCATCATAGATGATCCCGATGTTTCCGAGGACCTTGGCCTCCACTGCCACATCGCCGATCTTTCGACTTATCTCCAGGCACTGCTGATGATAGCGTAGGGCCTCGGTGTACTGACCAAGCCTTTGATAGATAACCCCAGTGTTAGTGAGGTCCAGTGCCTCGCCTGCGACATCACCGATCTTACGGTATATCTCCAGGGACTGCTGATGATAGCTCAAGGCCTCAGTATACTGACCAAGCCTTTCATAGATGACCCCAATGTTGTTAAGGGCATTTGCCTCGCCTGCCACATCACCGATCTTACGGTATATCTCCAGGGACTGCTGATGATAGCGCAGGGCCTCAGTATACTGGCCAAGACCATCATAGACGCTCCCGATGTTTCCGAGCACCTTCGCCTCATCTGCCACATCACCGATTTTGCGTACTTTCTCCAGGGACTGCTGATGATAGCTCAAGGCCTCGGTATACTGACCAAGGCTGTCAAAGATGATTCCGATGTTACCGAGGGATCTGGCCTCCACTGCCACATCGCCGATCTTTCGACTTATCTCCAGGGACTGCTGCTGATTGCGCAGGGCCTCGGTATATCGACCAAGACTGTAATAGACATTCCCGATGTTGCTGAGGGATCTTGCCTCACCTGCCACATCGCAGATCTTTCGACTTATCTCCAGGGACTGCTGCTGATTGCGCAGGGCCTCTGTGTACTGACCAAGCGTTTTATAGGCAACCCCGATGTTGGTGAGGGCTTTCGCTTCACCTGCCTGATCACCAATCTTTTGAAATATCTTTAAAGCCTCATCCCATCTAAACAGCGCCTCCTTCCACTCCCCTTTCCCATAAAGGGCGATCCCCTCTCCGATAAGATCATCCCCTCTCAGTTTTTCCTTGCACGTCTCTTGAGTGTAAAGCCTATATCTCTTCACAAGCTCAAGAAGTCCATCCTTTTTAAATTCTCTTGCATAAATTGTCGCAATTACTTCCACTATATTGAAATGGATCTCTGCATCCTTTCCTTGGGCTACAATAGTAATCCCTTGGTTTGATTGTGAAATGATTATCTTGAACACAATAATAGGATTAGTGCTTCTTACAAGCTCCTCTATTTTGGCCTTGTCTTTAGATTCCAGGGCTTTAAAAAATTCTTGAAAAAAGGATTTTTCATCCTTAATAGGATTGTCACTTGTCCTAACTTGTGTAGCTATAAGGCTGAATACAAAAACAAGTAGAATTACAGTTTTCACTTTCTTTCTCATTTTGATTCCCCCACCAAAACAAAAGGAGCCCAGAAGAAGGGGTGAGAGAGGGAAACTTTTTCTTTGCCCATCTGCCTGATGAATTTCTTCATATTTAACTTGGCCTCCCTCAATGCCTCAGGCCTTCCCCCCTTCTGCATATTCTTGAAGGTCTCCACCATCAAATCCCTTGCTGCCTCACTCTCCACACTCCAATGCGTAACAAGAAGAGATTTGCTCCCCGCATACATAAACGAACGGGTAAGTCCTGCAAATCCCTCTCCGTTGTCAGCCTTCTCACCCCTGCCAGAAGTATTACAAGCTGAGAGAATGACCATCTCTGCATTCAGGTCCAATCCTAATACCTCACTCATGGTCAAAAAACCGTCTTTACCAGAGGTATTGCCTATAAGAGTCAGTACTAAGGATGGCTCCGCCACCCCTGAGAAGTCTCCTCCTAACAGCCCATGGGTGGAAAAGAGGATATAGCGTGCCTCTTTTAGCTTTGTTTGATAAACTTTCTCCTCTGTGGCCTTCTCCCTGAGATAGACGTCTTCTCTTATCCCGTTCACTACTTTGGCTACTGCCTCTGCTTCTTGAGCACTTTCGGTTAATCTCTCCAATTTCCCAATCCCTGTTGAACGAGTAAGTATCTGTGCTGTTAGTTGCGTCTCCTTACTGATCCCCTTTCCCTTCATTTTCTTTTCGCCTTCTGCCTCCTCCTCGTTAAAAATGGGGTCTGCAAAGGCAATCAGAGGTCTCGTCCATCTCCCATAACCAGGCTTCTCATATTTCCTTAAAGACCCCAACACCGAAGCTGAGGGAAGGTATGTAATTGTATAGGTGTCAAGAAGATAATGAAGCGTTCCATACTCTCCAAGATAAGCACCCTCTCCACTCCTGCTCTTGCTTCGAGCCTGACGGAAGCTTTGAAGGTCGATTTCTTTATCAACCAAAGCTTCAAAAGGCAGGGTATAAAGAATGTCATCGGCAGAAATATATAGCTTGACAACACCTTTGAGCTCAGAAGAGAGAGACTGAAAGACCTTCTGATAGAGCTCATATGCAATCTTTGGATCAAATTCCTCCAAATCCTTCAACTCACCAACTTCCTCCACACCCTTGCGGAAGTTCTTTACAAGCTTAGCTAGACCTTCTCTGTTAATATTGACCTCCATGAGCTTGAAGCTCTTTTTTCCAATCACAAAAGCCGCTGTCTTATCTTTGCCCACCGCATAGGAAATAAGAGTTTCATCAGGTTTCAGGATATCCTGAAGTTCTTCTAAAGTCAGAGGTTTTGGCCTCTTGAGGTCAGCATAGCGTGGGTATTTTGATTCGATCTCTTTCTCAATATCGCTTAATGATTTTCCTGCCTTCGAGAGTTGCCCTTTGAGAGACTCTACCAATTCATTCTTTTTCTTTTCCTCAGGTTTGGATAGTTCTTTGGTTAGAAGACCCTGAAGGTTGATCACTTCACCTATTAATTGCTGCTCTCTCTCAACCATCTTCTTAAAGGTCTCGTCTCCAGAGAAGACGGTCCTTGCCCCCGCCTTCGCCATCATTTCCCGAAAAGTCCTTGATTTGGATCTCTCGGAGATGAGGAACGCTTCTCTGTCATAGCCTTTATTGGGAGATTTACGATGAAGTTCTAAGAGTAGTTCGATGAATTCCTGGTATACAAAGCTCTTCCCACCAATCATTGAGGAACGTTCTTCCTCTTTCAAAACTTGGGTATGCCGGTAGAGGTCCTCGATTAATTCGATTGCTTTTCCATATTGAATGATCGCCTCCATAGGCTTGTTGTATTTCCATAGCGCGATACCCAGACTCCGATGGCTTTTCCAAGCTGTCTCAATTTCTCCAATTTGTTTTGAGATCTCTATGGATTTCCTAAGCTCTTGAATGGCTTTTTCGTACTGACCTAATTTCATATATAAGTGACCAATGTTTCCGAGGGCGGTTGCTTCGCCCCCGATATTCCCTGTTTCCTTATCGATCTCGATGGCTTGTTTATAGTAGCTTAAGGATTCATTCAATTGACCAAGAAATTCATAAATTAGCCCAATATTCCCAAGTGTTGTAGCTTCATCTGTAACCTTCCCGCCCTTCAGACTTATTTCACGCTTAATCTTAAGGGCGTCTTTTGAATACTTCAAAGCATCTTCAAATCTACCCAAGACCAAATAAATAGCTCCAATATTTGTTAAGATTTTCCCCTCAAGAGATTTATCTTTTATCTTTCTACACATCTCAAGTGCTTTCGTTTGATACTCTGAAGACTCGTTCAATTGACCTAAACTGAAGTAAAAAAGTCCAATGTTCATTAGGTTCGTTGCTTCGCTTGCAAAATTTCCAATTTGACGATTAATTTCGAGGGCCTCCTGATAGGACTCCAGAGCTTTACTAACCCTCCCAAGTCTATGATTTAAAGTTCCAATGTTCGTTAAAACTTTTGCCTTACCTCTCACATCAGCAAGCTCATTAAATATCTTGAGCGCTTCCGTCCATATTTTCAAAGCATTTTCATATTTACCCACTTGGAGGAAGGAATTCCCCCGATCAATGGATGCATACCCTTCCATCAATGTCTCCCAACTGATCCGGTTATAAAGACGATATCTTTCAACTAATTGTAAAAGGCATTTTTTATTAAATTCCTTTGCATATATCTCTGCAATTAATTTTGCGAGATCAAAATACCGGGGCTCTTTTCTATCCTCAAGGATGCTCATACGCCCTTCGTCTACGAGGATAATAACAGCATTAAATATGATTGGTTCTGCCCGTCGGATTAATTCCGTCATCTTCACCTGATCATTTATTTTCAGGGCTTCCGTAAATTTTTCTAAAAAATAAAATTCATCCATCACAAGATTCATATTTTCAACTTTGCTCGCATTAGCTTCGGCTCTTTTTAAAAGCAGTACTACTTCTTTGTGACCCTTATTTTCTGCAATCATCATTGCTGTTAGTCCATCTTCTTTGCCTCTTAAGGTCACATCTGCACCGCTCTCCAATAAAATCTTTACGATATGTGGATTGCCAACTAAGGAGGCCCACATTAAAGGGGAGTCACCTCCCGGATCCTTAAAATTTACTTGGGCCCCATTTTCAACCAAAATTTTCACGATATTTACATTTTCCCTTTTTGCAGCCATTATTAGAGCTGTCTCGCCGTATTGATCTTTTAACCCAATTTGCGCTCCTCTTTTAAGTAACAATTTTATAGCCTCGTATTTCCCAGATCTTACCGCATACATTAAAGCGGTTCGCCCATATTTGTCTGTTTTGTCTATCAATGCCCCCCTGTCAAGCAATAATTCAATAATTCCGATATGTTCGGTGCTCGCTGCATGGATGAGAGCTGTACGATTAAACTGGTCTGTTCCATTTATGGGGGTTCCTTTATCTAACAAAGACTTTAATAGGGTGACGTTCCCACTTCTTGACGCCTTAATAAGATCTTCTTCAAGTGCTCCCCCTCTTCCTGGAAAAAAAACTAAAAGTACCACGAAAAGTAATATTTTTTGTATAGTCACTAAATTGTCCCTCTTTCTGATAATTAAATAATGCGTATTCTCACTTCCTGAATTAAAAAGGTCTGTTTAACTTTTCATTTCCCCTCCCCCACCAGCACAAACGGAGCCCAGAAGAAGGGATGGGATAGGGAAACTTTTTCTTTGCCCATCTGCCTGATAGATCTTTTCATAGAAAGCTTGGCCTTTCTTAATGCCTCTGGTTTTGCCTCTTTGTTCATATTCCTAAATGTATCAACCATCAAATCTCTCGCTGCTTCACTTTCCACACTCCAGTGCGTCACCAAAAGAGACTTACTTCCAGCATACATAAATGACCTCGTAAGACCCACAAACCCCTCTCCACTGCCTGTCTTGTCTCCTTTACCTGATGTGTTACAGGCAGAAAGAAGGATTAGCTCCGAATTAAGATCCAACCCCAATACCTCACTCATCGTCAAAAACCCATCCCTTCCAGGCGGATTGTCTATAAGAGTTAATGCTAAAGCCGGCTCTGCTACCCCGCTAAAGTCTCCTCCCAATAACCCATGCGTCGAAAAGAGAATATAACGAGATTCTTTTAGGTTCGTCTTGTAGATATTCTCCTCTGTTGCTCTTTCTCTCAAATAAATATCTTTCTTCTTACTCTTGAGTTCTTTGGAGATGGCCTCCGCCTCCTGAGCACTCTCCTTGAGGCGCTCTAACTTCTCACTCCCTGTGGATCGCCTCAGTATCTGAAGACTCAATGCCGTCTCCTGGCTCACACCCTTTGGTTTTAGGTCCTTATCCTTAACATCTTCTTTTCTTTCCTCTTGGCTAAAAATCGGGTCTGCAAAGGCTATCAGGGGCTTTGTCCATCTCCCATAGCCAGGCTTCTCAAACTTTCTTAAAGACCTCAGCACTGAAGCCGAAGGAAGATAAGTAATGGTATAAGTGTCAATGAGGTAGTGAAGGGTATTATATTCTGTAAGGTAGGCGACTTCTCGGTTTCTCCCTTTTCTTCTTGCCTCGCGAAATGATTTATTGTCTATCTCCTTATCCACAAGAGCTTCAAAGGGCAAGGTGTAGAGCACATCATCTGCAGAGAGGTAGAGCTTAGTCACCCCCTTGAGTTCTGAAGTGATGGGTGCAAAGAGTTGCTGATAGAGTTTGTAAGCCACCTCAGGATCAAATTTCTCCAGTTCATCCAGGGTAGATATATCCTCCAAACCCTTTCGGAAGTTCTTGACAAGTTTGGAGAGGTCTTCCCTCTTCATATCAATCTCGATGAGTTTGAAGTTCTTCTTTGTAATCACAAAAGCAGCGACCTTGTCCTTACCCACCGCATAAGAAATTACCGTTTCATCAGGCTTAAGGATATCCTGATGTTCTTCCGCGGTCAGGGTCTTGGGTCTTTTGAGGTCGGCATACCTTGGATATTTTGCTTCGATCTCTTTCTCAAGGTCGTTTAGGGAGTTTTCTGATTTCGCTAATTGGGCTTTAAGGGAATCTATGACTTCTTGCTTCCTCTGTTTCTCACGCTTGATGAGCTCCTGTGTGAGAAGATTTTTGAAATTTGTGACTTCGATGATGAGTTGTTGTTCTCTTTTAGTCATCTTCTTGAAAGTTTCATCACCTGCAAAGGCAATCTTTGCCCCTGCCTTGGCCATCAGCTCCTGGAAGGTTCTAGATTTGGACTTCTCTGATACAACAAAGGCTTCTTTGTCATATCCCTTTGTGGGTTGCTTACGGTGAAGCTCTAATAGGAGTTCAATAAACTCTTTATAAACAAAACTCTTTTCCCCAATCATCGAGGAACGCTCTTCTTCCTTGAGACCTTTTGTGAAGTGATAAAGCTGGTCGATAACATCAACGGCCTTTTTATAGTGGGCAACTGCCTCCTCGGCCTTGCCTGATTTCCAGAGGGTTTCTCCTAAGCCCCTATAGCCTCTCCAGACAGTCTCAAGCTCGCCGAGCCCCTCGGATATCTTAACCGCCTCTTGAAACGGTTCTATGGCCCTGTCATACTGGCCAAGGTTCCGGTAGGCAAGTCCGATGTTCGTAAGGCAACTTGACTCACCCGCCACATCCCCTATTCTCTGCTTTATCTCAAGAGACTGCTTATGATAATCCAAGGCCTCCTTGTACTGACCAAGTCTGTAGTAGACAATCCCGATGTTCCCAAGGCAAACTGACTCACCCGCCATATCCCCTATCCTGCGGTCTATCTCAAGAGACTGTCTGTAATAGTCCAAAGCCTCCTTATGCTGGCCAAGGCTGTCGTAGACATTTCCGAGGCTATTAAGGGAGCCTCCCTCATCCGACACATCTCCGATCCTGCGGCTTATCTCAAGAGACTGCCTATGATAATTCAAAGCCTCTTTGTATTGGCCAAGCTTATTGTAGACAATCCCGATGTTGGTAAGGCATTTTGATTCTCCCGCCACATTTCCTATCCTGCGGCTTATCTCAAGAGACTGCCTATAATAATCCAAGGCCTCTTTGTACTGGCCGAGCCTGGTGTAGACAACCCCGATGTTTGTAAGAGAAATTGACTCACCCGCCATATCCCCAATCCTGCGGCTTATCTCAAGAGACTGCCTTTGATATTCCAAAGCCTCCTTGTACTGGCCAAGCCTTCTGTAGACAATCCCAATGTTCGTAAGGCATCTTGCTTCACCCGCCACATCCCCAATCCTGCGGCTTATCTCAAGAGACTGTCTGTGATATTCCAAAGCCTCTTTGTACTGGCCAAGGCTGTCATAGACATTCCCAATGTTGGTAAGGCATTTTGCTTCACCCGCCACATCCCCGATCCTGCGATCTATCTCAAGAGACTGCCTGTGATATTCCAAAGCCTCCTTGTACTGGCCAAACTTCTCGTAGACAACCCCAATGTTGGTAAGGCATTTTGACTCTCCTGCCACATCCCCGATCCTGCGGGCTATCTCAAGAGACTGCCTGTGATATTCCAAAGCCTCCTTATACTGGCCAAGGTTATAGTGGACATTCCCGATACCCCTAAGGGATCCTGACTCACCCGCTACATCTCCTATCCTGCGTTTTATCTCAAGAGACTGCCTGTGATATTCCAAAGCCTCTTTGTACTGGCCAAGGCTGAGGTAGACATTCCCAATGTTGGTAAGGCATTTTGCTTCACCCGCCGCATCCCCGATCCTGAGGCTTATCTCAAGAGACTGCCTGTGATAGTCCAAAGCCTCTTTGTACTGGCCAAGGCTGTCGTAGACAAGCCCGATGTTTGTAAGAGAAATTGACTCACCCGCCATATCCCCAATCCTGCGGTTTTTCTCAAGAGACTGCCTGTAATATTCCAAACCCTCCTTGTACTGACCAAGTCTGTAGTAGACAACCCCGATGTTTGTAAGAGAAATTGACTCACCCGCCATATCCCCAATCCTGCGGCTTATCTCAAGAGACTGCCTGTGATATTCCAATGCCTCCTTGTACTGGCTAAGGCTGGCGTAGACAATCCCGATGTTCGTAAGGCAACTTGACTCACCCGCCACATCCCCTATTCTCTGCTTTATCTCAAGAGACTGCCTGTGATATTCCAAAGCCTCTTTGTATTGGCCAAGGCTGTCGTAAACACTCCCGATGTTCATAACGCATATTGACTCAACTCCCAGATCCCCGATCTTTCGCGCTATCTCCAATGACTGTTGGTAAAACCGCAGCGCCTCGGCATACCGCTTAAGACCATAATAGAAGATTCCAATATTGTTAATAGCTTTTGATTTTCCGGATAAATCATCAATTTTATCGTATATTCTTAACGCCTCTTCCCATTTGCTTAGAGCTTCTTTCGATTGACCTTTTTCATCCAGCAAATTCCCTTCCTCTTTGATCCTATCTCCGCGTATCTTTTCTCTGCACATCTCTGGGCTGTAACTCTTATATTTCTTTGTCAGCCCAAGAAGTACCTCCTTCTTAAATTCCCTGGCGTAGAGGGTCGCCATCAACTCTGCTGTATTAAAGAAGATACTCCCATCTCTTTCCTCAGCTACTGCCCTGATCCCCTCCATTGATTGCGAAATGATAACTTTATAAACGATATGGGGACTAGTTAGTTTGACAAGCTGAACCATCCTGGCCTGATTTTTGGATTCCAAAGCTTTTAGGAACTCCTGAAGAAAAGATTTTTCATCCATGATCTGCCCAGCATTCTCAGCCGCAATTACAGTAGTAACTGCAAAACAGACCATGAGTATGAGAATAACCAAACCTGTCAAAATCTTTCTCATCGTTATTCTCTCCTTTTCATTTCCCCTCCCCCACCAGCACAAAAGGAGCCCAGAAGAAGGGGTGAGAAAGGGAAATCTTCTCGTTTCCCTTTTGCGTAATTGAACTCTTCATGGTGAGCTTGGCTTTTCTCAATGCCTCAGGCTTCGCCTCTTTGTTCATATTCTTGAATGTCTCCACCATCAAATCCTTGGCTGCCTCACTCTCCACACTCCAATGCGTAACAAGCAGGGATTTGCTCCCTGCAAACATAAACGACCTCGTTAATCCCACAAACCCTTCCCCACTCCCAGCCTTGTCTCCTTTGCCTGATGTGTTGCAAGCAGAAAGAATGATTAATTCCGAATTAAGGTCCAAACCCAATACCTCACTCATCGTAAGAAATCCATCCCTCCCAGGGGAATTGTCTATAAGAGTCAAGGCTAATGCTGGCTCTGCCACCCCTGAAAAGTCTCCTCCCAAGAGTCCATGGGTTGAAAAAAGAATGTATCGAGCGTCTCTAAGGTTTGTCCTATAAATGTTCTCCTCAGTCGCTTTTTCCCTGAGATAGATATCCTCCTTCCTTCCTTTAAGTTCTTTAGAGATGGCCTCTGCCTCCTGGGCACTCTCCTTAAGCCTTTCCAATCTCTCATTTCCTGTGGATCGAGTCAGTAGCTGAGCTGTAAATTGGGTTTCCTGATTCAACCCTCTCCCCTTGACTCCCTTTGTCTCCCCTGTTTTTTCTCCCTCCGGTCCAAATATCGGATCCGCAAAGGCTATCAGGGGCTTACTCCACTTCCCATACCCAGGCTTCTCGAATTTTCTTAAGGACCTCAACACCGATGCTGAAGGAAGGTAAGTGATCGTATAGGTATCGATGAGATAATGGAGGGTATTATATTCTGATAAATAGACTCCTCCTCTCTCCCTCGCCTCATGAAACACCTTCTCATTTATTTCTTTATCCACCAGGGCTTCAAAAGGAAGAGTATAAAGTATATCATCTGCAGAGAGGTAAAGTTTGGTAACCCCTTTAAGTTCAGAGATAAGAGGTGAAAAGATTTTTTGGTAGAGTTCATAAGCCACCTCAGGTTTGAATTTCTCCAGGTCTTTTACCTCTGACACATCCTCCAAACCCCTCCGAAATCTCCTCACGAGTTTAGAGAGTTCTTCTCTGCTGGTGCCAATCTCAATGAGTTTGAAACTCTTTTTACCAATGACAAAAGCAGCAAGTTTATCTTTGCCTACAGCATAGGAAACTACTGTCTCACCAGGCTTGAGGATTCCCTGAAGTTCTTCCGCAGTCAGGGATTTGGGCTTCTTTAAGTCCGCATACCTTGGATATTTGGATTCGATCTCTTTCTCAAGGTCGGTTAAGGTTTTCTCAGTTTTGGATAGTTGATCTTTGAGGGATTTGATTAGCTCTTCATTCCTCTGTTTTTCGGGTTTTGAAACCTCCTTGGTAAGAAGACCCCGAAGGTTGATTAGTTCACCAATAAGCTGCTGCTCCTTACCAATCATTTTCTTAAAGGTCTCATCCCCTGCAAAGGCAATCTTCGCACCAACCTTGGCCATTAGTTCGTGAAAGGTTCTGGACTTGGATTTTTCGGAGATAGTAAAGGCTTCTTTGTCATATCCCTTTTGGGGTTGTTTGCGGTGAAGCTCCAAAAGAAGTTCAATAAACTCTTTATAGACAAAGCTCTTCTCACCGATCATTGAGGAACGCTCCTCCTCTTTAAGGCCTTTTGTGAATTGGTATAGTTCCTCAATCACCCCCACTGCTTTCTTGTAATGAGCAACTGCCTCCTCGCCCTTACCTGATTTCCTGAGGGCTTCTCCCAGTCCTCTATTACTCCTCCATACCATTTCAAGAGCCCCAATCTTCTCTGAGATTTTAATGGACTCCTGAAAATGCTGCATGGCTTTGCTGTATTGTCCAAGGCTTCTAAAGACGCTCCCTATGTTGTTGAGGCTAGCTCCCTCACCTGCCACATCGCCGATCTTCCGATCTATTTCCAGGGACTGGTGGTAATATCTCAGCGCCTCGACATACTGTCCAAGGCAGTCATAAATACCACCGATATTCGCGAGGGAAATAGACTCCCCTACCACATCGCCGACCTTTCTTTGTATCTCCAGAGACTGCTTGTGATATTTCAGCGCTTCGGCACATTGACCAAGGCTCTCATAGACAACTCCGATGTTGCCACGAGACTTGGACTCGCCTGCTACATCACCGATCTTTCGATCTATCTCCAGGGACTGCTTGTGATATCTTAGCGCCTCGGCATACTGACCAAGGCCGTGATACACATTCCCGATATTCGTGAGGGACTTGGACTCCCCTGCCACATCGCCGATCTTTCTTTGTATCTCCAGAGACTGGTTATGATATCTCAGTGCTTCGGCATACTGACCAAGTCTGTAAAAGACAAGCCCGATGTTTGTGAGGGACCTGAACTCACCTGTTACATCACCAAGTTTCTGATAAATCTTTAAGGCTTCTAACAATCTACTCTGTGCTTCGCGCCATTTACCTTTCTCATAAAGGCCAAACCCTTCTACTATAAGATCATCACCTTTGGATAACTCTTTGCACATTTCCTGAGTATATTTTCTATAAGTTCTCACAAGCTCAACAAGCCCCGCCTTCTTAAATACCTTGGCAGAGGCCAAGGCTATGGCCTCTGCTGTGTTGAAAGGGATATCTGCCTTTTTTCCCTTAAATACAGTTCTAATCCCCTCATCTGATTGTGAAATAACCGCTTTATAAACAACATGAGGCCCTGCCTGACTGACAAGCTCCTCCATTTTTGCTTGATCTTTAGATTCAGCAACCTTTAAAAACTCCAGGAGAAAAGATTTTTCATCCATTAGCGCATTGACATTTTTAGTTATGACGGTAAAGGTCATCATGAAGATGAGAATTATAATTACGGGTGAAGATAACAATTTTTTCTTCATCTCAATGAATCTCCTTTCCTCAGAAGCACATCATTTGGTGTTCTCTTAAACATTATTTCTTTCGATGAAGCACAATAGAAGGAATAAACACTTCAGCTTCTTTATCGTATTTCAACAAAAACTTCTGAAGCTCTTCAGTGGGCGCCGTAAGGATAATCGTATCGTCCTTCTGCACGTAGCCCATATTTATTTTTTTCTGATCGACCATCTTTTTAAGCCATTCAGGGTTGAGCATTTCCATGCGCAGCTCATCTTTTTTTATCGAAATCCTCCAAAAGGTATGAACCGGCATCATGTGCATCACATAAAATGTATTCTTTACGCCCCAATCTTTGGTTGAAATATCGAGAAACAGAGACCCTTTCAGGTTCACAAGATGGGCTTCAAATGTGGCGGGCTCACCGGGTTCTGATTTTTCATCCTTTGATTCCAGCTTAAGGTCATCCTGACCCTGTTTACCAGTGACTTTGCTGATAGATTTGCTTATGATATCACCTATAATACTACCTAAATTACAAATTTCCCTAAAAACATAATTTTTCTCTTCTACAGTCAACTCATAACTATTTCCTTCCCCCTTCTTGAAAGTCCATGATATATCTTCTTCCTTCTTGCCTGTCTCAGGGTCAACCATGATCCAGATACCGATTAGAGATGAATCAAAGGTGAGATCCTTTTCAATATAGAATGGGTGAATAGAAGTGATACAGCCCGCCACAAAAAGGGCCATCCCGACTCCAATCATCTTCTTGAGAATATTCATCCTCTCCCTCTTTGGTCATTATAAAATTGACCGAATATTTACCTGTTTAAAAAGACATTGGGATTTGCGAAAAGTTTCAACTTTTCAGGTCCATTTCGTTTTTTTCCCATCAAACATGTTAGAAAAAAAAGGCGAGAGATTTTTCTCTCGCCTCTCTTCCCAATCCTTCTACTGGGTTTTCCATCTTAATTTTAGATTTCTTTCGTAAGCCCTCAGGATGACTAAAAGATCATTTCAGTCTTCCTCTTGCTTTCTGAAGCTCATTCAGAATATCCTGTGGAACTGGATAACCCATATCCTGTGCCTTATTAATATCCTCCCAGGATTTGTCATATTCTTTTCTAATGTAGAATATATCCCCACGACTGCTTAATGCCTCTACATCTTTTGGGTTGATCTCAAGGGCCTGATTGAGATCAGAGACCGCCCGATCATATTGACCTAACTCTTTGAATGCGATTCCTCGATGGGTATAGGCTGAAGCTTCCTTTGGATTGATCTCAAGGGCTTTATTGAAATCGGAAATCGCACGATCATGTTGACCCTTCACCTCATAGACAATCCCCCGATTGGTATAGGCCAACGTATCCTTTGAGTTAAGCTCAAGGGCCTTACTGAAATCGGAAATGGCCAGATCATATTGGCCCTTGCTCCCGTAAGCGATTCCTCGGTGGGTGTAGGCCTCCCCATCTTTCGGGTTAAGATCAAGAGCTTTATTGAAATCAGAGAGCGCTTGATCATGTTGTTTCCTGCTTCCGTAGGCAAGCCCACGATTGGTGTAGGCTACGGCATCCTTGGGGTTATGCTCAAGGGCTTTACTGAAATCGGAGATCGCCTTGTCATATTGGCCTCTATTCCCATAAACGAGTCCACGGTTAGTGTAGACTTGGGGATTGTTGGGGTTGAGCTCAAGGGCCTTACTGAAATCAGAGATGGTTTGTTCATATTGACCCTTCAGCGAATAAGCAAACCCGCGATTGATGTATGCTTCTGTAAATTTTGGGTTGAGCTCAAGGGCCTTATTGAAATCAGAAATTGTCCGATCGTGTTGACCCTTTTGGCCATAGGCAAGCCCTCGATTGTTATAAGCTTCAACATATTTTGGGTCGATTTCAAGCGCTTTGTTGAAATCAGCAATCCCCTGATCGTGTTGCCCCTTGCTCAAATAAGCCAGCCCACGGTTGTTATAGGCCAAAGCATCATTTGGATCGATCTGGAGGACCTTCGTGAAATCGGAGATCGCTTGGTCGTGTTGTCCTTTCCTCCCATAAGCAAACCCACGATTACTGTACGCCTCGGCCATTTTCGGTTCTAATTCAATAGCTTTATTGTATTCGGAAATTGCCTGATCATATTGACCTTTTGATACGTGGGTATTTCCCATATTAAAATGATCATAGGATGCCTGGCGGGTTGTTGCACACGAGAAGACAAAAGGAAAAAGAAATAAAACCATAACCCCAATAATCTTATTCACTCCATTCTCCATAGGATACCTCCTTCCCGTTCTTATTATCGTTAAAGTTGAATTAATTCGAGAATAAAATCCACGATACGATCTTTCCATCCCTCAGTTGGAAGACAATTCCCTGAGAATCGTAAACCCAGCATGATCCTTGTGTCATGTCCAGAATCTTGGTCGGGCTTCCGTAAGCTGAAAATATATCTTTTTGAGCGCTTCCGACTAAAATGCCTTTTTCAGTTTTTCCCTTAAATCCATCCAAAGTGATGATTAATTTGATCTCGTCTTTTTGTGAAAGAGTCCTCACCCTATTGTTATAGGTATAGAGACGATAAGGTTTCTCTCCTAAACCAAAATCCTTTCCATGCAACTTTTTCCAATCTTTTGGAATCTCGTCATCATAGGCGCCAATCTTTAAACCAAGGACTGCTTCGGCTGCTTTCTTACCTGGGGCAAGGGCCTGTTTATCAATATCAAGAGGGATGGTTTTGCTTATTGCATGAGCCCAAGGGCTGCTTGGGTCCAATTTTAAATAGGCTGACCAATATTTTTTTGCCTCATCTTCTTTTTTCCCCTCGTAAGCAATCTTTCCGAGGTTGAAGAGAGGGGCATCGTATGTGGGATCGAGCTTGTTGGCCTCTGTAAGAGCTTCCTTTGCCTTATTCGTTTTCTCATCATAGAAAAGGGCTACTCCAAGGTTATTCAATGCCTCTTTGAAATTGGATTTCAATTTCAAGGCTTTCTTGAATCTTGCGATCGCCTCTTCTGCTTCTCCCTTTATGAGGAGAGCACACCCGAGGTTGTTGTGAGAAAGGAGATAAGAGGGATCTTGCGATAGGGCAATCTCGTAATATCCGATCGCCTTCTCGATGTGTTCTTTAAAAAGTTCTTCAGGACTTTTGGAAACCCCTCCTCTCCCTCTTAATGTTATCTTGCTCGCCCTGGTTTCAGGGTCAATAGCCAGAGAGAGTTTAAAGGGCAATGCCTTTTCATCACCCTTCCACTCTTGGTAATATTTTAACGAAAGCTGGTGATGGCTTGTCGCCAGGTTATGATACACCTCCCGGCTCGGGAAGAATCTCAAAAATTCACTAAAAAAAAGAATTGCCCTCTGGTAATCCCCTGATTGATAAAAAACCACTCCCAAATTGAAAAGTTCTACTTTCTCGAGGACCTGTTTCAAGCGCGCCTTGACTGTCTCTGCTCGCTGCTTCGGACTGGGATGGGTGGAGTCTTTTGGGGCATCTTTTATATTTTCCGGATCCAGCGATTTGTAAAAATACTCAAAAAAGTTAGTCTTATCGTCCTCGGTGACAATGGCACTTGTGTTGAAACCAGCCATCGAGGCATAGATAATTCCATATTCATCGGCCTGGAGTTCTTTAGCCAAAACCTTATCCGTCAGGCCGGCAATCTCCCGGACCTCTTTAAGGATTCCTTCTTGCTGTGAACCCTTTTCTTTCGATAAATCCACTGCCTGAAAGAATTTCAGGTGCCAGAAATCATCTTTAAGCTGGTGGGCGATTTCATGAGCTAAAATAAAGGCCAACCGGTCAGGTCCCTTCTCAGGATCTTTATAACAAATATCCAAAACCTTTTTGGATATGATAATTCCTCCATCGGGAAGGGCAAAAGCTAAAGGGATATAGGGAGAATCGCTTTTTACAATGAAAAGTCTTGGGACAACCCCCGGCCTCTTTCCTGCTGCATTGAGCAACCGACTAAATATTTCATGAGCCCTCTTGGCACGAGGATCTTGATCGGGTTGAAGTTCCTGGTAATTCTTCTGCCAGAAATCTATCCTCTCTTTTGGATTTTCAGAGGCCCCTGCAATGAAACTGAAGAGAAGGGCGATCGCAGTCACCAATACAAGGATTCGATATAAGTTCCCCATGCTACTTCACCCTTCTGAACAACACCATTAAAATCAACAAGACTAATTAACCCAAAATGTTCTGTATCTTTTTTACCAGGCTGAGGACCTCTTTGGTGTCCCTATCGGTGATTTCCTGCTTTACTGATATCTTAGAAATCTCGTCGAGGGCATCCATGACCCCCTTGGGGGCATCCATTCTTTTCATTTCTTTTGTGAGATAATCAAGCGTCCCTTTCTGCCTTAGCAATTCCTTATCACCAGCAGCGGCGGTTAGGCTCATATCCACCAGCCACGATCCAGCCCTGAAGAGGATGAGTTTGTCCTCCCCCTTGCCCTTGGCATAGTCTTCATAGAAAGGCTGGAAGAGCGATAAGAATTCCCCCAGCACTTCTGGTTTGTACTTCTTGGTCTGGATCAGGTTTCGAGCCTTTGTGACGAAGTTATAAAGGGAGCTTGGCACCCTCAGACTGATAAACTCTTTCTCAATTGATTCCAACCTCTTAGCTGCCAAATCCAAATTCCCGCTTTTGAGATAGGCGATAGTTTCAGAGTAAAGGGCCCCAATGATAAAGAATTTGGCTTCTTCGGACTTTGCCGCAAACCCAAAACTACTGGCCTGTTCCCCTATGGTGGAATGCTCTTTAGCCAGAGCACCTAAACTTTTACCCGTCTTAATGCCTGATTGGAACTTGTATGAGTTGAAATAAGATTCTCCAATGCTCGCACCTATATCTTTTGGCGGAACCCTCGCCTCCTGAGAAAATGCTTCAGTGGTAAAAAGCAATCCCCAAATTATAATTAGGTTCATCGCTATGGACCAATTTATCTTTCTCATTTTATTCCCTCCTTTTTCTTATCTCCCAGTGGGATGGAACAATAAACCGTGGTTATTTTTCCTTTTTCGCTCAAACTACCAGACAATACTGAATATTTTTAGTCCAAAATTTGCCGGGGTTGTGTCGGAGTTCATCACAGCTATAGTTACCTTCTGATAATGATCACTTGACATGAGGAGTATTTCAAAATCCTTTCCTCTGAAATCCGAAAAGCCGATTATTTTCCCTTGTTCATCTAAGATAGCCAGCGCAAGATCCTTACCCGGGGAGTCCAGAAAAACTACCAAATCTTCGAGAGGTAAAAATTCATATTGAGTCGACCAAACGCCAGGCTTATTTTCTGCTGCAGCAAGAACCTGTTGGTTTAGACCATCTACTAATTTACCTTTTTTGATGATGGATTCAATATTCGTAGGAAAGATATCCCCTAAATACAGGGTTCTATCGTATTTTAGCAGCGGAATCAGTTTATTTATTGGGATGGCATAATGAATTTGCCATGGTGGTCTTGTAGCAACGTTGATTCCAACAACCTTATTCTCCTTAAAAAGAGCCCCACCACTATTTCCGGGTGCAATCGGAGCAGAGTGCCTTATTTGAACCAAATCATTGTCCTTCTCACTCCTGATGATCTGATTTACTGAACCGTCTGTTACCGCAAGTCGTTTGCAGAGGGAGTTTCCAACTGCAAGGACTTTATCCATCGGCCTTAGCTCGTCGGAGTTACCAAAATTGACGGTAGAAAATTTTTTATTGGCCTTTATTTTCATGACAGCAATATCATGAACAGGGTCATAAACTTTAATATGGGTAATGTCGAAAGTTGCGCCGTCTTCGAATATGGCCTTACCTCTTAGGGCCTTCCTTGCAACATGATAGTTTGTGACCAATGTCCCATCATCTTTAATGATAAATCCACTCCCGCACCATTTGGTCGTCAGGACCTCTGTCCCTATCCCATTTAGTTTCCCCTGTTCGTTCTTTCTAAGTCCGGAAGCAAAAATGAATCCTTCCATCTCAAGGGAGGCATTTCGTTCCGTCAAGTATTCAAAGGTGACCGAGTCGGGTTGTGTCTTTGACGGCTGAGTCTTTCCGCTCTGAGCACTCCCCATTAATGGAAGGAATAAAAGTATAATCATGATTGAGATAAAAACTGCGCATTTTAACTTATTTTCTCTCATAGGGAACCTCCTCTTCTTAAAACAAAGAATTTTATTATGATATGATAGACATGTTTTAATAATAAGTCAACTATTTTTTCTAATTTCACACTCTGAACTTTAAGTAAAATCGCAATGTTGCGCCTTGTTTGAAAATTGTGATGCTTCATATTTCATCCATGATCCGAATAAACCTTTTTCCCGTTCTCTGATCTAATAGACAACCGTTGTTGCAAAAAAGTTCCCGGTCAGGGGTCAATTTATAAAAAATAAAATTGATTTTTTTATTGGAGCCATTTGCGATGTTATGGCGTCCAATGAACACGCGGGTTTGCTGGAGGGTAGAGAAAGTCTTTACCCCAAGCTGAGGCAGTATTTACGGTCTATTTACATGGGATGGATTACCGAAAGTGAGAA
>Ga0315284_10001996_pt1 | contig 29287 bp, 23 predicted proteins | sample YL17G09_16_MG_FD_203696 | JGI IMG/M metagenome (GOLD analysis project Ga0315284, IMG submission 203696) | Sediment microbial communities from Yellowstone Lake, YNP, Wyoming, USA - YL17G09_16 | ecosystem: Environmental > Aquatic > Freshwater > Lake > Sediment | place: USA: Wyoming | collected...
TGGCACAACAGCGACGCGCCGGCCATGCGGTGGATCGACGAATCGGCGAGACCATGGCACAACAGCGACGCGCCGGCCATGCGGTGGATCGACGAATCGACGAGACCATGGCACAACAGCGACGCGCCGGCCATGCGGTGGATCGACGAATCGGCGAGACCATGGCACAACAGCGACGCGCCGGCCATGCGGTGGATCGACGAATCGGCGAGATCGCGGCACATACCGCCGCGCAGACCCGGACCCGACAATGCTGCTCTTCATCGCCAAACGCGTGCTCCAAGCAATCCCCACCATCTTTGTGGTGGCGACGCTCACGTTCTTTGCGGTGAGGCTGGCTCCCGGCGGCCCCTTCAGCTCAGAGAAGAACGTCTCCGCCGAAGTGCTGGGTCGCCTCAACACGCACTACGGTCTTGACAAACCGCTGCTCACTCAGTACGCGCGCTACCTCGGCAATTCCCTGCGCGGCAATCTCGGACCATCATACCGCTACCCCAATCGCACGGTCAACGAGCTGATCGCAGAATCGTTCCCCGTGTCGCTTGAGCTGGGCGTGCTGGCCATGGTGATTGCCCTGGCCACGGGCCTTGGCGCAGGCATTCTGGCGTCGCTGAAGCCCAATTCGCCGCTTGACCACACAACAATGTCACTCGCCATGGTGGGCATCTGCCTGCCCACGTTTGTGCTGGGGCCGCTGCTTGTCCTGGCGTTCGGCCTTAAGCTGGGATGGGTCAACGTGTCGGGGTGGGAGAACCTCAGCGACCGCATTCTCCCGGCCCTCACACTGGCCGCGCCGTTTGCCGCCTACATCGCGCGACTGGCCCGCGGAGGCATGCTGGAGATTCTTCCGCAAGACTTCATCCGCACTGCACGCGCTAAAGGCGTTCCCGAGCACCTTGTCATTCTGCGACACGCGCTCAAGGGCGGCATTCTGCCGGTGGTGTCGTTTCTCGGACCAGCCATGGCCGGTATCATCACCGGATCGTTCGTGGTTGAGACCATCTTCCAGATTCCGGGGCTGGGCCGCTATTTCGTGATGGCGGCGTTCAACCGCGACTACTTCATGATTCAGGGCACCGTGGTGTTCTACGGCATCATCGTGATTGCGTTCAACACCGTGGTTGACATTGTGCTGGCACTGCTCAACCCCCGCGTGAGGTTGGGAGAATGACCGCCCACTCCCCCATGCACGACGCGTGGCTGCGATTGCGCAAGAACCGTCTTGCTCTCGCCGGCCTGGTGGTGATCGGCGTGCTCTCCGCGCTGGCGGCGTTGGCTCCGTGGATCGCGCCCTACTCCTGCTCGGCGCAAGACCTTGCACTGGGAGCATCGGGCCCCGGCCGCGCGCACTGGTTGGGCACCGACACTCTTGGACGCGACCTGCTCACGCGCATCCTGTTTGGCGGACAGGTGTCACTGATGGTTGGGATCTGCGCAACTGCGGTCTCCCTCATCATCGGCGTTTCGTACGGAGCGGTATCGGGCTATGCAGGCGGCAGAACCGATGCAGTGATGATGCGTGTGGTTGACATCATCTACGCATTCCCCTTCACCATCTTCGTGATTCTGCTCATGGTGCTCTTCGGCCGCAGCGTGTTCCTGCTCTTCTGCGCCATTGGAGCCGTGGAGTGGTTGACCATGGCGAGAATTGTGCGCGGACAGGTGATGGTCATCAAGAAGCAGGAGTACATCGAAGCGGCGCGAGGGCTGGGCCTATCCCGCTCGCGCATCATTGCGCGGCATGTCGTGCCCAATGTCCTGGGCCCCATCATCGTCTATGCAACGCTCACCATTCCCAGCGTCATGCTCACAGAGGCGTTCGTGAGCTTTCTGGGCCTCGGTGTGCAGCCACCAATGAGTTCGTGGGGACTTCTGATCAAAGAGGGCGCAGAGGCCATGGAGGAGTACCCGTGGCTTCTGGTATTCCCTGGTGCGGCACTGTCGCTGGCGCTCTTCTCGCTCAACTTCATTGGCGACGGGTTGCGGGATGCTCTTGATCCGCGAGTGTCGAAGGAATGACCATGCCGCTTCTCTCCGTCCGCAATCTCCGCACCTCCTTTCACCTTCGCAGCGGCGTGGTGCGTGCTGTCAACGATGTCACCTTCGATGTTGACAAAGGTGAGGTTCTCGGCATCGTGGGGGAATCAGGATGCGGCAAATCGGTCATGTGCTACTCGCTGCTGGGCCTGGTGCCTGTGCCGCCCGGGCGTATTGAGAGCGGGAGTGCGATGTTCGGCGACACCGACCTGCTGTCCTGTGCGCTCGACGTGTTGCGTGGCATTCGGGGCAGGAGCATCTCGATGATCTTTCAGGACCCCATGACCTCACTCAACCCCTACCTGCGCATCGGGGAGCAGGTGGCTGAGCCTCTTGTGGTGCACGGGATGGCCGGATCCGGAGAGGCCCGTGCGCTGGCAGTGGAGGCTCTGCGTCACGCGGGCATTGCCGATCCGCAGCGTGCGGTGCGCTGCTACCCGCACGAATTCTCCGGCGGCATGCGGCAGCGCGTGATGATTGCCGCGGCGCTCATCACACGTCCGGCGCTCCTCATCGCCGATGAGCCCACCACTGCACTTGACGTGACAGTGCAGGCACAGATTCTGTCGCTGATACGCCGCCTCCAACGCAACGAGGGCATGTCGGTGATGTTCATCACTCACGATATGGGGGTCATCGCGCGCATGGCCGATCGGGTCGCCGTGATGTACGCGGGGAATATCGTCGAGCTCGCGCCGGTGCGCGCGCTCTTTGCGGGGCCACGCCACCCCTACACGCGCGCGTTGCAGCAATCGATTGCCGCAAGCAGCCCTCCCGGCGTCGACCTCTACACCATTCCCGGCGCGCCTCCCGATCTCTCCCAGCCAATTGACGGATGCCCCTTTGCCCCGCGGTGTGCTCATGCAATGGCGGTGTGCCGTACCGGCGTCCTGACTCTTGCCCCGGTCGCTGAGGGCCACGCCACCGCCTGCCTGCGCGCGCAAAGGGGGGAACTGTGAGCGCCCCGATGCTTCAACTGTGCGACGTGAAGACCGTCTTCGGTCGCAGCGCCGGACTCTTTCTGCCACGCGCGGAGATGGGAGTGAAGGCCGTTGACGGCGTGTCGTTGGAGATCGCACCAGGGGAGATCGTCGGGCTCGTGGGCGAGTCGGGCTGCGGCAAGTCGACTCTGGCGCGAACCATCATGCATCTGGTACGTCCGTCGACCGGCTCCGTCTGGCTCAACGGCACCAACCTCTCAGCTCTTGACGAAGGAGCACTGCGCACACACCGCCCGGATATGCAGATGGTGTTTCAAGACCCCTACGCATCGCTCAACCCGCGACTCTCGGTGCTGCAGACGCTGGCCGAGGCGTGCAGAGTGCGGACGCGGCTGTCGAGCACCCGGGTACGCAACGCGGTGGCCGAGGCGCTGGAGCGTGTGGGCCTTGACGCCTCGTGCATGTCGCGCTACCCGCACGAGTTCTCCGGCGGTCAGCGGCAGCGCGTTGCAGTGGCCCGGGCGCTGGCCCCGCAGCCGCGACTGCTGATTGCCGATGAGCCCGTGTCGGCGCTCGATGTGTCGGTGCAGGCGCAGATTGTCAATCTGCTTGCGGGACTGTGCACGAACATGCACCTGACGATGCTGTTCATCTCGCACGATCTTTCGGTGGTGCATCACCTGTCGAGGCGAATTGCGGTGATGTATCTGGGCAGGATCGTGGAGATCGGGCCGGCCCACGACGTGTACACCGCGCCCATCCACCCGTACACGCGCACGCTCATCGAAGCCATCGCGGTACCGGACCCAACGCGGGAGCAACCGCGTCGCGATGCAGAGGCGCCTGCGCCGGGCGAGACCCCGTCTCCGGCACACGCACCAATAGGATGTGCATTCCATCCGCGGTGCAGGTATGCGCAGTCGCGATGCTCGGTCACACGCCCGGAGCTGGAGGCATGCGCCGAACGAGGCGACCGACGCGTGGCGTGCCTGCGACACGATGGACTGGCGTAGGACCTGCGCGGCACGATGCGGCGGTCCGAGCCCGGAAGGAGGACCGCCCGGATTCGATATCGCCAGGAAAGACTCTCACCGTTGGTTGCATGGATTCTCCCGGAATGATTATTTTGTCCATGTGGATATATGGTATTAGGGAATTGCCACTCTCACCACGGAAACACCTATGCTCAGCCATCCCAAGAGCGCGCATCGGACCATGGTCCTGTTGGCCGTGCTGACGATCTCGCTTCTGCAGGCAGCAAACGCCACACTCGTGTATGCACCGGTTATCAACCGCTTCGGGCAATCGGGACTTGTCTACTCGCAATCGGCCAAGACGCTGGGCATGGGCAGGTTGGTGATCAACGCCAATGCCGCATACAGCGGTGACCGTCACTATGTCTACGCGGTCGATACCGACACGGCCGACAACCACGCATTCACCGCAATCAACTTTCTCCCCAGTGTCGGCTACGGTATCACCAACTTTCTCGACTTTGCCGTGACCATGCCCGTGTACTGGGACCAGTACAAGCAGTTGGGGAGCATGCAGGGCGGCTTTGGCGACCTGGAGCTCACCGGTAAGTTCCAGTACCCTCCGTACCCGCACAATCGCATGTTCGAGGTGGCCTTCTTCGGCGCACTCTCGCTGCCCACCGGCAACCTCAGCGACGGCTACTTTCCGCGCCACAGCTACTACCAGACGCATCCCACCGACTCAACCGTCGACGTCAAGGGGCTGTGGTCGTCGGGCACTCCCGAGATGGATCTCAAGATGCTCTGGACGCTCGACCTGCACCAGCTCAACAAGGCGAGCCCCATTCTCCTGCACGTCAACTTCGGCGCGCGGTTCGTGTTCGACGCAGCCATGGAGAACATCTTCCTGCTCAACCTGGCATTCGAGTACCGCCCGGTGCCTGTACTGGTGCTCTTCACGGAGTTTTCCGGCGAAACGCGCATGGATAATGTCAAGAGCGGCTTCAAGTTGGGAGACGATCCGCTGCGACTCTCGCCGGGCATCTCCATCACACCCCCGGGCGGTTTCTTCATTACACTGAGCGCCGATATCGGCCTGTGCGCCGATACCACGTACCTGTCGTATTCTCTGGACGACAAGCCGGTGACCACCAAGATCGACGAGCGATGGCGCCTCAACGCAAGCATCGGATGGGCGGGCTTCGTGCTGCCGCAAGACAGCGATCGCGATGGTCTGAAGGACAATGTCGACCGCTGTCCCAACGCCGCCGAAGACTTCGACGGCTTCCAGGATGCCGACGGGTGCCCCGACCTGGACAACGACAACGACGGCGTACCCGATGTGAAGGACAAGTGCCCCAACGACCCCGAAGATCTTGACGGCTTCAAAGATGCCGACGGATGTCCCGACCCCGATAACGACAAAGACGGGCTCCTCGACCTCAAAGACCAGTGCCCCAATGTTGCCGAAGACCTCGACGGCTTCCAGGATGCCGACGGGTGCCCCGACTACGACAACGACAACGACGGTATTCCCGACTCGGTTGACCAGTGCATGAATCAACCCGAAGATCGCGATGGATTCAAAGACAACGACGGATGCCCCGACTTGGACAACGACGAAGACGGCGTGCCCGATTCGCTTGACAAGTGCCCCGACACCAAGGGTGTGCCGGAGAACTTCGGGTGCCCCTCCGAGAAGCCGGCCAAGCCCAAAGAGATCAAGCGCGGGCGCGTGGTGCTGCGTGGCGTGAACTACGAATTCGGCAGCGCAGTGCTCACGGGCGACTCCTACGCGATTCTGGAAGAGGTGTTTGAGTCGCTGCGTGAGTGGCCGGAAGTCAAGATCGAAATCAGGGGCCACACCGACTCTGTTGGCAGCAACGACGCGAACAAGCAACTGTCGCAGAAGCGCGCCGAGTCGGTCATGAACTACCTGGTTGCCCGCGGCATCGATGCAGCGCGACTCAGCGCCGTCGGCTACGGAGAAGACGACCCCATCGCCGACAACAAAACGGTCGAGGGTCGCGCAGAGAACCGTCGCGTGGAGTTGCGTCGCGTGGACTGAGCCGCACCGCGGCTATCTTCGCACCCGAGGGCAAGAAGCAAGTGGTGTCTTGAGGCATCGAGGGAGCAGGGAGATCGCGCAGGTGGATGGGCCGTGAAAGCGGCCCCATGCAACGCTCACTGTGGTCGGCAACGACCAGAAAGGGGATGCGAGTGACAAAGAGAAGTCTGACCCGATTGGCAACAACCGCATTGATCTGCGCCGGAACCCTCGCGTACGGCAACATCAACACCAACGGTGAGAAGGGCGTTGTCAGAACAGTATCGGGCAAGACAATGGGGCAGGCCAAGCTCAATATCGGCATTGGTGCAAACTACGACCAGTCGCCCACGTACATGAACTGGATCCACCATCCTGACTACCCTGGCGACACCGGCCTGCAGGATCTTGGCGAGCGAGACCCGGCCAAGATGCTCTCAACCAACGTGTTCCTCTCGCTGGGACTTACCTCCTTCTGGGACCTCGCGGTTGAGTGTCCGTTCTACTGGGACGGTAGCGCTGGCATCTCCGACTTTGGCGTGGGCGACATCGAGATCTCCACCAAGTTGCTCTATCCGCGTCCTGGAAAGCCCCGCGTGTTCTACCAGTCGTATCTGCTGGGCGTCTCTGGCGGCGTGTCAAAGATGTCTGACAAAGGCATCTACCCGCGCCACGCCTACTACTACGGCAATACGACGGGTGGCGACATATTCACTTCCGACGGCTTTGCAGTCAAGGCCATGCTGGCCTGGACGTTTGACATTGGCGCTGTTGCCAAGAAGTTCCCGCTGAGCATCGATGTCAACCTGGGCGGCGTCTTCCCCAACGTCCGCAAGGCCATCACGATTGTCGGCAACATCGCCCTCGAGCTCTCGCCCGTCGAGGTCGTGACGATCTTTGTCGATCTGGCCTCGGAGATTCGCGGCTACACCATCATCAACGATTTCAACGGCCTGCGCAGGGACCTCATCTGGCTGACCCCCGGTATCCGCATCAATTCCCCAGCCGGCGTTTACGTGATGGCGGCGGCCGATATCGGTCTTTCCGACAACACAAGCACGACGCTTCAGACCCGGTTCGACAGGGCCGATGGCCGAAGTTACTCGGTTGCCGGCGTCCCCCGCATGGGCGCGCAATTCTCCCTTGGCTGGACCGGATTCCTCTCCGCGCAAGACGACGACAGAGACGGCATCAAGAATGACAACGACCGCTGCCCCAAAGACGCGGAAGATGTTGACGGATTCGAAGACGCCGACGGATGCCCCGACCTTGACAACGACAAAGACGGCATTTCCGACGTCAAAGACAAGTGCCCGGACAAGGCCGAAGACATCGACAACTTCGAAGACATCGACGGCTGCCCCGATGTCGACAACGACGGCGACGGCATTCCCGACATCAAAGACCAGTGCCCCAACAAGGCCGAAGACTTTGACGGCATCGACGACCAGGACGGATGCCCCGACTACGACAACGACAAAGACGGCATCCCCGACACGCTTGACAAATGCCCAAACGACGTCGAAGACTTCGACAAGTTCAAAGACGAAGACGGCTGCCCCGACCTCGACAACGACAAAGACGGCATTCCCGACCTGAAGGACAAGTGCCCCAACGAGCCCGAAACGTTCAACAACTTCCAGGATGAAGACGGGTGCCCCGACGAGCTTCCCAAGCAGGCGGAGTCGACCATGCCGCGGCAACAGACACTGTTCGGAGTCGCCTTCACCGGAACCACGGCGAACCTCACGCCCGACAGCTACCGGGCGCTCGACCCGATTGCCGAAGAACTCCGCAAGTTCCCGGCCATCGAGATCGAGATTCGCGGTCACACCGACAGCATGGGCAAGTACCAGACCAACCTGAACCTCTCTCAGACTCGGGCCGAGGCGGTGCGGCAGTACATCATCTCGCGCGGCATCGACGCAACCCGTTTGCGGGCCGTGGGTTTTGGTTCGTCAAGCCCGATTGCCGACAACCGGACTGCGACTGGCCGCACGCAGAACCGGCGTATCGAGATTGTGCGCATCAAGTGAGGAAACGATGCGGCGACGCCGCACCGTTTCCTCACCTCGGCAGCGCGGTCGGCCACGACCACGCATCCCGCCGGCGTGCACGCGCGAAAGCGAGAACCCCTGCCGTGAGTAGTGGAGTCTGGTTCCCACGCGCCTTCCGATGCCGCACCGCATGCACTCTGGTGCTCTGCATAGTGGCATGGGCAGCACCGCGGGCCGAACTCAAGAAATGCCTGGTCGACGCTTCAGCACGCGACACCACGTGCCTGGTGTGGGTGGTCTTCCGCGACAAGGACGCTGCTGCGCAATCGCCGCCCGTCTCGCCCCGGGTGCTCCAGCGCCGCGTTCGCGGCGCCTCTGCCCGGCCGCAACCGTGGCAGGACGCGCCCGTGAAACCGCAGTACGCGACGGTGCTCCGACAGATGGGCATGGAACCACGACAGGCCTTTCGCTGGGCCAATGCCGTGAGCTGCCGCGTTTCCGCACGCCTGCTGCCGTCGGTGGCGGCACTGCCGTTCGTGAAGAGCGTTCTGCCTGTGGCATCGTGGAGCGAGCCCGCCTCTCCGCAAACTAGTCAACTCGACAAGTCGACGGTCCGCATCACCCCCGGTGAGTACGGAGAGTGCTTGACGCACATGGACATGGCCTCGGTGCCCCCCGCCCACGTCTACATCCAGTCGGTGCTCGATCGCGAGCCCGGTGCCGGCATTCTCATCGCGTCCTTCGATGCGGGGTTCATCTTCAAGCACAAGTGCCTCGACTACGCAAAACAGCGCTCTGCGGTTATCGCCGACAGCGACTTTGTGCTGCACACGGGCAATGCCTACCATCCCGACACACACGGAGACCAGACGCTGGCGCTGATCGCCGGATGGGATCCGGGCACCTTCGTGGGCATCGCCTGGGGTGCCCGGTATGTGTTGGCGCGCACCGAGATCGACTCAGTTGAGCGCCACATCGAAGAAGACAACTGGGTGGCTGCGCTGGTATGGGCCGAGAGCCTGGGCGTTGACATTGTGACAAGTTCGGTGGGATACCGGTCAGGTTTTACCAACGGAGACGCGGACTACTCATTCGAGGCCATGGATGGTCAGACCACCACCATCTCCCGCATGGCCGCCCAATATGCAGAAGAGCGCGGTGTCATCATTGTCAATGCCATGGGCAACGACGGTCCGGGCACTGGCACCATCAGCGTGCCGGCCGATGCGCAGGGTGTTGTCGCGGTGGGCTCGGTCAACGTGAACGGGAAAGTGGTGTTCAGCAGCAGTCGTGGGCCCACCTCCGACGGTCGGATCAAGCCCGACGTGGTGGCCATGGGTGAGGGCGTTCCCGCGCCCCGGGCCGACCGAACCACCGGGTACACCGCACTCACCGGTACCTCGTTTGCGGCGCCGATCGTTGCAGGCATCTGCGCGCTCATTCTGCAGGCGCACCCGGGCGAGAGCGCGTATAGGATCCGGCAGTACCTCTATGCCTCGTGCCGGTTCCTGCCGCCACAGACCACCGTTGACAACAGCTATGGCCGCGGCATGCCCGATGCATTTGCCGCGTGCGTCATGGACAGCCAGAGCGTGTGCTACCACGTACGTGACCGCGCGAACCTGCCACTTGCAGGGGTGCCGGTGAGTAACCGCAGTCTCACGCCGATGGGCTTCACCGACTCTGCCGGCAGAGCCATCGTCCGCGTTCCGCGCGACTCGCTGCCCTACGTGCTCAATGTCGGGTCCGCAGGCGACGGATTCGGGGTTGCCGACACGGTGCGCGAAACTCCCGCCGGCAGAACGATCACGCTTGACCCGGCCATCGCGACCTGCGCGGTGAGATACCTGCGGGACGGCGGCTACGCCCCGGCGATCGGGGCGACGGTGCTCTGGCAGAGGGCGGGGACCGATGCCGTGCAGTCAACAACCACCGACACCGCCGGAAACGCCAGAGCGTGGTACGTGAGTCCTGGCACGTTTCTGCTGACCGTGCGAGCGCGGGGCTTCGAGGCGTTCGGGCCGGAATCGGTGTTCGTGGCGAGAGCCGAGCAGCGCGACACGACCATCGCAGTCACACTCGAGCCGATACCTGTTGACAAGTGGCGGCTCTATCCCACCGTAATCCGACTGTCGCGGAGTGCCGCACCAACGTTGACCTACGACTTCAGTGCATCGGAGACCGACGTTGGCTACGGCACGCAGAGAGCAACCGTGGCGGTGCGCACCCTCGCGGGCGCGCTGGTGTGGACCGAGTCGCGTCCTGTGGAGGAAGCAGGGCCGGTGTCGGGATCGTGGAAATTGACATCGGGCAACCGCCGTGTGGCGCCCGGAACCTACGTATTCAGCATGAAGTACGCCGGGAAGACGTATGTGCGAAGGTTTCTGGTGCTGCCGTGATGGCCGCCGTGCGCGCCATCCAGGAGAGGCATCTGAGATGCGGAGACCGGCTGGATGATTCAGGGATGGGTTGGCCCGGCCAACCTACCCCTGAATCATCCAGTTGAACCCCCACCGCAGCGTGAGCCCGGGCAGCTCATGGCCGGGTACGTACGCGATGCGGCGGTTGAGCAGATTGTCAACCTTGTAGTACATGCGGAAGGTGCGGATCTGGATCGAGGAGTGCAGCGACACATCGTAGATCTCCCGCCTCCACACCGGCCACAAGGCCTTGTCGCCAAACTTCAGGTCGTCGCGTGGTCCCCAGTAGTCAAGCACCAGGTCGGTGCGGAAGTGCCCTCTGCCTTCACGAAAGCCCGCCTCATAGGAAAGAGCGGCCTGCGCCTTGAGAAACGGCTGCGCGTCGGAGAACATCCATCGCGTGGACAACAGAAAGCCCCCTACCCGACCCACTGCCGGCGACACAACGAATGACCACCGGGGATTGCGGTACGGCGCGATGCCGTGGGGCCACGCTGCGCCAACCGACGCATCGTTCACATCCGACAGGTTGTAGTACGCCAGGAAGAGTCCGGCCTTGCGCACGTGGAGGAATGCATCGGCGCCGGCCAAAACATACTGGTCGAGGAGCTGGCCCTGCACGAACTCCAGCGTGTCGTAGGGGTAGACAAAAGGCGTTGCCCTGCTCGCAGCAAAGACTCCGGCGCTCTGCCCCCATGCATCGAAACGTACGGCCGCTTCGCCAACCCAGATATTGCCACGAAGGGAGTCCAGCGAGTGAAACACATGCCCGCCCTCCGCTCCGACACGAACGTGGATGCTACTGCCCGCGAAGTCATGCGTGTACCCGGCACGGATGTCGTTGTCAAGAGTAACGGGGGTCTGGCCAGTGTAGTTGCGCAGACGGGCCCGCTCAAACGCATAGGCCACGTACGCAGTGTCGACGCGACTCAACGCAAGGGCCGGTCGGATGCTCAGCCTGAGTGACTTCTCCCATCCTCTGAACTGCTGCAGCGTTCCGTAGAACGGCTCGGTCTTCTGTCCGCCAGTATGCAGCAGCACGCCGCCCGAGATCACAAACGGCCCCTTGCCGAGGCCCACCGCGCCGACGTCGAGGTCCGAGCCCCACTGCGCCAGCCGCTCCCACACCAGACTCCCCCACCCCTGAGACGCACGTTGCGCGCGGTCCTGCGTTGCGAGGTCGTTCTCGGCATCGGTGTACCGGTAGGCGAAGTGCGCTGTGCGACCAGCCGTGCCTTGCCACGCCAGGCGCAGCCCACTCACTTGCTCGTCCACCAACGGACTCCTGCCCGTACGCGACGCGGCGGAGGAACTGTGGACCAGCCGGTCGTAGATTTGCGAGTAGAACTGGTCGATGCTCCCCGCATTGTGTGAGTAGCTCTGGCCCGCGAAGTGCCGGTAGTTGGAGAACACGCCTACCGACATCTGTCTGCTGATGGGGCGGGCAAAGCGGACGTTGAGTGTGTTCTCGCGAAAGACACCGTTCTCCCACAGGATCATCATCTCGGGAGAGACCACCGGCTGAGGGTGACGCACGCCGGCTCCAGCGCCGGAGGGGGCTGACTCGATTGAGGCCATATCCGTGGCGCACACATCGTCGGTGCCGTCAACGCCATGGAAGTCGATCCAGGGGTCGCCGGCAGAAAAGAGGTCGCCGCGCAGGGGCACCACAAAGCCCATGGTGAGCATTCTGTTGACACTGCTTGACAGAGAGAAGGGCACAGCGACCGTTGCGGGAGACGTCCGGAGAATCTCGGAGAGACCACTGGCGTCACTGCGGTAGATCGAGCTTGCCCCAACCTGCGTGGGTGAGAACGTCGAGTCGATGCTGGTCGGAAACCGCAGGTACTGGCCCTTGAACCAGGCCTTGCGCGACAAAAGCGAATCGCGAAGGACAACCGCACGAGCCGAGTCGGCCCTGGATCGAGCCACCACCGGCTGCGCACCCCCGGGGGCTCCAGGGATGGGCGCGCTTGCCCCCGACACGTGCAGTGCGAGCAATAAAGCAGCAACCCCGGCAGTATTCCTGGTGTTGAGCGGCATCTGTTCCCGATCCGGTTGAAGCCGGCATTGCTTCCTTGAGAGATCTACGCAGCAAACTCCGTGACAGCCGACAGAGTGCCTAAAATACGATGTATTTTCATTCGAGTTGCCGTTGAGGCGCTGGTTGCCACCCGTCCAGAAGCACACCCACTCCCTGCCAGAGAACACTCATCCATGACAAGAAGAGCCGCACTCCGGGTCAAGGCAGTTGGTTTCGCGTCACTGGCCGCCGCCGTATCGATCGTCAACTGCGCATACTTCAACACGTTCTACAACGCTTCCACCGCATACCGCAACGCGCGAACAGCTCACCAGGAGTTTCTCAGAGAAACCGCCGATTCGGCAGCCGCGCTGCCGCCGGCCATCATCATCGGCTACGATACGGCCATTGCCAAATCCCGTCAGGTGATCGACGAGCACCCCCGACACAAACGATGGCACGACGACGCGCTCTTCCTCATGGCGCGAGCCTACTACTACCGGGGCGACTACACGCGCACCGTTCGCCGCATGGAACAGCTCCAGCAGGAGTTTCCCGCCAGCAAGTTCATTCCGGAGTCCTATTTGTATGTGGGCAAAGCATACCTGGCCGACGGCCTGCTGGGCGAGGCCGAAGAGGCCCTCACGTTCGTGCTCAACCGCTACCCCGAGCTGAACAAAGACGAAGAGGTGTCGCTGTTGCTCGCTCAGATTGCTCTGGGCCGGCAGGGCCGCGCACTGGCCATCGAACTGCTCCAGAAGGTGCGCAACACCACCAAAGACGAAGTCAGGCGTATCGAGATCACCCTGCAGATTGCCGACCTCTACGTCGACATGAAGCTCTTTGACAAGGCCATTGCCACGCTCAAGGGCTGCCCCCGGCGCAAGGACGTGCCCCACCTCATGTTTCGAATCGACTACGCGCTGGCGTCGTGCTATCTGGCGCAGGACTCTCTTGGCAGAGCACTGACCGTCACCGAAATCATGCTTGCCGACAGAGCCTACAACAAGCACAAGGCCCGGATTCTCTACCGCAAAGCAACCATCCTCCATGCGCTGAACCAGGTTGACAAGGCGATTCTATCACTGGAGAAGATCACCACCGATTTCCCCACCGACAGCGTAGTGGGCGATGCGTGGTTTGAGCTGGGATCCATCTACCAGATGAAGAAGGCCGACTACCTCAAGGCCAAAGACTGCTACACCAAGGCGGCCTCGCTCTCCAAAAGCGAGCACACCCGGCAAGTCGCGCAGCAGCGGGTGGCGGCAATCGACAAGATCCTTACGTTCTGGAAGTCCGATTCGCTCAAACGCACCGTCTCCGTCCACAAGAAGCCCGACACAACAAAGGCAGTGCGCGACACATCGTCCAACCCCTGGCTTGAGCGATTCCGAATCGGCGAGGTCTTCTGGCTTGGACTCGAGCAACCCGATTCCGCGCTCAAATACTATCGGTCACTCGCGTATGACACGAGCGTGCGCGCAGACTCCATGCCCAAGGCGCTCTTTGCTGCGGGCTGGATCGCGCGAAACGTGCTGCTTGACACAACGGACGGAGACAGTCTACTGCATGCGCTGGTTCTGCGCTACCCGGCCAGCGAATACGCCAAGGCGGCGCAGCAGGCTCTGGACGCCGAGGTCACGGTCACCACACGCGCCGACTCCGCGCACGTCGCGTTTTCCGAGTCCGAGCAGTTCCTTCTCGACAAAGAGGACCCCGAAGATGCTGTGAAGTCGTACCTGGCGGCGTACGATGCATTCCCCAACGAGCCGTACGGACAGAAGGCGCTCTACGCAGCAGCGTGGCTCACCGACAATGTGCTCGAAAAAAACAAGACCGCCTACGACCTGTACCAGAAGCTGTGCGTTGAGCACCCGACCTCCGAGTATTGCGTCAAGGACGCCAAGATACGGGTGCAGGTGGTCTCCGACACGCTCCGCGTGCGCAAAGCCCGTCGCAAAGCGCAGGAGCGTGATGGCGTCCGCGAAGTCCCCAGGAAAGCCAAGGCGGTCCCCGTCTCTGCGACGACCGCGCCGGCGCCTGCACAACCCGATTCGGCGGCCGCCGACACGGCATCCTCACGCGGTAGCGAAGAGGTGCTCTCGCCGGATACTGCCGACGGCACCGACTCGCTGGCGCCGGTGCCAATCGCCCCCGATACTATTTTTGAGCGTAGAAGGCCAGGACGGGGGATGCCAATGCCACCCCCAGGCATTATCCCACGTCAGAAGGAGGATCCCCATGCAGCTCCGTAGAATCCTTGGATTGGCCACGTTGACGTGCGCGATGACCATGGCCGGCTGTGGCGGCAACAAGGTAATGCGCGTCGACCCCAACTCAACCACCGACCTCTCCGGCCAGTGGAACGACACCGACTCGCGTATGGTTGCCGACGAGATGATCGCCGATTGCCTGTCGCGGCCCTGGCTCGCCAACAACTATCCCTCCAAACCGCCGGTCACCATTGTGGGACGCGTGCGCAACATGAGCCACGAGCACATTAATACCGAGACCTTCACCAAAGACCTCGAGCGTTCGCTCATCAACTCCGGCAAAGTTGAGTTTGTGGCCAACAGCGCCGAACGAACCCAGTTGCGCGAGGAGAAGGCAGATCAGATGTCCGGCAATGCAACGGACGAGACCATGAAGCAGGCGGGCAAGGAGTCGGGCGCCGACATCATGCTGATTGGCTCGATCAACACCATTGCCGATCAGGAAGGTAACACCAGCGTCATGTACTACCAGGTCAACCTTGAGCTGGTGCAGATCGAATCGAACAAGAAGATGTGGATCGGCGACAAGAAGATCAAGAAGATCATCACCCGCAGCCGTGCCACTCTATGACAACGCCCTCGCAGCACACCTGCCACACGAAGCCACGGACCACACTGACGGGCAGCACCGTCCTGGCAGCCACGCGTCTGATCTCCTCGCTGCTGGTCGTAGCCACACTCGCATGCACCACGCGCAGCCTCATGCGTGTCGACGAATTCTCCAGGTCCGTTGGTGAGGGGCAGTACCTCAAGGGCGTGAAGAAGATCCGCAAAGCGCAGAAGCTCTACGGCGACCTCAACCGTCTGCTCTACTACTATGACCAGGGCGTTCTCTTTCACTATGCAGGGGAGTTCGACTCCAGCAATGCCCAATTGGAGAAGGCCGAGAAAGTCTCCGACCAGCTCTATGCGCGTTCGGTCACCAACGAGGCAGTTGCCCTGCTGACAAACGACAATCTGCGCCCGTACCGCGGCCGTCGCTACGAAACCATCCTCCTGCACGAACTCATGGCCCTCAACTACCTGTCGAAAGGGCTCTTCGACGATGCGCTCGTCGAGTCGCGCAAAGTGCAGTTGGCCATCGATGCGTTCAAAGACAAGGACAAAGGCAAAGACAAATACAACGACGACGGCATGTGCCAGTATCTCTCCGCCCTCGCCTATGGCGCCCAGGGCATGCAGGACGATGCCGACATTTCCCTGTTCAAGTCGGTGAAGGCCTACCAGACCGGACCAATCCCGCTTCCCGACCAGGTGCGCAACGTGGCGTACTATTCGCTGCTGAAGAGCCAACGCGACGATGACATCAAGCAGCTCAATCTCACGCCAACGCTGTCGGCCGACAAGGTTGCAGAACTCAACTCTCAGCGCAGTGAAATCATCCTGGTCGGCTACGCAGGCAAAGCCCCAATTCTCGACGAGCTGGTCATGTGGGGCGACTACGTAGTCGATGGCGTGCTCGTTCTGCACTACCGCGATCCGTCGTCGGGCAACGAGCTCACACTCCCGCTGCCTGCGCCCGCACTGCCCGATATTGACGAAAAGGGACGCAGGACCGACAAAGTGAAATCGGGCAGCACATTCTTCGTCAAGTTCGCGATCCCCGTCGCAGTAGCGCGACCGTCGCGAGCCGACCATTTCGGTCTGAGCGTTGACGGCACGAGCGACGCCCGCTCGGCATCGCTGGCCAACACCGATCTGCTCCTGCAGCAGGATCTCGACGATACCAAGGCCCGCACCATTGGCCGCACCGCAATTCGGGTGGTGCTGCGAACGATCGCTGCGCAGAAAGCGAAGCAGGAGATGACCAAGGCAACCAACAACGCGCTGGCCAACCTGCTGCTCAACGTGGGCACCGACGTGGCTACTTCACAAATGGAAAAGGCAGACACGCGGCTGTGCTTCCTGCTGCCGCGAACAATCCACATGGTGCGCGTGCCGGTTGAGCCGGGCATTCACAGTGTGGCTGCGCGCGTGTACGATGGCCCGGGCTCGCAACTGAGTACCCGCAACTGGGACAACGTTGAGGTGAAGCCGGGCCAGAAGAAATTCGTCTTCTACCCCTACCTTCAGTAGTCCACAACCACCTCTTCGCCGTTCACCATCACCAACCGCACCGACGGATCCTCCACAAGCAACTCTTCGAGCAGGTCCTCGCTCGGGTCGTGCGCAAAGCTCACGCCAATGATGTCGGCCATGGCCCCGGGTGACAGCTCGCCAAGCCGCCCGGCGGCCCGCAGCACACGCGCGGGATTCTGAGTTGCCCAACGCAACAGCTCCCGAGCAGGTATGTGGGGGTACTGCCGCCTCAAGCAGTGCAGGTCGTCGAATATGCCGGCTGAGCCCGCCTCGAGAATGCTCTCTGTTCCCACGCAGACGGTGATGCCGCGACTCAGTGCAACATCGAGCGGGAACCTCTTGTGTCCCAACTCCTCGTTATAGCGCGGACAGACTGTCACAGCCACGTCTTTGGCCGAGAGCAGCGAGAGCTCGTGACCGTTGACATAGTTGCAGTGGAAGAGCGCGGCGCCGTTGGGTATGAGTTCGCCTGAGATGGCACAGTGCATCGGACCCATCGTGGCACGGCCGTAGTCCCAGGGACGGCGCCGAGTGATCTGGAAGTACAGGTCGCCCTTCTGTTCGGAGAAGGCCTGCAGTTCCTCGGCGCTCTCGGCCATGTGAGTGGCCCACAGGCACTCCTCGGCTCGCGCGATATCGAGCAGCGATCGCTGCGCCGATGGTGACACGGAGAAGATCGCGTACGGACCGAGCCCCAGGCGAAGGGCGCGCGCATCGGCAACAATGCGTTTTCGTGCGTCAAGCATTCGGCGGGCAACGTCGGGCTGCGCATCGCCCTCCTCGTGCACCTCCTGCACTACCCACGACCGCACGGGCTCATCTTTGAGCACCACAAGCGACGCCCCGGTGCGCGAGCTGTCAACAATGGTGGTGACCCCATGGGCGATCGACTCGCGTATGCCCAGTCTCACGGCAGGGATGATTGACTCCAGCGATGCCTGCCTGAGGCGGGTGCTCTTCTTGGCCATCCAGGATGCGAATGTCTCTTCGGGCTCACGCGACAAACCGCGAAGTATGCCGTCCTCCAGGTGCGTGTGCATGTTGATGAGGCCCGGCAGCAGCAGCATGTCGCCCAGGTTGACCATGCGCGAACCGCTGCTACGTTTGACCTTGCTGCGTGTGCTCACATCCACAATGGTGGACCCCTCAACGGCAACCGCGCCATTGGGGATGATCTCTCCGGTAGGCTGGAGCATCCACCGGGCGCAGTAGATGGTTGAGGAGGCGTTCACGGGTTCGGGCATTCCGGGTTGTCGGCAAGAGCAGACGGCCGTCCTGACGTCGACGCTCAGGGAGACGTGGCGTGCGACTACCGGCAAAATACATTGCCATGTTGGTTCGACAGATGGCGCGGCCCTGGAGTTCATGAAGCGGAGGGATGCGTTGGGTGGCAAAGCCGGCTCAGGGATCCCTTCGAGCCGGTTTCGACCGGCGTCCGTGAGTCCCTCCGACTTCAGCCGGTTCAGAGGATATCGATGGACAGCTTCCACAACAGGGCGTCTTCAGGGGTCAGTGACGCCCCGAGCCCATCGCGCATCTTCTCGCGCACGAGGTCGTCGGTCAGGCATGCCACATAGGCAGAGAGCCAGTGAACACGGGGCCGCTCCGATCCCCCGCTCACCGAGAACTCGACTGCATCGACCACCAACGGCCGCCGGGCGCGGGCAGGTGTCAAGCCGAGGGCCGCACGCCCACCCGACGCGTGCTGTCCTGACCAGCCGTTGAGGGAGAACTCGGAATTGATGTGCTGAACTCTCATGGCGCCACTGTCCCCTCTACCAGAGATATCGATCCCGGGCGCCCAGTCCTTGAGAATTGTGTCACACGTCGTCAGCTACTCCGGGAGCGATGCCACTGCCCAGAGGACGGTAGCGAGCCCGTCCGCTCCCGTCGCGTTGACTCATCCTGCAGGGCCGACGTATTTTGTGTGCCTGGGTCGGCGCGCATACCGGCACCCGATCCAGCATTCCGGCCACGTCCCCTCACGATCGCAGAAAGGACCCCTGCAATGCTGTCTCGTCTCGCATCTCTCCTCGTGTGTGCTGCCCCTGTCGCCCTCTTCGCCCAAACAGCTCCCGCTCAGCAGCCGGCCGGAAACCCCATGTTCCAGATCGTTCCCATGATGCTGGTCATGTTCGCGGTCATCTACTTCCTCATGATCCGACCCGAGCAGAAGAAAACCAAAGACCGCCAGAAGATGGTTGAGGCCATGAAGAAGGGCGACAAGGTGATCACTATCGGGGGCATGTACGGAGTCATCAACAGCGTCAAGGATGCTTCGGTGATGGTCAAAGTCTCCGACGACACCGTGGTTGAACTCAAGAAGAGTGCCATTGCCGACATCATTGTTGACAAGAGCGCTGAACCCGACACCAAGGTAGCCAAGAAGTAGACTATGTTCGATGTGTTGATATATGGCGACCCATTCCTGCGCCGGAGGGCCGTGCCGGTCGAGAGTTTCGACGCAGACCTCAGATCGTTTGCCGAAGAGCTGACCGAAACCATGCGCGAGAAGGACGGGATCGGTCTGGCTGCAACGCAGGTGGGCCGCGCCATCCGCGTTGCAGTGGTCGACGCAACCGGCGGCGAATCCAAGCCGTATGTGCTTGTCAACCCCGAAATCATCTGGTCGTCCGAAGAGCGCGAAGACTACGAGGAGGGGTGCCTGAGCATCCCCGACATCCGGCTCAAGGTCAACCGTCCGGTAAGCGTGTCGGTCCGCGCCCGCGATGCAGACGGCACCGAGTACACCATCGAGAAGGCCACGGGCCTGCTGGCTCGTGCGCTGCAACACGAGGTCGATCATCTCGAGGGCATCCTCTTTGTCGACCGGGTTTCATCACTGCAGCGTCAACTCGTGGCAGGCCGGCTCAAGAAGCTCGCCAAGGAGTCGGCTGCTGCTCCCTCTTCTCGACGAGACGCTGCCGGGTCCGCGTTGTAGGCACGACATGGTCCAACACTCCACGTATCGCGGCGCAACGGTCTTCCGGATCGCAGCCGTCGTGGTCGTGGTGCTGATCGCGACTGGATGCGCACCATCCCCGCGGATGTTCTCGCCGCACCGCACTCAAGCCCCGCACCGCGCAAAGCCACGGCCCGCACAGACAGCCGCGCCCGCGCAAGACCGCGCAAACGAACCCGCACCGGTCATTCCGGATGTCAACGAGTCACCCGCCGCAACTCCGGCCCCGTCACAGCCCGCGCCGGTTGACGAGACCGACTTTGCGCTGGCCTTTGCCGACACAACCCGCCACGAAGAATCGGCTGTGACCGTGCCTGTGACCGTGCCTGAGCCCGCGCCGACCAGCCCGACCCCGGTGCCGATCCCGCCCGCGACATCGAAGCCCCCCGCACCTGCGCGAAGCCGGGAGATGACTGTGCCTGACACGAGGGTGCGCGTTGCGGTCAAACGCAATGTCGAACGCGCATCGCTGTACACGGTGGGAGAGGTCGGCATCTCCGGCGCCTCCCGTTCCGAAACCGAAGCCTATCGCGGGCGCATCGTGGCCGAGGCCAACGCGCGCACCGATCGGGCTTTGCTGCGCATGGGGCCGCTCAAAATGCAGTGGGTCGCACTCCCGTGCACGCTCCTATCCCGCGACAACGGCAACTTTTTCGAGCTCGACGATGCCAGTTACCGAGGCTCGTTCATCGTGTGCTCCGAGCAGCCTCAGAAGATCACCATTGTCAACTACCTTGACGTAGAGGACTACCTGCGCGGCGTGGTGCCGCTCGAGATCGGAAAACGCCCACCCGAAGAAGTCGAGGCGGTCAAGGCGCAGGCTGTGGCTGCGCGCACCTACTCGTATCGACGGGCCGTGCTCAGAAGCGATCAACCTTACGACATGGTTGCCACGATTGAGGATCAGGTGTATGGAGGCGTTTCGGCGGAAGTGCGCGAGTGCGACGATGCCATTCGAGCAACCCGCGGACTCGTACTCGTGTACGGCGACAGTCTTATCAACGCCTACTACTGCTCCACGTGCGGAGGACGCACTGCAAACATTCAGGACGTGTGGGACAAGCCGCCCGCGCCCTACCTCAGAAGCGTGAGGGATGCCGCGCCCAACGGGCAACCGTACTGCGCGATCTCCTCGTACTGCACGTGGACCGAGATATGGTCAACGCCGGCTCTCTCGTCGATCATCGTGCGATACGCTGCATCTGCGGGCTTTGACTGCCCCGATCGGGGGAGCATCCGCGATCTGACCGTGAAATCGCGGTACGAATGCGGACGCGTCAAGTCGCTTGTCATCCGCACGTCAACTGGCTCGTGCGAAGTGGGTGGCGACAAAGTGCGATTCGTGCTTCGGCGCGAAGGTGCTGGATCCCCGATTCTCCGTTCGGCGAATTTCAGCGTGGTCTCCGTGGATGGCCGCCGGGTGTCAATCGAAGGCCACGGCTACGGCCACGGTGTCGGCATGTGCCAAATGGGCGCTGTAGGCCGCGCGCAGTCGGGACACACGTTCGGCGAGATCCTCGGCGCCTACTACCCAGGGGCGGAGATCGAGCGCGTGGTCACCGGCAGGTAGCGCCGACTCCCGATCCCGGTCTCGGGCAATGACGGGATGCTGGGGCGTCCGTCTTCGCTGTACGCTGGCCTCGACACTTCGTCCCGCTTGGCGCATGCGCGTCAAGTTAGAGTACGGATTGAGGGCATTGAGGCCCGTAGGGCCGGCACCTCTGTAGCAGACGGTGAAGAATGCGGCCCTGAGCCCCGTTAGGGGCGGCACCTGACCTGATGTTGTGTTGAGTGCCGTCCCTACGGGACTCCGGAGCGCCTTGCCACCTGCCAATTGCTACAGAGGTACCGCGCCTACGGCGCTCAAGCCACATGCAGCATCCGTTCCCGCGCTCCTGAGCCAACATCACAAACTTGACGCGCATGCGCTTGGCGGGATCAGTGCGGCTGGAGTGCATCGAGACGAGCATCGAGGACCCGGGCAGTCACCTATTTTCAACGCACCATGGACCTCTTCGAACAACGACGCGAACGACTGCTGCGCGCAAACGCGCCCCTGGCCGACCGCCTCCGCCCCCGCACGCTCGACGAGTTTGTGGGGCAAGACCACATCATCGGCCCGGGCAGACTGCTCCGCCGCGCCATCCAGATTGACCAGCTCTCCTCCGTGATCTTCTACGGCCCGCCCGGCACCGGCAAGACCACGCTCGCCCGCATCATTGCCAACACCACCAGGGCACAGTTCATCTCCATCAACGCCGTGCTCGCGGGAGTCAAGGACATCCGTGAGGCCATTGACAATGCCAACCAGGCGCTCTCACTGCATGGCAAACGCACCATTCTCTTCGTCGACGAGGTGCACCGGTTCAACAAGGCCCAGCAAGACGCGCTGCTGCCACACGTTGAGAACGGGATCATCATCCTCATCGGCGCGACCACCGAGAATCCCTACTTCGAAGTCAACAAGGCCCTCGTCTCCCGCTCGCGCATCTTCCAGCTCAAAAGTCTCACCGAAGACGACCTGGTGAAGGTCGCGCGCATGGCCCTGGCCGATACCGAACGCGGCTTCGGTAACCGGCCCACAGCAATTGATGGTGACGCCATCCTCCACCTGGTGCAGACTGCCAATGGCGACGCGCGGAGCGTGCTCAATGCGCTGGAGCTGGCCGTCGAGACCACAGCACCGGGCAGCGACGGAGTGATCCGCATCGACCGATCGGTTGCCGAGGAGTCAATCCAGCGACGCGCGGTGCTCTACGACAAGGACGGTGACGCGCACTACGACACCATCTCCGCGTTCATCAAGTCTGTTCGCGGGAGTGACCCGGATGCGGCCCTGTACTGGATGGCCAAGATGGTGTACGCGGGAGAGGATCCGCGATTCATCTTCCGGCGCATGGTGATCCTTGCGTGTGAGGACGTCGGTCTGGCTGACCCGCAAGCGCTGGGCGTTGTCATGTCGGCAGCTCAGGCATTTGACTTCGTGGGCATGCCCGAGGGTCGCTACCATCTGGCGCACGCATGTCTCTACCTCGCCACTGCGCCCAAGAGCAATTCGTCCATGGCGTTCTTCGACGCACTGAACCTCGTCACCAAGGAAGCGTCCGATGACGTGCCCGACCCTCTGCGGGATGCCAGTCGCGATGGTGACGGGTTTGGCCACGGCGAGGGCTACCTCTATCCGCACGCCTACCGCGATCACTGGGTGGCACAGCAGTATCTTCCCGATGCGCTCATGGGCAAGATGTTCTTTCAACCGTCCGATCGGGGCTACGAGAAGTCAATCAAGGAGCGCGTTACCCGCATGCGCGAGGCACAACTGGCGGCCATGGTTGAGCCCGATGCTGCCAGCGTGTGGGAGGCGAAGGAGCCCGCAGCCCAATCGGAGGCAACTGCCCAGTGGGCCAAGCGAACGGCAGGCAGCAGCGGCGAAATGCTTGCCGCCATGCGCGACCGGGTGCTTGACATGGCAGGCATAAACAGGGAGAGCCTCGTCCTGGACCTCGATACGCGCACCGGGCTGCTCTCCTTCCAGGCAGCACGGACGGCAAGCAACGGCGGAGTCTGGTCACTCGCGCACGATGACAAGTCGTTCGCGACTCTCACGAAGATGGCCGAGTCGCTTGACCAACTCGAACGGCCGCAGGTCCTGCGCTGCACGTGGGAGGATTTCCACGAGGTGCTGTCATCGTCGGCCGGCGCCGGGGTTCGCTTCGACACCATTGTCGGAATAAACGTGCTTGGGAAGTGCGCGGATCGCACCGCCCTGGTGACGCGACTGGCGCCCTTTCTCACCGACAACGGCACGCTGGCCATTGCGGAGCAGGTGCCGTCCCTGGGCCAGCGCGTGAGCGAGTTGTGCGATCTGAGCCTGCTTGCGGAAGAACGCCGTTCGGCGTTCGTGGAGACCGAGGCAGCGCTCTTTGCCGATGCCGCGAACCCGATGGTCAACTGGGACGACCGCACACTTGCCGCCAACCTGGGCCAGGTGGACGGCATCTCTGCCCAGGTCACCATAGACACGCAGACGCCGCAACGCCGGTTGACTGGCGAGGACATCGAGCACTGGTTCCGCGACTCGGCTGCCGGAGAGCCTGCGTCTCTGGGCACGCGACTCAGGCAACGACTGGACGCCGAGGGCATCGAGGCGCTGCGGCGATTCCTGCACAGCCGGTTGGCGAACCGCAATCACCGGTGGAAGACGGTGGTGTGTTGGGTGAAGATAGTGCGGAGTGCGGTGGGGGAAGCGAGAATCGAGAAGTGAGGATTGAGAAGGGGGAACTCCTGGACCCGGCAGGGTGCGGCGCTCGTCACTTCCCCATCCCCCGCCAACTGAGACGTTGCGCGCAACATCTCTATATGTTCGTCGACCACATCCACAATTCCGCACCCCCTACTCCGCACTCCGCACTTCCCGCGATCGCTCCAGCACCAGCGTCACCGGCCCATCGTTGACAAGAGCGACATCCATCATCGCCCCGAACTCGCCAGTCTCAACTTTGGGAACGAGTTTGCGCAGCGCTGCCACAAAGTGCTCGTACAGCGGCACCGCGATCTCGGGTCGCGCGGCCTCGATGTAGCTGGGTCGTCGGCCGTGGGATGTGTCTGCGTACAGCGTGAACTGGGAGACCACCAGCGCCTCGCCCTTCACGTCGAGTAGAGACCGGTTCATCTTGCCCTGGTCATCGTCGAAGATGCGCAGGTCTGCGCATTTCTGCGCCAGGAAGTCGGCTGCGTCCGAGGTGTCACTGGCGTGCACCCCCAGCAGAATGAGCACGCCCGGGCCGATCTGCCCGACAACGCGGCCGTTGATGGTGACTGAGGCGTGTTTGACTCGTTGGAGGACTATGCGCATGCGAGCCTATGCGGCGAGTTTCTCAAATCGCACAATCTCCAGGTCGGGGTTGGTGACTGTCACCAGGTAGTGCTCAATGCGCTTGACCACCTCAGTAGTGAGGTATTGCTCGCCGCAGGTGGAGCACTTGCTGCACGGGATGTTCTTGATGACAACCATGTTCCCGCCTTCTTCATACAAACGGGAAATGGTCGACTGCTCGATCAGAGCGGACTTGCAGGCGAAACATTTTTTCATTGGTCAACCCTTCTGGAGAAGTTGTCGCGCCACTGAGCAGGATCCGGTTCGTATGCCGTCACGATATGGATCTCGACGTCTGCCACGTTGACGCCCACAACCAGATGCATTGGCCGTCCCGCTGCCGTGAACCCACACATGAGCGCAGAGGAGAACGGGTGGTCGTCGGGATAGGACTCGATGATATTTCCGGCCCGGAGGACCCCGAGCACTTCCTCGACGGAGATGTGCCTCTGCCTCATCCGGAAGATGCTGTGGTCCTTCCAGACGATGGAATCCTGCGCTGCTGCAGACCTGATGGTGTCGATCATAGTATGCGGCTCACATAAAGAACTGCAACCCCGCCCGCAGCCCGAAGCCGCTCATGTCTTTGCGCTTGTAGTAGGAGGGTGCCTCTCCACGTGGACCAGTCCGCATTCGTGCCCACTGGTACTCCCCGCCCAGCAGGCAACCCACATGTTTGGAGAAGTCAAGGTGTCCCTCGAGCGACACCCGCGCAAAGAGACCGAAGTAGTAGTCTGAGACACTGGGATCCGCACCGCCTGCGATGTACGACATGGAATTGTACCCTATCTCGCCCTTGAGCGCCGGATGCAGCATCCACTGCGGAATAGGGTCCACGATGAGGATGCCGTAGATGGGATACACGAACGTGCGTCGTTGAGACGCTATCTGGTACCCTCCGTTGCCGGAGACTTCCTTGACGTAGTTGTTCCACTGGAAGTCCACCCCAATCCCCATGCCAATCCGCCAGTCAAACACGTGCGCAAGTTGCAGAGATCCTGTCCAGGCTCCGCCCTGAGCCTCTGACAGCAGCACGCGCGGCCAGACACCGCCTACGAGCAGCGAGAGTTGATTCTCAGCACGACATGGCACACCCAGGATGCAGACAAGTGCCACGGCTCCAAGCATTGCGGAGTAACGATTCATGGGATTTCCTCCATCGGCGAAGGGAGTCTGCGCGCCAGCAATGAAAATACTATGATGCCCCGAGGTAACTTGCTCGGGTTCCTCTCATCACCGTTTCCTTGGCGCTCGTCGAGTACTCCCGCCGTGTCTCTCGATACAGCGTGTGTCCACCGTCATCCCGCCTTGCGGTAGGTGCACCGGACCTTCACAGCCCCATGACGCGCCACCCGTCCCGCATGCGGGACACCCAACACGCCCCGGAGCCGCACCGGGTACTGCGGCGAATCAGACGGGCCGAGCCTCAGGTCAGTTCACCAGGAGCACATTGACGCGAAACAGCATACCACTCCAACAGTGAGTCGGAACCCAACCACTGAATCCAGCAACTAACCATGCGGAAAGGAGCCCGCACCCCAAATGACCGGCAGATTCGAACGTCCTCGGGCATATTAGTAGTGGGAGCACCAATGCCTCTCAGGGAGGTTACGCGCCACACTGACAGCTTCAGGATGGAACGGGGTACCGAAGAAAGTGCTTGGGTTGCTCGGTTTCGGGATACTATATTAAATAGGGATTGCGCCTCGGGCAATCGCCCGAGCCAACAGTCTCAGCAACCAACAACAAGGTCCCGGGTTACCGCCAATTTCAAGGAGGAGAACACACACAGAACGCCGCAATCCGATCGATACTTTGCATGATGGGAAGACTTGGGCTTCCCCAACTGTGCCAAACGGAAAGAAACATACAAAGGAGAATACGATGCAGAAGTTCTACGCAGGGCTCTTGGTAGCCTGCTTGGGTGGGTTGATGATGGCGAATGGGCAGGCGGTGACCACGCAGTATGACCACATCTACAATCCCGCATTCGTGGTGAAGGCGTTTCATCTGACGCCAACGCAGGAGCAGGACTTTGACGAAGGCGATGGCAAAATGTCAAAGTTCTGGTACGCATGGGAGCAGACTGGGGTTCTCAAAGGAACAGGCGACAAGGCGGTTCTCGACTGGAGCGAGAACAAAACCTGGGGAGACGATGCCACGGGCCAAAACGATGTTGGCTTCAACATACGATTCGCCTATGGTGCGGCAGGAATTTACCTCCTGTTCGAGTGTTTCGACGACAACTACGTCCCCGCGATCCTCGGGCAGAAGTACGTTAACGACGGTCTTGAGCTGTTCGCTGAGACAAAAAGCGCAACGGAACTTTACAACAATGCAGCGGCGAACTTTCCGTGTCTGGATGCACCGCTTCCGGCCTTTGCCAACCAACTGACGAGCAGATACTTCCAGATCCAAGTGCCCTTCGGTGGTGATGAGCAAACAGAGTTCTTCAGTTGGAATTACTGGAATCCGAGCCTGATCGGAAGTACTACCTGCTTGCCCGGCTCTAGCGGAGAGGGATTTATTCTATACGACCGGGAACGGAGTATCATTTCATCGAGAGCATTGGGAGTCATGATCGAGATTCTCCCTCAGGAAGGGTCATGGCGCCGGTCGGAGTGGCGCATCCCTTGGGGCCAGTGGGGTGCCCCCAATGTGGTAGGTGGCCTCGGAGCCGAGCTTACACCAGGCAACAGCATAGCCATCTGCTTCGGGTACAACGACCTCGATGAAGGCATGGAGCAACCGACAGCACTTCGTTGGAGGAAGGCTGATCCGTACAGCAACGACAATAATGGGCATTCGGCCGATGCATGGGGAGACTTGAAGTTCGACGCCTCCATCGACGACCTGCTCGCCGCGGCCGGCCTTACCTACGGTGGCATGGCGCTCCCCGTCCGCAACCCCCTCATCAAGACCCTCCGAACAACCTCCGCAGCCAAGACCGAGTTCTACTCAGTCAATGGCCGCAAGCTCGACATTGCAGCCGCACGCGCTTCACTCCCCGCAAGCGCCCTGGTGCTGCGCAAGAGCACTCTGGCCGACGGTCGGGTTGTGACAAGCAGGGTACAGTTCGGCGTGGCTCGGTAAACTCGACGACTCTCTGCAGCATCGCTGCATGACAAGGGGGAAGCGACTGTGTCGCTTCCCCCTTCTTCATCCGGGAGGGTGGTGCGGAGCCCAGACGCCGCAGGCCTCGGTACACCGGCCGTCGGGTGGTGTTCAGACGGGCATCGAGATGGACGACCGGCACTCGGCCAGCGGCTGCAGCAGCGCTGATTCAGCAGCATTGGCCCCGGTCTCACGCATGCGCATGCATCTGCTTTGCCCACAGCTCCGGGTAAAACGTCCGGGTACACTCCGGACACATGGTGTGGCTGAAATCCACGCGCGTTCGTTTGCTGATGTACTCCTCTACCGCATGCCAGAGCCCGCTATCGTCCCGAATGCGCTTGCAGTGCGCGCAGATGGGCAGGAAGCCCCGCAGGGTCTCCACCTCCTCCAGCGCGCGTTGCAGGCCATCAATGAGCTGAATCCGGTCTTCCTCAGCCTTCACGCGCTCCGTGATGTCCTGCGACACTATGATCGCGCCACGCGGGAATGGGGAGACCGTGACTGAGAGACGCTTCTTCTTGTATCGCAGATCGGGGAATGTCTTTGCCACGCCAGAGCGTATGCATTCCATCATGGCACCATACATGTCAACTTCATGCCCGGCAGCATAGTCCCGGTACATGACATCGCCAATGTCGGGAAGGCGATCCCCCGAGCGGAGTTTCGCCCGGTTTGACTTGAGCACCCGTCCCTCGGTGTCAACCACTACTGTAAGCACCGGGTTGTAGTTGAACAGAGCGAAATTGAGTTCCTCTTTCTCCCGCAGCTCATCCTGTGCACGATCACGATCGGCCTGCATCGACTCCAGTTGCGCTATGCGTTGACGGAGCTGCTCTATTTCTTGCTGCAGGAGTTCTGTCGAGGTGTTGGGTGTGCTCATACTGTGCTGGTACCCCGCTTCCCGGTAATCGACGTCCGCTCACTCTGCCCCGGCTCTCGCCACTGTCAGATGTACAGCCCGCACCGCCTGCACCGAGCTGTTGTGGTGTCAGTTCTGTTGGAGGTGATTGTACCATGGCCGCGCGGAGAGTTCAATGAGAATGTCGACAGCCCGGTACTCAATGTTAAGGGACGGAGCGCCATTTGAACTTTAGCAAAGTCCGGGCTTGTCCAGAGACTCTCCCCCTGCCTGACAGCCAGCGACACGCAGATGACCCCGACACGCAACGGATTTGCGTGAACGTAGCGGACCAACTGCTCCACGTACCCCTGATCTTGCGTGACCACGGACTTGTCCCTGTCTTGGAGCAAATACCCGGAACGATTGTGAGCCTTGGAGAAACCTTGCGCGTGGCCTGCGTTCAGCGCACGCATGTGTGTGGAGAGGTGGACATCGCTTGACCGAAGCACCGGGTGGTAGGGTAGTGGTTACGCATGAGCGCCCATGCATAGCAGCAGTAGCCCGTCCGACTCAGTCCAGCGGAAGGGAGCCGGAGGAAACGCTCTCTGTCTTCATCGCTGGCGAAGATGTCTCGGCCCTCAGTGCCTCGGGCCATGACGTGGAAGAAGGACGCTGCGGGGGATTGGCGGGCTTTGCGCGG
>Ga0315284_10001999_pt1 | contig 29277 bp, 16 predicted proteins | sample YL17G09_16_MG_FD_203696 | JGI IMG/M metagenome (GOLD analysis project Ga0315284, IMG submission 203696) | Sediment microbial communities from Yellowstone Lake, YNP, Wyoming, USA - YL17G09_16 | ecosystem: Environmental > Aquatic > Freshwater > Lake > Sediment | place: USA: Wyoming | collected...
CTTCCACCTGTAATATTTGTCTTAATAGTATTAATCATATCCTGAATATTAACCCTACTTTCACTTTGTGTTGCTGCACTAAATTTAAGCGTCTTACTATATAAGGAAGGTATTTTACCACTACAATTACTTGTCACCGAATCAATTTTTTGTAAATTGCTTGTTTGTGAATTAACACTATTTGCGTTATTAGTTTGTACCGCACCTGTACTATTTGTACTAACACCTTGTTTAAGTTTGTTACTAATATCACTAAGTAATTCTTTGGTTAGTGTTTGTAAATAATTATCAATTTTTGGTAAAGCGAATATTTGTTGTCTAGTTCCTTTAAAGGTTGTTTCAAATTTTCCTGGAGTAATGTTATGTTTTACACTTGTAATATAATAAGGACCATAAAACATTGGTACATATCTTAAATTAAAATACATTGTAGGTTGTATCATCACATTACCCATACATTGTATTTGTGCCTCATACGACCTTTTTTTATAAAAATTCCATAATGAAGCATTTTGAGTTGAACTGCCCCTACCATTATATTGGTTTATTGAATTATTTAACGCATCTAAAGATTCTTTTGTTTCTACTCCTAAGTTTTGAGATATATCAAGATGATGAAATATGTTTTGATTTCTAATTCCTATGTCAACATTAAACGCCACCACTTTATTAGATAATCCCCAATCTTCTTTTCCGTTTAAATTGTCTAATAAAGGAGACTCACTAGCCCTTCTTATTTCAAATGAATCACTTCTAAATCTATTTGTCGCATTTTTTCCTGTATCAGTATGTTCACTACCAACAGCAGAATAAGTACAAACTAATTTTGGTGTTGCACTTCTAGTATCCACATTTAAAAATGTCCCAAACAAATTATTACCAAACTCTAATGTTCCTTCAGTTTTAGGTATATTATCTTTTTGAACTTCCTGAACATTATAATAATTGATATAAGCGGGATGCATTAAACAAGTAAAATGATGTATTCCCAATAAAGAGCTGATATAACTAAACACAGATGACGCTTCATTCATGTTTGAAAATAAATTCTTCGTTTTAATTGGGTCAATATATACTTGGTCCCCAATATTTCTATTAGCCCTATCAAGTAATAACACATCTTCCATGAAGGTAGTTTGACTGTAGTCATATCCCGCAATCCATGTATCATTAAGACCTTTAAAAGATTCCCATAACTCTAAAGCAGTTTGTTCCCCTTGTAATGCTTTTATTTGTTGAGTATCTTCAATAACCTCAATATTTGGTAATTCTTTCTGTAATTTAGTAAAAAGAGAATTAAAAACTAAGTCTGTAAATTTTTTATTATTTAACAAATAATCATTAATCGCTTTTACAAATTTTGATTTATTGTATTTTGAGTCTACCTTTTTTTGAGTTGCGTATATCCTAATTAATGGTGCCAAAGCTTTAACAGAGTCTGAAGTAAACTCAATATTATTATCAACAAAAAAATCAGTAATAGTACTACCGTTATTTGAATAACTAATTCCACTTATAGATGAAAACCCTACATAAGTTTGTAAGTCAATCCATACTTGAGGATATGCGGTTCTTGATGCCGATAAAGTTGTTGTTCCACCTGAAGTTGGTAATGAATTAGCAACATATGGATTATAAGTTGTTTTATCCTCAACATAGTTTATAGTTGAAAAACTATCAAATAGTCTTCTATCAAAATTAGAAGGGTTGCCGTATTTTATTACAACATCATATTCTAAAAATCTTTGTATTACATTTGTCGCGTCTTTTAATTGATTAGATTGAATATTATTTATAATTTCTTTCGAATTATTTGAGGTTTCAAGATTAACCGTTAAAAGGTCAGTCATTAATAATTGGAAATTCTTATACGTTGAGTTTAAATCTGTTCCTAACGTATCTATTAAAATACGATTTTCAGTTAGGTCATCAATTTGATGTACTTCATATTCATATTTTGATTTTGAAAATTTTAAAAACTCAGTTTCCATCATGTCTAAAATTTCTTTATTAAAGACAGAAAAAGTTTCTTCCATTGAGGTATACCCTCCTTTGTCACCAAGTGAAAAAGATTCCTGAGATGAATTAGTACTATAAAATACTGTTTTCATGTACTGATATGGTGATGGAATATCTATTTTAGAATTATCTAAATAACCATAATTAGGCAACGACCAAAAAGTTCTAACACTTCCGTTAATAACCGCAGGGTTTGATTTGACTGGTAATAATAATTTTCCACTGTCTTTAAAACATTCTACTTGAACTTGATTAACATTAGTACCAAATGAAGGTACGACATATTGTTTTTTATTTTTAGTATCTATTAGGGTACAACTCCAAGGTCTAAATCTTAAATTATCGGTTGGGTTTGCATCGTCAAATCCTGCGTTCTTATCAAAAGCTGACGAATCTGTATATGTTAGTGTAAACCCACTTGGTGAAAGTAATTGTGTTTGAATTTCACTATCAGTATAATTGTAAAATAAATCATATCCTTTACAAAATAAATTAAAATCATTAATCACTTTAGGATAAAAACCAACATTCATTTCTGTTAAAGTGGTAATTCCTGCAGTTGACGTTTTTTGAAACGAAATATTTTGATTCACTCCGCCAATTGTTAAATTATAAGACTTAGTACTTAAATTAGTAACAGGGTCAAAATTATATGTACCGTCAAAATTAGTCCATGAACTTTGTAAAATATCATTCCCGCTTTCAACCCAAACCTTATATCTATGCCAAACAGAACCGTATTTTAAAATCCAAGCGTATGGTATTTTATGTATAGCTCCAAATTTTTTAAATGTTGCAAAAATATAATCTAAATCAGTCGTAGTTGAATTGCTATATGTTTTGTATTTTTCTCTTAAAGTTGCTAATGGTAAACTATTCAAAAACAAAAATGCCGAAGAAACATAAGGATTGGTATTTCCAGTTAACCAATTATATACACCTTGTTGAATTGAATTAACAAAATAAGGTGTGTTTAAAATTGAAGTTGTTTGTACACTTCCAACATTACCACTATAATAATTATAATAGACACTACCCTCCGTAGGTAATTGTGTTTTAACCCCAACATTAGTGGTTCTCGCAGAATAAAAACTTTTAAGATTAACCAAATTAACATCTGGCGTTGTTATACTATAAAAATTAAAATTACTTATCGGTCTTTTTTCTGTTGGTTTAGTTGTTGGACTAAAATTAGAAACCATCTTTTTATCATCATTAACCTCTAATGTTTTTGTAGTATTATATATGTCTAAAATTGAAGTTCCTGAACCATTAGCCATGTTTTTTTGATACCAAGAAGTGTCACCAGTAAATGGGAAAGTGTCTGTTAAATCAGTACTGTTGCTTTTTGTATTAGTCAAATATATCTTTAACTTGTCTAATTGAGCTGGTAAGGGTTTAATAATATTAACACCAGGACTAACAACTGAATTATCTAAAATAACAAAACTATTTTCAACTTCCTGTTGAATATATGGGGTAACAAATATATCTCTAATGTATTTCTGCCAACTTTCTCCTTTACCTGAATTAGATACATGGGCCAAATATGGTACAAAATTACTATTGGTGAATCCATATTCTTTTAATTTTTGTAACAAATATGGCGCGTCTGTAACTAAAGATTCTTTAATATTAATAAATTCTGATTCTGCAATTAAATCGGAAATTTCGTTTTCTGTTCCAGGTTTCATAAACCTTTGATAATTTGAGGATAAAAATACTCTTTCCCAAATTTCATACATAAACTTAGACTCTTGTTTATTTGCAAAAAGAATATTACTTGTTGGAAAATCTAAAGAATTTAACGAAATCCTATTTATAGATTGTGCTTCATTAGTTGAAGTTCCTCCACTATCATTTTCGGGCTTAATGGTTGCCCTACCTTTAATATACTCCTCAACAAATTCAACCTCAGGCCATACACCATACAAGTACCCTTTAGTTTTTGAAATAAACTTAGAATCACCAGGGTACGCCAATTCATACCTTTCTCCCTTATCGTCATTTGTTTCGTGAAAATATTGAGGCCAAGGATAAATAGGTATTAAATTTTTTCCATTTATATCAACAGAGTCTTTGGCATCCACAGATTGTACTGTTTTATTTGTATCTAAAATTGCCTGTACTCTGTATTTGTGTTCTCTTTGTTCCCAAGCGGATGAGTGAACTTCACACATAAGTCGTAAAAAAGCTTCAGTACTAGCAAGAAACACAGATAAAATATTTCTTAATATTGGTTTAAACCCAATACCTCCATCATTTTTTTCGAGTCGTTCTGATAATATTTTTGATAAGACCTCTTTAATCTCATCAACTTTTGCAGCCAATTGATTAAACATTATTTCAACTTGACTTACAAAAGAATTTTTACCTTCAAAATAATACCAATAATATGTAAGGTTTAAATCTTTATCGACCTCTATTGAATTTAAAACTGGTTGAACATCGGCCCTAAATTGTGTATATCCTGTAATATCTTGATTTGGTCTTTTCTTAGTTCTTTGATAATACGTCTCTTCGTAGTCTATGTCGTCAGGTTTAACCTGAGGTATTGGTATAAAATCATTATAATCAATGTTATTTTCAATTGTTGCTTGATTTTTATGTCCTTGTATATCGTATCCACCAGGTTTACCAAAAGTCTTATTATCACTTAATTGTTTATTATAAGTTTCAATAATCCCTTGTAATTTTGAAATTGCCGTATCTCTGAGACCTTTGTCTCTTGTAAATTTATTAAAAGTGTAGATTCTTCTTCCTGTATTTTTTTCGATAAAATAATTTTTATCGTCCATATAGGTATAAAACCAAGAGGTCCCTTTACCAAAAAAAACATCCTTTTGATATTCAATTAAAATATTTTTATAGTTTTCGGCATCAGTCAATGGTGATAAGTCGGCCAAGGTAAAACTATTTGCAATATTTTTCTCTAAATTTTCTAATCTAACTAATAATTGTTGTACAGTTAATTCTGGAAAATTTTCAGGTATTAAACCTTTTGCTTTATATTCAGAATAAACTTCACTTATTTTTTGTAGTCCTTTAGAGATATTTCGTTCAATTACATCACCATTCGTATTACCTATTGAATTTTGTGCAGTTTGAGGTCCTGCTGCGTTTGTTGGTGAAATTTTGTACTTTTGTTTATACATAAATGGTAACGCCAATAAATGTTTTATTTGTAAACTTGTAAGTACATTATATTTGTAAGCATAAAAATCAACCGTTATTTTGAAGTTTCCACTACCCGTATCAAAACGAGCATTAAACTTTCTTAAAGATAACTGGTATTTAATCGCCTTTCCAAAATAACCTTTTAGGGTTAAATAAAATATTGGATATGGATAGTTAAAAAATACTGAATACGGTGAGTTTTCTCCTTTTTCAAAAAGAGCTCTACCTCTAATATCTTCCATTTCAACCGTAACTTTTGGGAATCCAGCCAAATCAGTTTCTACACTTATTTGACTAATTAATAATAATTGTGTATCAACATTGTTACCAACTGTTTGAGAAATGCTTGGCGATTTACCAGGACTGGATATTGAATCTTTAGTTTCAATAATTTGATTAATCCCTTTTCCACCAACAGAGTCTAATCCTGTTATTTCATCCAAATATTCATTTGACAAATACGTACTATCTCCAGGTTTTAAAAAATTAACTGTGGCAATTGATATTTTTTGATTATCTAAATTACCATTATCATTAACCGCCAATCTAGTTCTCGGTAATAAAGTCGCCTCCAAATTGGCATAGTACACTAAATTCTCATGTTTGAGTAATCGTTCTTTAACATTACCTTGACTATCAACTGTTTTATTTGGGTCAACCAATACAATATTTTGATAATCAAATTCAACTAATATATTTTCATCGTTATCTACCATAATAAAAGAAATAATTATTTAATTCTGCTTCATAATCTTGTACAGAAGCTACTAAAGGAAATGGAATTGTCAATAGCGCACCATCAGGTATATTCCATTCTAATCCACCAAATTCTGGATTAGACTGTAAAATTAACCATCCAAAAAATGGTGAACCATAAAAGTCTTGACTTATTTTATCAAGTCGACTAACCCCCATTTTATAAAAATATCTTTTATCAGAGGATTTACCAGGTATTTTAACAAATGGAACAACAGTTTGTTCACCATTTATTAAAAAATTAATATATCTATTAAAATATAAATTCCCCATTATAATAATTTATTTTTTCCGTTAAACGTTGATTTATCACTTATGGAATTACCATTTTTGTATATATCTTGTAATCTAGTACTTTCCGTTGTTGTTGTACCACTTGGAGCGGTTTCAAATGTAAATTTCCTTACTTTTCCTTTTACAAATGGATTCCAAGGTTTGTAATTTTGAGTATATCCGCTTGTATACACTTTTAAAACATCTAGTTCATAATCATGTTCTCTTTTATAATCTACTTTTTTAACATTAAAACTAGTGTCAAAAACATTAGCCATTGTCAGTCCATTTGCCAATTCATTTTCAATTCCGTTTAATACCGATGTTCTAAACGCATCATATTCTGTTAAAATTCTTTTACTCATTAAAGTATAATATCTTCTTTCCGCCTTTGAACATTGGGTACAATTAGGATAATCAAACCCTAATCCATCGGCCTTTGGTGGAAATTTAATATCGTTGTTATCAAAAGTAACACCTATTAAATTATTTTCTTTCAAAAACTCATAATATGTTTTTAACTTATCTGAGCCTGATTTATAATCGGTTATTAATTCTCCATACGTATTTCCTGAAGTTGTTGCAGATGTTGAACCACTTTGTACATCGGTTGTTGCGGATATGTTGTAAATTTCAGTTCCTTGGTTTTGTTTGATGAAACCATCATGTTTAGTATCTACAAAGTCTAATTTTCTCATGGTTAATATTAAACTTTGTTCTCCAGAAACAAAATTAGAGGTAACTTGACTTAATGAGTTTTTAATGTCAATTTCAGATAAATTAGCTTCGTTTATTAAATTAGATTTTAATTTAAGTATTGAAGTACTTGAAAACCCTTCTCTATATACTCTTTGTAAAAATTCAAACCCTGGGTCCGTTTTACTTTTAACACTTTTTATATCATCAATAACTTTTTGATTTAAGTTAAATAATTCTTTTTCAAAATTATCGGACTTTCCCCAAAGTGATGTTGAATTTGGTGATGTAAATTCGCAAGTCTTACCATCCACAAAATTTCTTTTCGTTGAAAATAAATTATAAATTGGTAAATTATAGTTAGTAATAATTTCATTTGTTTTACCATAAATTAAATCAATATATCCCTGACCTACATCAGAAAATTCATCCATTATTTTTTGGTATGTTATTGTTCCAGTAGTTCCGCTATCCGTTACATTCTTATCTTGTATTACTCCTATTGTATCTCCACCACCATTTTGAATGTCGTTCTTAACGTCATTAACACCAACAGTAGATTCTTGGTCCAATATTGCTTTAACTATCTCTGCATCATATTTCTTAAATGAATCATCAGTCCAATCAGCCCTTTCATCATACATTTCTGTATTAGCATAATAGTTAAATGATAAAGCATTTTGTAATTTATCTATAGGACCTTTTAAACCTTCCCCACCTACAATATCAAAAGCTAATGATATTTTAGCAATCATTGGTTGTATACCAATACCCTCAGGATTTAAATCAAAAATCAATGGGTCATAAGTTATTTGTAAACTATTAGGTATTATTTTTGTATTAAAAAAATCACCCACTCTTAACACCAAAACTGGTGGTGCTCCAAATGAGGTATTAACTGAATTATTATATTTTGGTTTTCCATCAATACCTATAACAGGTATTGTATCTCCAGGTCTCATACATTGTTGTAAAAATGTTAATCGAGCATTCAAACCTTCAGGTGTTGTCGAATGAAAAGCTGGGTCAAAGTATCTAATTTTTTCTTTAATAGAATTAAAGACAATTGGGTTTTCTTTAAGAACAACCTCAAAATAATCACACTCAGATAAAATATATCTTAGTATTTTCTTACTAATACCATCTTTAATTTTTTGACTTGTCGTAATTGTCGGAGGAATTGGTTGTCTTGGTTTATATCCTGGAGGAGCTTTAGTAGTATTAGTTGAAATTGTCCCTCCACCTCCACCAATAGCTGCGGCTCCATCCCCATTTGGATTTGGTTTTTGTGGTTCTGGTTTTGTAACTATTATTTTTGAAATCGCAGTTCGTCTACACGCCATTGCGTTTGGAGAATAGATTTTAAGATAATTAGTTTTATTAGTATCATTGTCAGTACAAGAAAATCCTTGAGATACCGTGACACCATCTGTAGTTTTTGGTGATACGTATGCGTCTTCCCCTTGTGCCACGCTATTAGTTATTTTTAAACTACCGTCTTTAAAGTATCCACTTAATAGACTTACATTTTTAATATAATTTTCGATAGAACTAATTCTTCTTTTAGATAAATTAACATTATAGGCTTTTGTTGCTGGTGCCGAAGCACTAGCGGTTAAAACAATTTCAACCGATGGTTTTGTTGATGTAGCGTCAGTGGATTTGAACGATTTAAAAAACTCGTCAATTTTTTTATAAAATTCTTCGGTTTTAGTATAGTTAAATTTAATAGTTGAAAAGAACTGACTTACCGCAGTTTTATTTGATTCTGTTACTGCGTTTGTTAAATATGTTGATTCTTTTCCTATATAATTATTATATAATACATTCCATTGTTGAGTGGTTGTTATATTATTTGTGTTTACGCAATCAGGACAATCATTATCAAAATAATAAGCATATCCTTCAAATATTTTTAAATCAGGTATTTGTACATCACTTGTTTTAACATCAACTTTATCTGGTGTTGCAGTTGAATTGGTTATATTAGAACCACCTATTTCAGCACCAATAGCCTTAACATCTTCTTGAGTTAAATAACCATTATTAACAACATATTGTTGCATTTCATATAAATCGCTAGTTGGTATTGTATTCCATCTTTTAGCTAACTCATATATATCAAATTTTAAACATCCTGCAATAAATGAACTAACAATATCATTAACTCTTTTAACATTTGATTCGCTTTTTAATTCTTTTTGTACTATCACATTTAAAATAGATGGATGGTCAACTATTATCTTCCAACTTAGTGTACCACTTCTTTTTGTACTTTTATAAGTATAAACAGGTTCAGGTCTACCAAGGAAGTCTTGAGGTGTAAATGATGGTTGTGATGATTCACTAAATGTAATATCATATGGTGGAAACCACATAATTCTACCCCCGTTTGGTCCTCGTTCACATTCAGGTAAATCGTTATAAGTTAATCCTGGTCTGTTAGATGTTCTCCAAGCTAAATTCTCAAGAGAAAACATATATTTTTTAACTTTACCATTAACAATGTTAGTAGAACCAGGATTTTTTGTTGGTGATATATTTAAATTAAAAGTACTGTCTAACACAGAATAACCAAATTTTCTAATATTACCATCAGTTTTTTGTAAATCGGCATATGTCAAATATGGTGTATCTTTCGTAAAAACCCTACAATAAACATTGGTTGGATTAACAACACCTTTTCCAGATAACCCTGCAGGATTTGTAAATCCAACAACTCTAGAACCTTTAGTTATTTCTTTATAACCATCATTAAAAACCTTACTTAATTGATTAATTGCATTACCCGCATGTGATAGTCTTTTATATCCATTTGGTGTTGAATCAACAATTCTTTGTGTTTGGTCTAATATTGAACTTTGTTTAAAATCATAATTTTGAGAATCATATTCATCTAATTCAGATTTTACTAAATTAAATTGTCCGTTTTCCACACTATCTTGATTTCCCCCAATAGTTGCCTTAAATCCTGGATTATTATATTTTGGTGAAGTCCAAACTAAACCTCCCGTCAATCCCCCTCCATCATTTGGAGATATACCATTTAAACCGAATTTAAAATTTTGACCATTTTCAAATTGATTTGCAACTTCTGTTGGTCCGTAAACGGGTGCCTTAATTTCATACCCCCATGGATTGATTGGAACCTCACCTGAAGGTGATGTTATTCGACCTGGGTCTAAGTTTTTACTTCCTACATAATACCCTCCTTTAGTGGGTAAATCTAATAAACTTCTAATACCCGTTTTAATAACGTCCCCAACTTCACCAATTAATGATTTATCATAATCTGGAGAATATCGGTTGAAACCTAGTTGATAATATAGTTGAGCCTTTTGTCCTTCCCCTGTATAATCTAAAAATAATTGTGATGGGGATTCTTCATGTAAAAATCTTCCAAACAATTTTCCAATTGCTGTATCTCTAGGGTCTTTTCCATTAGTAAACGCCGATGATATCTGTCCAAATAAATTTAAACTCTGTGAATTGTCCACAAAGTAATTTCCAGGAATGGCTGAATTTGGTAAGTATACTCCTTCAATTCTTGCAGAGAAATCGGCAGCAGGACTTAATAAATTATTAGAGTTCGTAATTCCCCAATCTCTTTCAATTAAAGGAGTCTTTCCTTGTAAGATTTGTGTTGCTTGGTCTGAATTTCCAATAGCTGCACTTAGATTACCAACACCTAAAGTATTCCTCCTTAATTTAACACCAATTCTATCCTGAAAATATTTTTTAAGTGTTTTAGCTCCTATTTGGGCAATAAAAGAATCTTGAGATAATGTTCCGTCACTTCCTGTTGGATTTTTTTGAAATAATATTTGATATGGTGAATATGTTGAGGGTACAAAACTTAGTGGGTCCGCATACTGTTTAAACGTTGGGACTTTCTGAGCATCTCTAACTGAGATTAATTGTATAGTTTCTTGTGGTGCATACTTGTTTTGTGTTGGTATATGTAATTCTATTGGTGCACTTAATCTTGGTAAATTTCCATCAAACGACACACTGTACGGTCCTAAATTAGACTTTGAGTTTGCTAACCCTCCAACATCTAATGTTTTTTCAAACCCTCCTGTAGGTCCATAAGCATTTAAAGGATATAATAAATCGGCAAAAACATCGTTAGCAATTAAATCACCATTTGAATCAATAACATCTGAGGCGACCGAAACTTCATCAGATATATCACGAACAATATCGGTAACCGATTGTGATATATACACACCAGGAACTGTATAAGGACTTAAATTCTTACCTAATAAATCGTTCCTATACTTTTTGGTCGATGCAAATGTTAAATAACTTGGCATTTAATTTTATTTATAAATACTATATTAATTTATTTTTAACGTCCTGCACCCATTAAAGCATTATTATTACTGTTTATCTCAGCTAATTTTTTTTGTAATGTTGACATCCAATTAGGGTCATTTAACGCCATATTCCAAATATTTTGTAAATTATCAGGAAATTTATGTTCAATAATACCATTTACTGTTAGATTACCATTATTTGGTTCATTGGTATTTTGTATATTATTGTTTTGTGGGGCGGGCATATTTGGTGAAAAAACATTTGTTATTAATGGGTTAATAACCGATGGATTTGCAACAACACTATTATTTTGAACTGACATAGGATTAGTATTATTAATAGGAGTGTAAGAATACCCATTAGTATTATTTGTACTATTATTTGTTGCAATAATTTCCGCCCTTTTTTTTATCTCACTCACACCATTTTTCATCATATCCTTAAGGGTATCAGTTATTGATGTTTGCATTTCAGCTAAAACGGTTGTTACTTCTTTTGTTCCTGATACTATATCACTAAATGAACTACCAAGATTTGTTAAATAACCCTGAACTTTTTCATTAATTCCTGTAACATCCGCATTAGCACCTTTATATTTTACTCCCATATATTCTGCAGTTGCCTGTTGATACGGTTGAGCTTTTTTTCCCACTTCCTGAACCATATTACCTAATTTACTTGAAGACCCAAGTGCTCTAGCACTTATTCCTGATAATGCAGTAGTATTATTTGCAATATTTGTTAATATATGATTACCTTCTAATTGTAATTCCGCAGGACTTTTTTTGGCCTCTTCACTCATTTTGTTAATACGTTCCTTATCATTTTTGTCTAATTCGTCAACTGCTTTCATTATTGGATTTCCCGCCTTATCCTCACCTAAACTAACAACATATTTTCCCTCAAACTTTGTTCCTTGTTGACCTAACTGAGCCATATGAGCAATCATTAATCTATCATCATCATTTGTAAATTCAGGTGAAAATTTAATTTCACTCATTTTTCTATCAAGGTCTCCTGAACTTATCGCCATTTTAGCCAATTCTTCACTACTCATACCTAAAGTTTTTGCCAATTCTCTTAGTTGTCCTTGAGCACCAGGTAATATTGACATTTTTTGATTTTTCTCATCAAAATATGTTAATTGTTTTGTGGCTTCAAGAAGAGACTTTTGTAATTCCGCAGGGTCATTTCTGGCCATATCCATTAACTTATATGGGTCTAATAAATTGGTAACATTAACCCCTAACGCCTGAAAACTTGCTGACATTTTAATTGCTTCCTCAGGGTCAAATAACTTATCTGCTAATTTTAAAGTATCCCCCATATTGATTCTTAATCCAGCAGCTTGAGCGGCCATTTTAGCCATCCCTTGAACACCATTGTCAAAATTATAAAGATTCAATTTACTCATGTTAGCACTGAGTTGAGAATAAACAGCAGCAGTAGAAACCCCCATCTGTCTTGCGGTTGTCAATAAACCTCCCATTTCTTTTGATACTTGATATAATCCAACTCCAGCGTCTGCAAATTCTTTTACTAATTTTGCTGTAGATTCTGCGGTATTTTTTGTACCATCATTTACTAAATTACCTATTGCAAATAAATCTTGATAGGCATCTTTATCAACTATAACTTGTGTTTGTAATCCCTTAATAACCCCCATTTGGATATTAACTACATCTGCCATGGTTCCTCCTAAAAGTTCAACACTTGTTGTAGCTTGAGATATATTACCTTTAATTTCATTAACTAAATCCCTATTTCCTGCAAATTTATGGGCAATACTAGTAACAACAGTTTCTAATTGTTCAAAAACACCAACAGCGTCAGATAAAAGTCCAGGCCCAAAATTTTTATTTATAATCTCAGAAAAATTTGCGGATGCCTTTAAAGTTTTTTCAAGTGAAAATGCTTGGTCAAGAGGTATTGGGGTCGATTCTTCCGATGATGTACCTTTTTTATTTTTTTCCTCCTGCATAATTTAAAATTAGTTTAATAATAAATACTATATTATTTATTTTCTGAAGGAGTATTCTCTTTAACAAGTTCATTAATAATATATTTACGAAGATATATAGGCATAATATGGAAGTCTTTGTACGAAACATTCAAATGCTTTGTACAAACATAATATTCCCAAGATTGGAGTTCTCGATAATTAGAAGAAAGGCCGAAAAAACTCCGCCCCGAAGGATATATTCACATATACCTCCTTTCCAGATGGGGCTATAATTGCTTTGGTTAAATCTAAACCAGGTTCATTGTCTTCTACAAATTTTCTAATAAATTTAGAATCTGATATAGGTAATGTTTCAATTGTTTGTAAAATCGTACCTCTATCAGAACTTCCATTTAATTCTACAATCATTTTATTTAACTTCCAAGTTTGTTTTGGAGCTACTCTTCCTGCAGGATATTTGGTTCCTAAATCATCTAACTCGGATAACTCACCAAAAGATAATGGTCTTAATTTAACACTATATCCTGATTTTGGTAATACTGTAGATATTGTACCATCTTCACTTGGTTCTATATCTGTTTTTTTAATAAACAATTCCTCTAAACTAATAGAAACTTCAAAAGGTTTTAAAGTTTCGGGGTCTGTTATACTAAATTTATATTCAGGACCAAATGCAGTATTTCTTAAAAAGATTAAGATTGCTTGTATATCTCCTTGTAATAATTCATCAGGTTTAATGTCTGATTCATATATTTTGGACCGAAGTAATGTCATTATAAGATTATCACCACCAGACATTAAAAGATTTTCATCTGCTGCAGTTAGATAACCAACTTTAATAGCACTTTTCTTTGATTTATAAAATACCCCCTTTGTTGGCAGTTTTACCACATCATGTGGTAAACTAAAGTCTTTTTGACCATATTGTTTTGATTCATCCATATAAAAAAAATTAACCGTAGAGAGTTTATAGTTTCCCTACGGTTAAATATATAATAGTTATTTTTTTTATCAATAATATTTTACAATATTAATAAATTAATATGCATCTGTCAGGACGAAGAGTTGCTGAAATACCAACTAATCCATCTTGTGCGTAGTTCAAATCTCCAAATCCAACATCAGTTAAGAAAGTATTAACTAATTGCCATTTTTCAACAACAACACCTGTTGGGTCTAACATCTCTAAAAAAACATCTCTCTTATAACCTACAGCATACCCCATACGACCTGTTACAGATTCAGCGTGTAAACGAACCCACTCCATTAATGCTTGTGTCGCAGAAGGTCCAATAGGGTCTCTAAACTTAACCTGAATTGGGTCCCAACTAAATTTACCTGCAACATATGTTGAAGTATTCAAGAATGGAATTTCCACTGGATTTATTTTTACGTGTGGTCTACCTACAGATTCAACAAACCATTCGTTTATTCCCAAATCAGATGGAAATCTTAATATAAATCGGTTCTGCCTTTTTGGTTCGTACGGTATCGGCATTTTCATGAGTAAATCAGCCATAATATTTTAATTTTAGTTTTTTTGTTTTATTTATTATAAATACTTCCTTTTTAAAAATTTTCGTATTTACTTTATTTTTTTAGTTTTTATTCTCTTACTAGAAACTTACTTAATTAATATCTAGTTTTAATTCCTCCATTTGTAGAATATGTCTTAACTATATTATCTGGTTTATCTTCAAAATGAGTTTTAATTGCTTCTACATTTTTAATATCATCATCTGAAAAACCTATAGTTGGTAAAAAATAATTTCTAATATCATTTTTTAAGAACGCTTTTTTATGTAAATTACTTGAAAGTTCTTTAACATAAGATACGAACTCTTCCAAAGCTTTTACTTTTTCTTCTTCGGGGTTAGCTTCAGAACCTTTACCAAATGAAACGGGATAAAATTTACATAAATCTAAGTAACTCTTAATCATTTCCATTTCATTTAAATTCTCCTCACCTGTGAACTCTCTATATTTTTTTAGATTTTTAATCAATTCATTTTTGTTGATACCATTAAATCCTGATATAATATAATTATAAACCGCCTCTTTAATTGTCTTTGGGTTGTGTCCTCTCGCAGTTATTATTGAAAATATCGAACCGTTATTAATTGCTTCTCTAAAATCTTCCCAAGCTGGTCCTGGTTTTGCCAAAGTAGAATCTATTATAAATAACTTATCCCCTTGAGTTTTAAAATTTCTAAATGGTAAATCAGCATATGAAACAATTGTATCACCATTATATGAAAAATCTTCTTTACCTATACGACTTCTATATTTTGCAAAATCTTCAGTTGACATCCCAATTTCCTCATCTTTATCATTTTTAACAATGATTTGTGTTGGCATTGTGACGATATTATCATCCCAATCAAATGCATAATACTTTAAATCGGGTGTCCCCTCACTTCCCATACCTTCTTTTAATCTTTTTCTCATATATTGAATAAAGGATGGGGTTATTATTCCCCATCCATTTTAATTATAAATATTATATATTGTCGAATGACGCACCTGTCGGAGTAATCAAGAATTCAATATCAATAAACTCTAATGCTCTTGTTGGTTTTATATAAATTTTACCAACTAATTGATTTCTATCTAAATCTTCAGGTGAAGACGATACAGTAACACGGAAATCGTATAAACCTCTGTCTCTTCTGATTGCATCTAAAATAGGATTAACAGCATTTAAGAAATCTTGTCTTACTTTTTCATCATTTTGTTCAAACAATAATCTAACAGATACTGCAGAAATCAACTTACGAGCTTGTAACAACAATCTTCTAACATTGATTCTATCAAGTGCACTTTCTCTAATTTGTAGAGTTTTATTACCCCAAATTACAGTACCAACATCAGAGAAGGTGGCAATTGGATTAATTCTACCTACATATAAAGTATCTCTGTCTTCTTGAGTTAACTTGCGTCTAGCTTTAATTGCGTTTACAAGACCTCTTGTATAACCCGCTGATGCGAACCAAGGGAAAGCGATGTTATCAGTTAACGCTAAGTTTCTACAAACTTCAGCAGTTGCTGGAATGTAAATCTGAGTGTTATTAACAGTATCTCTTGTTAAAACCCAAGGATAGTATGTTGCGGTATAGTTAGAATCAATTCCTGTTTCAAACAAGTTATTAACTGCGTCTGTAGGATATATTAAATCAAATTGACTTGTAGTAGTTGGAACAAACATATTATAATCGGGTGTTGTTACTATATACAATGAATCCGCTCTGTTATATTCAATCATTTCAATCGCAGCTTCAGCAAGATTACTATTATAGAAGTAATCAATACCTGGAGTAACAAATACGTTAATATTTACAGCCTCAGGATTTGAGAATGTTTGTTGTCCTAACAAATAAGCGTAGTAATCGGTATTTGCCCAATCAACTTTATTGTCACCAATAGTGATTTGTCTGAACAATCCAGAACCCGTAGCGTTTGGATATCTGTCATCGGGAGCAGCACCTGCTAAGTAACCACTTTGACCTAAAACAAATCTATCACTATTTGTACGATATTCTCTATATATATCCCATCCGTCAAACCCACCCTGAACAAATACTGTGAATTTTCTTGAATATAATCTATAATAAGGATTAGTTTGACTTGTTGGTTCACTACTAAAACTAGCAGCTCCAACTGCGAATGCGGTTCTACCTGAACTAGCCCAATTATCTGAAATTGAAATGATAGTAGCTCCTGAGTCCATATGGAAACCCTTAGTTAAATAATCCCATTGTTGTAATATAGGATTAATTGTTGTTCCAAGATTTTGTTTACCAACATATTGGAAGAAATCTAAATCGTATTCAGAATCAACCGAATTTGATAAACCTAAGTATGTTCTTCTTACATTATCTCCTGAAGTTGTTGTTGGGTTATCCGTACCATTTGAATATCCAAAAGGTGGGTTATAAACAACCTCACCAGGATAGTTATATTTTGTTTTAAAAACTGGAAATGGAGACCTAACACCATCATATTTTCTAAATGGATATCCTTCAAAACCACAAGGTAATGCGTCAAGAGGAGCGTCTTCATTAATTTCTACCATTATAAATTTAGATTTTAATGCAAACTCACCATCAGAAGAACCTATTTTTTTAGCAACAAAGTTATTTTGATGTATGTCCATAGAACAATTTGTGTATTTCTCTAAAACAGAAGGTGCTTCATCAGTATCGTAAAAATCACGAACAATAATATCAAACGTTTGATTATCAAATGATATGTTAATAATTGATATTTTAATTTGACTGTTAGCCGAATTACCATCAGCAATAGATATTACTTTAAATAATCTATATACTTTAGTTCCCCTTAATTCAGAAACTAACCATGGAGTTTCAGGTGATTGATATTTTTCAAGATAACAAGCAATATTATCAGTTTGTTGACTTCTCGCACTTGCAAGTCTAACTAAATCTTGTCTCAATCCTCTAATAAATCCTTTATTGTATGCCCATTGTAGTAAACTATCAAATCTTTCTTCAACAAACAAAGGAACCTCAGCTCTTGGTTTACTAAAATTATCAACACCAAATACTTTAGGTAAATAAGTTGAATCTGAAATACTAAACGATGTTTTAAATACAAAAGTTTTACCTTCATCATTTGTCACATTAACCGCAAATTTTGAGAATGGGTTTTTCAAAACTGCCGAATATGAACCACTCATATCTAAAGTAACCGCACTTAATTGACTTACTTCATAAGTAGGTCCATCATGTGTTGCATTAAATGTTGAAATACCTCTTGACCTTAAAGTCGCAACTACCATATTATTGTAGTTAGTGTAAGAAGTACCTGTATAATAATATAACTTACCGTGGATAGTACCTGTGAAACAATCTGGCTCTGTTGTTGTAGTTGTTGTAACTGGTGAAGTTGTTGATGTTGTAACACAAGGGTTACTTTGAGTTGTTGTAGTAGTTGTTGAAGTTGTTGTGGTCGTACTTTTTGGTATCATAGTTAAATTAGAAACTACAGTCCAAAATGAAAATCCACTATAAGAGTCAATTAAACAATTACTAAATTGGTTATAATACCAAGGGTCATTCTGAGGTGCCGAAAAATCAGCAAGTGAATAACAACAATTTGAAACATTGTAAACATTAGTACCACCTGTAAAAATTGGTGTCAATAACACGTAATCTTCTTCTGATATTGTACCAAAATAACTGATAGATGTTAATTGAGTTGTATTATTACTAAAAATACCTAATAATTGATTATTAATTTGTGTTCTTATTGTTGATGCACCACCATTAAATTCAGTGTAATAAACATCTAATAATCCTTGAATCTCTGTTGGAAAATTTGTTAAAAACTCAATTGAGCCACTTTGATTTGTACAACCTGAGAAATCAACATCAAACGACAACTCAGCAATATTACAATCAATGTCACAAGTATTTGTGTCATAATTTGGTGTTGAAGTACAAACTTGATTAAAACCAACGGTTGTTGGGTCAACATTTGCAATTGTTTGAATAGACCATGATGGTCCCGCATCATATCCCGACAATCCAAGAACCCTTGTCATAAACATTTGGTTAGATTGTTGTAAATATGATTTAGCAATATAAGCCGCCTCATATTTAGGGATTTGAGTGTTTATAAATTTTTCTGGAGTAGTTCCTCCAAAATAAGTTTGGAACTCATCATAGTTTGATATAAAGATAGGTTCAAACGCAGGTCCTTTTAATGATTCACCTACGATACCTAAAGTTGTTACACCAACACTTTGAGTTACAAAGCTTAAATCTCTTTCTGACGTATACACTCCAGGTGATACGAAAACTTTACTGTTTGTTGCCATTATTCTTAATTTTTCTTTGCAATATTTATTTTATCAATAAATATTTGTTTTTGTACGAAAAAACTTTACTTTTAAAAAGATATTTATATTATGGCAGATTATTTTCTTACTTTTTTCTGCCTCATTAAATTATGGAAGACAAAAAGAAAATAAAGAATCTTAAGATATCTGTTGAATCACATGAAGTATTAAAGAAATACTGTGATAAGAGAGGAATCAAAATTTACAAATTTTTAGAGAATTTAATTTTTGAAAAATGTAAAGAAAAAAAAGATATCTATGGTGAAAATTAAACAATGTTAGCGACAATCTCTAATCTTGTAGAATCTACTGTATTTATTTTTACTATTTCAAATCTAACTACATCTCCACTATTAACTAATATTTTGTAGATATTAGACCCAAAAAATTGATTGTTAATATATACATCAAAACTTGATATGTTAACAGTGTTAACTATTGATAAATCAAGTCTATTATAAAAAGTTTTGGTGTATGAGGTAGTATCTCCTGTAAACTCTAAATTAACTGGATAACTAGCAGGATTTTCTAATTTTTTTATTCTTGATTTACCTCTTTTTTCTCCTGATAATTCGTTCATTTGGAATACCCTTTCAACTGCAGGTTTAATTTCAAATTCATCCTCATCAATTAAAAACCCGAGTAATGTAAAATCATAACTTTGTATATAATATTTTCTTTTTTCAATCTCCATGACAGAAGAATCATCACTAATGTTATTCCAAATAATCGGAATATAATGTCCTTTAATTACGGTATATGATTGTCTTGATGAAAATTTTTGTAATATAATTTTATTAAGGGAATTTAATTCTCTCATTCTATTACAAATAATTTTAACATTATAAGATATATCAACAGGTATTGGTTGTGGGATAGTATAAACATCCACATTCATTCTGTTTCCATCAAAACTAGGAACTGATGCATAATAAAATTGTTTTCTATTTGGTATTGTATATAATAAAGCAGGATTAGAACCATACTTAATTTCTGGTTGTCTAACAACAGTTATGAATGGAGGGGCAGCGTTTTTATCTAAATCTTGAAAATTCCATGTTTGAGTAAATTGAGACCAATTTTGTGTTGTAATTAAAATATCAACCGTAGGTATTACTTTACCATCCGTTACCACTTTTAAGTCTTCTTTCACAAAATCTAAAAATCCTTTATCTAAATCCGCATGTAAAATTGATTTAGGTAAAATAGTACCATGTTCGTTTATTTTATCAAATAACTCAACTCTTCTAGGATATAATGTCCTATGAGGAGTTAAAGTAATATCTTTTTTTATTTTTTTAGGAAACGGCATAATTATAATCCTCTAAATTCGTTTTGACTTACAGGTGAGGCCTTTATACTTCTATAAAACGGCTTATAACCTGCATACGTGTGTTTATTATCTGAAACAACTCTACCATCATTATTAACCACATAATACCTAACTCTTGTTTCTGTTTCATAATACCCCAAATAATCACCATAAGATATATCAATATTTAATTCATCTAACTGTTTTTGATAAACCCCAATTTCAATATTACCTGGTTCAAATTGTTCTATTTTAGAAGTACCCATTAATTTATTTTCAGGAGCAAGTATTTTAACATAACCTTTAAATTCAACAGGGGTTAAAAACTTAATTCCATCTGACACAGTTTCACCGTAAACGTCATCTGTTTTAGTCTTGTACTTATCAACTCGATATAAAACCAAAGTGAAGTTCATGTCACCATGTAACCATTCTTCACCCATATTAATATCTAAGTCAAAATCTTCTTGCCCGAAAAATTTACCTAATCTTGTTATTGGTACTTTATTATTTGACATATTGATAAATATTTATAAAATTGTTATTATTAACTAAATAATGTTTTTTTGGAAAATAGTACTCATTTAATAGAGAGAACGGCTTTGAATATTTTAGATTCTTACGAGGGTGCTAATAATTATTTGCTTAAATTAAAACATCAAAAACAAATAAATAAAAGATTTTATCCTACACGGTCTCAATCTGATTACATTATTAATTTTAACCATGTCCAACCTAAGGTTGCTAAAAAATGGGTAGACTTAGACCCATATTTTGCACAGAAAATTGCTGACGAAAAATTATATACTGTAGTTCCTGAACAAATTTGGGTTGAAAAATTACTTGTTGAGAAGGATAAATCATATCACATTTGGGGTAAAATATTTAGTGGAGAAACTAATCACGACTTTTGGTTACCAAAAAACGCAATTATTAAATCTCATAAAATAGAACAAGTAGATATTGATTATTCTAAATACTCCAACCGCCCACCGTTAAATCATCAAAAAGAATCCATTGAAAAATTGGTTGGGAGTAAAAGATTTATTTTGGCGGATGATATGGGCTTAGGAAAAACCACGGCAACGATTATTGCCGCTTTAGAAACAGGGGCTAAAAAAATTCTAATTATATGTCCAGCATCATTAAAAATTAATTGGCAAAGAGAAATATCCAACTATACAGATAAAAGTGTATTCATCTGTGAAGGTAAGAACTTCTCAATGGAACACGACTTTGTAATTACTAACTACGACATTATTAAAAATTTCTATGATATAAAAGACAAAGAAAATAGTCCAATATACAAATGTAATTTTGATTTAATTGTTATTGACGAAGCACATTACCTTCAGAATGTTCAAGCACAAAGAACTAAACTAATTAATAGTTTCGCTAAGAGAGCCGATAAATTATGGTTATTAACTGGAACACCAATGACATCAAGACCAATAAATTATTTTAATTTATTAAGTTTAATTGAAAGTCCTGTCGCAGGTAATTGGATGGCATATGTAATTAGATATTGTGAGGGGTATCAGTTTAGAGTTGGAGGTAACAGAAAGATATGGAACACAAGTGGAGCATCAAATCTTGAAGAACTTAGAGATAGAACATCAAAACAAGTTTTAAGAAGACTAAAAGAAGATGTGTTAGATTTACCTGATAAAATTATTACACCTGTTTATTTAAGATTAAAGTCAAGATTATATGAGGAATTAATGGGGGAATATTATGATTGGTATAGAACTAAATCTGAAGAATCCTCATCATTAACATTACAATTTTCAAAACTAACAAAAATTAGACAGATTATTGCGGATGAAAAAATAGAATCAACAATTGAATTAGCTGAGAATATAGTAGACCAAGGAAAAAAAGTTATTATTTTTACAAACTTCACAGCATCATTACAAAAAATAATTGAGCATTTTGGTAAAAAATCAGTATACGTAGATGGAAGTTGTTCTCAATCCAAAAGACAACACTCGGTAGATGAATTCCAAACAAATGATAAAATAAACGTATTTGTTGGTAATCTTAAAGCTGCGGGTGTTGGTTTAACATTAACGGCTGGAGAGGCGGTTATTATGAACGACCTATCTTTTGTCCCATCAGACCATAATCAAGGAGAAGATAGGGCGTATAGATATGGACAAAAAAACATGGTATCTGTTTATTACCCAATTTTTGAAAATACAATTGAAGGAGTTATATACGATATTTTATCAAAAAAGAAAAATATTATTGACACGGTTATGGGTGATAATATAGATAAGGCGGATTTTGTTGAAGAGATTATGACACTGATTAACTCTAAATCTTTTTCTTAATATTTATAATTAAACTTTATTGTGTATGAAAAATTTAGTTAATCGAATTGAAAAATTAGAAGATGAGATTGTAAAAAAAGAGAATAAAAAACACGAAAAATTTTTCATAAATGAGATGAAAAAAATAGGTATTGAAAAATTAACATATTCCCAATCATCATTAAAAAGATTTATTGACCCTGAAACAATGAGTGTTCATTATAATAAACACTATAAAGGGTATGTTGAAAAATTAAATTTGGCTTTAGAGAAAGAAAAATTTGGTGATTTAGACTTAGAAAATATTGTTAGAAGTATTAGTAAATTTAACAAAATCATTAGAAATAATGCAGGTGGAGCATACAATCACGCATTATTTTGGAAGATGTTATCTCCAACAGTTCAAAAACCAAAAGAATTAGTTTCCCAAAGAATTATTAAAGATTTTGGAAGTTTTCCTGAATTTAAGAAAAAGTTTAATGAAGTTGCTAAAGAAAGATTTGGTTCTGGATGGGTTTGGTTAGTAGTCACAAAAAATAATACTTTAAAAGTAATGTCTACACCTAATCAAGATAACCCATTAATGAATGATGTTGAAAATGGTGGATATCCTATATTAGGACTTGATTTATGGGAACATGCTTATTATTTAAAATATAAAAATAGGAAAGAAGATTATATTAAGAAATTTTGGGATGTGGTAAATTGGTCTTTTGTGGAAAAACTTTATAAAATGAAATTAGAAACAAAAATAAACGAAGGTACTGTGATTACACAATTGATGTTAGAGTCGGATACCACCATTGCAGAAGCAATAACATCCTCAACAAAATGTTCTCCTGAAGACGAAAAAATGTTTAGAGATTTACTTTTTCCATCAACACAAAACATTGTTAAATCTAATTTATATAGAAAATTTAAATTTGAGTATGTTGATGGGTGGACTAAGTTTTTAAAAGGAATGTATCCTGAGAATTGGAGGGGGAAAGATGAGTTGTTTATTGGTCATCTTGCAGGGCTTTATGAACCTGATAATAAAAGGTCATTGTTAAATAATTTAACATCTTCATATACTGCGTTTTGTGTAATACATAGTGATGTTAATCTTTATTTAGAAAAAACAAATCAACCAAAAATAGAATATGGTGACAATCCTGAAGAAAATTTAAAACAATTAAATAGGTTTTTTACTACGATGGAAGGGATTAAAAATAGACTCTTCAATAAAGAAACCTCCAACACATTTAAAAGTGTTAACAAAATATTAATGAGAACGGATTGTTTTGGTAAAAGAAATGAGGATGCTGCAATGAAAATAATAAATGAAAATTTAGGAGAAGGAACTTGTGAAATAATTGCGGGCACAGGACTGTCAACTGATATGCAACAAGGATTTGATGCAAAAATGACAATTAACAATGAGACAAAAACGGGACAAATAAAACCATTTAAGTCAGAAACTATAGAGAATAATTTAATAAAAATAGGGGGTTCTTCTGGTGCTAAAGATTATAAAAAAGTGGACTTACTTATTTTTGTTGACACTAAACAAAGAATAGTTAGAGTGTTTAAAACTAATGACGTATTAACTAAAGGAAATGAATTTAATTTTCCAATTGTAAATGATGTAATGACATTACAAGGTAGTAAGGATTTAGAATTTATTAACTGTTCTGAATATTTATCATAAAAGAATGATATGTCAATAATCTCAGAACCAAATAGAACCAAATTATATAATAGAGTAAAACATTTACTTGGTGCACCATTAAGAAGTGTTGAGCTTGAAGATGAAATGATGGATTCATTACTTGAATTATCTATTGGTGATTATTCCCAATACATTCAAGATTGGCTAATTGAATCTCAATGGTCATCCTTGCAAAATCTTAATTTAGACGAACAATCATTAACTAAGGCTTTTATAACAAGAAGTTTAGATTATGAAACTAGATATAGTTATGCATATTCTAAAATAGTCGGTTTACAGGCTGGAGGTGATTGGGTTTTGAAAAAAGATTATATTACTTTGCAGATGAAACAACAACTATACGAAATTCCTGCAGGTAGAGAAATTAATGAATTATTATGGTTAACTCCGCCAACAATGAACAACGTAATGTTTGACCCGTTCGCTTTTGGTGCGATGGGAGGTCCAGGTCTTGGAGGTACGGGAGGATTTGCTCAATTAGGGTATTCGGGTTCTTATACAATGATGCCAGCTTTTGATATGTTATTAAGAATGCAAGAAACAAATATTCAAAGAAGAATTATTGGAGGTGATTTAACATATAGAATTACAGCATTACCTGATGGTAAAAAAATGATTCATTTAATGAATACCCCTGGTGGAAAATTTGATTTTGGAAATGCCGCATATCATAATGGAAAACTTTGGTATTGGTATTATGATGTTGATGGTAAAGATAGAGATGATTGTTTAAAGAAAAATCCCGATATAGTTAAACTACCTTCCGATGTTCCTCTTGATGAAATATCTTGGGACGAATTAAATAATCCTGCACAACAATGGGTTAGAAGATGGTTTATCGGTCTTTGTAAAGAAACTTTAGGTAGAGTAAGAGGAAAATATAGTGGTAATCTAAAAACACCTGATAGTGAATTAACTATGGATTACACAAGTTTATTAACTGAAGGTAAAGATGAGAGGGATAAACTTAAAGAAGAATTAATGTTACGTCTTGAAAGAATGAGACCTGAAAAAATGATGGAAAAAGAGGCCCTTACCGCCGAAAACTTAAATAAGGCAATGAAATATAGAGCATTCCCAAGACAAATATACGTTATATAATTTATGGCGATAGTTAGAAATACCCCTTACGAACGGCTAATACATGGTAAAATTGTTTTTTTATCGGACTCTGCTGTAGTTTCAGATAATAATTTTACCACAAAAGGTGAAAACATTGTTATTGTAAAAAATGTTGATAGTTGTACAATACGATTAGACCACACAACTACAGAAAAAATAACAATTAAGGCATTAACTAAAGTGTTAATAATACCAATACTTGGAATAATTGACGATGAATATGATGAGATATTTATCGACAAGGGTGCCTGTGTTGAATTTGCGTATTGTGCTGGTGGATGGTATATTCTTTCAAGTGATGGACTAAAAAGTGTTAATTAATATAATTCTCCCAACCTTCTGAAGCTAAATCATAAATATAGTTAGGGCTTAATCCTCGTTTTTCCCAATACTTAAGTTCATCTTGTGATATATCCAAAACATCTTCTTGTAACTTATCTTGGTCTCCAACCTCAAAAGGAACACCATTAATTAACTCACATTGTTCTTTAGTAAATAGACCTCTATTTTCTGGGTCAGTAACTAATAATAAACCTCTAACAACTTCTTTAAACACAACTAATAAGGGTTCAATTCTTTTATTAAAAGTTGAGATTGCTCTTGGGATATTATAATCCCCCGTCATTTCAGGATTATTTTCTAATTCCCTTGCATCTAACATATAACAATTTATTTGAACCGAATCTCCTTTCTTTTGAACATCTCCATGAGAAGGTTTAAGACCATTGTTAACGTAAAAAATTACATCCCCTAAATTTACATTTAAATTATTTTTAATTGCTAACTCCATATGTGCCATTCTACTCATAGAACCACCAGCCTTTGTTTTTTGGGTTAATCTTGTTTTATAATCCTCCATACTTAACTTAACCTTGGCTCTTTGTGCAATCTTTTTTAACGGTATTTTTTTGTCAAAAATTCTTTGTACGTATTCATAATACCACTCAACAAATTCGTGACCATTACCCTCTAATAAAAGTTTAACTCCTTTATCTAAAAACTCCTCAATATACAATGGTAGTTTTTTAGATTTAATTGTATTACCAGTAAGTTTGACCTTACCCTTTGAATCCATAACCGCATAATTCTTACGAGCAAGATTAATACATGACGGCCATGTTCCATCGGTATCTAATGCCATCTCACCTCTCATAAATAAATCATTGAACTCGGCAACATCGGCATCGTCTCCCATATATTCCTTACCCTCTTTTACCTTCCAATTTAGACCTTTACCGATATAACGCCTACTCTCCCAATCATCAGGTTTTGAGAAGTTTACACCGTCCGTATCCATCACCAGAGGGATATATCCTCGTTTCATAAAGAACTTAATCATCATACGAAGATACTGTCTTCCAGTACAGGTAATTTGTTCCCCCATATACATATCACCCCACGCAAATACCTGTGGTGCTGATAATGCTCCGAACATACTATTAATGAATATCTTAATTGGTAATTGCTTTCTATCATATGACAATGACTTCTTGGGGTCTTCTTTTTCAAACTGACCTGCTAAGTTTTTATATAAGATACGAGTATCCCTAAAATACTTTAACATTGCTTTCATCCCACCTGTAACGTCACATTCAGGAAATACATCATGAACAAGCTGAATAGATGGGTATAGAGAACTAAAATCGAGCTTAAGTACATTCCTAGAATATCCAACTCTTAATAGTCTTGATAAACCCCCAACAAAATCTGTCTTACTTTGTTTCTCAGGAATCGCCAATTTAAACTTATATGACCATGCCAACATTAACATTTTCCATAAGGTCGCAGTTCCCATCGTTGATACTCTTTCATATGTTGTAGGTATCATTGAGGCAAGTAAGAATGACCCTTGGTTAAATTCCTCATCAACTAACAGAGTTTCTTCCAAATCATCATCAAGATATCTCTCAACAATATTATCTCCCGTAACCTTAAGATAAACATCAGGAAATTTTTTATCTAAATCATTAAACTCGGGTTTATCCGCTCGTTTATATTTTCCGTTTTGAATGTTTAACCAATACTCATCTTTGTTTGCATACATTGGACCTATTTCTGTATGGTCAATGTATACACGGTCAGCAGCTTCGGCATCAATGTATTGAGTTATATATTTCAAACCTGCGGATTTAATACCAGAATTAATTGCTTGTGCTCTTCTTGTGGCATGGATAATATCTATTATATTATACCCCCACATTGAAACCTGATTAAACTTCTCAACCTCATTGGCCAACTTTAACATACTCTCAGATTGAGAAATATTTTTACCAGGATTTAAGGTCCTACATATTTTTTTAATATCTAAATTAAGCGCCTTACATCTTTCAAATATCCAAAGCCAATCAAAATTTGCGGAATTATAACCACCAATAATGCTTGGCTTTAATTGGTCAATAACATTAAAAAATTCTATTAATCCATCTCTTTCTTGTTCTTCTGTAGAACATTCAATAACTCTTTGATAACCTTTATTAGTCTTCATTCCTATCATGAATATTCGACCATTCTTTGGTTCTAACGCAGTAGTTTCCAAGTCAAATACAAATCTTGTAACATCATTGTATTCTTCATATCCTTTAAATAATCTTTTTTCTTTTGAAATTAAGTATTGTTCTACTGGAGGTAGAATCAGTATTCTATTTTTTGCAACATCGGACCAAGGGTCTAACCCACCATCCCTAAAAAATTGAATTAGTGAACGATATCCCTTTAATGACTTAACCATAAACTTAAGACCTTTTTCTAATCTTTCGTTACCTCTAGTTTCTAGTTTTTCAATGACAATACCATATTTGGTCATCGCCTCTTTTTGTGTTGACTTCGAGTCTTGGTAAAAATTTAAATTTCTTAAATCTCCTACCCATGCAAATGCTATAAATGTGTCTCTTTGGATTACTTTACCTGTAGTTGGTATTTCTTTAATCTTATATATACAGTCTTTAACATAGTCAAATTCTACGCATACTATATGTTCTTCGGGGTCATTTCCTTCTAGAAATGATTTAATTTCTTCTTGACTAATCATATTATGTTTACGAGTGGTTTATTAGCTTTCACAACATTGTGAAGTTTACCTTTCTCATTACTCATAAATATAATCAACCAAAACAGATAAGTCAAAATCAATTTTATTTTCTCAACAAATCTAATAATTCTTGTTTTTCTTCTTTGGTAATTGATTTATATTTTCTCATATCAACAATAACTTTTAATTGTTCAGGAAGAAAAACTCCATTTAATGCGGTTTTAGCTGCCTCACATTCTCTATGAGTCATTTCAAATGCTTCTTTAACGTTATCAACCCAAGTTTCGGTCTCAACAGATTTAAGGTATTTGTTATCCGTTGTTCTTTGTATTAACTTTATCATAATATTATTTTTTTTTATATAATGTATTTTTATGGGTTACGATTCTTAATTAAAAAAATTGAACACTAATCCACCCCAATCGTGATAAGTGTCACCTTGACCTGGGTCTGAATACATTCTAATACCACTTACTGATGTAATGTTTGTAAATGTTACATCAATATTACCTGGAAAGTATAAATCGGGACTAGGGTCAACATCATAATTTGGGTTATTTAATGTATATGACCATACTGTAACCCAATTATCAATTGAGTCGTCATATAAATCTATTGAGAGGTCGGAAGATTCGTAATCAGAGTGAACGTGTGCGGTTGCATTACCACATTTACTTATTGTAAGTCTAGTCACATTTGAGATTGTTGGTATTACAATATCGTAAGTG
>Ga0315284_10002000_pt1 | contig 29271 bp, 29 predicted proteins | sample YL17G09_16_MG_FD_203696 | JGI IMG/M metagenome (GOLD analysis project Ga0315284, IMG submission 203696) | Sediment microbial communities from Yellowstone Lake, YNP, Wyoming, USA - YL17G09_16 | ecosystem: Environmental > Aquatic > Freshwater > Lake > Sediment | place: USA: Wyoming | collected...
CCACTCGGCCACCCCTCCGCGAGCACGCTAGAAAACGAGGCCGCACTATAACGAAGCGCCTCCCCTGTTCAAGCAAACCGCATCCGGCTTGCGATGCCGCGATATCATCGCAGGAACTCACGCCACGCTGGAGCAGCCGTGATTTGAACGTGAGCAGGCAATCGCTTATGTAAGGGTGGCAACGCGGTTCAACCCGGCCCATGTCCCTGCTGTTACGCATCCTCGGTGTTTGGCTTCTGCTGCTGGCCATGATCGCGGCAGTCATCGACGCGACCAAGAGCCTGGCGGGTGGCGGCGCTTGGGTGGTTACGCCCTTGGGCGATCAATGGGCGAGTTTGAGCCCTGATAGCCTCGCAGCCGCCAAGGCCGCGGTCGTGAGCCATGTCGGCCCCTTCCTGTGGGACCCGGTGATCACCGAGGTGTTGCATGCGCCGACCTGGGGGGTGTTCGGCGTCCTTGGGATTGCGCTGTTCTGGCTCGGCCGGAAGCGCGCTCCCGCTGAGGTTTTCATCAATTAGAGACCGCGAACCTGGCTGCCCCGGCCAAGGAGGCGCTCGATGTTCAGTTTGAAGCGTAAACCCCTGTCGATGCCGGCGCCGGAGACGGCGCTCCCTGGCCGGCTGGAAGCCATGGCCACCGCCGCGACCCATTTCGTGAATGGTGCGCCGCTCAAGGGTCCCTATCCGCAAGGATCCGAGATCGCCATATTCGGGCTCGGATGTTTCTGGGGTGCCGAGAAGCTGTTTTGGAGCCTTCCCGGCGTCATCGTCACCGCCGTCGGCTATGCCGGCGGACCGACACCCAATCCGACCTATGAGGAAGTGTGCTCGGGCCGCACCGGCCACAACGAGGCTGTGCTCGTGGTCTACGATCCGAAGCGCGTGAGCTACGACCAGCTCCTCAAGGCCTTCTTCGAGAGCCATGACCCGACCCAAGGCATGCGCCAGGGCAATGATATAGGCACGCAATACCGCTCGGGCATCTACGTCACATCCGAGGATCAGCGGCGCGCCGCCGAGGCTGCCAAAAACGCCTATACAGCTGCGCTGAAGGAAAAACGGCTAGGCCCGGTCACCACGGAAATTCTGCCGGCGCCAACCTTCTATTTCGCCGAAGGCTACCACCAGCAATATCTCGCCAAGAACCCGCAAGGCTATTGCGGCCTCGGCGGCACGGGCGTGTCGTGCCCGATCGGCACCGGGGTTAGCGCTGGCGCGTAGCCCAGCCAAAGGAACGCGCTAAGCGAGGTCGAGGGCGTAGCGTTTCAGGTCTTGAAGATCGACGATGTCGAGCGTGGCCTCATGCGTCGCGCCGAGAATGACCCGCGGCGCGCTTCCCGCCTCAAAGGCCTCGCGCCATCTCGCCGCGCAAAGGCACCAGCGGTCACCAGGCTCAAGACCCGGGAAGCCGAACTCTGGATGCGGCGTCGACAGGTCGTTTCCCCTTGCCTTGGAAAAGGCGAGGAACTCGGCGGTAACCTCCACGCACACCGTGTGCAGCCCGAGATCATCAGGGCCGGTATGGCAACAGCCTGAGCGATAGAACCCGGTCAACGGCCGCTCCGAGCAGCTCTTGAGCGGTTCACCGAAAACGTTCCGCTGCGTCTCCTTTTGATGCTCGGCCCCCTCTTGCATGTTCGGCATTGTGCCTGATACGCGGCGAGAGGTGAAGCCTCAGTGCGGCTTGTGGTCCGGCAACGGGACCGCCTCCGCGGCTGATGCGGACCCGGCTTGCGTTCCAGGCGTCGACGCGGGCTCCGGACTAGGCTTCGACTCCGGCAATGGCACCGAGGCGGACCCGGCCTCGGTGACCGGCTTCGCAGCGGCGTCCGGCGCGGGCTTGGACCCGGCTTTAGACCCGGAGAGTTGCGCTTTCAGGGCCGCCAGCGCCGCGTCATCAAGATGTGGTGCCGGTGGCCCCGCGTCCTTGCCTGCCATCGCCTTGAGCGCGGCAGGCACGGTCCCGTCGGGGTTGATGGCCGGCATTCCTCCCCCAGAATTCAGCACCGTCATGCATTCGCGCGGCAAATCGCCGAGGCTGAGCGGTGGCTTGCCGCGGGCCGGCGGCGCGGCGCCCGGCGTCACCGGCCTCGCCGCAGCGACCTCGGCCTTCCGCAGCATCTTGTACCAGTTCGCGAGCTCGGTCCCGCAGCCATCGTCGCCAGTGACCGGCTTCTGGTTCTCGCAACCCTCCGCGCCCGGCGGACAGGAGAGCCGGATATGGAAATGGTAGAAATGGCCCCACCAGGGCCGAACCTTAGCCAGCCAGGCCCGGTTCTTGCCGGCCTGCTCGCACAGCAACTTCTTGATGGCCGGGTGCACGAAGATGCGGCTGACCTGGGGGTAGGATGCCGCGCGCTTGATCAGCTTCGTGTGCAGTGGCGTCCATATCGCCGCATCGACGGCGAACGGATCCTTCAGCATCGAGGTCGCGCTGATGTCCTCCCGTTCTTGCGGGGTCAGGATACGGTCTGGCATTGGCGTCAGCCAGATATCGGCGTCGAGACCGATCTGATGGCTCGAATGGCCGGTGATCATTGGGCCGCCGCGGGGCTGCGCCATGTCGCCGACCAAGAGGCCGGGCCAGCCGTCGAGGGCGCGCGCGTCGCTCGCAAGCCGCTCGAGATAGTCGAGCAGCCGCGGATGACCCCAATTGCGGTTACGCGAAAGCCGCATCACCTGCCAATCGGGACCATTGGTGGGAAGCGAGATGCCGCCCGCAAGGCAGCCCTTGGCGTAGGAGCCGATGGCGCGGGCGGCGAGAGGCGCTGGGGCCGAGACAGCGCCGAACAGCTCCTTGGCGGGCGGCTTTTTCGGCACGGGCGCTTTGACGGCGGCCTTCTTGGCGGCGTCAGCTGGGGCGGCGGGCGTTGTCGCCGGCGCCTTGGGAGGCTTGACTTGCTCGGCCGAGACCGCCCCGCAAAACAGCAATAGCAAAAGGCCTAAAGCCAGCCTCTGCATTGACGATGGCCCCGCTTCCCTCTTACGCCTGAGCGCCCAACCCTATCACAAATGATGGCGGTAATTGGAGTGACAAGCCTCTGCGGATGCTTGACCCAGGACATTCGCCCCCCCAAGTGGGAGAGGGTCGGGGCGTTTAGGAGATATTCAGGCGGCCGGTGGCAAAGTGACGCCCAGAGTCAAGCCCTAGACCCTTTGCGAGGGAGTGCCACGATGATCGACGCCATGACCGGCAGCATGAGGCGGTGTGCCCTCTTCCTTCCGCTGCTCTGCCTTCTGCTTGGCTTTCCGGCATTGGCCGAGGCCGGAATCGTTGCCAAGGTCAGTCTCTCGAGCCAGCGCATGGACGTCTATGTCGACGGTAACCCGCGCTATTCCTGGCCCGTCTCGACGGCGAGGGCAGGCTACCGCACGCCGGTCGGCACCTTTCGCCCGCAGGCGCTCGCGGTGTGGCACCGCTCGACCATCTATAGCGGCTCGCCCATGCCGCATTCGATCTTCTTCCACGGCGGCTACGCCATCCACGGCTCTTACGAGACCAAATATCTCGGTAGACCGGCCTCGCATGGCTGCGTGCGGCTTCATCCCGCCGCTGCCGCCGCGCTCTTTTCGCTCGTCCGCCAATATGGCAGCGGCAACACCGTCATCAAGATCGGTTACTGACCTCGTGACGCTCAGGCGAGTGTTTTAGCCGCCGTGGGGGACGCAGGCTCGAACGGCGACCACACGATCGCGACGAGAGCGAAGGCGATCTGCATGGTGAGCACCGCTTTGCTCCCGGCTGCTCGGCGCTCATGCCGGGAGCGTCCCATGACGGCATGCCCTTGACGATGGACCGGGTGATGCCGCCCACGGCCACAGCTCCCCGATCCACGACTTTCATTCCAGCCTTCGCCGCCATCGCCGAGGCGGCTGCCGCGAAGGGATAACCCCAGGCGGCTTGCGGGCTTGTGTAGCCGAAGACGATGCGCCGCCGTCTGGCAAATCTCACCGCAAGGCTGAGGCGTTCGCTACCGTGCGCAATCGGACGGTGCCGGCGCGCCCCTGAAGCGGTCGGTCATCCAATTGAGCGCGGCGGCCGCGCTGTCCCTCGCGGCAAAGGTATGCGTGACGCCCGGAAGCGCGACGAAGCTCACCCGTACCCCTTGGGCGCACAGCGCCTCGCCGAAGCGCTTGGTGATTGCTGGATTCACCGTCGTGTCCGCGGTGCCTTGCGCGATGAAGACGGGCGCGCCGGCCGGTGCTTGACCGGGAGAGTTGTGCAGCATGATGCCTTTCCAGGGTTCGGCTTCCGTTGGATCGACCTTAAGAAACTTCCCGCTCTGAAGAGGGGATTCGGCCTTTTCGATAGCCTCGAATTCGGCGACCGATTCGAGGCAGTCTCTCGCCGTCTTTTCGAAGGCCGGCATGGCCGCCGGCTCGACAATGTTCGTGACCGGTATATTTTCCAGCCTCGACCAGGAAAGCACCGTCATTGCAAGCAAGTCCTGCTCGGTTGCCGCATCGGCGTCGAACAGCTCGACGAGATAGGTCGCGGGCGCTGCCGCGGCGACGCCGACGAGCTTGAGGTCGGGAGCGTAGCGAGCGGCAACCTCCCCCGTGTAGAGCGCGGCGTGGCCTCCCTGGCTGTGACCCCAGACGGCGAAACGGTTGGAAGCACCGCTGTTCGGCAGCTCGCGCGCCGCCCGCACCGAATCAAGCACCGACCGAGCTTCGCTCTCGCCGATCAAATAGGGGTGGATGCCATCCGTGCCGAGGCCGGGATAGTCGGTGGCGACGACGATATAGCCTCGCGACAGCATGTCGCCCAAGTTCCACATCATGCCCCCAACATCGGGCATGAGCGACGGCGCGCAAGGCGGCATGACGCCGGAGGTCGGATGCGCCCAGGCGATGACGTTGCGCCCGCCGGCGGGCGCGGGCCCCGAAGGAATGTAGATGGCGCCGGAGACGGGGATCGGCTGGCCGCTAGGGTTGGTGGAGCGGTAGAGGATGCGGAAGGCGTCGCCATGACCCTGGACCCCGGCGCCGCCGCCCTCCAGTGGCCACACCCGAATGATGCTCCCGGGCTTGCCCGGAATTTCGCCGGGCTGGACGTCGTAGAGGGCTTCCGCCGCGGGGGCGCCGGCGAGGCAGCCCAACACGGCTAAGGCGCCCGTCGTTGCAAGCCTCAAAAAACCAATCAAATTGCGCATTTCCTACCCCCTGACTGATCGATGCCCTGATGATAGCTGGCCGCCTCCGGTACAACAACCCGCACCCCCGGCTGCGAGACCGGCCATTCCTTTCCTTGAGCTTGCTTAAGCTTCCGGGGCACAATCGGGCCAAGCGACAGCCCGGCGCGTCTCCAGGCGCCGGGCGCGACTGTCACCTCTGGAAAGTCGGAAATTCGGGGACCAAGAATGTCATCAGCCGCTGCCACGCTCGACGTCCTTCTGAACCGCTTGAGCGAATTTGCCACGCCGTTCTCGATCGAGCTCCCGAGCGGGGAGACGCGGAAAGTGGGACAAGGCGAGCCCGAATTCCGCGTGGGTGTACGCAACGATCGCGCGTTCAGGGCACTCCGCACCCTCGACGAGGGCGACATCTCCGAGGCCTATCTGCACGGTGACCTCGATCTTGAGGGCGACATGCTCAAGCCCTTCACGCTTCGAGCCTTCTTCCATGATCGTCATCCGCTCGTGACGGCGTGGCGCTTCATCCAGCCTCTGCTGTTCGGTCAGGTCTACACCAACAAGCGCGCCATCGCCTCCCACTACAACGCCGACCCCAAGCTGTTCCTGAGCTTCCTCGACCCCGTCTTCCCCGCTTATAGTCAAGGCGTCTACGAGCATGACGACGAGCAGCTCTCACGCGCGCTCGAGCGGAAGTTCGACTGGGCGATCGAGAAATGCGAGCTCGGTCCCGGCAAGCGTGTGCTCGAGATCGGCCCTGGCTGGGGCGCCTTTGCCGGCCATGCACTACAAGCCGGGGTGCGCTTCACCGGCATCACCAATTCGGAAGTGTCGCAGTCCTATCTTAGATCGAAGCTCGCCAATTTCGGGGACCAGTTCGACATCATTCTGACCGACTTCTACGACTTTGAACCGAACGAGCAGTTTGACTCGATCGTCATCATGGGCGTAATCGAGCACCTTCCCAACTATGAGCGCGTGCTGAAGAAGTTCGCATCGTTGCTGAAGCCTGGCGGCTCCGTGTTTCTCGACGGGAGTGCGGCGCTCAAGAAATATGAGCTGTCGACCTTCATGGTGCGCCACATCTATCCCGGCAAGCTTGGCAAGACCGAGCTCGAGTTGATGGAGGTGCAGAACGACCGCTGGAGCTACTTCCTCACCTTCAAGCAATGGGCGTTGAATCTCGAGGCCAACAAGGACTATGTGCAACGGACCTTCGGCGACTTCGAGTTCCGCAAATTCAGGCTGTATCTGTGGGGAGCGGCCTACGAGTTCCTGACTCGCAATCTCGATTGCTACCGGCTCACGCTCTATAAACCGCGCGCCGCGGCCTGAGCTGGTTGCCTTGGACCAGGAAAATCGTGCCTAACCCCTTGGAAAACCGGAACTCTGAACGCGTTGGCGCATTGGTAGCGGCATCGAGATGCGGGTTCCGCCAAGGAACCCAGAAGGCGTAGCTATGGACAGCATGGCGTATCACGGCCGATTGGCGCCCACGCCGGCGATCTCCCAAGCCCTGCAAAACTCGCTCCTGTCCGGAGACGGGCTCTTGGAGTGGCTCCCAGTCGGCGTCTACGTCTGCGACGCCGACGGTTATCTTGTTCAATACAATCGGCGCGCCGCCGAATTATGGGGCCATGCTCCGAACGTCGGCGATCGCGAGCGCCGGCTCTGCGGGGCCCATAAGCCATTCGCGGCCAATGGCGAGCCGTTGTCGCCCGCGGCGGCGCCGATGACCGAGCTGCTCGCGACCGGGCGCCCAATTCGCGACCGGGAGTTGATTGTCGAGCGTCCCGATGGCACCCGCATCACCATCCTCGCCAACCTCGATCCTTTGTTCGACGAAGGCGGCAGGCTCGTGGGCGGCGTGACTTGCTTCCAGGACATCAGCGAGCGCAAAGCGGCCGAGCAACACCTCAAGGCCCGCGAGGAATGGTATCGCGGCCTACTCGAAGCGCTGCCCGCCGCCATCTACACGACCGATGCCGAAGGGCGCGTCACCTTCTTCAATCAGGCAGCGGTCGATCTTTCGGGTCGACGTCCGACCCTTGGCAGTGACGAATGGTGCATCACCTGGCGGCTGTTCTCCGCCGACGGCACGCCGCTTCGCCATGAGGACTCTCCCATGGCGATGGCCCTGAAGACGGGCAAGCCAATCAGGGGTACTGAAAAAATTGCCGAGCGTCCTGATGGGACCCGCGTGCCCATCCTTCCCCATCCGACACCCCTCAGAGATGAGTCGGGCACCCTGATCGGTGCGGTCAACATGCTTGTCGACATCAGCGATCAGAAGCGAGCTGGGGAGCAAAAAACCCGGCTGCTCCGCGAGCTCGCCCACCGCGTGAACAACACCTTCGCCGTCATTCTCGCCATTACCCAACAAAGCCTGCGCCACGCATCCTCGCCTGCCGCCTTCGCCGAGACCTTCACGGCGCGGCTGCAGGCGCTCGCCCACGCCTACAATTTGCTCCTTGCGCAAGACTGGGCAGGGGCGGACTTGGCGGAGCTGGCGAAGGGGCAGATCGCCCCGTTCAGACCGGACGCGGGCGAAAGGCTCAAGGTCCGGGGACCGAAGGTGCTGCTTGGGCCGGCGCAGGTGATCGCGCTCGGCGCCGTGCTGCATGAGCTGGCCACCAACGCCTGTAAGTACGGCTCTCTTTCAGTTCCAGACGGCAAAGTGGAGCTCGACTGGGAGCTTGCTGTGGAGGACGGCGCCGAGCATCTCCGCCTCATCTGGACCGAGCGGGACGGCCCTGTGGTTAAGCCGCTATCGAAGCACGGCCTTGGCAGCAGAATCATCCAGCGCGGGCTGCCGAACGCGCGGATCGATTGGCAGTTCACGCCTCGAGGCGTGGTCTGCGAGATCGATCTCGTCCTTGAGCGGCGAAGCGGAACGCGGGGTGAGGCGCCTGTCATTTCGCCCTCGCCAGCCGTTCATCCCCAAGCTTGACTCCGCGAAGCGGCGGAGAGCCTAATTGGCCAAAGCGCTCTTTGGCGCGACCAACGGGAAGAGGACGTGCCATGTGCGAGCTCTGCGATCCCAAGCTTCCTGCGTTGTCCCGGCGCCATCTTATGTTCGGGGCTGGCGCCACCCTTGCCGCCAGCGCGCTCCCCTTGTCACGCGCATGGGCCGCGGAGCCTGTGTCGGACGAAGCGGCGCCCAACGCCATCGCGCCTGAGGAGGCGTTGCAGCGCCTGATGCAGGGCAATGAGCGCTACGCCGCGAATGCGCCGGACCAGAAGGACTACTCCGCAGGCCGCGCGGCGAGGGTATCGGCGCAATTTCCGATCGCGGCGATCTTGAGCTGCTCCGATAGCCGCGTGGCGCCGGAGCTTGCCTTCGACCAAGGGCCGGGCGACCTCTTCGTCGTGCGTCTTGCAGGTAATTTCCTCGACGATGACGGCTTGGCGAGTCTCGAATATGCGGTGAGGTTCCTCGGCGCGCCGCTGCTCATGGTGCTCGGCCATTCCAATTGCGGTGCTGTCGCCGCCGCCATCAAGGTGGTGATGGATCGAGCCGAGCTTCCAGGCCATCTGCCCAAGCTGATCGACTCCATCAAGCCGGCGGTCATCGCCGCGCATGGGCGGTATCCCGGCGATCTCCTGGCCACCGCAATCGAGGAGAACGTCAAGCTCAATGTGAAGCGGATGTATGACGACGAGCCGATCTTGTCGGAAGCGTTAGCGGCCAAGAAGATCGCCGCCGTCGGTGGCGTCTACGATCTTGCGACCGGCAAGGTGAGCTTGCTCTGAACCGCCGATAACGGATAAGCCGCTCTCTCATGGAAGACGCTCTCGACCGCTGGCGCTCGGAGAAGACCGCCGCCTTTCTGTCCTCCGCCGTCGCCGCCGCTGAGCCCGACGCGGACAAGGCCGCGCTGTTCAAGCAAATGGCGGCGGCCGCCGAGGAGCAGGCAGGCATCCTCGCGCAGGATCTCGGGCAAACGCCGGTGTTCGCCCCCTCGCTTCGGGCGCGCCTTATCGCCCGCCTCGTCGGCGTGTTCGGTCCGCGCGCCATGCGTCCCATCCTCTCCGCCACGAAAGTGCGCGGCGTCTCCGTCTATAGCGGCAAAGCGGAGCCGGAAGGCCATCCCATGCCCACGTCGGTCGAGGCGGTCGGGAGCCGCCATCGCGGTCTTGGCGGCGGCACGCTGCGGGCAGCAGTGTTCGGCGTCAATGACGGGCTCGTCTCCAATACCTGCCTGGTAATGGGCGTCGCCGGTGCCGCCGCCGCGCCCGATGTCATTCTGCTCACCGGCGTGGCTGGCCTCCTTGCCGGGGCCTTCTCCATGGCGGCCGGCGAGTTCATCTCCATGCTGTCCCAGCGGGAGATGTTCGAGCATCAGATCGCGCAAGAAGCGGACGAGCTTAAGCGCTATCCAGCCGAGGAAGCCGAGGAGCTTGCGCTTATCTACGCAGCGCGCGGCATTCCGCTCGAAGAGGCGCGCACCATCTCAAAGCGCCTGATCGCCAATCCCGAGAAGGCGCTGGATACGCTCGCCCGCGAGGAGTTGGGACTCAACCCCGACGATCTCGGCTCGCCCATGGGCGCCGCTCTCTCCTCCTTCGTGGCATTTGCCATCGGCGCCACCCTCCCCCTCATTCCTTTCCTGTTTGGCTTTAGCGCCCACGGTATCACCATCGCCGCCACCATCTCGGGCATCGCGCTGTTCGGGGTGGGCGCCGTGCTTAGCCTCTTCTCGGGCAAGAGCGCTCTCTGGGGGGGCTTGCGCATGTTGCTCATCGGCGCCGCCGCCGCCGCGGCCACCTACGGCATCGGATCGCTGTTCAACGTCGCCACGGCGTGACGCTCGATCGAGACTGCTGAAGATTGCGCGAGCCTCGGCCACTGGCGCTTAACGATGCAGTGATCTCGCCCTTTTGCTTAAGGCGCTCGTCACGCGCGCCGGGCAGCATGCGGGAAATTTCCCCGGAGGAGATCACCCATGTTCCGTCGCCTTGGTATCGCGACGCTGATTGCCGCTGTCACGATTGCCGCGACGCCCGCCCCACCTACGATTGGCACATAACCAATTTGCAGAACTACATCAGTCTCTCGGTCGTGGCTGGCAAATAGGCGGCCGGTAAACGATCGACCAGCGGGTTCGGTGAGAGCCCGCTGGCTGATGCTTGGTCAGTCTATGGGCAGATCATCCGCCAGCGGCCGAAGAAGCCGCGCTTCCACACGCAACCCGGATAGAGCGGCGCTGCCCAAGCCGAGGCATAAGGCGCCACGACGTACCCAACGTCGGGGGTGGGGTCCCAAACGCATTGCACGGGTCCGCACACCCAGACGGCCTGCGCCGGCTGGTTGGAGCCGGCGAGCAAGAGCCCGGCCGCCAGAACCGAACTTGCCAACATCGTCTTGATCACGCTGGAATCCTCCTTCGATGGGTAGTGATGACCCCTAGCGGTCTAACCCGAGGAAGCGCGCGCGGTCCATAGCGAAACACGATCTCATGCCGGGTCGGTCCAAACCACGCGCGAAATCTTGCGGTACGGTGAACGGCGGCTGAGCGAGTGCCTCTCGTTGAAACTTTTGGGCCTTTCCAGCCTGGCCATGCGCCAACCCACAAGCCAGCGGAACGGAACCACCCAACCCCCTCAGTATTATGGCTCCGTTCAGCGAGCAGTGGTATTCGCTGGAGCAGAGGCCATGCGCCGGCCGGGGCCGTTCGGAGCCTGGGGCGTTTCGGTCGTGCCGGGAGCTGCCCATGCCACGCTCGCCCTTCCCCATCTTCGGCTCGACGTCGGACAGCCGCGTTGCCCTGTTGCAAGGGCTCCTGATCGCGGTCCTGGTCATCGGCGCGCTCTATGTCGGGCGCGAGGTGCTGCTCCCCCTCGTCATCGCCATCCTGCTCAGCTTCGTGCTGACGCCGCTGCTGCTGCTGTTGCGCCGGCTCAAACTGCCGCGCGTGCTCTCAGTGATCATCGTCGTGACCCTCGCCTTCGCCATCATCTTTGCCCTTGGCTGGATGCTGTCGCGGCAGGCGACCGACCTCGCCGAGAACTTCCCCCGCTATCAGCATGCACTCTCCGACAAGATCGGGGCCTTACGCAAATCGGCGGAATCGTCGACGACCTTCGACAAGGCGTCCGATGCCCTCAAGGGCCTGGAGCAGGATCTCGCCAATCCCGGCGGTGAACAGGGCGCCACCACCGCGCCGAGCCCCAGTCTTGGGGACAAGCACCCAGATGGGCCGATCCCGGTCGAGATCAGGGAAGAAGAGCCGCGGCCATTCGAAATTCTCCAGAGCGTCGCCGGCACCGTGCTGCCGCCGCTCGCCACCGCCGGTATCATCGTGCTCTTCGTCATTTTCATCCTGCTGCAGCGGGAGGATCTGCGCGACCGGGCGATACGTCTGATGGGCGCTTCGGACCTACAGCGCGCTAGCGCGACGATGAACGACGCCGCCAACCGGCTCAGCCGCTACTTCATGCGCCAAGTGCTGATCAATGCCACCTTTGGTGCCTTCATCGCCCTTGGACTGTGGCTGATCGGCGTGCCGAGCCCCATTGGGTGGGGCGTCCTCGCCATGCTGATGCGCTTCGTGCCCTATGTTGGATCGCTCATCTCGGCCGCTCCGCCCATGCTGCTCGCCGCGGTGGTCGACCCCGGTTGGACGACGGTGCTGCTGACCGGCGGACTCTTTCTCGTGTCCGAGCTGATCATGGGCCAGGTGGTGGAGCCGCTCGTCTATGGCCACGGCACCGGGCTATCCCCGATCGCGGTGATCGCCTCCACGGTGTTCTGGACCTGGCTGTGGGGGCCGCTCGGTCTCTTGCTGGCGACGCCGCTCACCGTCTGCCTCGTCGTGCTCGGCCGCCATGTTGAGGGCTTGAACTTTCTCGAAGTGCTGCTCGGCGATGCGCCCGCCCTCACCCCCGCGCAGGGCTTCTACCAGCGTGCGCTGATCGGCGATCCCGCGGAAGCGACCTATCATGCCGAGTTGTACTTGAAGGAAGGGCGCCCGTTCGTGACCTATCTCGACGAGGTGGCGCTGGAAGGTCTTAAGCTCGCCGAGCGCGATGCCGAGCGGGGGTCACTCGATGAGGCAAAAATGGAGCGCATCGACGCGACCGTCGAGGAGATGATGGACAATCTTGCCGATTTCGAGCCGCGGCGCTGGTTTAGGAAGGTCGCCCCGGAAAAGGAACAGGCCGAGGAGGCGGAGGGTGGATTGGCCTCGCTCGCCAATGCGGAGAAGGACATGGAGAAGGATCGGCTTCCCGTCTTCGAAGCTACCGAACTCGCAACGGGCTTCGAGGGCGAGGACGCCATCCTGTGCATCGGTGGCCGCACCCCGCTCGACGAGGCCGCCGCCGCCATGCTGGCGGGCGTTTTACAGAAGCACGGTCTGAAGGCGCGCGCAGTCCCGAGCGAGGCCATCTCGGCCGCGCATATCGTCTCGCTCGAAGCGTCCAAGGCCAAGCTCGTCTGCCTGTCCTATCTCGGCACCGGCGGCAGCGCCGCCCATATCCGCTATCTCGTGCGGCGCCTGCGGCGCATTCTGCCGGAGGGCGCCATGGTGCTCGTGGGGTATTGGGCCGACGAGGGGGAGGTGCGTGCCGTCAAGGCGCTAGAGGCCACCGCGGAAGCCGATGCCTACGCGACCTCGCTGCGCGAGGCCGCCGAGTTCTGCCTCAATGCCGCGCGCGGCCACGCCCCCGCGGATGGCGAGAAAGCCCCTGCGCGGGTCGCTTGATCGTGGCGGCAACGGTGGGGTCTCATGATGGGCTATTTATTGGTGCGGCGCCTCGGAACTCGCGACAAAACGGGCGTACACCCAACCAACTTCCGCCGTTGCGGGGTCGGTCACTTGCACCCAGCTGCCCTTCCGGGCCGTGGCCTGGTACCGAGTTCCTGGCTCCGCCACCTTGATGGTTTCCGCCTGCGGCGTTGGCGCCGCCCGCACATTGACGGTGCCCGAAATCTCGATCCACTCAGGGCTCGTCGCGCCGGTCACGGGCTCGGACCCTTCCGTCGCGGGCACGCTCGGCTCGGACGCTAAGGCACTCACGGCGGCAACGGGTGTAGCCTCAGGGGTCGGCGGGGATGTCGCGCGCGATGCGGCAGCGTTATCGAGCTCGGTAAGCTGAGCCGCGGCGTCCTTGTTGCCAAGGTTCTTGGCCTTCTCATACCAAATCCGCGCCTCGGACACGTCCGGCTTGATCCCTTGCGCGCCGATCTGTTCCATGAACATGGGATCGTAGGTGCCGCCGAGAGCAAACGCAGCCTCCGCGCTGCCGGCATCCGCGGCGCGCTTGAAATAACTGCGGGCGCCGGCGACATAGCCGACCGCGACCATCTTGCGGCCATGGGCGAGCAGCTCGTCGATGCGCGCGGTTTCATCGGCGCGCGGGATGATTGCGGCCTTTGGGTCGGACGCAATTTCGAGCGAAGTGGCGCCGCTCGCGATCATCCTGCCATCGGCGGCGACCAGCTCGACGCTGAGCGCGCGTTGACCGCTCGAGGTCTGAGGCAGCATAAGGCGCAAATCGCCGATCTCATCGGGCCGCAAGCTCCATTCGGACTCCCCATAGGGGCGGCCGGCGGAGAACGTCGTGCCTTCCGGCAACCCGCGGATCGTGACGATGCTGCGGGGTGGCAACGCATCGGTGCTGTCCAGCGCAATGATGAAGGGGGTTTCTTTGCCCGCGTCTGCTGTGATCGCGCCAGGCACCGAAAGGGCGATGGACGGAAGCTCGACAACCTGCTTTTGCAGAGCCGTCTCTGGCGCGGCCGTGCTCGCGACCGACGCTTGCTGAACCGGTTTGACCCGCTGCCCATCTTCGCGTTCGGCGGCCATTGGGGCCGCACCCGGGGCGCTGATGGTGCCCCGCCAATACAGCACGGCGAAGGCAATGGTGGGGACGAGCGCGATAATGACCAGGCCGCTCAGCAGCATGCGGTTCGCCCATGGCGCGCGCTCCCGCGGGAGATCGAATATATGGCCAGCCGCGGACTCCTGCAGAGGCGGGACGGGCGTCGCGCCGAGCGCTGCGTCAGCGACCGCAAGCGGCAAAAGCTCGGGAGCGAAACGTTCCGCCATGAATGACGCCGCCTCGATCTGCGCGTGGCTGTTGGCTTCCGACGCGAGGCGTTCGGTCAAGCTCCTTGGCGACTTGATCCGGTCAGACGGATTGAACTTCGAATTGTCCATGGCACACCTCCCACGCAATACACTCACTCGGGGGCGTCGACCCTGGCTGAATGGTCGATCCCTAATGTTGGCCTTTGTTCCACTCAAGAAAGGCCCGAAACAGATCGGCGCGCTGCGCATCGGAAACCGGCGTGCCGCTTACCTGCGTTGCCTGGGCCAGGAAACTGTCGAAATTGCTCTTCGATGCGGTTGCGGGCGCCGCTTTGGCATGGTCGATCCAGGCCTGCGCGGCGGGTGACCTGTGCCACCCTTCGAGCGTCGCTGCGAAGTTCACGTCGCGCCATTTCGGGTGGTGCGGCGGCTCAAGAAAGGCATCGAATTTGCTGAAGAAGGCGTCGACGAATTTGGCGACCCGCTTGTAGCGGAGCGCGTCGCCGGGCCAGTTGAACGCCACCAGCACCGTGCAGACCGAGACGGTATCCACGCTTTGACCGTCTGCGATCAGCTCGGGATAATCGTCATGGGTCAGGGTCGCGGGGTAGTAGCTGTCCTCGAGGTCCTTGGTGTAGGGAATCGGGAGCAGTTTCAGACCGTCGGCACCTTTCAGATAGGCCAGTCCCGGCGCCGGCTTACCCGCCATGACGATGACGGCCGCAATCTCACCCGACTTCAGCTTTGCGATGGCGTCCGCCTCGCCGAGATGGCGCTCCTGGAACTTGACGCCGAGGGCGTCGAGCAGCAAACGCCCGGTGATTTCCGTGCCGCTACCTTCCTCGCCGAGATTCACCGCCTTGCCTTCGAGTTGCGCGATGTCGGTCACGTCTGACCGCGCGATGATATGCACTTCCTCGGTGAACAGCTTCGCGACATAGGTGATCTGGTCGATGAAGTTCGATCCGAGCTCCCCTGTACGCGCGAAATATTTGATGATGTTGGCCTGGGTGATGCCCATGTCGACGCCCCTCAAGAACATCACGTCCTTGACGCTCTGCGCGGCCCCTTTGCCGACGATGGGGAGGACGCGGAGATTGTCTCCGTCATCGACCACTTGGGCGATGTCATAGGCGATGCCGAGGTCGGTGCCATTCGGGCTGCCGGCCATGATGGTGACGACGTTCTCGTTGACCCGGGAACGATAGGTTTCGCGTAAGTACTGGGTAGGAGCCGGTGTTTGAGCTTGGGGCTTGGCGTCGCCCTTAACGCGGGGCGCTCCCGTGGCAGTGAAAGAGATCAGGCACAGTCCAAGCGCGAGGGCAATACGCATTACACCCCTCCAGGCGCGCCACTCGGGTTACATAGGCCGTCCCGCAAGGCGCGCGAACCCTTAAGGCACGGCTGGGACAGAAGCGTGCCTGTCCAGCAATACGAAGAAACCGATTTACCAACGCGGACGGCGCGACCAAGTTCCCTGGGCCATACAGCTATCCCACAAGACAGCAATGAAGCGTGATATTAACCACACTGTCAAGCTCTTCTTGTTAATTCCATAGAAAAAACACAAATTTGCCATAAAGTTGCTTTTATTACCTCAAAATTGACCAGATCAGATTGAGTAGAGTGCATTATTAAGCAAATGCAAGCAATTACAGGGATTAGCGCGGTGACGATGTGAGGCGGGCGCATCCTTGCAAACGCTTGATGCAGCGCGAAGAGTCCGGGTCTAGGCCCCGCGCTCGTTGCGCAGGCGACCGCGCTCGATAAGACCGAAATACAGCGTCAGCGCTCCGGCCAAGGCGAGCGAGCCGGCGAGGAAGAGAAACGCAGCCGTGAAGTCTCCCGTGGCGCCCTTCAGCCGTCCGACGACGAGCGGCCCGACGAAGCCTCCGCAATTGCCGATGGAGTTCACCAGTGCGAGCCCCGCCACAGCGCCGGTGCCGGTAAGGATCGAGGTCGGCAGCGACCAGAACGTGCCGATGGCGGCATAGACGCCGAGCGTGGCGATGGAGAACGCGAGCATCACGAGGACGAGCGGCCCGGCGTGAAGCCGAGATCGGCATTCATGGAGAGCGCGGCGAAGCCGACATTCACGCGGTCGAGGAAATTCACCGCATAGCAAAGGCCGAGAAACGGAAGGAGGCGGAGGCTCGCTTTGCGGACAGCGCTAGCGTCGTGATCCTCGTTTATGGACCTCCCCGATTTCCGGTGCGGAACGCGCCCGCGCTGATTGAATGTCGGTCCCCCTGCTCGCATACTCTCCTACAGCGATTCGTTTGTAGGAGATTGTCCAATGGCCATTCCGCTCGAGGCCGCCGCAGCGGCCATGCGTGAAGCGATGCGTGAGACGGTGAAGCGCTATTCGCTCTGGTATCTGCTCCAGGGCGTTCTGATGGTGGTCGCCGGCGTCCTCGCCCTGGTCTATCCGCTCATCGCGTCCGTTGCGATCGTCCTGCTGCTCGGCTGGATCCTCATCTTCAGCGGCCTGTTGCAGGGCATCGGCCTGATCGGCGCCCGCCAAGTCCCGCATTTCTGGCTGCAGCTCATCTCCGTGGTGCTCTCCATCATCGTTGGCATGTTGCTGTTGCGGCAGCCGGATGGCGGACTCTTGCTCTTCACCGTGCTGCTGCTGGTCTATTTCCTGGTGGAAGGCATGGCGAAAGTGATCTTCGCGCTCACCATCAAGCCCTTCCCGAATTGGGGTTGGGTGCTCGGAAGCGGCCTCGTCGGCATCGCTCTTGCGGTGTATCTCTGGGCCAACCTGACGACCATGTCCGAATGGGTGCTCGGCTTCCTGCTCGGGATTCAGCTGCTCTGCGAGGGCGCGGCGCTCACATATCTCGCCTGGCGTATCCGCGAGAGCTGAGGGGTATACGATCCGTCATGGCCGGGCTTGTCCCGGCCATCCACGCTTTGCTAGTGCGTTGCTCGAAATTCGTGGATGCCCGGCACAAGGCCGGGCATCACGAGGAGCATGGGACGTGGCGCTGAGCCCTAATTCCCGTCCATCTTCAGTGCGGCGATGAAGGCCTCTTGCGGGATGTCGACGCGGCCGAAGCTCCGCATCTTCTTCTTCCCTGCCTTTTGCTTGTCGAGCAGCTTGCGCTTGCGCGTGATGTCGCCGCCATAGCATTTGGCAGTCACGTCTTTCCGCATCGCGCTGATGGTCTCGCGCGCGATGACCTTGCCGCCTATCGCGGCCTGGATCGGGATCTTGAACAGATGCCGCGGGATCAGATCCTTCAGCTTCTCGACCATGGCGCGGCCCCGCGTCTCGGCGCGGCCGCGATGCACGATGATCGACAGCGCATCCACCGGCTCGTCATTGACCAGCAGCGCCATCTTGACGAGCTCGCCCTCCTCATAGCCGATGATGTGATAATCGAAGGAGGCGTAGCCACGCGACACCGACTTCAGCCGGTCATGGAAATCGAACACCACCTCGTTCAGCGGCAGCTCATAGACCAGCATGGCGCGGGAGCCCGCATAGGTCAGGTTTTTTTGCCGCCCGCGCCGGTCCTCGCAGAGCTTGAGCACGGAGCCGAGATGCTCGTCGGGGACGAGGATGGTGGCCTCGATCCAGGGCTCCTCGATCTTGGCGATCTTCTGCGGCTCGGGCATGTCGGCCGGATTGTGCAGCTCCATGACGGTGCCATTGGTCAGATGCGCCCGATAGATGACTGAGGGAGCGGTGGCGATCAGGTCGATATTGAACTCGCGCTCTAGCCGCTCGCGGATAATCTCCAGATGCAACAGCCCGAGAAAGCCGCAGCGGAAGCCGAAGCCGAGCGCGGCGGAGGTCTCCATCTCGTAGGAGAAGCTTGCGTCGTTGAGGCGGAGCTTGCCGACGGCCTCGCGCAAGCCCTCGAACTCGTTGGCGTCGACCGGGAAAAGTCCGCAGAACACGACCGGCTGGGCCGGTTTGAAACCGGCAAGCGGTGCGTCGGCCGGCTTCTTCTCGTCGGTGACGGTGTCGCCGACGCGGGTATCGGCCACCTGGCGGATCGAGGCGGTGAAGAAGCCGATCTCGCCGGGGCCGAGCGAGGCGCGCATCTCCTGCTTCGGGCGGAAGATGCCGACGCGGTCGATCATGTAGGAGCCGCCGGTCAGCATCAGTTTGATGCGCTGACCCTTGGTGAGCTTGCCGTCGATGATGCGCACGAGCACGACGACGCCGAGATAGGGGTCGTACCAGCTATCCACCAGCAAGGCTTTCAGCGGCTTGTTGGCGTCGCCCTTGGGCGGGGGCAGGCGGTGCACGATCGCCTCCAGCACCTCCTCGACGCCGAGCCCGGTCTTGGCCGAGATCTCGATCGCATCATGGGCGTCGAGCCCGATCACGTCCTCGATCTGCCGGCGCACTTGCTCCGGCTCGGCCGCCGGCAGGTCGATCTTGTTCAGGACCGGGACCACCTCATGGTGGTTGTCGAGCGCCTGATAGACATTGGCGAGCGTCTGCGCCTCGACGCCTTGGCTGGCATCGACGACCAGCAGCGAACCTTCGCAGGCCGCGAGGCTGCGGTTCACCTCATACGCGAAATCGACATGCCCCGGCGTGTCGATCAAGTTCAGCTCGTAGGTCACGCCGTCGCGGGCGCGATAGTCGAGCCGCACGGTCTGCGCCTTGATGGTGATGCCGCGCTCCCGCTCGATATCCATCGAGTCGAGCACCTGCTCCTTCATCTCCCGTGCGCTCAGGCCGCCGCAAAGCTGGATCAGCCGGTCGGCAAGCGTGGATTTGCCGTGATCGATATGGGCGATGATGGAGAAGTTGCGGATATGGGAAAGCGGCGTCGTCTCGGAATGACTCATATGCGGCTTGGTAGAGAGCGGGGGGTTAAGGGTCAAGCGGCCATGGGCCGCATCCGCTCCCGTATTTGCTTGCGAGCAAAGGAAGACCGAGGCGGGGCTCGCAGAGTTGGCCACCGCTTGGTGAGAATTGCCTTAGCCAAGCAGACAGCACACGGAACAAGGCTGTTGACGGGCCGGCTCAATGTAAGGCCTATTGCAGCTGCGTAACGTTGCGTCACAACCGAACGGAGTAAGCTTATGCTTAAGAAAGTGTTTCTCGCTGCCGCCGCAACCCTGATGCTTGCCGCTGTAACGGCTCCCGTGAGTTCGACTCCGGCGCTGGCTTGCCATGGCTGCTGGAAGGCCGCCAAGGCCGCCCATCTTCCCAACATGAAGGAGCGGAAGGCATATCGTAAGGCCTGCCGGACCCATGCGAAGGCCGCCAAGCACGCCAAGTAGGGCGCGACTGACCCTCTCTATATGGAACGGATCCGCGGGGCCCCGCGGGTCCCTTTCTTTTTCGGGCCGCGGCAAAGGCGCCCGTGAGCGAAACCACGTCTGCGCTTGCCCCAAAAAAAACGGATTTCGCCGCTTTGTCTGATCCGGATCGGCGGAACCACGCTGCCGAGGAGCCGTTGAACGCTTGCTTCGACGGCGACAGCGAATTCACCACAATCAAAAACGGAGTGATTCAATGATCAAGAAAATGCTTTTCGCCGCTGCCATCACGGGTCTTGTGGCCGGCGCAACCCTTCCGCTGCACGCCACGGCGGCAGACGCCGCGAGCGGATGCTTTAAGGCCGCCAAGGCGAAGTTCGCGAGCGACTACAAGTCTCGCCATGCGTACCGGAAGGAATGCAAGGCTCACTACAAGGCCTACAGGACGGCCACCAAGGGTGCCAAGAAGGCCGCCTAACTGGGCCATCGCCTAGGCATAGATTTGCTTGTTTGAGGGAAGGGGATCCGCCAAGCGGGTCCCCTTCTTCTTTGGGCCGCGGGCCGGCGCGTCAGGGGCCGGGATCAGATCCCGCCATACCACTCATAGCCGAGATCTTCCCAGAAGCCGCCATGGCCGCCGCGAATTGTGGCGATCTCCTCGACGGCCTCGATGCGCATCACATATTTCGGCATCTTGTAGCCGAGCTGGCGCTCCACCCTGAGCCGCAAGGGTGCGCCATGTGGGATGGGGAGGGCCGCGCCGTTCATCGCGTAGGCGAGGATGGTCTGGGGATGGAAAGCGTCCGTAAGCCCGATCGACTCGTAATATTTGCCGTTGTCGGTGCCGGTCTCGCCAAGATCGTCGGCGCAGTAGAACACGATGTAGCGCGCGGATGGTTTCAGCCGTGCCTTATCAAGCAGCAGCCTCAATGGCACGCCGGTCCATTTGCCGATGCAGCTCCAGCCTTCCACGCAGTCATGGCGCGTGATTTGCGTTCGCGAGGGCATCGCGCGCAAGTCGGTGAGCGATAGCTCCAAAGGCTGCTCGACCAGGCCGTCGACTTTCAGCTTCCAATCGGCAAAGCCCTTGGCGGCCTGTGCCACATAGGCGGCGTCGTCCGGATTGGTCGAGCCGTTCGCCTTGAACTCGGTCGAGATGTCGGCCTCGCCATATTCGCGGGCGAGCGCGGCAGGCGGGATAAGCGCCCTCTGGGTGACGCGGGTGAGGATCTCGGCCTTGTCGAGAACGCGCCGCACCCAAGGCTGCTCCGAGAGCTCCTCGCAGCCGCCCAGCAGCGTCGCGCCCGCGACGGCAAGCCCACGGCTGAGGAAGCCGCGCCGGTTAAGCGCCGGCTTCGCGCTCATGACTGACCCTCCGGAAGCTTGATGACGTAGCGGCCGGTGATCATGGAGCGGAGATTGTTCCAGACGCCGGAGATCAGGACCATGACGAGATGCACCACCACAAACAGGACGATTCCGCTTGCAGCGATGAAATGGATGGTGCGCGCCGACTGCCGGCCGCCGAAAATATCAAGGAGAAAGGGAAAGCCCGCATCCATGCCGGGCGACATGGCAAGCCCCGTCGCCAGCATCAGCGGCAGCAGCAGGAGCGCCACGAAAAGGTAGGCGAGCTTCTGCAGCACGTTGTAGCGCTTGGCCTCCTCGCCTTCCGGGAATTTGAGCCGCAAATGCTCCCGGATCGAGCTGCCGATAGCTTTCAGCTCGCGGGCCCTCGGCGCGAGGTCCCGTGCGATATGCCCGCTGGCGAGGCTGTAGATGAGATAGATGAGCCCGTTGATGACGAAAGCCCAGGCGAAGAAGAAATGCCAGCGCCGACCCAGGGCGAGGTCGCGGAAGCCCGGCAGCGTCACGGCCCACGGGAAGCCCCTGATCTCGTAGCCGCCGTCGGGCGCAATCGCGAGCCCGAACACGCCGGTCGTGTCGAAGTTCCAGCCGAACAGCGTCGTGATGCCCATCATCTCGCCACCATGCGTCATGGGCCGCATGGCGAACACGGGGTCATCGAAGGTCGATGTCGATCCGAGATAGAGCGCGGGATGCGCATTGAAGATTTGCAGGCCGCTCATCAGCAGCACGAGCAGGCAGACCACATTCACCCAATGGGTTAGGCGCACCGCGCCCGTATGGCGGTAGATAGTCTCGCGGCGGGGTGGCGCCTGGGATCCTACGTCAGCGGCTTCGGCGGCTTCCATGCAAAGCTCCAACGGAACGGTCAAGCCGGCGGCGGTCCCCAGATCTCCTCGAGCCGCTGCGCCCGGCCGCAATTCCATTTGTAGAACTTATAGCTGACGGAATTCGTCGTGTGATAGTTCTGGTGGTAGTCCTCGGCCGCCGTGAAGGTCGTGACCGGCTTGATCTCCGTTGCCACCTTCTGCTTGAAGCGATCGGCGATCTCTTGGCTCGTCGTCTCGGCCAAGCGCTTCTCCTCGTCGTCGCCGACGAAGATGACGCTGCGATAGGCATTACCCTTGTCGCAGAACTGCCCTCGCGCGTCGAACGGATCGATATTGTGCCAGTACTGGTCGAGCAGCTTGGCATAGGCCACCTTGGCCGGGTCGTAGGTGACCTTGACCGCTTCCTGGTAGCCCTCATGCTGCCCGTAATTCGGGTTCGGGATCGAACCGCCGGCATAGCCCGAAATTGTGTCGGTTACGCCCGGAACCTCGTCGAAGGCGGTCTCCATGCACCAGAAGCAGCCGCCGGCGAAGATCGCGGTCTTGGTTTCCTCGACCGCGGCGTGTCCTTGCCCGCCGCCGCTCATCGCCAAAGCCACAAGCAGGGCGCCGGCGGCGATCGCGCCGATCCATCTCACCATCATGGGGGCTCTCCAGAAATGTTCAGTTCAGCATACGGACAGACGCTTTGGCCGCAACAGGCTCTCGCGCGACCGTGAAGCGAAGTGATGCCAGCCGAGCCGGCACCTCGTTTGTGGAGCCCAGGCATTTTCCGCTATGGAAAGGCCATGCAACAGCGGCTCTCTTCACCATCGGACGCGATAAAGCCAGCCTATGACGTGGTCGTGGTCGGCTCAGGCTATGGCGGCGGCGTCGCCGCGTCGCGGTTAGCGCGCGCAGGGATGAGCGTCTGCGTCATCGAGCGCGGCCGCGAGTTCCTGACCGGAGAGTTTCCGAGCCGCTTGCCGGATCTCCGCCGCGAGCTTCAGATCAATGGCGGCAAGATGCGGAGCGGCCGCCGCACCGGGCTGTTCGACTTCCATTTGGGCTCGGACATCCATGTGCTGATCGGCTGCGGCCTCGGCGGCGGCTCCCTCATCAATGCGGCCGTGGGGCTCAGGCCCGACCCGCGTGTCTTCGCCGACGCGGCCTGGCCTGAGGAGGTAAGGGACGACGGGCTGCTGGAGCAGGGCTTCGCCAGAGGGGCGGCGATGTTGCGGCCGAACCGTTACGCGCGCGCCTCTGAGCTTATCAAATATCGCGCCCTTGAAGCCGCGAGTGCCTGCTTCGGCAAGCCGCCGGTCGCAGCACCCGTCGTGGTCAGCTTTGAGGCGACGCTCAATCCCGCAGGCGTCGAGCAACCTGCGTGCACGCTTTGCGGCGATTGCTGTTCGGGGTGCAATGTGGGCGCCAAGAATACGATCGCGCTTACCTATCTCCCCGACGCCAAGGCTCATGGCGCGGAGATCTTCACCGAACTCACCGTCACTTCCGTCGTCAAAGAGGGAGGCCATTGGCGCGTCCATTTCGCGCCGACCGAGGAGGAGGATGCAAGCCCACGCTTCGTCGGCGCCAAGACCGTGGTGCTCGCCGCCGGCACGCTCGGCTCGACCGAGATCCTGCTCCGCTCGCGTGAGCACGGACTTGCCGTCTCCGATTGCTTAGGCGATCGCTTCTCGGCCAATGGCGACATCATTGCCTTTGCCCTTGGCGGCAAAGGACGGGTGAATGCGATCGGGGTTGGTCACCCGCCCAAATTCGTGGGCGATGCGATCGGCGCCTGCGTGACCGGAGAGATCGAGCTTACCGACGATGGCCGCCTCGACCACAGCATGTTCATCCAGGAAGGCGTGCTGCCTGCGGCACTCGCGCCGCTCTTGCCGGTGTTCTTCATCGCCGGCGGCAGGCTGCTCGGCGCCGCGCAGAGCCTCATCAAAGGCGTGTATCAAGGGCCGCTGCAGAACCTCCACACCTTCTTCGTGGTCTCCCACGACGAGGCGAAAGGCCGTATCCGGCTCGACGATGGCAGGGCCCAAATCGATTGGCCGAACGCGGCCGAGCAGCCGGTCTACGCCCGCGTCGATGCGGCCTTGACTAAGGCGGCCGAGGCCGTCGGCGCGCGTTACATCAAAAGCCCGCTCGCCGCGACCACGATGGGAACGAAGCCCGCCACGGCGCATCCTTTAGGCGGCTGCGGCATGGGAGCCGACGCTTTGAGCGGCGTGGTAAACCACAAATGCCAGGTCTTCGACGGCAAAGGCGGCGTCCATACGGGTCTCTATGTCTGCGACGGCGCCGTAATCCCGCGCTCGATCGGCGTCAATCCGCTGCTGACCATCACCGCGCTCACCGAGCGCGCCATGATGCATTTCGCCCGCGATCACAATCTCGGCTTCGATGTCGCTCCGCGCAAGGATGCGGCAGAGACCAGCAGCCGCTAGCCGCGCAACTCGCCTCCGGTCGCCTTAACGACGGCCGCCTCGATCTTGGCCGCGATCGCCTCGATCTCGGCATCGGTGAGCGTCTTGTCGCGCGGCTGCAGCGTCACCTCGATGGCGAGGGATTTCTTGCCGTCCGGCACGCCCTTGCCCACGAATACGTCGAACACGCCAACCTCACTGATGAGCGCGCGGTCGGCGCTTAACGCCGCGCGCACTACATCGGCCGCCGCCACATCGGCGTTGAGCAGGAAGGCGAAATCGCGCTTCACGGCTTGCAGGTCCGAAGCATCGAGCGCGGGCTTAATCAGCGTCTTGCGCTTGGCTGCGGGGATCGCGTCGAGATAGAGCTCGAAGCAGGCGAGCGGGGCATCAAGCCCAAGCTTCGCCAAGACGTCAGGGTGCAGCTCGCCAAACACGCCGAGCGTGAGTTTCGGCCCGAGCTTGAGCGCGCCCGAGCGTCCGGGATGGAACCAGGCTGGCGTCTCGCGCGTCACGGTGAGGCTGCCCTGATCGAGGCCGAGGCTGGCAAGCGCCGCGACCGCATCGGCCTTCGCGGTGAACCCATCGGCGGCAGGCGCGTTCCCCGACCAATGGCGTCCGCTGCCTGCAAGGGCCGAATGGCCGAAGCGGAGTCCGGCGGCGGCCAAGAATTGATCCTCGGGCTTGGCGCCCCGATAGGCCTGGCCAAGCTCGAACAGGGCGCCATCGGCAAAGCCGCGATCGCGGTTCCGCTGTGCCGCGGTCACCAGACCCGGCAGAAGGCTAGGCCGCATCTGCGCAAGCTCCGTCGAGATCGGGTTGGTCAAGAGAAGCTCAAGCGCACCCCCGCCGAACAGCGTCGCCTGATCTGGCGGAATGAACGACCAGGTCACGGCTTCGACGAAGCCGCGGGCGGCGAGCACGCGCCGCACCCGCCTTTGCCTCGATTGCGCCTCCGTCAACACCGGGCGCGCGACGCCAGCGCTTCGCGGCATCGGCGTCGCGGGCACCTTATCGACGCCCACAAGCCGCACCACCTCCTCGACGAGGTCGACCGGCACTGAAATGTCAGGGCGCCATGAGGGCGGTGCCGCATCGAGCGCCTGACCAGCGTCGATCAGGTTCACCCCTAGCGCGGCGAGCAGCCGCTTGATCTTGGGCGCAGGAAGATCGAGCCCGCTCAAGCGCTTGACCAGTCCGATGTCGAATTTGAACGGGGCATTCGGCCTTGGCGGTTGGCCTGCGATCTCGACCTCGCTCGGGACCCCGCCGCACAGATCAAGCACCAGCTCAGTGGCAAGCTCGAGCCCAGGCAGCAGGAAGTCAGGATCGACGCCGCGCTCGAAGCGATAACGCGCGTCGGATTGAATATTGAGCTTGCGCCCCGTCCTCGCTATGCGCTTCGGGTTGAAATAGGCGGATTCGATGAAGACGTTGGTCGTCGCGTCCGTGGAGCCGGTCGCCTCGCCTCCGATCACGCCGCCAAGCCCGAGCACGGCCCGATCGTCGGCGATGACGCAACAATCGGCATCGACTTCGTAGGTCTTGCCGTCCAGCGCCTTGAACGACTCGTCACGCTTGCCGAGCCGCGCGCGGATCGCGCCGCTGAGTCTATCCGCGTCATAGACATGTAAGGGGCGGCCGCGGTCGTAAGCGATGTAATTGGTGATATCAACCAGCGCGTTGATCGGCCGAAGCCCGATCGCCTTCAGCCGGCCTTGCAGCCAGTCCGGGCTCGGTCCGTTCTTCACGCCCTTGATTACGCGGCCGGCGAAGACGGGACAGGCGTCGGCGTTGCCCTTGTCGAACTCAAGCTTGATCGGGACCGGATTGACGAAGATGCCGTTGACCGGTTTTATCGTGTCGGGCTTGAGCGTGCCCAGCCCGGCCGCGGCGAGGTCGCGGGCAATGCCGCGCACGCCGAGACAGTCCGCCCGGTTCGGCGTGATGGCGACGTCAATCACCGCATCGCCGAGACCGAGCGCAACGGAAGCCGGGCCGCCGATCTCGGCATCGGGGGCAAGCTCGATGATGCCGCCATGCTTATCGGAAAGCTGCAGCTCTCGCTCCGACAACAGCATGCCATTCGATTCCACGCCCCTGATCTTGGCCTTGGTTAGGGTGAGGCCGAGACCTTGGATGTGGCTACCGATTGGCGCAAACACGCCCTTGAGCCCGGCGCGCGCATTAGGCGCGCCGCAGACGACCTGGAGCCGCTCGGTGCCGGTATCGACCTCGCAGACCTGGAGCTTGTCGGCGTTCGGGTGCTTTTCGCACCGGATCACTTGCGCCACCGTGAACGGCGCAAGCGTTGCGGCGGGATCGAAGATCCCCTCGACCTCGAGTCCGATGCGGGTGAGCGTCTCGGCGATCTCGGCCACAGACGCCTCGGTGTCGAGATGCTCCTTCAGCCAGCCAAGCGTGAATTTCATCGCTTACATGCCAAGGCCGCCGGCCAACGTCGGCACGGCGAAGGACGGGAAGCCGTAGTGCTTGAGCCAGCGCAAATCGGCGGAGAAGAAGGCGCGCAAATCGGGCATGCCGTATTTCAGCATGGCGATGCGGTCGATGCCCATGCCGAAGGCGAAGCCCTGGTAGCGCGCGGGATCGAATCCGACATTCTTGAGCACGTTTGGATGCACCATGCCGCAGCCTAAGATCTCAAGCCACTTGTCGCCCTCGCCGATGCGGATCTCGTCACCCACTTTGGCGTAACCGATATCGACCTCCATGGAGGGCTCGGTGAAGGGGAAGTGGCTAGCGCGGAAGCGCATCTTCACCTCGCGCACCTCGAAGAAGGCCTTGCAGAATTCCTCCAGCACCCATTTCAGGTGCCCAAGGTGTGCCTCCTCGTCGATGACCAGCCCCTCGACTTGATGAAACATCGGCGTGTGGGTCTGGTCGCTGTCGCTGCGATAGACGCGGCCCGGCGCGATGATGCGGAGAGGCGGCTTATTGGCGAGCAAGGTCCGGATCTGCACCGGGCTCGTATGGGTGCGCAACACGGGTCGCGTGCCGTCGGGCGTTTCCGCGAAATAAAAGGTGTCGTGGTCTTGCCGCGCCGGGTGCTCGGGCGGAATGTTGAGCGCGGTGAAATTGTTGAAGTCGGTCTCGATGTCGGGGCCTTCGGCGATCGAGAAGCCCATATCGGCGAAGATCTCGATGATCTCGTCGGCGACTTGGCTCACGGGATGGATGCGGCCTTCTTGCAGCGGCCCGGTGCGCACCGGCAGCGTGACGTCGGCCCGCTCCGCGGCAAGCTTCGAACTGAGAGCAGCACGGCCAAGCGCCTCGCGCCGGGCTTCCAGCGCCTCCCCGACGCGATCCTTGAGGCTGTTGACGGCTTGGCCGAAGTCTTTGCGCGCTTCCGGCGGAAGCGTCCCAAGCCTCTGCATCAACTCCGAGACGCGGCCCTTGCGGCCAAGGGCGGCGACCCGCACCTCCTCAAGCTTGCCGAGGTCGGAGGCATTGGCGATCGCGCGCAGAAGCTCGGTCTGCAGGCTTTCGAGCTCGGGCGCGGTCATGGCTCCGGCTCCTTGCCCCTCCAAAGACAAGCCCGCGGGCTTACGCCCTGACCGCTGCCGATGCGGCCTCGACCAAGCTTTGGAAGGTTTGCGGCTCGTGCACGGCTATATCGGCGAGAACCTTGCGGTCGAGCTCGATGCCGGCCTTGTTCAAGCCGTCGATGAAGCGGCCGTAAGTGAGCCCATGCAGGCGCGTGGCGGCGTTGATGCGCTGGATCCATAGCGCCCTGAAGGTGCGTTTCCTCACCTTGCGGTCGCGATAGGCGTATTGCCCAGCCTTCTCGACGGCCTGCTTGGCGACGCGAATGGTATTCTTGCGGCGGCCGTAATAGCCCTTGGCCGCTTTCAGCACCTTGCGGTGGCGGGCATGGGCGGCGACGCCGCGTTTCACACGGGACATTGGGTGCCTCCTGAGGTTCTCGCGCTTCGGCCTAACGGCTGTAGGGCAGGAAATTCTGCTTCACGATCTTGGCGTCTTCGTCGGACAGGACCATCGTACCCCGCGCGTTGCGGATGAATTTGGTGCTACGATTGATCATGCCGTGACGCTTGCGCGAGGCCTGGCACTTGACCTTGCCTCCCGCAGTGACCTTGAAGCGCTTTTTGGCACCGCTCTTGGTCTTCATCTTGGGCATTTGGCTTCCTTTGCGAGGCCCTGGCGGGTAGGCACCGGACCTTCGAGTTTACTGGATTGAAGCATTGAAGCCGCCACGGCATGCCCCGCCGGGCGGCTCCTAACGAACGCGCCTTATAGAGTGGATTGAGGCCGGATTGCAAGGCCGCACCGCGCCTCCTAGCGCGGCGACAGCACCATCACCATCTGCCGCCCTTCGAGCCTCGGCTCGGACTCGACCTTGGCGATGGTCACGGTGTCCTGCTTCACGCGATCGAGCAGCTTGATGCCGAGCTCCATGTGCGCCATCTCGCGGCCCCGGAAGCGCAAGGTGACCTTCACCTTGTCGCCCTCCTCGAAGAACCGGACGATCGACCGCATCTTCACCTCATAGTCGTGAATGTCGATGTTCGGCCGCATCTTGATTTCCTTGATCTCGACGGTGCGCTGCTTCTTGCGCGCCTCTGAGGCCTTTTTCTGCGCCTGGTATTTGTACTTGCCGAAATCCAGGATCTTGCACACCGGCGGCTCGGAGTTGGGCGAGATCTCGACAAGATCGAGGCCCGCCTCGGCCGCGCGCGCCAACGCGTCACCGATGGCGACCACGCCGACGTTGATGCCAGTGGCGTCGATGAGCTGGATGTTCGAAGTGTCGATGCCCTCGTTGATACGGGGGCCTTCCCGATTGGGGGTGAGTTTCATCGGCCGTCTTGCGATGTGTCGTTCTCCTCTTCCGTGACACGCTCTGAACCCGCTTTCGGAAGAGCGCTTATGCACCTTCCGAATAACGCGAACCTCAGGTTTCTATAGGATCGGCAACCGGGCTGACAAGTCAAGCTGATCACGCTGTAGCGCAAGCGAATCCTTGAGCGCCGTTACGTCGCGGGGCAAGGCTTTGTGCTTTCCCGGCAGATTTGGCATGGTGTCGACGGATCGTTGCGGGGGGGGGGGGGATGCATGCGCCGAAGCTGTTTGCTTACCATGGTCGTTTTCGCTGGTTGCGGGCTGCTCACGCCTGCTACGGCGGCCACAGCTCGATGTCTGTTCGTCGCGGGCACCGCCGACGTACTCGTCAGGGCCAAGGCGGTCGAGGGCTCGGTAGCGTCCTTGCGCGA
>Ga0315284_10002001_pt1 | contig 29263 bp, 38 predicted proteins | sample YL17G09_16_MG_FD_203696 | JGI IMG/M metagenome (GOLD analysis project Ga0315284, IMG submission 203696) | Sediment microbial communities from Yellowstone Lake, YNP, Wyoming, USA - YL17G09_16 | ecosystem: Environmental > Aquatic > Freshwater > Lake > Sediment | place: USA: Wyoming | collected...
GACCCAGGAATTGGTTCTGAAAAAGATTCTCCAGAAATCCTGGGTCTAGTTAAATATTTTTCTAAAGCTTTGTTTACTTAAGCTCAACTGTTGCGCCAGCAGCTTTTAATTTATCTGCGGCTGCCTTCGCGTCTTCTGCTTTAGCATCCTTCAAAATTTCTGCCGGAACCTGTTCAGTCATGCCTTTTGCATCCATAAGTGTTAAGTTTTGATTAATCTCCCTTAGTGCCTTAATGACATTGATTTTATTTGCTCCTGCGTCAGTCATGATGACGGTTTTATTACCGCCTTCATCAGCTGCTGCCGGGGCTTCCGCCGCTGGGGCTCCTGTTGCCGGGGCCGCTGCCGCCGGCATGGCTGCACTAACCCCCAGTTTTTCCTGTAAAGCTGTTACCAATTCTGATAATTCAAGAACTGATAATTTACTTACTTCCTCGACTAATTTTTCTACGGTGGAGCTGGTTATTCCTTTTTTAGCCATGATTACTCACCTCCTTCAGAACATATACCAATTTTTGTAAATTTCCGTTTAGGGTTGATACCAATCTATAGGAAGGGGACATCAAAACTCCTAAAAGTTGTCCCAAAAGCGCATCTTTCCCGGGGAGGGCAGACAACTTCGCTAACGCTTCGCTGTCTTGGAAGGTTCCCTCGATCACCCCAACTTTAAACTTCGGTGTATCATGTTCCTTCGCGAATTTTCCTAAAACCGAAAGCAGAGCAATAGGTTCCCCTTCGGCTAAAATTAATGCTGTCTGTCCAGCTAGAACAGTATCTGCCAGGACGCTTTTGTCGATTTTTGCGGTTTCACCTGCTCGTTTTAGAAGAGTGTTTTTGACGACCAACATTCTGCCGCCGACTTCTTTTAACCGGGATTTTAGGTCTTGTTGAGCCTTGACGGATAAACCGGAGTAATTTACTAAAACGACAGATTTCGCGCCTTGAAGTTCTTTTGTGAGATTATCTACAAACAGTACTTTTTCTGCTTTTTTCATATTCCTCGGTGGGACTTACCCCTTCGACCTCGCTCAGGGTGCACACTTTCTTAGGACAGGTAATTCTAGCAAATTGATGAAGGGTAAGCAAGTCTCTTTTTATTTAATATGTTTTGCTCTAGAATTTCTATATGGCCGACCAGACGACAGAGTTAAGTTTTGACAGGCTCTGTTTGGTCGAGGGGATGACTCCTCAAGAAAGATTCGAGCAGGAAGTTTATAAGGAAGTTGATGAGTGGCTCAGAACCGGTTACAAGGAGTGCTTAAAAAGGCAGCTTCGGATTGATAGCCGGGATGAGGCATGGAAGAGGAAAATGGCCGCGTTGGGGAGAAATCTGTCGCTTGGCCTGCATGTTTTTGCATTGGATAAAGAGTTTTTGGGAACTGAAGAGCTTGCAAGGTGGAAGGACAGGATTTGGTCCACTATATTTGATACAACCTCTCACGAATCGGTTGTAAACTGCCTGGGTGAGAGAGAACAAAGTAGTGTTAGGGACCAACTCCTCGGCCCGATTTCTGTTTTGACTTTTGCAGATCTTGTTAGAAAGTCTGGGGCGGTTACCGATTTTAAGCTAAGTAGTGTAGTTGCCGATCCCCATACCGATGTTGCACATAGGGTTGACCTGATAATGAATTTGGGTGATAGGGATATTTATGGAAAAGAGTTAATCAGACTGATCCAGCTTAAAACAAATCAGAATAATAATATTGAAATTGAAAATCTGAACGGAAATTATTCTTTCGGGGTAAGGCCGGCTGTATGGGAAGAGAGTCTAAGGCGCATGAAGGAGCTTCAGGAATTTCTAATTAGAACAAACCCCAAAAATTCCATCTCGGTAAGTTCGTTTTTAGTAAGCGTTCCTGAGTTTGAGAGCGTACATATAAGAAATCCATTTGGTATAATCATGGCTGAGCATAGCGAGTTGGTCAGGGAGTTTAGCTCGGAAGCTTTTAGAACTGGGCTTTTGCCTACGCGAAAATGAAAAAACAGCCGGTTAAAATAAATAACGAAATTGTCTCATATGATTTTCTTGGAGGCGATGGAAAGTTCCCAAATATTACTGAGTCCCCTTTGCAAGATATCGAAGAATGGATTGTTAATAATTTGCCCGGTGATTTGGAGACAGAAACTCTGATGGAGCGGGTTAGAGAAATTAGGGAACAGGCCGGGATAATAGATCCCTAAGCTATGGCGAGTTTGGCGGAGGGACTCATTGTGGATTTGAGGAAAGCCCGAAGAATTTGTTTTTCTCCGCCCAAGGCTTTTATGACAGCTTCTATATTTTCCTGCAGCTGACTATCTTCCTGACTTACTTTACCGACAACGGTGTGGATTAGCGGGGCTTCCTTTTCCGTTTTTAGAGTAAGAGAGTTTCCTTTAAACTTGTCTGCGTCTTTGGCTGATTTAATAATTGTTCCGTTTTTCGGATTTGGCATTAAGCCTCTGGGGCCTAAGATTTTTGCAAAGGGAACAAGCTTGGGCATAAAATCCGGAGTTGCCAGTAGTGTGTCAAAATCTATCTTTCCCTTTTCTAATTTTTTTACAGTTTCGTCGTTTGCTATTTCGACCTTTTTTTCTTTGCCGGCAAAGTGGGGAAGAGTAGCCTGTGCATTTATTCCTGTCTTTTTGACTACAATATGAAGTTCCATTGTCCCGTCAAATTTTGAATAGGAGGTTTTTTTAATAAGTTTTATTGCCTCCGGAATTTTATATTTTTCACCTGTTTTTATTTTTGCTTTTACCTCTTGGTATTTTTTGCCTCTTACTTTCTCTATTTTTCCCTTCTTCGTCTTTGTTTCGGTTGGTTCGGTGACCTGTGAAACAGGCTCTTCCATGGATACTATTTTTACCCGCTGGCCACCTTTTAAGCCCGATATATGGACTTCTTCCTCCTTGTGTTTTTTGGCCTCTTGGCGGGCTTTCTTTTCACGATAGAGATCTTTCGAGGTTTTTCGCGTTTTTTCTTCAATGTCTGCGACGAATGCTGTTTTAGTTTTTCCCACGTTATTCTGTTTTAACTCCCATTGAACGGGCGGTTCCTTCGACAATTTTTATTGCCGCTTCAATATCTTTGGTGTTAAGATCGTCCAGCTTATCCTGGGCGATTTTTCTAATCTGTTCCTTTGTCAGGGTTCCGACCATTTCTCGGGGCATATTTCCTGACCCTTTTTCCAGTCCCAAGGTTTTTTTAATCATGTCGGAAACAGGGGCCTTTTTGGTTATAAAATCGAAGGTTCTATCCTCGTAAATTGTAATTACTGCGGGGACAACCTCTCCTTTTTGAGAGGCGGTTTTGTCGTTATAGGCTTTGACAAAATCCATGATGGCAACACCGTGTTGTCCTAAAGCTGTACCGACAGGAGGAGCTGGAGTTGCTTCCCCCGCTTTGAGGTTGATTTTAACTACAGTTTTAACTTTCTTGGCCATATTTCCCGACCTTTTTTGGGTCTGCCTCAAGATCTACTCGAGGTGAAAGTATTGTATCAAAGTTATATAATTTCTTCAATGACAGAAGATAAAGAATTAGTACCCGGGATATACACACGCAATGTGGCCAGTGTTCCCCCGGACAAAATAGGCTGGAAAACATTGGAGGATTTGCGAAAGCTACCCGGCGTGGAGACATCTTTGGAAGAGAGGCCCGGCGAGAAGCCGCGAGTTAAAATAAGGGTCAATACAATAGTTTTGCCCCCGGTAAAAGGGAAGAAATCTTAAACTTTCTGTATCTGCAAGAAGTCGAGCTCAACAGGAGTTTCCCTGCCAAAAATTGAGACCAAAACTTTGACTTTCCCCTTTTCTTCATCCATTTCGTGGATTGTTCCCAAAAAATCGGCAAAGGGACCATCTGTGATTTTGATTGCTTCCCCGACTGTAAATTTGGTTTTAAATCTTGGAGCCGGAGAGCTGACGAATTTCTGGATATTGGCAACCTCGCTGTCGGAGAGTGGCGTGGGCTTTGCACCTGTTCCCACAAAACCCGTGATTCCTGCCGTGGTTCTTACGGCAAGCCAGGTGGGATCGTCGAGAATTATTTTAATAAGAAGGTACCCCGGGAAGATTTTTTCTTTGATTGTGGATTTTTTGCCCCCTCTTATTATAATTTTGTCCTGTGTGGGAACAAGCATCTCAAAAACCTTTCCCTCTAAATTCATTGTTTCGACTCTTTGGCGTAGGGTTTCCATGACCCTGACTTCGTGGCCGGAAGAGGTGTGAACTACATACCATCTGGCTGTCGGGTCCTCTGTTTTTGAAATAACGATATGGCCGGGGATTTTCTTGCTCCCAGTGCCTCGTTCTGAAACTGCATTATCCGTATCCATTATTTTGAAACGATCAATTCTAAGGCTTTGGTGAAGAGGTAGTCCAAACCTCCGACATAACCTCCAACCGCGGCTGAAACAATGAAAACAATCAGGGTTAGTTTTACCACTTCATCGCGCTTCGGCCAAGTAACTTGGGTTAGCTCGCTTCTGACTTCGGAAAAGAATGTAATAACCCGCTTCACAAGGCCAAATTGTAGCAGATAATTTGGCTTAGGACAAGATAAATTGCTTTGAGATGCTATAATTTGTGGTCATGGCGATCGTAGAACTTGGGGTTGAAGGGTTAAAGAAGGGCGAAATGTATGTTGGCCTCGGTAAAGGAAGAGCACTACATATTACTCCTGACGGAAAGGTGGAAAGTATTGGACTTGGGCGGACGCTTCCTGATTTTGCATATTTAATGTTTCCGTTAGTTATGAGGGTTGTTCCTTCAGAGTTTGAATCGATGGGAGGGTTTGCGGATATTGTAGCAATGGAGGAAATATTGGGCTCGAGGCCTGACGGACCTGAAGTAATTTATAAAAAGACAGGGCCGAGACTTGCAGCAGCCGCGGTTCCTGCGCGACGGCTTGCTAGTGTTTTCATGGAATTGTCACCAATAAAAATAATGCTCGACACAAACCAAATGAGCAAGGATGCTTATAAAAGTCGCAGACTAAAACTTGAGGGTATTATTAAAGAATATTACCCCGGATCTAAAAAATCTGTTGAGGAAAGAGAAAACCCTCTAAGAAAGATTAAACCTTCAACTGGAAAGTATAAGAGTCGGGATGGTATTTCTTTTTGATTGATGAAACTTCCTGATTTTTCTTTCGAAAAGAAGCTCTGGAGAAAGGGTTATAGAGTTGTTGCCGGGGTGGATGAGGTTGGACGAGGAGCGTTTGCAGGACCTGTGGTCGCGGCGGCCGTTGCCTTTGCTCCAAACTCTAAACAACAAACTCTAAACTCTAAAATAAAAATCAATGACTCAAAACAATTAAATTCAAAACGAAGAGAAAGAGCTTACTTTTGGATTAGGAAAAATGCGCTTTGTTACGGAATAGGCAAGGCAAGTGTAGCTCAAATAAACAAGTTCGGGATTAAAAAAGCCACAGAAATTGCTTTTCGAAAAGCAATCAAAAGTGCCAGTATTCGAGTATCTGGCATTCAGTATCTACTGATAGACGCCTTCTATATACCATACGTGCGCGGCTTGCGAAGAAAAAATCAGCTGGCAATTATCAATGGCGATGAAAAGTCAGTTTCCATTGCTGCAGCATCTATCATAGCCAAGGTCTACAGAGATAAATTGATGAGAGTACTTTCGCGGGGGAACAAAAAGTATCACTGGGATAAAAACAAAGGCTACGGGACAAAAAAGCACCAAAAAGCCATAAAGAAATATGGAGCAACAAGGTTACATCGAAACCTCTTTATCAGAAACTTCGTTTCTTCTCAAGTGTGATTGCATGAGCAATCCTATATTTAGCTTCCTTTCTTTTTTCAGCCGGTTTTTTGTAGCGCTCGCGGTCGCGGAATTCCTGCAGAACACCTTCTTTAATGGTTTTTTGCTTGAAGCGGGCGATTAATCTGTCTTCGCTTTCGCCCTTCTTCTTTTTGAGTACGAACATTCAAATTGGTCACCTCCAGGGATACATTCTAGCAGTTATTTGCAAAAACTGGAATTGCCAATTTTGTGGGTTTTAGTGGATTGGGACTATGTTTTCGCTGTGGCTATTGTTGCCCTCGTCGCTTTCGGCAACCTCGTTGTCAACATCGGCGATGGCTTTAGTGGTATAGTTTGCCCAGCCTCCGTAAGTATAAGTGCAAGCAACAATTCTTCCTCCATGGGCTGCAATACTATCGATCCTTTCACGACAGGCATATGAAGGAGCCGAAGTCGTTGCCCACCATTCCCACCAGAATCCGCTGGCGGCCTTATTTCCCTGGTTATAAATTCCGATTTTGACGGTAAAAGCTTCCCCTTGTTTGGGCGGATGATTGAATGAATATTCACTGATGAAAAGATCAGCCATGGGAGTGGGGGTTACAGTCGGGGTTGAAGTGGGAGTGGGAGAAGCCGTTGGGGTTTTGGTTGCTTTTGGGGTCGTGGTAAAAGTAGCCGTTTCTGTGGAAGATGGGGACGGGGATGAAGATGGCGACAGGGATGGTGAGCTTTGAGGAATTTTACTTTTTGACCCGAAAAGATAGGAGGTAAGCCCTACACCAAAAATAACCAGCAACAAAATCAAAGGGGTCAATACCTTTTTAACTTTAGAAGGGGCAGGAGCGGTTGCTTCTTGCTCCATGTGAGAACAAATGTAGTACTAATTTTCCTTAAAGTCAAATTCTTGCCCGCTAGAAAAGGGGACGTGACTGGTCGAGGGGCGGAAATAACAAAAACTAAAAAGATTATTGCTTGCAAAAATTTGCAAATCTTTCTGTTTTTATCCGCACCCTCGACCTTTAAGGAGGAGAAATTACATTATCAGGTTGACCAGGCTGCCGGTGTCGCCTTAAAGCGGCACGGTTCTGGGCACTTGTCCTTGCGGGCAGTACCCTTCTCAATAAGTTCTTTTAGTTCTTGGAGGGGGTGTTCAACCCCGCACCCTCGTGCCTTAGCGAGCAACTGCTCGCGGGTCAGGCCGCAATCTGCGGCTTTGAGCAAATCAAGAACAGTCATTACACTCTCCTCTTTTTAGATTCTGCGTGCGAGCTGCAGTGATACGATTTTACTATAAGTGGTTTTGGAAATCAATTTTTGTGATATCATAATTTAATGTCCAAGCTTGTCATAGACCGCGAGGCCCTTAAGAAATTCCGTTTGGTGGTTGTTGCTTATTCTTCGGTCCAGCGGGAGCATTTTGCTACCAAAGATGCCTATGAAGCCGAAGTTGAGGTTGAAGAAAGGGCTATTGAGGTTTCGGAGGAAATCCGTAAATTAGGTATTCAAGTCAGAACTCTTCCGGGGGATCAGTATTTCTACACAAATCTTCTGGTTGATAAGCCTGACTTGGTAGTAAATCTTGTGGACACATTAAAAGGCAGAGACCAGCTCCAGCCTTCGGTGCCTGCAGCCTTGGAACTTGCCAATATTCCCTATACAGGGGCGGGAATGGAGGGGCTTATTATCGGTAACAACAGAAACTTAACCAAGAGACTTTTGATGGCTTATGATATTCCGACGCCTCCGTTCCAGTTTATCCGCCGTGCGGGTACCAATATAGATGAAGATTTGGGCTTGCCCCTGATTGTTAAGTTGAATGAAGGCGGGGGAAGCGTGGGAATTGACAACCATGCGGTTAAGGAGAGTCTCCGGGCAGCAAAGCTTAGGGCCAATAAAATGATTGCCACTTACAAAATCCCGGTTATTGTTGAGAAGTTTATAGGAGGGCCGGAGGTCACGGTTGTGGTTTTTGACGACGGGGCAAAAAGACATGTTTATATGGGACAAAAGAAGTTTGGGAAAAAAGCCGATAAAAAGCATTATTTTACGACTTATGAATCTTACGACAGTTTGAGTGCCTATAAATATGTTCCGGTTGATGAAAATATGAAATACGAGATTACGAAGCTGGCTGTGCGGGCTTTTGGCGGACTTCAGCATAAAGACTATGCCAAGTTTGATGTCCGGGTAGATAGCGAAACCGGAATTCCCTATTTTACGGACAGTAATCCCAATACCGCTTTCGGACCGGATACAGGGCTTCCAATGACCGAGGTAATGGCCATGCATGGAGTCGAATTTTCCGATACACTTGCCTCCCTCTTGTCAAAATACGGAAAGGCCATATAATAGGCCAGATATGGAACTTGAGAGAAATCCTGCCGCACGCAGATTGCTTAAAAAGTTGTTGAGCATTGAGGACAAAATGACCGGTAAACCCTTTCCTGGGATGAGAAGGGTAAAGCAGATTTCAATCTATGCCTGCGGGCCGGCGACTCTGGAGATGCTTTTTTCGTTTGTCGGCCTTAGGGTTTCCCAGACTTCGCTGATAAAGTCAATCCGTGCCTGGAATAGAATCAAACTTTATGGAATTGACGTTAATGATATGGCCAAAGCTGCAGGCATAGCGGGTAAGAAGAAGTTCTCATTTTGGAGGAAACAAAAATCAAGCCTAAATGATCTTTATCTGATAGTTAACAAATATAAATACCCGGTTGGCGTTGAGTGGCAGGGTGTATTTTACGAGAATGAGGATGAGGACAGTGGCCACTACGGGATTATTACCAAGGTTGACAAAAAGTCAGGTTTCTTAAGGATCGCAGACCCCTTTTTTAACGGATTTTTTGGTTATGGAGATGTGGACAGAAAGTTTAAGATTTCGCAATTTCTAAAAAAGTGGTGGGATACGAACGAAGTAAAGGTTGCGGGAACTTCAAAAACCCGTACGGTAAAGGATATCAGGATGATATTTCTGGTTACTCCCAAAGACTCCGTTTTCCCGAAAAATTTAGGGATGACCAGAAGTTAAACTGGCAAAAATAGGCTGAATATGGTATCCTTCTTCCTTCGGTTTTCCTGCCCTTTTTCTATGTCTAAAGAAATTGATATTTTTTTCGGAGTTGATGCAGATGACTGCATGGCAATGTATTTGCGGGAGATTTCTTGTACCCCTCTTTTAGAGGCGAGAGATGAGATTATATTGGGCAGGACAATTCAAGATGGAATTAAGGCTCGAGAAAAATTGGAAAATAACGGTTCTGATACAAATTTTCGTCTGATTTGGGAGAAGAAGGTTGAGGAAGGAATAGAAGCCGAGGAAATAATGATTAATGCCAATCTTTGGCTCGTTGTTAGTATCGCTAAGAAATTTCAAGGCAGGGGCGTTCCCTTATCAGATTTAATTCAATCAGGAAATGAAGGTCTGGTGAAAAAAACAAAAGATTTTGACCCCTCACTTGGCTATCGATTTTCGACTTATATTACGCCCTGGATTCAAAAGGGAATTACGGATGCTACGCGGGAGCAAGGGGGAGAAGTCAGAATGACTAGATCGATGGCTATAAAGGTAACAAGATTAGGGAGAGTTGAAAAAAGGCTAAAACAGGCCGGGGAAGAACCTACCATGGAAAAACTGGCCAAGGAATCAGGGTTATCCGTAAACAAAGTGAAAGAAGCAATTACTTTCCCCTGGTCAGCATTATCCTTTGATGAACTTAACAAAAAAGATCCCGGAGTTCCTGTTTGCGATATTGTCGAGGAAAAAATATTAGTAGAAGAGGCAAAAAAAGAGATGGAGAATTTTGACCCGCGAGAGAAAGCAATCATTGAGCTTCATAACGGATTATCTGGAGAATTACCCTTATCTCGTACGGAAATAGGAAAGAAATTTAATATTACGTATGAGAGAGTGCGGCAACTTGAAACAAGAACATTAGAGGAATTAAACCTTTGCTTGTCGAGGGTTTCTTCAGACTAAAGCCGAGACGGGGAAAGGGGTTAAAAAAAGCATCGGACTCAAAAATTATGTCAAAAAGGGCATTTATTTCGTAGGAGAAACGACTTCAAATTCTTTCTTCTTTACGATTGTAAATAATCTGCCCTCAGGGAAATTTTCACCTGGTTGTATTCCAACATCAATTCCATCAGGATTCATTATGACATCTTCGAATGCCCCAGCTCTGGTAGAGTCAATAATAGCAGCAAGACGAGATGATAATGACCCCATCTTTGCATGTTCTTCTGTTTCATACAGGGCATTGGCATTGTAACCATCTAAAACACCGTCAGAATATCTTGGAATATTTGTGTTGCCCTTTTTTACTCCCCTTAGTGTCTCCAAGAGATCATTTTGAGATTTATTTAAAGAACAAACTGCATAAGGTTGTCCGTCTAATATAACTATCTTGCTCCAAATGCCTGGAAATGCTATTCCTCTTTTTTCTGAATTCGAATATACCACTCTTCGGAAAAAGTTAACTGCTTCTGCAGCAGACGCTAAATCGTAATAAGGACCTTTATTGGGGCTTTTATCACCAGCATGTTTTTTTGATAATGCCATAAGAGTTTCTATAGATGCTTTTCCTTGTGCAATATCTTCTAATGCTTGTCTCATTTCATATGTTTTAGTACCTAATCCATTTCCTTTTGCTTGACCGATAAGGTGTATGAATTCGGGTTCGGCAACAACAGTCGATCCTACAATATTACAAAATGGCCTCCTCTCTCGTGTTACTTCAGAGTCAGTAATTGGAGATAGCATTGGGACAAGACTACTTCGAGCTGGTGTAGTGGGAATACTTTCTTGCGATTCCATACTAGTAAAATATATCACCTTCTTTCTTGAACTGACAACTTATGATTATGTGATTTTAGAAATAATTCAATTCAATGTATTAGGGTATGGTTTTTGAGGGTATTTTTACAGGCCCTAGTTAAGGACGAGTGGTATATTTTGTATTGTTGACTTTGGACATTGTGGTGTAATAATGAAACCATGACGAGAGATACTAAAATTCTTCAGACGCTGGTCGATGGTCAGCATCAGATTCGGCAGGATATTAAACAGTTAGACAAGAAAGTCGACGGTGGTTTCGAAAAGGTTAATGGACGGATTGATAAACTTGGATTGCAATTAGCAAATCTTGAAGACGACGCTCCGACTATTAAGGAATTTGAAGACTTGGAACAGAAAGTTGTAAAAATCCGAAAGCACCTTGCTCTAAGTTGATTTTGGGTAGACTCTAGTTAATAACTTCCGAACTTTAATTTCTTAACCCCAACTTGCAATTGTCTACAACACACTAAACAGTTAAAATTTGCTTATGGCTGAAATACTCGCTAAAAGAATAAATGAAATTGCTTCAGAGCATTCAGATTCGCTAGTTGCCCCAGAATTTATAGTCAGGGCCAAAGAGGGCCAGCTAACACAGGACGAAAATCTATCTTCACACTTCTGTGTCTATTTTGCTGCTTTTGACTAAGAAGCAAAGAAAGTTTTTATTGGTCATCATAAGAAATCGGACCTGTGGCTATTTAACGGTGGCCATATTGATAAAGGGGAAATGCCAGAAGATACGGTAGAACGAGAGATTGGGGAGGAATGGGGGGTAGAAATAAACATGGAAAGTATTGGAAAACCGAAATTATTAACGATTACTCCTATTAGTAGTCCAAACATAAAGTGTAAAAGACATTATGACATTTGGTATTTTGTTCCCGTATCTGAGGAAAGCTTTAAACCCAACAAAGCTCTATTGGGTACCGAATTTTATGTAACTGGATGGAAAGACATTAAAGAGGCAAGAAGTTTGATTACCCAACCACAAACACTTGAAGCGGTTTCGGAATTTGAAAAACTCTTCTTGATGTAGTTTTTGAGGCTAGAAATTTTGCAGGGGTGGATAGAATCGAACTATCGTTGCCGGTTTTGGAGACCGGCGGCCTACCACTGACCGACACCCCTATGAGTGTGATTATATCAGAAAGAAAAATTGCTTAGGGGCACCCGATCGGTCTCAATTTAAATGAGAGATTGGGTGCCCCTACGGAGGTGTTAATGAATTTATTAGGTTAACTGCGCCTCCGCTTGAATCTCGGCGACCCATTGTTTTAACAATGAGGTCTTTTGCCTGACGTGTGCACTTAGGGAACTCTCTGTCTTCTTGACAAGGAGGTCCAAGGCCCTTTTTGTCGGAGTTGAGTTGTCCCACTCGCAAGATTCCTCCCATGCGTATTTGCCTGGGGGACAGACGGTGAAGACAGCCTTGAAAGACTTTCCGTTTACTCCTCTGTTGGTCCGTGTTGTTATTACAAGCCTGTGGTTGGTTGGATCCCCTTTTCTGAATAAAACAGATGGTTCGGACATTGCATCTCCTTTGATTGAAAACGTGCGATACCTCAGCAATTTTGAGGCAACTTCACCTGCGGTAAAGTACAAGTATTATACTATAAGCCAACAAGGAATTAAAGACTCTGGTTTTTTACTTCAGTTTGGAGGTCTCCTTGTGAGGCTGCATTTTGCGGCAGGATTTGCAGAATTTTTTGATTTGGAGTTTGCCTTTGCCTTTTGTATCCATATTTACCTTATTCCTTTCGGTAATGTAGTTCTGGTTTTTACAGACGGAACAAATTAATGCGACCAACTCTCTTGCACCTTTTTTTGCCATACGGAGGGTATTTTAACACAAATATTCAGTCAGGTATAGAATGTTGAAGTTGTCATTGGTATAGTGTAATCTATGGAGGATATGGTTATGACTATCGACTCGAAACTAATCACCTACAATGATCTTGAAAGGTTATATAACTCGGGAAAATCAATGTTCGAAATTTCCCAAATTTACGGATGCTCACCTAACAAAGTTGTTTATTGGATGAGAAAATACAATATATCCAGAAGAAGCCGTAGTGATTCGGCATATGTGAAACAAAATCCATTAGGAGACCCATTCAAGATAAAAACTCGGCTTGCTAAAGCTGACGCTTTCTTATATGGATTAGGACTAGGGATATTTTGGGGCGAAGGAAGTAAATCGCCACAGATATCATCGCTTAGGGTGGCAAATACGGACCCAGACTTAATAAGAACCTTTCGAGATTTCTTGGTTACAATATACGGCCTTTCCGAAAAGAGATTTTCGTATAGCATTGTGTGCTTTAACGATATTGGCCCTGATGTTGCGCGGGCATATTGGGCTAGCCAGCTAAAGATTTTGCCTGAAAGATTTGGTAAAATAACAACTATTCCTGTACAGGGAAAGGGAACATACCGAAAAAAATCTCAGTATGGGGTTTGTACAATTCAAGGGAACAATGTCAAACTCCAAAAGTTGGTATTTGAACAGATAGATAAAATAAGAAGAAAGTACATGAAAGTTGCCTAGATAGCTCAGTCGGTTAGAGCGCGGACTTGGTAAGTCCGAGGCCGCCAGTTCGATTCTGGCTCTAGGCTCAAAATCTCAACGTTCTTCAGTGCCAAGTCTAGGATTCGAACCTAGGTAGCCCTTTCGAGCGCTTCTTTTACAGAGAAGTGCGATTGTCCACTCCGCCAACTTGGCTTACTGGAGCCGAGGGTGAGGCTCGAACTCACGACTTGCTGTTTACAAAACAGCTACTCTACCGCTGAGTTACCCCGGCCTAAGAACGAATTATATCAGAAAATGAAGCTGAATTCGAGGTATAGGAATGACCCCGCATCTAAGAGCTCGGAGATATTCCTGGAAATCTCCAGGTGGGTAGGCTGTCCAGAGGCTCTTCGAGCCGCCGGAACTCCGCCTTCCCGAAATTACTTAAATTCGGTCAGGAATTTCTAACCGCTCTCTTGTCAACGAGGTCAATATATATTGTAGCAAAGAAGTCAACTCCCCGCTAGGCCAGAGGGATAAGAAGGTTGAGGATTAAATTAATTACGGGTGAGATAATCCGGGACAAAAGCGGAGTTCCCCCAAAAATCGGGAAAATAAGAAAAAGAAGTAAAATCGTGCCGTATCTTCCTAAAAACATGTCCAAGTTATGGGCCTCTTTTGTCGGAAGAATGCCAACCAGAATTTTGCCTCCGTCTAAGGGGTGGATTGGGATAAGATTGAAAACCGCCAAAACAACATTGAATCTAATCAGGGCCAAAGTCAGCTCATTCCAGAGGCCAAAGCGCATAAAAAGAGCCAGGATAGTTGCGAGAAGTATGTTGGTTAGCGGTCCGGCAAAAGAAATAAGGGCAGAATCTTTCTTGGGATTAGCCAGATTGTAGGGGTCAACGGGAACCGGTTTTGCCCAGCCAAAGATAAAAGGGGAACTGACAAATATCAGAAAAAGGGGAATTAGAACCGTGCCATAAAGATCGATATGGGCTATTGGGTTTAGGGTGAGACGCTTGGCAAGTCTTGGCGTAGGATCACCGAGTTTGTCGGCAACAAACGCATGGGCTGCCTCATGAATGGTAATTGCTATAAGGAAAGCCAGTACAAAAATGAGCATTTGTATATTATAATACAACGTCATGTCTTATATTTGTGAAAATTGCGGTAAGGGAGTTGTTATTGGCCGTCAAAGCCGGCACGGTCGGGGTGTTGCCGGGAAACGCTGGAAGTTTCGTGCCCAGAAAACCCCAAGGACTTTCAAACCCAATCTGCAAAAGGTGGGTGGAAAACGTCTTTGCACTGATTGTATCAGCAGGTTTAAGAAAGACGGGCATCTGGGTAGGCAGCCTCGAATTGCTGCCAGCTAACGGGGGTTTTGCCTTCGAGTTGAACTTCGTCTAAGACTAATTTTTGGTTTTTAAGGTGGGCTTTTAGAATTTTTAGTCTCTTTTTATTGACCAGAGTCCAAATCCCGGGCCATGGAGAATATGCCCGTAACATTCTCTCAATTTGCACGGGATCATCCTTTTTCAAGTCAACAAATCCATCTTCCCGCGTAACGATTTTTGTGTAGGAAGCTTGAGTATGGTCCTGTTCTCTTGGTTTTATCTTCCCTTGTAAATATGGTTCGATCAGTTCGGCAAGAACTTCACCCGATCTTTCAAAAAGCCTTGATCTTAATGTTTCATTGGTATTATCGGGCAAAACATTCTCTTTGAACTGGGAAACAATTGGTCCATGATCTACCTTCTCGTCCATTTTTATGATTGACACCCCGATTTGGGTATCTCCCGCTACAAGTGCGCCTTGGATGGGGGAAGCCCCCCTATATTTTGGCAGAAGCGATGGATGGACATTTAGGATTCCGAATCTGAAATGGTCAATCACAAATTTTGGGATAATTTGCGAAAATGCCGCACATACACCGATTTCTGCATCTACGTTTTCTTTTACAATATCTTCAGCTTGATAATATATGGGAGCTTTGTGCTCATGTGCCCATTTATCTATTGGGGAGTAGGTTTTTATTTGTTTTCTGCCCATTGGCCTTGGGGGTTGGGTGACAACGGCAATAATGGGGGATCTACCGGGGCCGCTGACAAACTTCTTGTGCAAAGAAGTTAATATTGGCAGCACATACTCCGGTGTTCCAAAGAAAATAATTTTCAAGCCAACTCTACCTCCTCCCAATCTTTGCCCGTAAGTTTATAGAGTGATTCTTTTTGTTCAAAAATCCTATCCATGAATAGTACGCCTTCGAGATGGTCGATTTCATGTAAGATTATCTGGGCCTCGAAATCGGTAAATACCTCTATAACTTCTTTTCCGTCACCATTCAGATACTTGATTTTTATTTTTGGGCTTCTTTTTAAAGGCCCGTAATAATTTGGTAAAGATAAACAGCCCTCCATTATTTCTTTTTTACCCCGTGAAGCCTTGGCGGAGTGGGGTGACTTCGAGATTTCTATTATTTCGGGGTTTATTACTACCCGATTGAATTTTTTGTAGCTGCAGACAAAGACTCTCAAGTTTTTGCCTAATTGAGGCGCAGCAAGGCCGACACCCTCCGGGTCTTTTTGGGTGGCAAGGGTGTCTTTTAAATCCTGAATCAAGTTTATAATCTTCTTGTCAAACTTAGTTACAGGCTTTGACTTTTTCCTTAAAACCGGGTCACCTGACTGTAAAATCTTCCGAATCATTGGGATTATTATATCACTTTACCTGCACTGCTTAAATCATTGTGCGGGAACTATCTCTTCGAGAGTCTGTTTTGTTAGGGAGTCAGCGGGGTCAATTTTTTCTAGGATGTAATTCATCTGGTCGCGGGCTTGTTGGTATTCCTTTTTCTCGATTAAGAAGAAAGCATAGGCGAGTCTGGCCTCTTTGTAATTGGGTTTTAAATCTATTGTTTTTTGCATTATTGAAACTGCTTTGTCCTCCTGCCCGATCCTGACGTAAGCAAGCGCCAGATTGTAGAAAAGTTTTGCATCGGTTGGCGCCATCTTGATAGCTTCTTCGAGGACACTAACTGCCGGAAGAAGATATTTAGGATCAATGAGTGAGAGGCGGATATACATACTGAACTGGGCGCGTCTTAGATTTATATTGTTGGGGGAAAGATCAATAGCTTTTTGTGATTCTTCTATCGCTTTTTCGGGGAAAGACAGTTTTGTATAGGATTCTGATAGTTCCAGATGATAGTAAGGCTCGTGGGAGGAAATTTTAATGGCACTAAGAAGTAATTTTTCCGCTTCGGCGGGGCTGTTGCTTCTATTAAAGCCCTTGGCTTTGGTGTAGAGAGTATCGGCAAACCAGTATGCCGCGATACGCGACAGTATATAGAACGTGATACTTAAAACAAGGAAGATTAAAATTTTTTGTTGCTTAGTCATTTAGGGTTAGGGCAATTGCCGGAAATAGGAATAATAGTAATTGTGTAGGGACAACAGAAAAACCAAAGAAATTAGTGACCAGTAAGCTGGCGTAGCCGGAAAGTAGCGCCGGTTGTTTAGATTTGGAAATTTGGACGACCGAAAAGAATATTAAGATTAAATATGACAGTAAGCCAGCAGAACCTGTATTTGCTGCAAGATTAAGATACTCGTTGTGTGCTTTGTTGTAGATAAAGTCCCATTCGGAAACCAAGTTATGCTCAACTGGGCGGAATTGATAATAAGCATAGGCAAAAGTTTCAGGCCCGGTTCCGAAAAGGGGGTAATGTTTCCAAATCTCGATGGCTCCCTTCCAGACTATTTTTCTAATAGTTCCTGATTCCGTTCCGCCTGTTTCGAGTGCCGGGGCGGAGTTAACCTCTGGGGAAGGGAAACTGGAACTTTGGAAGGGATTGCCGATTGCCAGGACCAGAAAGACAAATAATAAATTATGAATTAGGAAGGGTTTGAGAGCTTCCTTTCTGTCCTGCCAGAGGGTAAACCCCCAGAAGATTATGTCGGCGGCGATGAAGCCCAGAAGCCCCGAACGGGACTTTGTAAAAAGGAGAGTTATGAAAAACAGAGCAGATAGGCAAAGCTTGGCCGGCGAAGCCGGTAGAACATAGGAATAGGATTTTTTGACAAGACCTGTCCAGGTTAGAGGAATAAGCGCAACTAAAAATGCGGCAAGCCAATTGGGTTGCCCGAGAGTTGAGAAAACCCTGTTTTGCACATCCTGCACCCAAATATTTTTATCAATTCCGAAATGTTGAAAAACGCCGTAAACGGATACCAAAAAGGTACCGGGCAGCAGGGAATAGACAATGAGTTTCAATGTGTTTTTGCGATCCATGTTGGAAACAAATGCCCAGTAAAGAAGTGAATAGCTCATAAGTGATAACATCCCGCCGTTGAAGCGGGAGTAGTACCCGAGCCAGGAAGTTCTGGGATCGATTGAAAATATTGTACTAATTAGTGAAGTAGCTAAATAAACAACTAATGGTATGTCTAAGATTGTGCGACGGAATATAATTTTCTTTTCAAGAATTATTCTGATTGCCCACGCGGCGACAATTAGTGTCGTTAGCGTGTAAGTGCCAATCATTTTGTTAAACTCAAAAACTTCAGAAGTAAACGGCCATAGAATTAAGGGTGTAAGAAAAAAAAGTATCGCAAAAAGATAGTAAAAAAGCCTTTGCATAAACTTAAGTATATAGCTATACTGCGAGGCAAACCAATTATGAAAATAATTAACCCCATCAATTCACTTTTCGGACTTTTTTCTCACGACGTTGGCATTGATCTGGGGACTGCCAATACCTTGGTCTGGGTAAAAGGAAAAGGGATAGTAATTAGGGAGCCCTCGGCAGTTGCCAGACACAAAAAGACTAAAGAAGTTTTGGCGATCGGAGCATCGGCAAAAAAAATGATGGGAAGAACCCCTGCGACAATTGAAGTGATCCGTCCTTTAAGAGACGGTGTAATTGCGGATTTTGACGCAACTGCTGCTATGCTGACCTTTTATATTAAAAGAGTTCATGAAACAGGTTCTTCAATTCCCAAAATTCCCAGGCCCAGGGTTATTATCGGAATTCCATCGGGGGTAACCGAAGTTGAAAGAAGAGCGGTAGCTGATGCGGCCATGGATGCGGGGGCCAGGGAGGCACATTTGATCGAGGAGCCCATGGCAGCCTCAATCGGGGCAGGGCTTCCAATAATGGGAACGGAGGGGATTTTTATCGTTGACATTGGCGGAGGCACTAGTGAAATGGCAGTGATTTCCATGGGAGGAATAGTTCTGGGCAGGAGCATTAGGATTGCGGGGGATGAGATAGATGAGGCAATTATCAATTATGTGAGGCTTAAATACTCTCTTCTTTTGGGCCAGCCCACTGCCGAGCAGGTGAAAATAAGTATCGGCTCTGCAGTTGCCCAGAAAGATGATTCCGGCAAAGCCGGTAAAACTGCAGTTATCAGAGGCCGTGATTTGGAGACGGGGTTACCCAAATCGATAAAACTTGCAGGAAGCGAAATTCAGGAGGCTTTAGGATCAATAATTCAGGAAATTGTTGCCAACATTGTTGATACTCTGGAGGAAACTCCGCCGGAATTAATCTCCGATATTATGAAAAAAGGGATTGTTCTTGCCGGTGGAGGGTCGCTTCTTTCTGGAATCGACAAGATAATATCCGATGCAACCAAGATGCCTGTTTGGATTGCCGATGACCCTTTAACCTGTGTGGTTCGCGGCTGTGGCAAGCTTCTTGATGATTCTGCACTTCTATCTAAAGTTCGGGTGACAAAAGGATTGTAGTATTATGTAAATCATGCAGTTCCTTTCTCCAATTAAAACTCAAAGCTGGCTTTCATGGTTTTTGAGGGGGGTTCTCATTTTGGGTTTCCTGATCCTTTTCTCCCGCCTTGTTGAACTTCAGGTAATTAAAGGAAAGTACTTCCGCTCACTTTCGGAAGAAAACAGAATCAAAAGGATTCCGATGATTGCTTCTAGGGGGAAGATTTTTGCCCGTGGCGGGGAGGAAATGAAGGGAACTAATTTTGCCCATATAGTCGGATATTTGGGAGAAGTAAACAAAGATGAAGTCGGGAGGGTCGACCCGAAATGCATTGAAAAAGGCCCCAGAATTTTAGGAGAAAAGACAGGACGGGGCGGACTGAATGAAGAATATAACTGCATCTTAAAGGGTGTTGACGGAGAGGAATTGGTTGAGGTTGATACCAGTGGGGAGAAAATTAGAACTTTGGGGGTAAAAAAACCCGTTCCCGGAAGCGATATTCATACAACTGTCGATTTTGATTTGGAGAATAAAGTTTCTCAAGTTATGTCCGGTAAAAAGGGGGCTGTGGTAATAAGTGACCCGGCTGGTGAGATTTTGGCACTTTTCTCCGAACCCAGTTTTGATCCGGCAAAACCGGAAAGATATTTGACTAACCCCGATTTGCCCTTTTTTAATAGGGCGATTGGGGGGATGTATCATCCGGGGTCGGTATTCAAACCCCTGGTGGCAATTGCGGCGCTTGCGGAAGGTAAAATTGACAAGAATTATAAATATAACGATACGGGAGTGATCGAGGTTAAAACGCTTTACGGAGATTATAAGTATTCAAATTGGTTTTTTACACAATATGGCAGAACGGAGGGAGAGATAGGTTTAACTCGTGCGATTGCCAGGTCAACGGACACATTTTTCTACACAATCGGGGAAATGCTCGGTCCTGAAAAAGTTGCCGAGTATTCCCAAAAATTTAAATTAAGTGAGAAAACCGGCATTGATATTCCGGGAGAGGTTGCCGGTCTTGTTCCCACTCCCGAGTGGAAAGAAAAAGTTAAAAACGAAAAATGGTTTTTGGGAAACACTTATCATCTTTCGATAGGCCAGGGCGACGTTGCGGTTACGCCTTTGGAAATAAATGTTATGACAGCTGTAATTGCCTCGGGCAAGATTTGTTCGCCGAAGATTTGGGTTGAAAAAAGCGGCAGTTGCGAGAATTCGGGGATTGAAAAAGAACAGTTGGAATTGGTAAGGGAAGGAATGAGGCAGGCTTGTAGCACCGGGGGAACCGGATACACATTTTTTGATTTTCCTGAAACGGTATCCTGTAAAACTGGAACTGCGGAGGTCGGGCTTGATGGAGACACCCATGCATGGTTTACATTATTTAGCGACGATATTGTCCTGACTGTTCTGATTGAAAGAGGGGGAGAAGGTTCAAAGGTTGCAGGGCCCATTGCCCGGGAATTGATGGATTATGTATATCTACGGAAAAATCCTTAAGAAAGACAAAAATGCGATTGCGGTTGTGGGGAGTAGGCTCCCAAGCGCCAGAGGTAAGCGGCTGGCATATGATTTTGCTTACTACCTTGCAGGAAAAGGGATAACCATAGTTTCCGGGCTGGCGAGGGGAATTGATACCATTGCCCATAAAGCTGCGCTTGCTGCCGGGGGGAGAACAATCGCAGTTTTGGGATCAGGGCTCGATATTATTTACCCCCCTGAAAACAGAAACTTGGCCGAGGCGATAAGCAAAAATGGCGCCCTTGTTTCCGGTTTTGTCAAAGGAACCAGGCCATACGCCAAAAACTTTCTGGCCAGAAATAAAATAATTGCTAAACTTTCCCGGGCGGTTTTGGTAATCGAAGGAGCGAGAAGAAGCGGAACCCTATCAACCGCGTCGCACGCCGCCAATGAAGGAAAAGAAGTTTTTGTTATTCCGGGAAGCGAAGCTACGGATTGGTTAATTGAACAAGGTGCAAATAGTGTAAAATCTCCTGAGGAATTGATTAATCAACTATGAACTTGGTCGTTGTCGAATCGCCTACAAAAGCAAAAACACTCTCCGGTTTCTTGGGTAATGATTATGACTTTGAGGCCACGATGGGGCATGTTAAGGATCTGCCCAAAAGTAAATTAGGAGTTGATGTCAAAAAGAATTTTGAGCCCCAGTATGAAATTGTTGAAAAAAGAAGAGAAGTTATTGAAAAGATAAAAGCCAAAAGTAAAAAGTCGAAAGTTATTTATTTGGCTACGGATCCGGATAGAGAAGGTGAAGCAATTGCAGAACATGTTAAAGAAATTGTGGGTGACGGTAAGACCAAAAGAATAGTCTTTCACGAAATAACCAAAGATGCGGTCGAGGAAGCAATAGCACACCCGAGGAGTATTGACGAAAATTTGGTTGATGCCCAAATAGGGAGAAGAGTTTTGGATAGACTGGTGGGTTATGGACTTTCTCCCTTATTGTGGAGGAAAGTCCGGCGTGGGCTTTCTGCGGGGAGAGTTCAGTCGGTTGCCGTAAGACTGATTGTCGAAAAAGAGCGTGAGATTGAAAAATTTAAACCCATTGAGTATTGGGAGATTTTTGCGAAATTTGAAAAATTCACTGCCCAGCTTGTTAAAGAAGTACAAGACAAAAAAAGTGCAGATAAAATTCTTGCCGATTTAACAAAGGCTAAGTATATAGTTTCTGAAGTTAAAAAAAGGCAGATAAGCAAGAATCCCTATCCTCCTTTTACAACCTCAACTATGCAGCAGGCTGCTGCCAGAATTTTCGGCTGGTCGGCCAAAAAAACCATGTCGGTTGCGCAAGGCCTTTATGAAGAAGGGCTTATAACTTACCATAGGACAGATTCTTTTAATCTGTCCTCCCTGGCAGTTGAAAAATCGCGAGTGTTTATCGGCAAGGAATACGGGGACAAATACCTGCCGGAGAAGGCGAGATTTTACAAAACTCACTCCAAATCTGCCCAAGAAGCTCACGAGGCAATACGCCCAACCGATGTTTCCAAGAAACCCGATGCCAAAAATAAGCTATACGATCTTATCTGGAAAAGGTTTGTTGCCTGCCAAATGACAGCGGCCGCCTATAGCGAAACGACAATAGATGTTGAGGCTGGGGAATATTTGTTGCGTGCAAGCGGGCAAATAATGATTTTCGACGGCTGGCGAAAATTATTCAATTTAGACAAGGAGTTTGTGGATTTGCCGGAGGTTGAAAAGGGTGAAATTTTGCATTTAGAAAAAGTTTGGGGAGAACAGAAGTTCACTTTAGCTCCTGCAAGATTTAATGAGGCCTCTTTAATCAAAACCCTTGAGAAACTGGGAATTGGCAGGCCTTCGACTTACGCCCCGATCATTTCGGTTATCCAGATAAGGCAGTATGTTGAGAAAAAGGAAGGCAAGTTTTATCCGACGCCAATCGGAGTTGCAGTAAATGATTTTTTGCTTGAGCATTTCCCCGATGTTTTTGATTATGCTTTTACTGCCGAGATGGAGGATAACTTGGACAAAGTTGCCGATGGGCTCCTTGCCTGGGCAAAAACCATTAAGGATTTTTACATCCCGTTTGATAAAAAAGTAAAGGACGTTACCAAGAATTCAAAAAGAGTAAAAATCGAAGTTGAGAAGTTGGGCAAACCCTGTCTGGTATGTAAGAAGGGAGAATTGGTTGTTAGAACCGGAAGATTCGGCAAGTTTATTTCCTGCTCGCGTTTCCCCGACTGCAAACATACGGAAAGATATATTGAAAAAATCGGGATAAAATGCCCCGAGTGCGGTAAGGGAGATGTGATTATTAAAAGAACCGGAAAGGGACGAAATTTCTTCGGCTGCTCCCGTTACCCTGATTGTAAATTTGCAAGTTGGAGATCCCCAAAGAAGGAGGAAAAATAATTTTTATGTCAGTTCTTTCTAAACCGGAAATTTTAAAACATTTAAAAGCAGGGAATATTATCATTACACCATTTAATTTAGATAATGCTGCAAATTCAAGTTATGATGTTAGGCTTGGGAAGTATTTTTTTCGCCAGGATCCTATAAAACATTCGCAGGTTTTAAATCCTTTTTACGAGAAATCTGTTAGACGAATGTACAATGGTGTTGAAGAAGCGATTTTGGTATCCGAGATAAGATCAAGACTAAATCCTTTTCACGGCTTTTCAGTAAAAGATCGGGTTATTCTGATAGCTCCTGGGGAAACAATACTTGCCCACACAATTGAATTTATAGGAGGTAAGAACGGAATTGGGGATTTACCTGCAATTACTACGGAGATGAGGGCAAGAAGCTCTATCGGCAGAATTGGAATAGCAGTTTGTAAGTGTGCCGGTTGGGGTGATATTGGCTATGTAAATCGTTGGACTATGGAGATTACAAACTTCAGTAGTGTAATTATCCCGCTCCCTGTTGGAGTAAGAATTGCTCAAATAATCTTCCACGAAACGGTAAAGGTCCCCGAGATAGATAGATATTCTAAAAAAGGAAAGTATCAAACATCAGAAAAAATCTCGGATTTAAAGAAAAATTGGAAACCGGAAGATATGCTCCCGAAATTGTATAAGGATAAGGATCTAGGACATTTTTCGAAATATACAAAGGAGTAAAATCACAAATTCTCCCTTGCAAGTTTTGGGCAATTGGGATACTTTTGAAAGGATATATGGCTATTAAAAGGGGTAAATTTATAGTTTTTGAAGGTTCAGGAGGAAGCGGAAAAGGTACACAGATTAAAAAAGCCAAGAAACTTCTTTTGGCTAACGGACTTAAAGTAGTAACTACAAGAGAACCGGGTGGCGTTCCGGTTTCAGAGGAAATGCGCAGTTTTATATTTGCGCTGAAGGAGAGGAAGTTAATAGGTTCGGAGGGCCAGATGGTTTTGTTTTTCGCGGCGAGAAAGTTTTGGATTGACAAATTCGTGAAGCCAAACATCGACAATGGAACCAGTGTGTTATCAGATAGATGTTATATGGCGACCGCGGCCTACCAGGGCTATGGTGAAGGAGGAAGCCAAAGCCAGATTTTAGGGATTGCCGATGTGGCGGTTGGGAGATACAAACCCGATGCTGTAATACTACTTGATATTTCGCCAGAAGCCTCGATGAAAAGGAGGGAAAATCCAGACGGAGACCCATACGATAAAGAGTCTGTGGAATTTTTCGAAAGAGTTATAGCCGGTTATAGAAAGATGGCCAAGACGAATTGGGGAAGACTTAATTGGTACATGGTTGACGGAGAACCGGAGCCGGAAGTAGTTGCGGAGGCTGTGGTGCAAGTTCTGGAAAATATTTTCTCGCGGAAGCTAAATAGGGTATAATTGCCCAAATGCAAAAAATTGTTGAGTGCGTGCCGAATTTTAGCGAAGGGAGAGATTTAGCAAAAATTAAGAAGATTTTTGATGCAGCGAAGAAGGCGAAATCCGTCAAGGTGTTTGAGTTGGAATACAACAAAGACCATAACCGCATGCTTTTTACGATAGCGGGGAATCCTGAGGAAGTAATGTCCTCGGCTTATGAAGCCGTAAAAGCTGCCACCAACCTGATTGATATGAATCGTCATACCGGCGAGCATCCGAGGATTGGGGCGACGGATGTTGTTCCTTTTGTGCCGGTTTCCGGTTTAATGATGAAAGAGTGTGTTGAGTTGGCAAAGAAATTGGGGCAAAAAGTCGGAAAAGAATTAGGAATCCCGGTTTTTTTGTATGAAGAGGCGGCGACAAAACCGGAAAACAGGAACTTGGCCGATATCAGAGTTGGGGAATATGAAGGGCTAAAAAAGAAAATGAAAGAACCGGATTACGGGCCGAATGGTCCCCACCCGACTGCCGGGGCCATGGTGATTGGAGCCCGGAAATATCTGATTGCCTTCAATGTCAATTTGGATACGGAAGATGTTGGAGTTGCCAAAAAAATTGCCAAAAAAATTCGGGAAAAAAGCGGAGGGCTTCCGAGTGTTAAAGCTTTAGGGTTTAAAGTGAATGGAAAGGCGCAAGTTTCAATGAATCTGGTTGATTTTCAAAAGACCAATTTTGATACGGTCTATCGAGCGGTTGAAGCTGAAGCCAAGAGCTTGGGAGTAGAAATAAAAAACTCTGAAATTTATGGGATGATTCCAATGGATGCTTTAGTAAAAGCGGTTAGGACAACTTTTAAGGCAGATCGATTTAAGAGCGATCAGGTCCTGGAGAAAAGATTATTCGAATGAGAGATTTTTTGGAAAAATTGGCCAGCAAGAGTCCTACGCCAGGCGGCGGTGCTGCTGCCGCGGTTACCGGGGCAATGGCTGCCGCTTTGGTGGAGATGGTGGTTAACCTGACTGAGGGCCTAAAACTAGATACTAAAAATTTAAGAGGGGATCTTCTTAAACTGGCGGATGAAGATTGTCGGGCGTTTGACGCGGTGATGACGGCATATAAGTCTAAGGTGAAGATTAAAGAAGCACTGCAAAGAGCAATTGAGGTGCCGGAAGAAACAAAACGGTTGGCAAAAGAGGTCGAAAAATTGGCAAGGATTGCGGCCAAGAAGGGAAATAAAAATGCGCTTTCCGATGCCAAAACTGCGATTTACCTTGCCCAGGCTGCCCAAAGGGGGGCCGGGGAAAATATCAAGATCAACAAAACCTCATTGAAAAAGCTTAACGCGTAGGCTATAATTTGGCCTCAATGACAATAAAGATCTCACTCGAGGAACTTTTAGAAGCCGGTGCTCATTTTGGCCACCAGACAAAGCGCTGGAATCCCAAAATGGAGGAGTATTTGTATGGCCAGGAGAAAGGCGTTCATGTTTTTGATTTGACAAAAACAAAGGCTCTTCTTGAGGAAGCCTTGGAATTTATAAAAAAGTTGGTCTCCGAAAATAAAGTGCTGCTTCTTCTGGGAACCAAAAAGCAGATTAAAGACAAGGTTGAGGAGATAGGCAGAGAAACCGGTATACCGGTCATCAGTGAAAGGTGGCTGGGTGGAACAATCTCCAATTTCGGTCAGATTAAAAAATCCCTAAAGAAGCTATCCGACATGAAGGCCTCAATGGAAGCCGGAGAGTACAACGAGTTTACCAAGAAAGAAAGGCTTTTAATTGAAAGAGAAATTGCCAGACTGGAGAGGTTTTTCGGAGGCTTAGCCGGTTTGGATAAAGTTCCCGAGGCAATATTTATAGTTGATACTAAGAAAGAATCCTCAGCCGTTCGCGAAGCCAGTCGGAAAGGAGTGATAATTATTGGGATAGTTGATAGCAATGCGGATCCGGCTATGGTTGATTATCCGATTCCCATGAATGACGATGCCTCAAAAGCGGTAGAATATGTATTGGAGCTGGTTAAGAAGGCAATTATCGATGGCAAACCTAAACATAAACCAAATCAAAAAGCTTAGGGAAGAAACGGGAGCTCCGATTGTCCGGGTTAAAGAGGTGCTGGAGAAGTTTGGAGAAAAAAAGGCTCTTGAGATTTTGAAAAAAGAGGGGTTTGAGAAAGCAGAAAAAAGAGAAGGTCGAGCAACCTCTCAAGGGAAAGTCTTTTCGTATGTTCATCATACGCAAAAGATAGTCAGCGTGGTTGAGCTTTTGTGCGAAACCGATTTTGTTGCCAGAAACAAGCTTTTTGAAAATTTAGGCAAAGATCTTGCCATGCAGGTGGCCTCAATGGGAGAAAAAGATCTTGAGAAGCAGGAATTTATTAAAGATCCCTCTAAAAAAATCTCTGATCTGATAAAGGAGGTTATAGCAAAAACCGGAGAGAATATTAGACTCGGAAGGGTTATTAGGGTAGAATTAGGCAAGTAAATGGACGAAGGACTTATTTCTTCAAAGTTTCAGAAAGTCATCGATTTAATTGCTTCAGACGTCGGCACGATTAGAACCGGGCGGGCAACGCCTTCACTGGTAGAAAATATTGTAGTTGCGGCCTACGGCGGAACGCAGCACCTCAAGGTAGTTGAGCTTGCGGGTATCTCCGCGCCCGATCCGACACAAATTGTCATTTCACCCTGGGATAAATCAATTATCGGGGATATCAAAAAAGGGATAGAGGCGGCAAATGTCGGGATGAACCCGTCAATTGATGGTGAGGTAATCAGAATTACTATGCCCCCCTTAACAACCGAGGACAGGGAAAAATATGTCAAACTTTTGTCCCAAAAATTGGAAGCGGGGAAGGTTATGATCCGTCAGATCCGGGGGGACGAAATGCATGAGATTAAGAAAAAGTTTGAGGCCAAAGAAATTAGCGAGGATGAGAAATTCGGGCAGGAAAAGCACCTCCAGGAACTGACCGATAAGTTTATCGCTAGGATCGAAGAGATCGGCGAAAAGAAAAAACAAGAGCTAATACAAATCTGATATACTTTCTTGATGTTTGGGTCGATTCTTGTTTTCTTGATAGTTTTGTCGATTCTTGTTATAGTCCATGAATTCGGGCATTTTTGGGTTGCTAAAAGGAATGGAATTTGGGTTGAAGAGTTTGGTTTTGGCCTTCCTCCGAGAATTTTTGGCAAACGAATCGGAGAAACAGTTTATTCTCTGAATCTTCTTCCTTTCGGGGGCTTTGTCAGACTTCACGGTGAGAATGAGGAAGCAGGGATTACAAATCCCGGGAGAGCATTCTTGAATAAGAACAAGAAAGTGCGGGTTGCTGTGGTTATTGCCGGCGTTATCATGAACTTCCTGCTGGCAATTTTTGCGTTTGGGATTGTCTATTCTTTTTCAGGGATTCCAAGAGATAGCGGTCAGGTCAAAGTTGTTGATGTTACCGCTGGCTCTCCCGCTCAATCCGGCGGGATTGTGGTCGGAGATGTTATTCGGAAAGTCAACGGCAAGGAAGTTTCTAAGGTTGATGATTTTGTAAAAATAGTTGAGGAAAAAAAAGGAAAGAAGGTTTTGCTTGAAACAGACAGCAAGAAACTGACCTTAACTCCAAGGGAAAATCCTCCTCAAGGCGAGGGGCCCTTGGGAGTGGTAATCTCAACCACTGAAATTTATTTTCCGCCCCTAATTGCCAGGCCTTTTTATGGGATTTATTACGGTTTTAAGGAAGCTCTTTTCTGGGGGCAGATAGTCATCACGGGTTTTGTTTCGATTTTCCGGAACCTATTTAGAGGCATTGTCCCCAGCGACATTGCCGGACCTGTTGGAATTTTTGCAGTGACCTCGGAGGCGGCAAAAATCGGAATTTTGGCATTAATTAATTTTATAGGGATTCTTTCTGTCAATCTTGCGATTTTAAATATTTTACCTTTCCCTGCACTTGACGGGGGAAGGCTTCTTTTTATTTTTATTGAAAAGATAGTCGGGAAAAAGGTTCTGCCAAAAGTTGAAGCCGCGATTCATTCCGTCGGGATGATGATACTTCTCCTCCTTCTTTTGGCCATTACGATACACGATATTCAAAGGTTAATCAAAGCTGGAGGAATTTCGGGATTCATCGATTCTGTGTTGAAATAGAATATTTCCATCTGTCGATGTAAAATAACCTCATGCAGGAGAAAAAACTTCTTCCCAAAAAATCCAAAGATATTTCTAAGTGGTACCTAGCTCTTATTGAGCAGGCCAAGCTCGCGGATTACGGGCCTGCTAAGGGCACGATGATTATTCGGCCTTACGGATATGCAATTTGGGAGAATGTGGTTGCTGCAATGGATGCCGAATTTAAAAAATCGGGAGCGGTTAATGCATATTTTCCGCTTTTTATTCCCAATTCCCTTTTCGTTAAAGAAAAGGAGCATGTTGAGGGATTTGCACCTGAAACCGCGGTCGTAACTTATGGAGGAGGGGAGAAACTGAAAGATCCTTTGGTAGTTAGGCCTACAAGCGAAATGATTATGTATGAGGCATATGCCCGCTGGATTTCTTCCTGGCGGGATTTACCAATGGTAATCAACCAGTGGAATAATGTTGTCAGATGGGAAAAGCGCACATATCCGTTTTTAAGAACCAGCGAGTTTTTGTGGCAGGAGGGGCACGGGGCACACGCGACTAGACAGGAAAATTGGGAAAGAGTTTTATGGGGAATTGAAACTTATGCCAAAATCTATCGTGATTTTTTTGCAATTGATGGTTTGGTGGGGAGAAAATCGGAATCTGAAAAGTTTGCGGGTGCTGATACTACTTTGACTTTTGAATTAATAACGCCGGATGGAAAGGCATTGCAGTCTTGCACCTCGCACGACTTGGGACAAAATTTTTCAAAGACCCTTGACATTTCTTTTCAGGATAAAGACGGAAAGAATCAATTTGTTTGGCAGAATTCTTGGGGGTTTTCGACAAGGTCGATCGGCGCGTTGGTTTTGGTGCATGGAGATGATAATGGTTTGATTCTTCCTCCAAAGCTTGCACCAATAAAGGTTGCCATTGTTCCTGTTTTGGGGAAGAAGGATGAAGAGGTTTTAAAGTACTGCGAAAAAATTAAGGAAAGTCTTGGTTTTGCCGAAATTTTTGCCGATTCAGAAAAA
>Ga0315284_10002002_pt1 | contig 29262 bp, 17 predicted proteins | sample YL17G09_16_MG_FD_203696 | JGI IMG/M metagenome (GOLD analysis project Ga0315284, IMG submission 203696) | Sediment microbial communities from Yellowstone Lake, YNP, Wyoming, USA - YL17G09_16 | ecosystem: Environmental > Aquatic > Freshwater > Lake > Sediment | place: USA: Wyoming | collected...
TTATTGTACCGCCTTAACCACTATCAGCCTGCCTGCACTCACCACGGCAGGACGAAGTTGTTTTGATTATTGTACCGCCTTAACCACTATCAGCCTACCTGCACTTACTACGGCAGGAGATTATTGTTTTTATTATTGTACCACCTTAACCACTATCAGCCTACCATTACTTACTACGGCAGGAGATTATTGTTTTTATTCTTGTACCGCCTTAACCACCATCAGCCTTCCTGTACTCGCAGTAGCCGACACTTCGCTTGGAGGGACATCAGGGGATGATAATGTATTTCTTAGCATTACAGGACAGGTGATAAAACTTACAATACCATCTTATTTTATGACAAATAATGGTAGTGCCCCTGATGGAGATATACAATATTTAATAACAAACAACTTAGTGGGGATAAATGGTTACTTGATGATGGAGTTTGATTTACTTGCTAATGCTTCGGGCATGATAGGTGGCGATGCTACTTTACTTGCTGACTGGAATTTAGCCTTTGGTTCTCCTGTTAGTCCATTTACTTCCATTTATGTTTCAGGCAATAAAGTGTATTTGACAGGCGGAGCAAATATTGTTGTCCCTGATTCATTGTTCTCAACTGATTGGGATGACTACGGACATTTAATTAGCATTGTAGATACAAATTGTATTATTGAAGCAGGATATAACTCGTTTGGTGATTATGATGTGGATAGTAATGGAACGATACTTGAAACGGCTATATTACCTGCTTTAGTTACGGCAGGTGAAGGATGTTTTTATTATGGATATTACTTAACCACTATCAGCCTACCTGCACTTACTACGGCAGGAAATTATTGTATTTATTATTGTGACGCCTTAACTACCATCAGCCTACCTGCACTTACTACGGCAGGAAATGCTTGTTTTCAGTCTTGTACTGCCTTACCCACTATCAGCCTACCTGTACTCACTACGGCAGGAAATTATTGTTTTTATTATTGTGACGCCTTAACTACCATCAGCCTACCTGCACTCACTACAGCAGGAAGTGGTTGTTTTCAGTCTTGTACTGCCTTAACCACTATCAGCCTACCTGCACTCGCAGCAGCAAACACTTCACTTGGAGGGACGTCAGGGGATGATGGTGTATTTAATCTCATTACAGGACAGACGATAACACTTACCGTACCTGTGTATTTCGAAACGAACAACGCAGGCGGTCCAGATGGGGATATAGTTTATTTGGCAGCGAATAATAACGAAACGATTATATATGTTTAGATTTGGTATAAATAATAAACTTTTATAAAATTGAAAAAATTAATGATGATTTTCATTATAAAATAATAAACCAATGCAATATTTAACATATACAGATCCGGGATACAGGACTTTTTGTACGAAATGGCGCAAGGGATGGTAATTTTGTTACTAATGTGGAAACTACCGTATATAATAATAACACACCTATTCCTTTAATAACAGATGCTAGTTTATGGTTAGCAGATGTTACTGGAGCAATGTGTTATTATAATAATAACTCAAATAACGCATAACATATATATTTATAACATATGGATTTTTATATAAGACAAGGGGCAACAGACCCAATATTAAAGATGAGATTGATTGATGATGGTAAAAACGACAAATCATCATTCAATGATTTATTGGAAAATTCCGAAATAACATTTGAAATGTCGGATGTTAAAACAGGAACGCCTGTTATTTTGGGGGCAACAGCTTCATTAGCATTAAGAGTAAAAAAATATAATCAGACAACAGACGAATATTATATTGTATATAGATTTACTGAAGAACAAACAGCCGAAATTGGTAAATTCGAAGGTAAGTTTACAATTCAATTTACAGATGGAGTAGGAAATAATACAACAAAACTAATTGTTCCTATCAGAGAAAAACTTTATATTCATATTAATTAGACATTGGTTGCGTGATAGGCCAAATCTCTACCATCATTAGAGATAATTTCATCCTCTTCAATAATTTTACTGGCTTCGGCTTCTAAATGAACAACTTTTTTATTATGCTCAACCCAATATTGATCAACTAGAGATAAACTATCTTCTACATACATAAAATATGGGTCTTTCTCCACACGATTCCAAAATATCACTTCTCCATCGGATAATGTCATAACTTCTTCTATATCATCCTGTCCTTTTTTAACAATTATTTTCTTTTTTGGTACAACTGGTTTATTACTATATTCTTGTACTTTTTTAATTGTTCTTTTCTCTTTCGGAATTAATGGATGGCCACTATCAAGTTCACATTGTAATGTGGTGAAATATTGTCTATTTTCGGGATTTTCAACTAAAATATCGTTTCTAATTTCAGGTTTAAACACTACAAGTAGTGGTTCGATTCGTTTATTAAAATTGGTAATGTATTTCTCGATATTATATTCGCCTGTCATATTTGGGTTATTTAGAATATCGTTCTCTGAAATTCGATAACATTTTATTTCAATATGAAATTTCTTTGGGGGAAGTTTTCCGTTATGAGAATCCTGATATTCAACTAATTCTTTTCTCGTATATTTTCTATCATAACTTGAAACTTTTTGAACATCACCGTCGGATTCTTTTGTACCATTGTTAATGTAATATATTGTTTCTCCAAGTGATGCTGGATATTCATCTTGCAAAATAAGTTCCATATGTGCTTGTCTGGCCATAAGAGATCCGGATTTTGTGGTTTTTTTAATATATTTTTTATAATCATCAATACTTTGTTTAACGCGAGCTTTATTTGCTATTTTTACTAACGGAATTTGATGATTATATAGTTTTTCAATATAAGAATAATATAAGTTGATAAAAGATAAGCCATCGCCATCTAATAGATATTTAAATCCTTCATCTAAGAATTCGACTATATATTGTTGTAATTTTTTGGATTTAAGGGTGTTTCCTACTACTTTTATTTTTATTTTACCGTTTTTTTCCATCTTCAATATGTAGTTCTTTTTAGATACATTAATCATTGATAAGGCGGTATAGTCAATATCCAAACCCATCTCATTTCTCATGAATATGTCATTAAATTCCGCTGTATCAGCATAGATGCTAGTATATTCTTTACCCTTTTCAACCAGTTCGTTATTTCCCTTACCGATATAAATATGATCATCAATATCGTAAGGCGTTGAGAAACAGACGCCATCGGTGTCCATCGTGAGAGGAACATATCCTTTTTTTGAATAAAACATAATCATCATACGAAGAAATTGCCTTCCAATACAGGTTGTCATTTCGCCTAAATTCATGTCGCCCCAATGAAAAACTTTAGGCGCCGATAATGAACCAAAATAAGCGTTAATGAATATTTTAAGAGGTAATTGTTTTCTATCGTACATTTCGGATAAAACAAGATTTATTTTTTCATTGTCCTCTTTAAGTCTTTTATATTTAATACGAATATTACGAAAATATTTTAACATTGCTTTTTGAGCGCCCAATACGTCGCAAGCGGGAAATATATCATATACGAGGTCAATAGATGGGTAAAGAGATGCGAAGTCGAATTTTACTATGTCTTTTGAATATCCGACACGTAATAATCGAGATAATCCACCAACAAAATCTCTTTTTTCGTCTTTTTCGGGAATTGCGAGATTATTTTGATATGACCATGCACACATAATTAGTTTCCACAATGTTGCTGTACCCATTGTTGCAATTCTTTCATATGTGGTTGGAATTAATTTTGAAAGTAAAAATGTTGATTGACTAAATGAATCATCTACGATCATTGTTTCATATAGGTCATCATCAAGATATTGCTCTATTACTTTTCTTCCTGGCCATATTTCATATTTTCCTGGATATTTTTCTAAAAGGCCATTAGTTCCCGGATCGCCAATTTTTCGAAACCCGCCTGATTTAGGATTTACATAAAAACTTTCGTTTTCTAAATAAATTTTGGAAATATATGCGGGATCAACATAAACTCGATTTGGCTTCTCTTTTTCCAGATATTTTGTTATATATTTTAATCCCCAACTTTTAATTTCGGAATTGATGGCCTGAGCTCTACGAACTGGATGTGAAGTATCCATAACATTAAATCCCCATAGAAGATATTGATTATATGGTTCAATTTCATTGGCTAATTTTAAAATCCCTTCTTTTACTTTAATACCTTCAGTTGATAATATTTGGGTTATTCGTTGAATATCAACTTTTAAAATTTCGGCTCTTTTAAGAATGAATGGAAAGTCAAAAGATGCAGAATTGTGTCCAGCTATAATGGTTGGATTTAATTCTCTAATTATATTAAAAAATTCTTCAATACATCTTTTTTCTCCATTTTCACCTGTTGCATCGAAAAGTTTTTTATATCCATGATTAGTTTTAACACCAATTAATATTATTTTATCTGTTTCTGGATTTAATCCTGTAGTTTCGATGTCAAACATAAGTCTATAGACATCAGAATAATCTTCGATACCTTTAAATAATCTTTTCTTTTTTTGTACTAGATATTGCTCTGATACCGATAATATCTGAAAATATTTTTTATATTTTTCTCCCCACGGATCAATCCCGCCTTGTTTAAAAAAATTAATAAGGCTTGTATATCCTTTATATGATTTTACAATAAATCTAAGTCCAGCTTCAAGTCTTATATCATCATAGGTTTTTAATGGCTCAATTGTGATACTATGTTCGGCCATTTTTTGTTTTTGAGTGGCTTTACTCCTCTTATAAAAATCAAGACCTGTTAAATCTCCTACCCATAAAAATGGAACAAATGTATCCTGTTTAACAATTTTACCTTTTTTGGGGTCTTGTATTATTTTAAAGATTGTGTTGGTTCTGTAATCATATTCGATGCCAACAATATATTCTTCGGGATCTTCTCCATTAAGAAAGCTTCCGATAGCTTCCTGTGAAATAACTTCATTCATGTTTATATTCTTTAATTTGACACATTAATTTACGGATCTTCCGTAATTTGTCTTAATGCCACAAATATAAACAAAAAAATTGAAATTAAAAAATATTTTTTAAATTACTTGAATCGGATAAACCATTGCTCTGTATTTGAGACTCTTATTTAAAGATTCGGCTTCGTTTGCCGTTCTCTCAAGCATTTTATCTGGACGAAGTCTTTCTAATCTGGCTAATAATTCTTCAATCATTTTTAATTTTTCATCTTTTGCCTCAGTAAGTAAACTTAGATAATCTAATTTAATTTGACTATCTGGAACTTGTAAGTCGCCTGAAAATTTACCCCAAATTCTCGCCAGAGCTTCTTTACAATAAGCAATAAAATATTTTCTTACCCAATTTCGAGCTGGTCCATTTAAAGCGTTCCAAGTAAGAATTTCTGTATCTACATCTGATGGTAGTTTAACAATATCTTTATTTTGATCTAGACAATCATCATGACTAACTGTATCATAATACCAATACCAAACAGCATAATTGTTACTTCTTATGGATCCAAAATCAAATCTTCCGCCTGGCGTGTTATATAAATGAACCAATTTTTCGCCAGTCTCAAGTGCTGTAATTCTATATGTTAATTCTCCACCAATCAATCTGTTTTTTATATTTCTGTCTTGCATCCTTAATAAAAGGTCGTATGCTGGTAACATAAAATATGAACCTGATACCCCAACCTGAGCAAATCCGCCAACACCACCAAATCCAACACCACCAAGTCCGCCAAAACCACCTAAAAATGGATCAATGATTGAATCGGTTAATTCTGCTCTTGTAAACCACAATAGTTCATTTATTTCACGACCAGCGGGAATCACATATGTTTGTTGTCCTGAAACTAATTGAAAACTATCTTTTTTTAATACATAATCACCGCCGGCTTGTAGTCCAACAATTTTAGAATATGCATATGTGTATTGTGTTTGATAGCTTAAGCTCCTTGTTGTAAACGCTCTTGTTAAAGATTGTGTATCAATATCAAGTCCTGCTAATGTTGGCCATTGTGATTCTATTAACCAATCGTTTACATATTGTTCATATTCGGATATTGACAACTCCAAAAGTGAATCCATTTGTTCTTCTGTAATCTCAACTCCACGAACAGGCATTCCTAAAAGATGAAGAACTTGGGTAAAAAGTTTTTCGCGATCGGTTGAACTAATAACTGTTGCCATAATTTGACTTTTTCTATAAATATTTGTATATTTGATATAATAACAAAACAAACTCAAATATCTAATAATATGACAAAAAATGTAATTGATGAGATAACTGACCTTCTGCTTGAATTAAATCGATATTGTTTCGAAAAACATATTGATCTTGAAATTGAAAATGTAACAGATGATAGAAAAAGTACTATAAAAAAAACAAAAAAAGATGGAAAGCTTCATGTTAAAATAGTGGTTGGTAAATATGAGGACAATGTTTTTATGAATCGTCTTGCAAAATTTTTAATGAGACTTAAAACAACTCCTTGAGTAATTCTTTACCAAACCCTTCTGAATATTCTCCATCTCCTATTGCTTGGTCTATAATATCTTTTTTCCTTTGTAAAATATTGTAAATAATCTGCTCAATAGTATTTTCAAATATTGGGTAGTATACAAGTACGTCTTTTTGCCGACCTTGTCGATATGCCCGATCTTCAGCTTGATTATGATGCGAAGGAACAAATGATAAATCATTCATTATTACAACATCTGCAGCTGTTAAATTTATACCGATTCCAGCAGCAATAATATTCCCAATTAATATTTTTATCTTGGGATCGTTTTGAAATTTCTCTTTTGCTTCTTCTCTTTTTGTCTGATTCATTCTACCGTCATAAATTACTGAATTTTTTGGGTATTTTTCATGTAACATATCCAATGGCATCGTAAAATTAGTGAAAACAATAACTTTTTTGTCTAATTCGAAACATTTATCAATTAATTCACAGGTATATGGTATTTTTTCAAATGCAAGAACCTGTCTGACTTTCATAAGACGGCCCAAAACTGCAACAACATTTTCGGGATCTGGTTCTTCTTCCTGAGTATTAATATTAAGAGTTGTTCGATGTTTATTTTCTTCAGTAATTCTCATAAAATCTTCCAGCTCTTCATTATAATACGTACTCTTTAATTCAAGATATATTGGTGAGATTGTTTTTTCAGGTAATCCAGGTATTTCTGATTTTAGTCTTCTCAACATTACACTTTTGGTTCTTTCTCTTAATTCATCTAAATTACTATGTCCACTTGTATTCCATATTGTTCTACCATTGACTTTCATTCTAAATCCTTTACAATATCTTTTGACATAGTGTTGCCAATTCAATGCTACTGGTGAATCAACTAATTTTAAGAGGTTATAATAGTTAATTGGCCTGTTAGTCATCGGCGTACCTGTTAATAACCAGACTTTTGGCATTGTTAAAAGAATATCTCCTAACAATTTTGATCTGATACTTGAATTGTTGCTCAAATAATGAGCCTCATCTATTATTGCCAGGTCGAATTTTTCATTAACTATTAATTTATAGTCATCGCTATCTTCTGATTTCTCTGTTGTGTGATAATTTTTAAGAATGTCATAATTTATAATATAAAAATCAAATGTTGACCCCCATTTCCGACCCTCTACTATCAAAATTGGTCGATCTGTATAGTTCTTTATCTCTTTTTTCCAATTAATTTTGACACTTGCGGGACAAACTATCAAAACCTTCTTAGCGTTTGACTCTAAAGCCGCAATAATGGCCGAAGTGGTTTTCCCGACCCCCATGTCGTCCGCTAAAATGAATCGATCATTAGCTAAAAGTTTCTCGATTGCAAGCGGTTGCCATGGTTTTGGGGGTCGATGACTATATTTTGAATAATCAATAACACGATTTAACTTTTTTTCGGGTTGTAACACTGCTCCTTTTGGTAACCATATCCCGTGGTTCTGTTCTGTATCAAAAATTTTACCCCAAATATGAAAAGCTTTGTCTGATTCACATAATAATTTCTCACACCATATTTTTTCAACTGGTTTTGGTAATAATTTTTCTTCTTGTATCTTTTCTCCAAACGACGCAACAATGTCAATGTATTTTCTGGCAACTTTTGGCGTTGTTTGATAATATTTCAATACATAATCAGCTTGAGGTCTTGTTAATTTAAAACTTTTATTATTAATAAATTTCATTTTCCATTCTATTAACTGATTATTGGCTCCATCATATGTCAATAGAATGTTTCTCGCCTCAATTTCAGGTATCTTTGTCTCCATATTTAAATTATAGTATAATATACATAATTAGATTAAAATATTAAAGTATTTATAGGTATGGCAGAAAATAGATTACCTATAACGAGGCTAAACAAGTTTTTTTCGGAGGACGATTTTGATTTGCATATCCAGATGGGTATGGAGTATCTTCATGGAGATCTGAATATGAAACTTGTTCTCTATTCTGTTGACAGAACAACAACGGATACAGACGATGTTTATGGAGAAGTTGGAAAAGACCAAATTAAGTATAAACCACCTGTTGAGTTTCATGGTATAGTTAATATTGTTCAGGCGGAAACAAAATCATATAAAACAGGTATGTTAAGGTATCTAGAACCTGGCAATATGATTTTATCAGTATATACAAAAGAACTTGAAGACTTGAAGATAGATATAAGATTTGGCGATTATATTGGGTATCCCGATAGTGAAAGCAGAGTGAGATTTTATACTGTTGCAAATGATGGTAAGGTTAATGCTGATAATAAACATCATCATTTTGGATATAAGCCATCGTATAGAACAATACTTTGCGTTCCAACACAAGAAAATGAATTTAGAGGAATATAAAATGACACTACCAAAAAAAAATAATATTAATGTTTATAGACAGGTTGGGACAGAGCCATCATCCGAAGAGCTAGTTCCTAGAAGGCAAGAATTATTGGATAGGATAACTAAATCTGACACCTATTTACCCGATGAGATATTACACGATGATTTAGATATGGGAATGTTAGAGTTCGTTAAATCGAATCTAAAGGTGATTTCTGACGGTGTTCAAATTCCTATTATTCCAAAAATTTTAACTGTTCAAAGATGGGGCGAAATTACAAATAACTGGACATTTTCCGATGAGGACGGAAATATGAAAGTTCCATTTATTGGCGTTATAAGAAAGCCCGATGTTCAGCCCGGAACTAACCCAAATATTCAAAGGACAATTCCCGATAGAAGACAGATTTATTATGCGACTGTTAAAACATGGAATGGTAATATGGCAGGAGCGGATGTTTATAAAATGCCACAGCCAGTTGCCATTGATATAGGATTTGAGGTAATAATAGTTTGTCAAAAATTTAGAGATTTGAATAAATTTAATAAAGTTGTGTTACAAAAATTTTCATCAAGACAATCTTATACAACAGTAAAAGGACATTATATTCCGATTATTTTAGATAGAATTAGCGACAACTCTCCAATTGATTCTCTAGAAAACCGTAGATTTTATTTACAATCATATGAATTTACAATGTTAGGATTTTTAATTGATGCTGAAGAATTTGAAATTAAACCAGCAATAGCTAGAGCAATGTTGTTGTATGAATTCTTGGATACAAAAAATTATACAAAGAAATTTGCGAATAGAACCATTGAAGTTACGACCGCAACATTTACTGCTAATGGAACTCAAACTACTTTTAATGTTGGCGAAAGTATAGGATTTTTATTTTTTGTCGCAATTAATGGATTAGTTCAACAAAGAGATATTGATTATTATTGGATAACTGGAACGCCAAGAATAACTTTTGTAACTGCTCCCGTTGCTGGAAGTCTTATTACAATATTATATTATGCAGGTAAAAGTAATGTATTTCAGGATTCTCATGGAAGACTATTATTCTTAGCAACACAATATTTTATATATGATGATTCTTTAACCTTTACCGTTGATCATCAGATAGCTGATGTAATCTATGTTGAAACTAATGGGCTTGTAGAAGAAGATGGCAACGGATTTACTTGGACAGGAAATCAAGTAACATATCAATACACACCTATTGTTGGATCTAGAATTGGAATTGTGTATTTAAGATAAATTATATTTCATCATATATATCTTTGTCTCTTCTTGTTTTAAACCCCTCTTTTTTTGATTTGTCGAGCTCATCAATCCATTTCTCTATCACACGATACATCCTTAATCCTGTTTTGTCACAATAGGATTTTAGTATCTGATGATGTTTTTCGCTGATTTTAATGTTTTTAGTCATGTTGTTTATATATATAGATAAATAATAGTAAAAAAAGATAAAATACTATCTTTTAATTTTTTAATGACTAATTCTTTGATAAAAATAAAGATATTTATTAGTAATAAAAGCAATAAATAATTAACTAACTATAAGAATCAATGGCAACATCAAACAGAGTATTTGTTTCTCCAGGTGTATATACATCTGAGAAAGATCTAACATTCGTTGCACAAAGTGTTGGTGTAACAACTTTGGGCATGGTGGGTGAAACACTGAAAGGACCAGCGTTTGAACCCGTACTAATAAAGAACTTTGACGAGTTCAGAACATATTTTGGAACAACATCACCAGAAAAAGATGGTAATGATAACCCATCTTATGAACTTCCATATTTTGCTAAATCATATCTGGCGGAATCAAATCAATTATTTGTAACAAGAATACTTGGTTTAACAGGATATCTACCCGCAACAACATATGGTATTGCAACATTAGGTAGTCTTGATTTCGACTCTACCGCAACTCCAAATGAAGATGCGCCAGAAACACTAATACCGACAACAACAGGTATAACTGGCAGTACTATGTATTCTGAATTATCAGGAAAAACTGCTACAGATGGTAGTTCTGTTACTGAATTTATCGCCAGTGATACATATGCTGATGGCGAATGGTTTACTATAGGATTAGTTCCTACAGCATCAACATCAGGATTATCCGCAGCATTAGAAATTACAGGACCAATTGGCGATGTTACAAATTTTGCGTGGTATAATTATTTCTTTGACGGAACAAGTCCTAATATTAATGTATATTCATATCTTTTTGTTTATTCTGCATCCACAACAGAATTTGGAGTAACAAAATTTACATATACTGGTGTTACTGTAAATGCATATGATAATATTGTACTTGCCGCTTTGAGGTCAAGAGGATCTTATCATATATCTACACTAACATTACAAGTAACAGAACCAACTGGACTAACTATGTCAGGAGCAGTTGTTGCAACAGATCCATTAGAAGAATTTACCCTTACTGTTACTACAGATGGTGCTAGTGGTGAAACAAGATCGTTTGTGTGTTCTTTAGATAACACATCAACCAAATATATAACAAAAGTATTGGGAACTAGCGTCTTTGATAAGAGCGAAACCAATTATCCAATATATGTTTTTGAATCATATCCAAAATTTGCTGAAGCATTGAAAGACCGTGGATTAATTAGAGGATTAAGCGTAACACCAATTTATCATAGTGTTGACGAAGACTTTTTAACTACATGGCAAACTGCTGCTTCACCATATGTTGTATCTGAAGTACGAGGCGGAATTGTTGCAGACTTATTTAGAGTGGTTGCAATTTCCGATGGAGACGCATCAAATGTTCAGGTAAAGGTTAGTATAATAAACATTGACCTTGACACAGCAGAATTTGATATTCTTGTTCGTGATTTTAATGATACAGACGAAAATATGGTTACACTTGAAAGATTTTCAAGATGTTCTATGAATCCCGATGTACCTGGATATGTAGCATTAAAAGTTGGAACATCTGATACCGAATATGAATTAAGATCAAAATATATCATGTTGGAAATGGCTAATGATCATCCAACCGATGCCGTTCCTGCAGGATTTAGAGGATTTACTACTGACCAACTTGATACATCAGTATTGGGGGGCGTTTTATTTAAAACCGAATATTATAATGCTGGGGCTGCTGTTACATACACATGGGACGGTATTCAAGAAGACTATTCAGGTGATAAACTTAGAAGAGTTATGTTAGGATTATCAACTCAAATAGGTTATGACAACAGCATGTTTAGATTTAAAGGTAAAAATGCCAACACAACAACGCCCGGATTCCATTTATCATCTCAGGCAGCAACATTAACAGGTAGTACAATTACAGGTTTTGAATTTGATTGTACACCATATGACCTAGAAGGGCAAACAGGAGTTAATAATAAATTAATAGAAATTACATATCGCAAATTTACATTTGCATTAAATGGAGGATTTGATGGCTGGGATATCTACCGAGATGTAAGAACATTCGGAGATGAATTTAAATATGGTAAAGCAACTTATGATGATAATAATACAGATAATGGTGGTTGTTTTAACCCTACTGTTGGAAACTCAGACTATTATGCATATTTTGCAGGTATTACAACATTTGGTAATGCTGAAGCTATCGACATTAATGTTTTTGCAACCCCAGGTATTAACTTCTATGACCATTCTTCATTAACTGAAGAAGCAATTGATATGGTTGAAGAAGATAGAGCAGACTCACTTTACATAATTTCAACACCAAATGTTCAGACTGTTCTTGAGATTACTGACTTGGTTGATACGATTAATCTTGACTCCAATTATTCGGCTTTATATTGGCCATGGATACAGGTGAGAGATAATGAAAATTCAACACAACTTTATGTTCCTCCAACTGGCGAAGTTTTAAGAAATATTGCTTTAACAGATAATGTTTCTTATCCTTGGTTCGCTGTAGCAGGATATGCAAGGGGTATTGTAAATGCAATTAAAGCATCCAAAAAATTAACTCTTGATGAAAGAGATGACCTTTATAGAATGAGAATTAACCCAATCGCTACATTCTCCGATACTGGTCCAATTATTTGGGGTAACAAAACTCTTCAGATTAGAGAAAGCGCTTTGGATAGAATTAATGTCAGAAGATTGTTACTAAGAGCAAGGAAACTGATTGCCGCTGTCGCTGTAAGATTATTGTTCGAACAAAACGATGAACAAGTAAGAGCCGAATTTGCAAGATTGGTTAATCCAATTCTTGAAGCAATTAAGAAAGAAAGAGGATTATATGACTTCCGTTTGGTTGTTTCTAATGACCCTGAAGATATCGATAGTAATACTCTTAGAGGTAAGATTTACATCAAACCAACGAGATCTCTCGAATTTATAGACATAGAATTTATAATCACACCAACAGGAGCATCATTTGAGAATATTTAATCTTTAATATAGATTTAAAAGAAAAGGGTAGGAAACTACCCTTTTTTATTTTGAAAAATTTCACCCAGGATCATACTAGTATACTTCTAGTATATATATGTGCTAGCAGATCTCTGGTCCATTTATGCTTTTGGGCCTATTAATAAAAAATATTTTACTGGATTCTAGTATTTGATCCTCTATGGTTGGGCCGAAAAATACGAAAATTTTTTGACAAAATCAAGTAATTGTAAAAATATTTTTAATTTTTTTATATTTTTTTCTACTAACGCGATAGCAATATAAGATTATTTCGATCTGATAGTATTTATATTAAACATATGATCTATTTACTGGGCCACAAATTTACAAAAAAAAATCGGAAAAGTCAAATAAATAATGTTTTTTAAAATTTAATATATTTATAATAAAACAATAAAACGAATTAACTGAAATAAAATGGCAGATTTACTAATGAAGATGCCGGTTCCTTATGAACCGAAAAGAAAGAATAGATTTATTCTAAGATTCCCATCGAGTTTAGGTATCAATGAATGGTATGTATTCTCAGCAACAAGACCAAGTGCAAAAATTAATCCTGTGGAAATTCAATTCCTAAATACATCAACATATGTTGCTGGAAGATTTACATGGGAAGAATTAAAAGTACAATTTAAAGACCCAATAGGTCCGTCTGCGTCACAAGCCCTAATGGAATGGTTCCGTCTACATGCGGAAAGCGTTACAGGTAGAATGGGATACGCTGCTGGGTATAAGAAAGATGTTGAATTAGAAATGCTCGACCCAACGGGCGTTGTAGTTGAAAAATGGATTCTTCAAGGTACTTTCTTATCAACTCTCAATTTTGGAGATTTGGACTATGGAAGAGACGATTTAGCAACTATTGATGCTACCTTGCGCATGGATCGTTGTATACAGGTGTATTAGTACTTGATAATCAGATATTTACATAGATTAGAATTAAAATACATCTATCCATTTACAATTTAGAGAAATTTCCATATATTTTTATACATATATGGAAATTTTTTTGTATAATACTTATATTAAAATAAAAAGACATGGAAGAATTTAAAATTGACCCTTCAATAGCGTATGATATTGTTGAGTTACCAAGTAAGGGAATTATGTATCAAAACAACAAAAAATCAGTTAGAGTGGCTTATTTAACCGCAGCGGATGAAAATATTTTAGCATCACCAAATCTAGCATCTACCGGAGGTGTCGTTATGGAACTATTAAGAAGAAAAATATTAGATAAAGATCTATTAGTTGAGGATATTGTAGAAGAAGATAAACAAGCAATATTAATTTTTTTAAGAAACACTTCTTTTGGATCTGAATATAATATGACAGTAACAGACCCCAAAACCAGAGAAAAATTTGAAACAGTTATAGATTTATCTCGTCTTAAAATAAAAGATTTTTCGTTGGTTGCGGACGCAAATGGTGAATATCCATATTATCTCAAAAAGAGCGGAATTGATATTACTTTTAAATATTTAACGCAAAAACAGGAGACAGAACTTAAAAAGATAGAAGAAAGTTGGAATGGAGTTGGCCCAGCACCTATAGTAACAAAAAGACTCGAAATGATGATTAAATCTCTTGGAGGAAATAGAGACATTATGCAAATACATAATTTTATTGAAAGTAAAATGCCAATTACGGATTCTCAAGATTTTAGAAAATATTCGATTGAAAATAAGCCAGGAGTTGATTTATCACAGAAAGTAACCACCCCATCAGGAGAAGATATCCAAGTTGAGATTGGGTTCGGGGTGGAGTTTTTTCGTCCTTTCTACGGAATATAGGGAGAGTCAATTAAAAGAAATTTTATATTTAATTAAACAGGGATTTTCTTATGGAGACATTCTTGTAATGCCTATTTTTGTAAGAAGATATTATATGACATACATAAGTGAATTGAAAAGTAAAGAATAATCTATTTATAGTATTATGGCAGGTATTACTTCTAAATTAATAGACATTGCAAAGGGAGGAAAATCTAATTGGGGAAAATTTCTTTCTGAATGGACGAGTGGTATAGATCGACACGATACTCAATTATATGAGGCAGAAACAAGAAATGCTCGAGCAGCTTTTAATGCTTTATCAGCTGAAGAAAAGGGGGACACCGCAGCCCAGGGCTTATTAAAACCGCCAAGTGTGGGAACAGGAGGATTTATCAGTAAGTCAATGGCTGCTCAGTATGCCCCATCAACAATGAATTTACCAGAATTTGGAACGATAGAAGGAGGAAAAGATATTATTGGGGGGCTTGTTGATATATTTTCAGGAAGAGCGGCTATGGGTTTTAAAAAATTAGTAGGTATTCTTGAAAACGAGGTTCTTATATATCTAACACAAACCAACAAGCTTTTTCGAGAGATTAATGAAAAAGCTATGATGACAGGGGAACTTGCAGGCGCGTTTAGAGAAGAAATTATGGATGCGTCTCCTTGGGCAACAAAATTGGGTATAGGATTTGAAGAATTTGCGGAATCTGTTGGAAATCTAGTTGCCGAATCAGGAAAGTTTAAATTACTTAATGAAGATACAATGAAAGAAATGGCTTTGGCAAGTAAATTTACCAAAGATATGTCAACTTTTGTTGCAATGGGAAAAGATTTTGAAAGAATTGGATTGGGTGTTAAAGATATGTCTAGTTTAATTGAAAAAATGTCAATGAGATCTCTAGCTCTTGGGTTAAATGGAAAAACAACAGTGGCTATGGTTGCTGAAAATTTAAAAAAGATTAATCAATATGGTTTTAAAGATGGCGTAGATGGTTTAGCTAAAATGGCCCAAAAATCGGTAGAATTCAGAATGAACATGAAAAATGTGTTCGATTTGGCCGAAAAAGTCTGGAGTCCAGATAAAGCACTTGATATTGTTGCAAATTTACAGGTTATTGGTGGAGCATTTGGAGATTTAAATGATCCAATTAAATTAATGTATATGGCAACAAATAATGTTGAGGGATTACAGGGTGCAATAATTGGAGCAACAAAATCATTAGTAACATATAATGAAGAACAAGGTAGGTTTCAGGTAACTGGAGTTCAACTTAGAATGGCAAAAGCTATGGCTGACGAATTTGGTATGAGTTTAGAGGAGTTAAGCGATGTTGCAATTGCGCAGGCAGAACGAACTGAAGCCGCCTATGATTTATCAGGATTAAACTTTAATATACCAGAAAAAGAGATAGAATTTTTAACTAACCTAGCTCGAATGGAGGGTGGGAAAATGATTATCGATATTCCAAAGACACTGCGAGATGATTTAAATATGGGTGTTGGCGAAACTCAGTTAGCACTAGATAGTATGACAGAATTTCAAAAAGAAACAATTTTAAGTCAACAAGACGCTTTTGAAAAAATGGATCCAAAAGATATACCAAGGCAACAAGTTATGGCTCTCGAAAACATCCAAAGAGATATGTCTGCATTAAGAGGATATATGAGAATTACAGTTGGCCAAAATGCTGCAGATTTAGTAGAGAAAGCTTTAGGAGTAAATGGTGAATTTGTTGGAAAATTATCTGATGCCGTTTCAAAACTAGGAATGACAGGAGTTGGAGAATTGGATAAATATGCAAAAGAGGCAATTAAACAATTTGATGGGCTTGTAAATATTGGAGAAGGCGTAGGAGCAGATATGATTAATGGTATTAATAATTTAAATGAAAAGTGGAGTAAATCGTCAGAAGAAAAACAAAAAGGAGAAATAAATACAGGCGCCAAGTCAATGAGTTTTGCAGAAGCAGAAAAATTAGGACGTTCAGAAAAAGTAACATCAGCAGCACCCACAGTTGAAAGAAAAATTATTGATGTAAATATTAATCCTATGGCAGCATCAATGGATCGAATTGCACAAATATTTTGGGGAGATGCAAGATGGCAGGACGATTTTAAGAATAGTTTTATAAATCCAAATTCAAATTAATATGAATTTTCAGATAGTTGGTATTTATTATTAAAAGTATAAGATGCCAAGCTATGTAGATTTTAATGCTAGTAAGCGTTTCAGGGATTTTGTTTTAACTAAGACATTAAAAGCCCCAAATGGACCTCAAACATTTAATGCAAGTAATTATAGTGTTAGTAATTTAAACACATTTGCCAATACTGATCCTGGAGATGTTGAGGATACTCGTTCTCCTGAATTATTAAGATCTCAGAGTATAAATACTTTTAAACCAATAGAATATTTTGTAAATGAAAATCTTAATACTTTTGCAAGAAGGGCAAATCTTTCTTTATATCCATATTTTGTAGGACAAACGCACAATTTAATTGGTATAATGAATGCTGCCGATTATGAAAATGAGTCAGAATTAATGAAATTTGCCTCATGGTACATAAGAGAAGCTGAAAATGGCCCATTTTATTCAAGATTACAACAAAATTTGTATACAACAACATATGGTAGGCTTAGAATACTTGATGCATTAGAGGGTAATACAACAACAGCAATAAATATATTAACAGGTAGGGAGCCTTTAATTGAAAGTAATCCACGAATTACGGTTGCAGGTAAATTACTTGGAAAGGGTATTGACTTTTTACAGACGGTAGCTGGTGTTGAATTTCCATGGGCTGAAATTCCTGGCGATTATTTATCCAATCCACGCAATCCAGTTGGTGATGGAAATGTTAGACTAAATAATCAAAATCTAGGAGAGGCACTTAATTCAGCGGTCGGAATATTTAGAAGACCAACTACAACAAAAAAGCCATCCGATTTGTTTATTGAATATATGGGTCAAAGACAAAGAACAACATTATTTGATAATCTTTCGTATTCAAAATATGCCCCCAACTATACAACAACTGCAAGATCACAAAGCACATCGAAAATATTAAATTTTGTTAATAGAACAGCGCAATCAGTAAAGAATTTATTAGGTGTTGAGGCGCCAGAGGGAGTTGCATACATTGGTGACGATAGAGGTAATGATGTTAAAAATGCAATGAACATTGATGATAGACCTGTAAAAAGTAATTATTATCTTTCTTTAATGTTCGATCCCGCACAAGCAGTATTATTTCAAAGGACTAAAAATGTTATTGATGGCGGAGGTGTTGCAGGCAAATTAACATGGATTAGTACAAAATCAAAAAATTTATTAGATAATACAAAAACATATGTTGGAATATCAACAGACAAAGGGGAATCAACTGAATCATATGTAAGAACACACGGCATATCACAATATGACGATTCGTTATCAACAAAACATAGTTTCAAAGACGGTTCAATTTTAGGATTAACACAAGAAATACTTGAATCAATGCCAAATAATGGTGGGGAGGCACGATCTCATGTTGCTAATGTTATTGATCAAACAAGTAGAATTTTTAGAGAGGGTGACACTATGTTATCAAGGGGATCTGCTATAAAATATATTGATCAATATAACGGACAAGAGAGAGGTGTTGAATATTGTAGAGTTTGGACAAAAGATCTTTCTTATATGAATTATTCAGATACAATGAAGAAATCTGGTAATTATAGGAAATTTGAAAGTAGTGTTTTAACAAACGCATGGAATTTAAATATATATCCCAATTCAAACGCAAAGGGTGAATTTGATGCCAGCTCATCTAATATGGCGCAAAGAGAAGGAGGATTTTTTGCTAAAAAATATATGTTTTCAATAGAAAATCTCGCATGGAAAGCATCTAATACGCCTGGATTTACATATACAGATTTACCTTATTGTGAAAGAGGTCCAAATGGTGGTAGAGTTATGTGGTTTCCACCGTATGATTTAAAAGTTTCAGAACAAAACAATGCAAAATGGGAAGAAAATTTCTTTTTAGGTAGACCCGAACCAATTTATACATATAATAACACATCTAGAAGTGGTCAAGTGTCATTTAAAGTTATTGTAGATCACCCAAGTATATTAAATCTTTTAGTAAAAAAACATTTTGAAGGTATGTCGGATGCAGAAGCTGATAATTATATTAATGCATTTTTTGCTGGATGTCAGGATGTTGATTTTTATGGATTAATAAGAAAATATACAACATTAACACCTGATGAAGTTAAGGCGCTTATGGCATATTTAAATCAAAATAAAGATTCACAGGTTGTAACAAAAAATAAATCGGTACTTATTGATCCAGTTTCAGATACGCCAGTTCCAAAAAACGCGCCATCGCTACCAGGATTTAATATAGATTTTTATTTTCAAAATGCGATGCCGCCAATAGCTTGGGGACAAACTAATAGTATGGTGGCGTCAGATCCAACATTATATACTAATGACAATTGTACTGGCTTATATAGTGAACATTCAGATAATAAATCTTTAATTTTTGAAGATTTAAATTTGGGATTGTATAATTTAAGATCAGGTACTACTTGGGGATTGCCACAAATTAATGATTATAAGGTATTAATGGGAGTTGAAAAGAAAATCAAATCGGAAATAGATTTTGATGCAATGGATGCCTATGTAAATAGTGAATTAAATAAGTGTTTTGACAGAATGACAAGTGAGTATAATAACTATGCATCAAATATTAATACATTAAGAGATTTATTAAAAAACGGAGAAATTAAAGAAATAAATATTCGAGTAGGATCGAGTGCAAGCTCTCCCGACGATGCAAATGATAATTTGAGACTATCTTTTCGTAGAAGTTTTAGTGTTTTAACTGATATTGTATTTAAATTATGTAAGGATTATGAACTACTTCCAGAAGCAAAGAGGCGTAATTATTATGGTGGTTCTATAAGTATCTATGATAATATAGTTGAAAAATATCTTAAATGGGGAGTAACTGTTACAAATAACGATACAAGACTAGTTGTGCCAGGAGTTAAAATTCCACTTAAAGAATTTGGTTATGATACAGATGGAATGTTCATAATAAATCCTACTTTTAATGTTGGAGAAACACGAACAGACAGTCCGTTGAGTCCTATTGCAAATGTAAATTGTTCTGATGCGTTTGCTCTCTTATCCTCAGAGAACCTTCAGAGAACGGCGCCATCCACATTTTATTGTAGAAATACTAGCCTTGCTGTTGTATATGAAACAAAAAGTCCTAATGATGAAACAGCAAAAGCTAAGGAAGAAGCTGCTGATCAACCACCAGCATCACAACGACAATTAGTTGAGGTCGAGGAATCGCCATCAGGAGTCAAATTGGCACCACCAATTGATGAAATAAAAAAAATGATAATGAAAACATTATCAGAATGTTATTATTTTAAAAAACTTGAAGAAGATTCACCATTACAATTTTCATCATTAAAAGAAAAATTAAAATATTTTCATCCCGCATTTCATTCAATGACGCCTGAAGGATTAAATGCAAGATTAACATTTTTAAATCAATGCATCAGACCTGGGGACACGCTACCAATCAAAGGAATATCAGATGATCGTGATTTAAATGCAAGAAACACAACATTTGGGCCTCCACCAATATGTATAATGAGAATAGGAGATTTTTATCATTCTAAGATAGTCATTAGGGATGTAAATATAACATTTGATGAGAATATTTGGGATTTAAATCCCGACGGAATTGGGGTTCAACCAATGATTGCTGAAGTTACTTTACAAATAAGCTTCATTGGTGGACACGGATTAGAAAAACCTGTAGAAAGATTACAAAATGCATTGTCTTCTAATTTTTATGCCAATACTGAAATGTACGATCCAAGGTCAAGAGCAACAGAAGACAGAACAGAATTTTATAAGAAAACGTTTACAAAAGAATTTCTCGATGATTTAAATCGAAGAACAAATCCAATAGGTACAAATTCAAATGATTTATTAACATCAACAGATAATGTTATTGACGGCCCATATATAGGAAAGCCAACCATATCTAGCTTTCAGACACTGGGATTTGGAATGGGAGCGGTTACCGTTCCGGTTTATGGAACATTAGACTATGCATCAGTAGTTGAAGATGTTTTTTATAATACTCAATATTATACTAGTACATTTATGACGACATATAATATGGCATTTACTTCATATGACGCAAAATTGGCAAGCATGATATTATCACCAACATATAGAACCATAAAAGATTATAATGTTCAAATAGGAGCAAGTACAACCACAATCGAATTGTTAGGTAATTATCCTACGCGCACCGAATTAGAAACATTATCATTAAATTTTAGAAATGTAATATCAGGTAAAACACAAACGGAAAATATTACCACATTGATGACTATTAGTAATGATATGACGCCATCTGTAATTACAAGATCGGAAGAATTATTAAAGCCATATGTTACAACAACCATTGTGGGTATAATTGATAATATACCAAGTAGCACGACATATTTGAAAACTGTTGAAACAAGACGAAATGAGCTTATTAGAGCATTAGATAAGTTAAATTTTATTGTTGAATATGGGTATGATGGTAAAATAGAAAAAAATGTTTATACTGGCGCCAATTTTACAGGATTTTCTGCCAGCATATTTTATGGAAATTATAGTAATGCAATAACATTTATTCAACAAAATTACACTAAGTTTACAGAGGATTTAGATGAAACATACAATTTTTATGGAGCCACAATGACATCAGAGGATTTAACATATTTTCTAAAAGTGTTGTTAAGAGATAAGAAGCAAGAAATTTTGGCTTTATATAAAAAGGATACAATTTTTACCACAAATATATTACGAAATATTGAAAAAAGACTAGATAAATTTTTAGCAACAACCCCAGAAAGTAAAGATTTTGGAATAACTAAGTACCCAACAAGAAAAGACGGTAATGCTATTGCATTCGGTACAACTACCGAATTTCCAATTACTAATCCAACAGTAATCGAAAATTTAACGAATGTGCATAGAACAAGAGGTAATAAAACCACGGCTGTACTAAATTATCATAGGCCAGTTACTGGTACAGGAGGATAAAAATATTATAAGCAATGAACAATCAATATTTTGACAGATATCAATATTTTATAAATGAGGGCGATTTTAAAATCGTTCCAGGAATTGAAATACCAATCAAATCAACTGATAGATATATTCAATTTAGACGCAATAAAGATAGATTAGATAAATTATCACAGGAATATTATAATTCTCCTTTATTTGGATGGATAATATTACAGGCAAATCCAATTGTTGGCGGTGTTGAATTTGCAATACCTGATAATTTTTTACTTAGAATACCGTTTCCTCTTATTCCATCTTTACAAGATTATAAAAAAAGCATAGAATTGTACAAACTATATTATGGGGAATAATAATTTAAAAACAACAAATGATATTTTAGTCAAGGTTGATCATAATAATCTCATATATCTTGATCCTAATAGTGTATTGGTTAATGGCATTGTTGAGCCAAGAGCAGTCGAACCCGAAAATTTGGTTATGTATGTTAATTTGGAGGCGGATTTAATTCCTCGCTCAACTTTAATTGCTAATGATGCTCAAAGTACTTTAATATCAGTGGCCGAAGGAACATTAAATTTTATGAAAAATGCAGATGGTACAGATTACGATACTAAATGGACAGATACATATACAAATAAAACCCCTAATATATCTGGCTTTCAGACATACGGATTTGGAATGGGCGCGATTACCGTTCCAACCATCAATGGATTTGTTACAAATGACACATCAGCACAAAGCTTTGGAATTGATAATATATCGATAAAAGTTATGGGAGCAAATTTTATACCTAGGGTGGATATAAAATTTATTGATGTTCGAGGAAAGACATTATTTGAATCTCCAGCAAATTCTCCATATGCCGCATTTTTTCATATACCATGGCCAATATTTTATTTAACAGTTAAAGGATATTATGGAAAGGCAATAAAATATAGGCTACATATGATTAAATTTAATTCAAAATATAATTCCAGTAATGGTAATTTTGAGATCGAATGTAATTTTGTTGGTTCGACATATGCATATTTAGCTGATATATCATTAGAATCGGTATTAAATGCTCCATATTTTTATTTGTCAGAATCAAGTGAAGATGCAAAATATAACGAAAAAACCGAACAATATGAAAAAATAGTTTTTAAAACAACAAAAGGATATAGGGTTTTAAGATCAGTCTATCAGGAATATATTAATAAAGGATATTTACCAAAAGATTTTCCAGTAAGAACTCTTCGAGAAGTTATTGTTCTTGCGGGTAGATTAAGTAAAATATTAGAATTTAAAATCTTTTCACAATTTATCAGTCATCATACATTAGCGGCAATTAAAGAATATGAAGATACTGTTACTACATTCAGAAAAAATATTGATATATGGTCGAACAAATACAAATCGGGATCAAGTCGAATATTACCAGATGTCCTACAACGACCAAATCCTACTAGTCCAGGAAGTATGGAAGATGTAATATGGTATACATTAAATCAAAACGATAAAAGTAGCACTAAACCAATAGAAATACTTACAAATCACGTAAATTCCGCAGTAGGAAAAATGGAAAGTAACGAGGCTTTTGGTATTAATGCAGGAAAAAATGATGATAAAATTACAACCAATACCATATCATGTGCCGAATTAAAAAACATAAACACATATTATAGAACAATTACAGAAATTGATGGAAATATTATTGTGGTTGATATTGATGGAATAATAGACCAAATTGACACTATTTTTAGAAATTATAAAGAACAGAGGAATAAAGTAGAATTGGAAGTTGAAAAAATAATGAATGACGTTATTGAAGACAAAAAAGAAATTGGAATTGGATTTAAACCATCAGTTAGAAATCTTGTGGCTATACTTCTTGCTAACGCCGAGACATATATTAGATTAATGAAAGAGGTTCATGAAAAAGCGTTTGATAAAGCAGAAGAAAGAAAAAAAATATTTGAAGAAAACACTGTAAAATCATCAGGAATATTTAGAGATGGCGGTAATACGATTTTTCCTTGGCCAGAAGTTAAATTATCGTCACAAAAAGGTAAAGAAATGGTTTTAGTATATCCAGGTAGTAGGGAAATGGAACAGAAATTAAGATCGAATGATAAAAATTTATGGCCAGAAGTTGATTTTGTTGAAAATTTTTACGGAATTGCGCTTAAAATCAAAGATAATCTTGAATCAAAAGAAGGTAGTGTTGATAATGTTCAGTATATTTTTGGCGATTCAGTTAATGACACTAAGAAAGATATAAGTGTACTCACAAACATGATGAATTATATTCCATATACTAATAAATCAATAGCATCAATTTTATATGAAATATATGAAAGGGCAAAATACACAACATCATTAAGTCCTTTTGATACTCCTTCAATACGCGAGTTAGCAGATGTTGAATATTCGAATTTAAAAAATCAAATTGCTGGCGATGTTGATGTTGTTGACACATTAAAGAGAAATGTTACATCTTATTTATCATTAATTTCACAGATGGAGTCAATTACAACAAAATACCCATATTATTTAGATCAAATACCAACAACAGATTATATAGCAGATGGTCTTGAACATGATTTTAGTATTTCGAAATATACTCCATTAACAAGCACAATAGGTAATGCTAATGATTATTTAAAACTATCAAATTTTTTAAAAAACTATAAACCCGAAGAATATAGAAAAGACATATATCCTTTTAATTCGCCGACATATCTTTCTTCTTTAAGCGCAACAAGTACAAGTGTGAATAATTTACAGTTAAACAGTATGTTAAAAGTTAATCCGCCAAATGATTTTATTTCTTCTCCTTTAAATTCTGTGATGTGGATTAAAGATGGATTTATAACAAATATGTTTACGAACACAATTAAAATAAATGGTATTAATAAACACATTTTAAATACTCCTTATTTTCATAAACAATTGTATGACGATTTTATTAAAATTCCGCCACTCGAAAAATATGTTGGATCGGCATATCTACTCTTGAATTCATTACCATATAAGGATTTAGATGATGTTGTTAGCTCGAATACTACCTTTCAGACATATGGATTTGGAATGGGAGCAATTACCGTTCCAACCATCAATGGATCTGTTACAAACGATAAATCAACAATAATATCAAGTATTTTTAGAGAAATTGGTGCAACGCATTATATTCCATATCATTTAATGTTAAAATGGGGATCAATATATCATCGATATAAAAAATATATAAATGACGGAATTGATATTATTGGAGGTATCACCGACAGAATTGATGGTGAGTTATTTTTTGATAATAATAATGGTTTAACATTTAACACAATACTGGATATTAATACTGGAATTGTTAAAACAGTAAATATAACCGATCAATCAGACATTGGATTTCATCCATATTATGAAACTGTTTTTCATCAAATTGCCAATGGATATGGATTTTTAAATATTGATTCACAAGTCGACAATTATTCGGAGGGATTATCAAGCGGACTCGTTAAATTACATAATGGAAGCGCCATTGGAATGAATACATGGACAAGTTTGGTAGATCAATCAAAATTTGATACAAATGATCAAAGATATGTGTTATTGCCAACTAATGGGGTTAATATGATTATTGGAGATGATTTTACATTATCAGAACAAGAAAACTTTAGAATTCTTTGGAGTATAGGAACAGACTATACTGATAATATTGATTACACAGGATATACCTTCCCAACATATAAAGAATATTTAAAAACAACAACAAATGAATTTTCATTATCAACAAATTATAAAAAAGTTATTGATTTGATTGCAACATTTAAGCCCGAAATATTGGAGTCATTTGAATTGGCGTTTTTAGATTTTTCTGCCGAAAAATTAAATGAGGCCGAAACATATAAGCCATATGAAGCGACATACACTAAATTTCAAGATTTATTAAAGGCAATTACTTCAGTTAAAAAAGATACGAATGATCCCACAAATAATTTTGATTTTTATAATACAATTAAAAACAAACAAACATCGGAATTAATTAATATAACCACAACACTTAAATCCAAGGATAACATGATAAAATTAACATTGGCAAATCCAAGGGAAACCAATGATTATGTATTTGGAGGATTTACAAAAATAGATGTTGAACATTTTTCAATTGATCCATATGATCCAACTCAACTTAGTGCAAATCTGGGTAATATTGAACTTTATTTAGGGGAAGATATGGATGGATATTATAGCAATTTCTTTTCCGTAAATGATGTTGCATTAAATGAGGACAACATTAAACAATTTAGGCCATTAATTTATATGTATGCAGGACAGAGAGCCAAAGGAAAAAATCCAACAAAATTGGAATTTATTGAATATTTGAAAAAAAATGTTATGGAACCGCCGATGAATGAGACAACTAAAGTAAAATCCCCGCCAGAAAGATTAATAGATTTTTTAGATGAAATAACTTTTAAAATACGAGACGATCTTAAAGCAGAAACACAGGGTCAACAAATATCTGGAATATATAGGGGACGGAACGATGACCCAACTCTTAAACTAGAATTATATAATTATTTTAAATCATTTAATGATAAATGGACAGCAGGAAATTCTATAGGACAAAGAACATTAATAGAAGAGTTTTTATTTTTAGATAGAGCAAATAAAGATATCGGTGACGAAGTATATCTTAGTCTTGACAAAATGTTAAGACTTGGAATGAAAGAAAACGCAAAAATTAATTTGTATAGCGCAATTTCTTTATTAATACAAGATACTGGATTTGATATTAGAGCATTACCAGCATATATTAATTTTTATGGAACAAATGTTTCTAATGCAGCAAAAATCATACCCTCTAAAGATGTTGCAAGAAATATGTTTGGTTCTTTTTTGGATGTTGATTATCAAGAAGCATCCCCAAAAATTATATTACAATATGTTGGGCCCAGCTCGCGACATCCAGAAATGTCAGACATTAGTAAAAGGAAATATCTATTTGAAAACGATGGATTTGATATTAGTAATGTAAATAATAATCCTGTTATTGTTTCTCCTAATATTTTTACAACAATAGATTTTACTAAATCAAATAAAGTGGTAGCATTTGAAGTGAGTTTTGGAGATCAAAATCAATCTATTTTTAAAACGGTAGAATTAGACCAATCAACAATAAGAAACACATCAGAATCTTTTTATGTTTTAGAGAATTTAGGAAGAAGTGAAGGTGGTGATAGTGTTGCTCAGGTTGATATTGGATTATGGAATATATACAGACAAGCATCATATCAATGTACTGTAACTTGTATGGGTAATGTAATGATACAACCGACAATGTATTTTTATTTAAAAAATGTTCCGTTGTTTAGAGGTTCATACTGGATTACTGAAGTGACGCATAATATTAAATCAACAGGTATTGAGACATCATTTAAAGGCTCAAGAATTCCACAACGAGCATTACCTGATCTTAAAGACACATTTATAATGGCATATCGACCATTATTTGATAAAGTCATAAAAGACGCAATTCGTAAGGTTAAAGATGAAAGTAAAACATCAACAACTACTGAGCAAACAACTGTAACTAATTCAGGAGCATATTCTACCGATACTGGTGGTAAAAGATTTACAACTGAAGAACAAATACATAAACAATCTGTAGAGGAATATGGTATACCATATAATGGATTTGATGATGAACCAAATATAGAAAAAGTTAAATATAAAGGACAAGAATGGTTACGAGCAAAAGCCATTGAAATGGGTAATAGTAAATATCCAATACCTGATAATCGTACCATGGGTATTATTTCAAGAACAAGGTTAGCTCCAGATATAAAATGGGGTGACATTAAGAATTTAAAAAGTGATTTTTATGAAACTAAGTTTAATCCGAAAAGATTACCAAATGAAGATGCTAATATTTTTACAGACAAATATACAACAACCGAATTTTTAAATCCTGAAAATAGTAAATCTTTGCGTGTAACAACAGTTGTTAATCATTATGTCAAAGCATATCAAGGTCCAGTAAGTATTGGACCCGCGATTACTGGATATGGCATCGGAATGTCACATTCGTTAATGACGAAATTAGGATTATACGATGGCGCGATAGTGTTTTTTAGATTAACACAATAATTTAATAAAATGTTAGATATTTATATAAAAATATAAAGATGGATAACATAGACAAGACATTAGATGACTTTTTGGATAAAGGAACAATAACCAAAACAGTTTCGCCTGACGGAAAAGAGGAAGAAGTTTGTGATCTAACAACTGGTGAGTGTTATATTATTAGATCTAGAGACGGTATAGTTGAAAGAATTAATAAAAGATATGTCACTGAAGACGGAAGACAATTATTACAAGACTAATAAAAACAAAAATATGGAAATGAAAAATATAAATGAGGAATTGAAGCGTTTCAGAGCAATAAACAGATATGCTGAGAAATTAATAATTGAACAAGAACCACCACTTCCTGGCGCGCCACCCGCAGGTGCTGCTGTTCCGCCACCGCCTGGAGGAGATGCTCCAATGGATATGGGTGCTATGCCTCCAGAAGGCGCTGAAGAATTTACGCCGCCAACTGGTAACACCGAAACTCCCGAAGCTTCTGCTGAAACATCTGGCGAAGACGACACAACCGAAGAATTGGACATTACTGATTTAGTTAATATGACTAAAAGTATAAAAAAACAACTTGATGATACTCAGGGTCAAGATAAAACAGGAGCAGTAACTCAACAAATGGATGATGTTTTTAACAAACTGGGTGAATTGGAATCCAAATTGGGTGAAATGGACAATGTTTTGGCTAAAATCGATCAGCTGGGAGCAGAAATTCAACAGATGAAGCCAAAAACGCCAGTAGAAAAACTTGAAATGAGATCTTTAGATTCATATCCATTTAATCAAAATCCTGCAGAATTTTTTAACGAAAAACAACAGGAAATGAAGGCATCAGGAAAAAACGAGTACATATTAACTAAAAATGATGTTGAAAATTATGGAAAATATGAAATCATGAAATCATTTAATCCAAAAGCCGAAGAAAACGACTATATGTTTTAATATTTAAAAATATTTTGAAAAAAAAGAGAGTCTGGTTTTGTAATCAGACTTTTTTTATGTATATTTTGATTAATAAACTTTTTTTAATAAACTAAATTACATTTTTTATGGGAAC
>Ga0315284_10002003_pt1 | contig 29262 bp, 37 predicted proteins | sample YL17G09_16_MG_FD_203696 | JGI IMG/M metagenome (GOLD analysis project Ga0315284, IMG submission 203696) | Sediment microbial communities from Yellowstone Lake, YNP, Wyoming, USA - YL17G09_16 | ecosystem: Environmental > Aquatic > Freshwater > Lake > Sediment | place: USA: Wyoming | collected...
CTTATCATAATATCGTCAAACACCTCAGGATAATAAGCAGCTACTGATATAGGCTGCTTTATCTCCTTCATCATAGACTTAAACGCATAGTGGTCACCTATGCCATTATCTAACATAACAATTTTACGTTTATGTTTCTCTACTGGAAGACGGGCCCTCCACTTCTCACTAAGCTTCTTCCTGTTTTCATTGAGATGATTCTCATATCCCTCTACACCGTAAACCGCATACATTGTTGTCTCAGGAACATGTTGAATGTTGAAGTCAACAGCTTTAATCTTATATCCATACAGCTTAGCACGCACACAGTAATCAACATCCTCCATACCGCCCTTACCAAAACTTTCATCTAACATGCCTATTACATTGAACGTCTTTCGATTTAACATAACGCAGAAGAATATAAGAAAATCAAAGCCTTCTTCTACATGTTGCTTGCGTCCTGTCACTGCCATCAATGGGTCTTCAATGAACGGCCTCTTCATAGCGTCGAGCCATGCATCCTTCTCTTGAGGAAATAATATTGTATCATCGTTCATGATAACAATATAATTACCTTGTGCTATATCTAATCCTTTGTTTACGGCCTTGGAAAAACCTAAAGGTTCATTATGCCAATAAGACTCATGAAAACTATACTTTCTTAATACTGCCTTTGTCTCCACTGGACTACCGTTACATATAACAATAACCTCTACATTGTCCAAACATGTGTACTGCTCTATACTTGCTAAACATTCGTCTAATCCTTTATGATTTGTATATGTAGGAATAACAATTGATATCTTTGTATCATAATCAATCCAGCCTAACAGTTCTTCTGGATTCATCAAACGCAACCACTCCTTCTTGTGTGAAACCAAATTATCCCATGTAAGGTTGACCTCATCTACAAACATCTGCCTGGAATTAGGACGCTTTCGTATAACGCCACAACCCCAATCAAAGTCTCCTACAGCAGAATCCAAATCAGGATTAGCTCTCACCTTTACAAATGACTTCCACACATCGCCATTCCATTCAAGATTAATCTTATAAGGTCTTTGATTTTCTTCTTTCCTAGGGTTACAATCATGAAGTATTATTGTACCATTGTCATTCAATACCTTCAAAGAGTTTTGAATATCTAAGTCTACCTGTTCGGAAACATGAAGTCCGTCTATAAATACTAAATCAAACTTCTCTTCGTTCACAGCAAAGAAGTTGTTACTTGTAGTTCTGTATGTTCCGCCCTTCGTAGGGTCAATACCAATCTTGTGTTCTATTATCACCCTATCGAAGGTATAATTATCATCATAACCTATTTCCAGATAAGACAAGTATCCAAAACGATTAATAATACTTTGAATGAGTTCTAGTTTATCCATAGTTATGCTAATAACAACCACCGTATTCTATACCCTCTTGGGTATAGAATACAGTATTATATATTCTTAATATACAGCAGATTCAAACCAAATTTAGCAATTTGCGTAAAAATAATATGAATCTGCTCTTACGTGGCTTGCGCTTTTTATTACGTTCCAAATGACATGGTTTGCATAGAGTAACTATCCAACCTTTATTTGATTGCGATACGTCTACCGTTGAACCGCAAAACTCGCAGATATTGTATGAAAGATTTTCTGCAAGCATAATAGCACCATCTACACAACTATTTCCTCCGTCATAGTAAAAACAAAGACCGCCATATTTTTCTTTTACTTGTGTAGCTTCAATCTGCGGCCATGTATTTGGATTATTATCTATCATACTCTGTATATAGTCGCAAAGTTTATCTAACAACCAATACCAACCATTGCCGCACTCTATACCCCAACACATGCATGTTTGTTGCATAGACAAATCCTTCTGTCTAAAAATCTTAGGGTACTTTTCAAATAACTTCTTCTGTAGTTCTATATCCATCTTACACCTCAATAAAAAGTATTATAGCAGGCGGTTAACCTACACACCGCCAGGTTTATTCTGGAAAGGAGTCTTTCATGCCAAGTCCGGCCGTTTTAGCCCACTAAGCCGCTAGGGCAATCAATGGAAAACAAAAATAATAACTGACGAACGGGTGGGATTCGATACCCACATGACTTTCTCACTTAGCTCACTTTATAAGTCAACCAGCTAAGATGGTTCGCGTCTTTTTCGCACGACAGTCGATCTATAGTTCAACTGTCAGCCTTCCGCCACCGTCCGGCATTATATATAGCTTGTCTATTAACTTTTATAAGAACATTCGGCGGTTAACCTGCACACCGCAAGGTTTATTCTGGAAAAGAGTCTTTCATATTACCAATGTCTCCTGCCTGAACCGCCATGATGACTATTGTTATCATAATAACGACGATGGCCATTATGCCTAGAACCGCCCCAGAAACCCCAAGAAAAGCCCGCATAATAATCAATATGCGTTGGATATCTATATACCGGTTCTGGATATAAACACCGCGGATTTACCAATACAGGATCAGATGCATATACACAAACAGGCATTGGATATGCATATTCCTGTTGATTGCTGATGTTGATACTAAAATCTATAGTACCAGGAATATAACCACCATCATCGTGTCTAGCATACGCAGCAGATGAAATCAATGCAATAAACACCACAACCAATTTTAATACTATACGCTTCATAATCATCCCTTTCTAAAATAAATTGTTTATAATACCAGGCGGTTAACCTATACACCGCCAGGTTTTTACAGGGAGACTAGAGTCTCATCAATATGTTTTAGTACTGAGTAAATCATAAGCTCTCTGTCTAAGTACCGAACCGCTGCCGTAGATGACGCTGTCAAAGTGTACATCCTCTTCTTTACGACCATCACGTACATTGCTTGCTTTAAGATGGTCTATATATTCAGTCACTCCGTTGTAAGCAGCCCACTTGGTGTTTCTGATACTTGCAATACCAATTCCATTACAAGCTCTGCCAACTATACTATCACGTACGTTTTGAGTTCTGGTTGTAGCTTTATAGTTACCATTCTCATCTTTAGTACCAGGAAGCAAATCTTCGACAAACTCCTGAATACCAGCATCTGTTATCTTCGTATCCAAAAGCTTATTGAAACACAGTTCTATCTGCTCATAGTAATATGCAGCAAGTCCTAGCGTTTCTCTCGCTGTATTTATCTTTGATGCATACTGCTTCGAATGTTTAATATAAACCTCCTCTGCACCCTTCTTACCACGCTCCGATGTCAAAGCCATGCTCATGGTGTTTGAACATACTACTCTGATAGGAGTAAACTTCACCCTAATTGCCAAAGAACCGTCATGCGAACTAGACAATAGCAGATACTTATCTACTTTGTCTGGTCCTATTGTCATACTGTTCGGAAGTTTAACGGTAATAAAAATACGCTTGCCATCAAACAAAGATCCAGCAGTATGATATACGGCCTGACCTTCTCCGATGATTGCATCCATAAAATCGAAACATTCCCTGTTCTGAATTATGTGATAGCCATTTCCTACCACTCCAAGAATCCTTCCGTCTTCACGAACTACGGCTTTCTTTTCTGATATCTCGCCGCCTATAACAGGAATACCATCAACGGTGTTTGAACCTGACAGATAGATAGGCTGCAAAGCCGCATCTAAATCAAGACCTGCTACTTTTATAGCAGCCGCAGCAGTAATCTCCCTCTCAACCCGCGTTCCAAGCCTATGCCAAGGAACTTCTCCAGCGTAAAACATCGAAGCTTGACCGTCTTTCATTTCTAATTCATGTGACATGTTCTAGTCTCCTTTACCTAAAAGTATAATATTCTAATCTACTATATATTATATACTATACTTTTATAAAAGTAAACAGAAAAATGCTCATTTTGTAAGATTTTTTTACGCGTTCACCAGCAGCAGTTTCTTCACCTTTTTCTTAAATTTAGGCATACATATACCAAACTGCTCGGCTGTTATGGTAATACCCTTAGGAGGAGCGAGCAACATACCTAAAAATTCCGCCTCAGGTCTTGTTAGCTTATCTACTAAATCTGATATACAATCCACATACGAAACCGATGAACCTATCTGCACAAATATATTCGCCGACTCGCCTTCTATTTCATTTGCTATCCTATGCGTCTTATACGAATAGTGAACTATTGCACCAAATCTGTTCTGCAATCCGCGTCTAAGATATGCTATGAAGGTATCAACGTTCGTACATCTACCCACAGACTTGGTAAGTATTATATGCCCTTCTTGTATTAAGTCCTCCAATGTCCAGTGCGTTGGTTTATATAATTTATTGTAGCAAACTCTAGCATGATCAGTTATTATTTTCAAATGGTCTTCTGTGACACAAATCATATTAAACTCCCTTTCAATATAAACGGTTTCGTACCTGTTCCATTCTAGTTCTGCCTACTGGATTGTCAGTGACAAAACGTATGTTCTTAGGTAAATGCTCAGAATTAACTTCTAACCAACACATGACATCATAACCGGTCTTGGAAATCTGCCCTGTATTATAATCAATGCCTAGATCATGATCTATATAAACAGTATCCCAGGTTTGATTTTTCAGTAGTTCAATTGCAGCCGTGTAATTTCGTGCAATTGCGTCTACAAATAAATTGCGAATATCATCAATCAACAAATCCATTATCTAGTCTCCTGTTACTATATAATGTCTATTATGCTTAGTAGTATAACACGCATCCGTGCAAAAGTACAACAAAAAATGGACATTTTATAAATAATTTGTAGAGCTTATTATATCATATGTACCGGATTTCCCTAATGAATCAGGGTCTTCTGTCTTCGGCAGCCTTATAACTTTAATCCTATCTATGAACGGCTTAAACCACAAAGCCTGCTTATACGCTTTCATATACGCATCACCATCCCAACAAAATATCAACTCATTTAATTTCTTCTGCAATATCAAGCGTCTCTGATTAATACAGATATGAGTTCCAAAGCTGCATACAGCCTCGTCTTCTAATCGTAATGCGTCAAATACACCTTCTGTTAATATCATGCGCTTATCTATATCATCATACTTATACAGATAATTATTGATAGCTACTTTACTAGTTTTATAACGTAAACTCGCATGATCTACAGCAGCTCTGGCTTGAAATGCCACCAATTCATTGTTGATATAAATCGGAATTATTATTCTCTGCGCGTATTCTCCAAACTGACAATACCCTAAATTATACTTAGTGCAAGTTTCCAAAGATATTCTACGATTATCTAAGAATGTAATAACAAACAACGGAACATGTTCGGTTATTGGTTTAAATTCTTTTGGAAGTATTACCGGTTTTATTTCTTCTACTTTAGGAGGCTCTTCTACTTTAACGACAGGTTGTACCGCAATAATAGAATGCAGCAACTTATCATATTCAGCAAATGATATCCCAAGAATTTCGCTTAGTAATTTATAAAATGAACCAGCCTCAGAACATCTCCAACAACTATAATTACCTCCATCTATAAATATTCCACAATGCTGACCAGTATCTCCGCAAAATGGACAATCAACTCCTATGCACTTCGCAGATATATTTCCACCATGCATCGCATATGGAATAGTATAATGATCTAGAATTTTTACTATCTTACTTTTTGTTAGCATTGTACTTGTCTATGTATGCAAGAACAGAAGTTGATAGTTGCGTTCGTTCTGTTCTGCTTTTAATTACAGACGAATCAACCGACTTCTCTAAAATTATATCTATAAATAACATTTCATTTGTTTGATTCTTTCTTTTTATTCTTCCTTCACATTGTGTCCTCACCAACGGAGACGCTATAGGAGAAAAGAATATCATGGTGCTAGCCACAGTAAGATCAATACTTTCCTTTGCACATGCTGGATGAGCTAATAATACCTTAACCTTAGGATCTTGTACAAATGATTTTACATTTTTATCTAAGAATTGCCTGGTATCACCTCTAACAGACACGTACCGTATCTTCTTCTTATCCAAAGCCTGCTCTATTATATGACCTTCGGCTATAAACTTATGAAATATAACCACCTTCGATTTGATAGTTTCAAGCGCATCTAACAGCGCTTCAAGTTTTGGATTACTCTTCAACACATAAGCTATCTTTTCTTTCTTATCATTAGTAAGATATACAAATCCACTAGATAATTCCAATAATCGCTGACCCTTAACTGATGGTACAGAATTATCGTAAGTAACACCATCCAATACTATATCATCTTTCTTTATTATATCGTCCTGCCATTGCAAAAATTCCTGTGTTGGCATTACCGGAATCTCCAACGATTGGTCTGGCGGTAAATCAAAACATTCTGTACGTTTGAATGTTATAGTATTATTTATGATTCTGTCTAATATCTGATTCTTAGCAAACTTCTTCGGTTTCCATTCAAATCCTGCCTTATAAAAATAATGGCTTCTATAGCGCATGAAATTTGTACCTAGAGTTGCTCCATTATCTATGAACAGATATATACCCCACAATTCCAGCAATGAGTTGTCGATAGGAGTGCCAGTTAATGCTATTGTGTATTTCGCTCTCTCAGATAGCCGTCTACATATACGAGACTGTAAACTTCTGGATTCATGTAACTTATGAACCTCATCGCATATTATACAATCAAATTGATCTATGAATTTATCGTGGTCTATTAACCAACCACCTTTACCTTTGTCAGCGTAAACAGTCTTCAATCCATCATAATTAATAATATAAATCTGCCGTTTCTTGCAGAGCCTCTTAAGCCTCCTGCGTCTAGAACCTGTTAGTATTGTATAGCTAAAATCTGTAGCCTTCTTAATGTCACGCTTCCACGCAGCTATCGCACTTATGGGACATATCACTAGTATTTTCTTTGCGCCGTATAATTTCGCCGTTATCAATGCAGAAATGGTTTTTCCAGTACCAACACCATGAAAATATGCAACCCTATTTCTATTGCAATCTAACGCGAATACAACAGAAATCAATTGATGCCGCAATAAACTAACTTTAAAATCAAGCAACTCTGGCGGTAATAATGAAGAAATCTCAGCATCAGATAGCGATTTATAATCAAACATTAGCTACTAATTCTAGTCCTCATTCACGAATTCATCATTCGTTTCATACGCCTGCAATGGCCAACTATCTATACAAAACTGCCCTACTTCTATATTATTGCTTATACAGCAACCACAATCCATACGACCTGTTCTGTTAACTATAACCCAAATTCGCATCTGATTGTTTTGTGCTTCTTCATCAGTCTCAACCAATCCTATAGCTAGATCAACATTGGCTGCCTTTCTAAAATCTTCAGCGAAATCTGCCGATGATAGCTTACCTTTTCTGTATGAATATCTAGTAAGCTGACTCACCGTAGCCACTAAAATATTACGCTCATCCGCAATTCTCTTATGATGCAAATATAGGGCATTTAAATTATCTCTAGTAGCAGCCTTATCACTAGGCATTTTCATGATATCTATGTAGTCATTTATCAATACATCGCAAGTAAAATTCTCATATATTTCTAAATAATTCAAAAATCTATCTATCTCCGAAATCGAACAATTACCTGGAGGATATTTCTTAATAACAAGTTGCCCTATCTTTCCACGTAATTTGTTATGAAGTTCTTGTACTACAGGTAAATTCAATGTTGTATCCCTAGTTAAAGCTTTCCTAGATGATTCCTCTCCGCGCTTATTATAATTGCAATATGTCACATCCGACTTACACTTCTTATTTGTAAGACTTCCAAATGCCATGTCATATCGCTGCTCTAACTCTTCCTTAGAAACCTCATGCGAAATGTGAACCACATTTAAACCAGTAAGAAGAGCATTCTTTCCTAAATGTACAAGTGACCATGTCTTTTTTCCTTTAGGACCACCTAAGAAGCAAATAAATCTACCGCGCTTATAACCTTCTATTTGTTTATCTAACTCATCAATTCCTGTACTCATCAAAACATCATGACTACTGTTAGGAAGTAGGTATGAAGGAATCTTCGATTGTAAATACCATAATCCTTTTTCCTGATCATGGATTCCTGCTTTCAATGCTTCAAGCATCAAAGTTCTAGCCTGCTCCAAATCTTTTTCACCAATCAAATCGATAAACTTAAGCGCCGCAGTTTCAAATTCCTTTGTCTTTATGTAATCGGAAACTTTGGAAATAACATATTCGTTATTAACATTTGAAATAGAATCCAACTTCTCTAGGTACTCGATGAAAAATTCCCCGTCTTTCCTACCTTGAAGTTTACGTTCTATTTCCTCATAGAAATGATCCTTAGGTGCTACACCAAATTGATCATAAAATGAGTAGCACAAAGAGATTATAACTTCTGTTACGGTTGAATCAAAGTATTCACGCTTAATTCCATAACGAGCTATCTTGATAAAGCTATCATCGAAAATACAAAGCTTTACAATACAATCTTGAAGATGTTGTGACATCGTGGCATCATTGTTCATTGCTGGATATAGTCTCCGTTCTCCCTGATAAGCTAGGCTTAATTCTAACGGTCGATATGCTGTTACTTATAGGTACAGCACCTTGCAACACACCCGCGACCGAAGGCAAAACCTTTTTTAAATACTGTACAAATACAAAATTAAAGATGGAATTGCTACATAATGTGCCAGGATATATAATATTTCCATTAGTATCTGCCTCATTAGAAATGCATTGCTTATAGTATTTCACCATATTCTGTAATTTTATACCTGTCTTTTGTGCCAATTGATTAATCTTATTTGCTGCAGCGATAAAATTATTGAACTTTTCATCTTTTCTCGTTATGGCATTTGGAAATGACCATGTTTTACAATACCAATCTGCCAAATGATCAGATAATTTTTCGTTTGTTTCAGCAATAAGTATAGCTGGTTTCTCAACCTTTACAAGTTTCATATACAACTGATCATACTGAATTCGAAATTTTTTGGCAGATAAAATGTTATTTTGCCAAAATGAATCTTCTTGACAAAGCTTCATTACTTTTTCGATTTCAGCTGGATCTCGTTTATCCAATCTTATCATTCTTTCGATTATTATTGCCCATACTTCTAAATTAGGTTTTTTAAAATTAGGATTTCTTTCTAAAATTAGAGAATACAAATATTCAGCCAAACTCGCAGATCTACTAGTTTCGCAACAGCTTCCACTATCTTCTCTTAAAGATCTAGATAGATTAAGAAATACTATCTGACTAATAAGCACGCCCGCCCGTATACGCTGCATAGGTGGTACGTACGTATAATACGCACACGCATTCGTCGCGCGAACTTTTTCTAGGCTAGAAGCTGCGAATGGCTGATTTATTATCTTTATAAAATTAAATGACACAAGGTCTCGGATTCCCTTTTCAATCTCGTCAATGGAAAGATAAGAAAACTTGCTTGGAAAATTACTATCGTCTATAAGAATTCCATCTTCTACGATATTTATGGATTTTTTGATGCTATGTTTGACTTGCTCTTGAATAACATGCAAAATAATCGCAGGAATACTTCCAATCTGCTTCGCTATTTTTGTATCAAAATGGTGTTTCATGCTAATAAGATACAAACTTTATAGGAAAATATTTTGATAATTGTGCGAAAAATTCTTTGGTGCGCTGTATATTAAATATAAACATTTGACTTTTACGGAGAAAAACAAATGGGCTACCGTCATTTTATGAGCATAGAAGCTTATGAACAAATGGCATATGAGAATGAATCCAAAAAAACAGGCCTAAGCATTGAACAACTAAAAGAACGAGATAGAAAAGCAGATAAAAAATTTGAAAGAAAAGCCGCACGAGAAGAAGCAAAAGAAAATAAAAAAAATATAAAACCGAATAATTCTAACCCAATGGACGAAAGGAACACAATGTTAACAGAAGCCGGAAACACCACCTCTCAGAATGCAAAGCAAGAAGTAGTATCAACAGCAACAGAAAAGAAAGTTAAATCAGCACGATCCAAATTTAATCACAGCGTAAATTCAGTTGGTGGATTCATAGATACCTGCGTAGAAGCTGGTACGCTCAGCATTGCAGAAATCATGAGCAAATACACCGCAATCATAGGTAAGAAGTTAAGCGCCACTCGCATAAAGCTTCATATGAAGCATTGCAAAGAAAGTCATGCATCAACAGTAGAGCTGAGGGCCTAAACCATTAAAAAACAAATAGATGCAGTACGAGATTTTCATGCTAAATTAGGATTTCCAATAAATCTTGATTTGGCAGCAGAAAAAACAGAAGAGACAACCAAATTCATATCATTGAGCGCAGTAATATTAGCTAGCATCGCAGAATCATTTGAATTATTGGCAGAAGGAAACGATACTAGATTAATACGCGCGCATTTGATGATAGAAGAATTGTCAGAAGTACTATTAGCTTTGGCAAGAGGAAAAGATCTTCCTCTGTTAGACGGCCTCACTGATTTACTTTATGTAACAGTCGGTACCGCGGTAGCATACGATTTACCATTGACTGAAAGTTTTGATGAGGTGCAGCGTTCAAACATGACCAAAACACGCAGGATTGGAGATGTTAGATGCAGAGATAAAGGCGTCTCATATTCGCCGCCTGATCTTAAAACCATTCTAACAAACTATAAAAATTCTATGTAATAGGTGATAGTATGAGAATAGGATTCTTCGGAGACGGATATTTGAATCTAGAAGAGAGGGGCAGAGACGGTTCTGTGGTTGATCGTCGAGGTTTCATGTCTGAACTTAACAAACTTGGACATGAGACCTTTTATTTAGTACGCGGTCGTACATCTACAGAATTCAATTGCATAGATGTATTCGATGAAATAAAGAATGTTGACATGTCCTTCGAACGGTATAAACCAGAATGGGATTTAGTACTTAAATTTCCTAAGCTTGATATACTTATCGTAGAATCTCGCAATAGAATATTCGGTGCGTATGGTGGTGTATTTCTGCAGTATAAAATACTTAAGCACTACATGAATACTGATACCAGAATATGCATGTGGGATTTTGATATGAACAACTATCCCATAACATGCGATAAGTCTATTTATACCGGTAAACCATATGGCGTAAATGATCCGCATTTCTTAGAAACATTGCATGCAAAGCGACATGAATTCATATACCTATTTCCGTACGAAGTGACCAGCGAATTAAAGACTAAGTTCAATTATAGTAAAAACCTCCACACATTCCTATGGGCTATAAATGAAGATTTCTATAGCAAACTAGAATTACCAAACGTGAAGGATTTTGATCTTGTATATGGTGGTTCTGATTATAACAGACGAAAGAAATTTGAAGCGTTCTATGGAACACCCGCCAATAATGGATTTAAAGTTGGAATGACTGGTGTATGGAATAAAAAGAAAGGCAGCAAAGAATTTGTATCACAATTTAAACTTGAATACTTTGGCTATCTTTCAATCATAGACACATTCAAGAATATAAACAGAGGATTGGCAACTATACAGATATTGATGGATCACTACGTGAAGATTGGTTATGTTACACAAAGACAAATAGAAGGTCCATTTTCTAATGTGATAACATTCATAGACAAAGACATTAAGAACAGCGACAAGTATTTCATGAAAGAATTCTGCATAAGCAGCGATGAAGTTGATAATACGCTTAGAGAATTGCAAAGCATGACAATAGACGAATATATGGGCATAGCAAAAATGCAACAGAAATGGCTGCTGGACAATGGATTTGCTTGGAAAAATAGAGTAAAAGAATTTTTGACGATTATAGGAGCATGAATATGTGTTCAAATTATGCAGCAGACTTTGAAACTGCCACGCTTAAGTCTAATGTAGAACTACTAAGAAAGAATCATGGTAAGGATTTTGATACTCTATCTAATCGTGTTAGCAAAGTATTAGAACGACTTATGACATTAGAGCGGCATTTAGGGGGTAGAATATAAAGAAGATCCTAGATACATCGAAATACCAGATACTGAAAAATAGTTAACCAAACCTAAATATGTTCAGAGTGGATATTAACTTCGCGGATGTTGGTTACCATTCATATGAGAATCCGCATTGGGTTTTAATTGGTATGATTTGCATCAAATGTAAAAGATATGGCACATTTGTACGACCTAATATCATCGGCGATATTCTGCATATAGGTGCTATGATAATCGGTCAAAATCCTGGGTATTATCCAAATGCTAAAAATCTTACTTATGTTACCATGGATGGTGAGGGCCATAGTTATACATGCGATCTAATTCAAGCATGCATAAAGGATTTTACTAATATCTATCTTACCAACGTGGTGAAGTGCGTAAATAGAGAAAAAATAAATAATGACAACATTATGGATTGTTCCGAGTTGTATCTAACAGTTGAGATGACATTCATTAAACCGAAAGTTATTATATGCTTAGGAAGAGTGGCATATGATACAGTTCTCGCAATTGTAGATGTATTTGATTTGCATAACGAAGTGATACTTTTCGATCATCCTGGTTATTTACAACGAAATAATATTAGTGAACATGACCCTAAATATCTAGATTATGTTACGAATTTTCGTGAAGTACTAGAACATTATGAACAGAATGCTAAATAGAATAAAAGAATTTTTAATAATAGGAACATAAAATGAAATACCGTGAAAATACCTACGATATTAATATAATTAAGGAAGTTACGCGTGTATATAAAAATTTAGACATGACCAATAATTGCGTTCTTGATATTGGCGCAAATATTGGAGCTTTTACTTTATTTGCAATAGAAAAAGGCGCCTCAAGAGTTATTGGATTTGAACCAGAGCCGGATAATTTTGCATTATGTTATGAAAATTGTAAAATATTTACTAATACACAGATTATAAACAAAGCTATAGTTTGCAATGATGATTTAACGCGCCAATTTTTCTTAAATAAAGGAATAAATAAAGGTGCACATTCATTATATGTCCACAGAGGTAGAGATATAATAACAATAAATTGTATAAAATTTGAAACAGTATTAAATCAATATCAACCAAAAATTATTAAGATGGATATAGAAGGTGGAGAATATGAATTATTACCTCAATACATATTACCAAATTATGTCATGCAACTTGCAGTTGAATATCATTTTGGAAAAAAACACTGGAAAGAATTAGCAAAAAGTATACATATGTCATTAATAAATCAGCATTTTATTGCTGATATAGTTCCAAAGTTTGATGGAAAACATTGGACAACATTGGGATTATATAAACGCAATTAAACAAGGATAATAGCATGAATAGAATGATAAATAGAAATACACCTACTGTTATTGAAATAGATACTGTAGATGGTTATTGTACGCGCAATTGCACAGTTTGTCCTATATCACAAATACGCACAAAAAATTATATGACTATTGATTTGTTTAAAGAAATTTTACTAGACTTGAATAAATGGAAAGAAATCAAAGCAAAACGCATAAAATTTGATTTGACACCTTTTGGAGAATTTTTTTTACATCCACATTGGCATGAATTATTAGAATTAACATCTAAATATATGATAGATTTTAAGACATATTTACATACTAATGCTGATAAATTATGTATAAAAGATATAGATTATGTGATGACACATATAAATACTTTGATTATTGATGTATATGAACCAAAAAATGATATAACAACAGACATTTTTACATTATCACAGCAGCTTAAAAATACCAACATTAATATTTGGCAAGTATTAGATAATGCTCAATGTATAAATATACAAACTTCTAAAATACTTAAAGGAAATGTATATTCTAATCTTATTACACATAACAAAAAGAATATCGTTTTTTTAAATAATCAAAAAATTTATAATAATAAAAATAGTATTCATCAACTTAAAAATTGGAGTATTTTTGATAAAAATTTATTTGGAAAATTTACTGATATTTCGTGTTCTTCTCCAATGCGACAATTAGTATTAAATTCATATGGTAATATGATATTATGTTGTGTTGATATTCTTCAGCAATATATTTTTGGAAATATTAATTTAAAAAATAACGCAACAAATGAATCATATTATAAAAATGAATATCTTAACAATAGATATTTAAACGAAATTAGAGCTTTGTTGCGTGTAGGATTAAATGGAAAGAAAAGATCATTATTACCATTATGTAGAAATTGTACAGATAAAACCGGTGCTAAACGAATAGGCATAGAAAAAATAGATACAAACAATTCTGACTATGCTGCCATAGGTAGATATTTTGAAAATATAAGACCTGCTCTTAGCCCAGTATTGACACTAGATATGGATACTATTCATAAGAAACAGGAAAAAATAAGGAGCTATAAGGAGACTCAGGATGCTAAGTAAAGATACGTTTAAGTCGGTGATGGAACGAATAGAAATGCAGTATGATAAAGAGCAAAAATTCTGCGAGAGTTTAGATAGAATAGTAGATGGACATTTTATTTGTACTCTAACAAATGATTTGCATGCTGCATGCATACAAATATTAACAGAAGCTATGGATGATGAGCTGCATGAATGGATAGACTATTATATCCATGAAACCGACTTCGGCAAGGACAATTTGGAATGCACCCTAAACGGAAAGAAAATAACATTACGAACTGTGGATGATCTATATAAATTACTCACCAAAAAGAGGAAATAATTATGACTAATATGGAAATAAAATACACATCTGAATATCTAAGAACATTAACATTTCAACAACTTGCAGAATTGGAAAAAGAAACTCGCGCTGTTATACTCGAAATGAATACGCAGGCAGCACAAGAAGGTCATGGTAGAATTCGCAACACTAAAGCGCCGCATGTATATAATACATGTCGTAAGCTAATCGCAAGAATTCAAACCGCAGTAAACGAAAAACGTTTAAACTAGCGGAGATAGAATGGCACAAAAAAACAAAACTAACTCGACTGAATGGAATAGAATAAAAAAAGAACTTCAAACTCAATTTACTAAGATGGGATTAAAGTCCTATTTTGTAGACAGGAAATTTATAGGTAGCATAAAGAGAAAGAAAAACAAATGACAAGTTTCAATCAGGTACCTAAAAGACGTGCAACATTCATGAAAGTAGCCCATGTCATAGCAGATCTTAGTAGTTGTATATCTCGTTGTGTTGGGGCTGTCTTGGTGCGCGACGGTATGATAATAAGTACTGGCTATAATGGTACACCAAAAGGTGTTAGAAACTGCAGCGAGGGAGGCTGTTCGAGATGTAGCGATGCTACAATAGCGAGTGGAGAACAGCTAGACAAATGTTTGTGCTTACATGCAGAAACAAACGCTGTTATTCAAGCCGCATACAATGGAATATCAACACAAGGTGCTGTATTATATTGCACAGTAAAGCCATGTCTAGGATGCGTCAAGATATTAATAAACGCCGGTGTTCGCAAGGTATTTTACGAGCAAGAATATAATGTTGAATATCCTAAACATCTAATAGAAAATATTATAATCTGCAAACTAGAGGACGTATAATGTCACACTTCATAGTTAGAAATGCTGATCATGCTTTGTATGTATTGGCATGCATGTTAAATGGCGCATCAGAACAGGCTCCTAGAGGATTTAAAGTAAAAGAGCAGTTAAATTGTAGCGTTGATATAACCTGTCCAGCTAGATGTATTATTACAAATCCAGCCAGAAAATTGAAAATGAAATATACTGCAGCAGAATTGCTGTGGTATTTAAGCGGTGATTTGACAGCGGAATCAATAGGACAGTTCGCTAAGATGTGGTTGAATATAGCAGACGATTCAGGGCTAATAAATTCAAATTATGGATATATCATATTCTTTCAAAAATTAGAAAACTGCTGTGGAAGCCAATTCAATTGGGTTATAGAATCGCTGATAAAAGATAAATCATCGAGACAAGCTCTCATTAATTTCAACCAACCTAAGCACAAATATGCAGAAAATAAAGATTTTCCTTGTACTATAGCAGTTCAATTTTTTATACGAGATGATGTACTGCACATGACAGTATACATGAGAAGCCAGGATCTTATCCGAGGATTTTGTTACGATGTTATCTTCTTTAGTTTTCTGCAACAGTTAATGTTGGCAAAATTGCAAGAAACATATCCTAATTTAATACTAGGATCTTATGTAAATTACATGTCAAATATTCATGTGTATGAACCTCATTACGCCATGTTGGATGAGATTATTCGTTCATACAACGCAACGGTAATATCAGATAGATTGCAATATGTAAATATACAGATCTTAGACGACATAAAAAATAAAACACAACTAAGCGATTTTTCTAAGTATTATACAATTATCAGAGATGCAGCCAAATAATGCCGCTTCCGTTTGGACAAAACAAACTTGGTATAGTTTTCATAAAAGAGATGCCGTCTGCTGCTGAGCAGCAAAATGGTAAATTCTTTTCAGATAGAGTAGGTGTAGAATACATTCAGCGTTTAACGCGTCATATTAGTGGTTTTAATTTTGAACGCGATTGCTATGTCACATCTATATTATTAGAAAGACCAGCTAACGGGAAATTCAAACTAAATAAAGAAACAAAAACGCGTGTAGCATTTCTAGAACAGGAACTTCTAAAATTAAAACCGAGTATAATATTTGGATGCGGTTCATACGCCATAAAACTTGCTTTGCCTGGTTGCCCTCCTAAGGTGTCAGATTTCAAAATGCATGGTCGTGCAATACCATCGCTACATTACGGTTGTATGACTGGATGTCTGTTGGGAGACGCCGAATCCTATAATTATATTTCTGTATGTTTGCAAGATATGGATAAAGTATTGTATGCATATATGAATCCTGATGAACGAATAACCTCATTTGATTTTGATAACGGAAACCATCTAATAAGCACAGAAGTAGAATTTGATAATCTATGCGAAAAGTTGCAAAAGGAAAATAAACCGATATGCTTTGACTTTGAAACTTCAGGTTTAAATCCATATAGCAAAGATGCTAAAATATATTCTGTAGCAATAACAAACACAAGAAAAGAAGGCTGGATGCTGCCTTTAGATTATAAAAATTTCTGGACACCGCCGTCGTTGGCATATGTAACAGAAAAACTTAAAGGTTTGCTAATAGGAAATCTGCCTAAAATTATACAGAACGCGGAATTTGAAAGCATATGGTCTAGACAAATATTAGGCGTAACGGTAAATAACATATTATACGATACGATGGTAGGTTATCATGTTATAGATGAACGCAATGAGATATGCAAACTGGACTTTCAAGAATTCGAATTGTTTGGAAAAAGCCACAAAACAAAATTTGATGTTAAGCATATATTAGATTCTGATATTACTAGCTTATGTAAATATAATGTGCTAGATGCGCGCGTAACATATCTTATTTATGAATTAAGAAATGAATTCATCGAAAAAAACAAATGGCCAAAAAAACCTACCGCGTTTTTCATGGATGCCTTACAAATGCTGATAAGAATGAAATTATCAGGCATCAAAATAGATAAAAAAGAATTAGATAAGCAGCTAGATAATTCCAATAAAATGATAGAAACGCTTACTGCAGAATTGTATGATAGTGATGTTGCTAAACAATTTAAAATTGAAAATACTAGGGATTTATCATTAGGATCTACAAAGGATCTTAGACAACTATTTTATAAACAGCTAAAAATAACTCCCACAAAATTAACATCAAGTGAGATAGCATCAGTAGATGCAGAAACGTTGGAATCGTTTGGAATAAACGAATCTATTACTGGTGAAGCAAAACCATTTATTGAAAAATTATTGCTGCTGCGGCAATATACAAAACTTACTAACACTTATCTATTACCATACAGTAAATCGCTGGAATTTGATGGCAAGATACATCCAACATGCGCATTGCATACTACTCGTACATATAGATCCAGTTACTTTAATCCTAATCTTCAGAATATTCCATCAGTAAAAGCAGCAGGATTAGGAAAGGATGTGCGAAAAGTATTTGTTCCATCATTAGATTGGTTTTTAGATTTTGACTGTTCAGCAGCGGAAGTTCGTGTGCTTGCTATGTATAGCAAAGATGAACGACTTACCAAAGAAGCCGTAAACAATATGGATATTCATAGGTATTGGGCATCTCGCGTATATCAAAAACGAGAACAGGAAGTAACCAGTAGCGAACGTAGCAATGTAAAAAGTAATTTTGTATTTGCTTTGATTTATGGTGGATCATCAACGACATCGGCGAAAACACTTAAGCTTGATTTGAAGCATATACAAGAAGTAGAAAAGGAATTGTGGGCTGCATATCCTGGAGTTTTACGCTGGATGCAAAGCTGGACAGGATATTGGGATGAAAAACGGAAAAAGCGAGTGTACGGAAAATACAATAAGCTTTTATATGTAGAACATATGGCAGGATTTAGACGGCATGGACCACTTAAGAGTAGGCACATAATCAACACGCCGATCCAGGGTTCATCATTTCATCTACTACTTAATGGTATTATGTCTTCTGATGCTGAGATGATTGCTAATAATATGAAATCGTATCCTGTTTTGCAGGTTCATGACGAAGGACTTTTCGATTGTGTGGAAAACGAAATGGAACAGGTTATAGATATCGTTACAAGAAATTTAAGATTTAGTAAACGATTCGAAAATTTCATGGGTAAAATACCTATGGAAATAGAGTGGTCATACGGAAAAAATTACGGTGAGCTTACTAAAATTTAATATTTATAAGAACATATAAAACACCCATTGGAGTATATTATATTATATGATCGAATACATTTTAAAAATACTGATTCTGTTTATCATCGTTCTGCTATTACTTCCTATTTGTACTAAACTTGTCGTAAGTAGTTTTTACGATGTACGCCAATATTATTGCAAAAAATTTAATTTAGATTTGAAAAAATCGAAACTCAAGGAGAAACAGTAATGGACGATAGACTAGCCGCAATAAGACAAGAAAAATTGGATTCATCTCGTAAATTTTATGGGCATTCTTTTATTAATGTTGATATGCTATCAGATTTGAAAATATCTGAATATAAACCAGTAGAAGGCGATAATTTCATTGCCATAGTACCTCCTAAAAATACCAAGACATACATAGGCAAAAAGCTATTTACACATGGCAATATTGGAGTTAACAATAGCGCGTATCTGTGTAATAATGTGATGTTCGGCGAACGCTGTCCAATATGTGATGAATTCCAAAAGCTTGCAAAAGAAGAGACAGCATGGGACGATATGAAAAATTTCAAGTGGGGCGTCAGATATATGTTCTTAGTGATAGACATGCATGACGATACCACAGTCGCAAAAGGATTGCAGTTGTACGTGGCACCGAAAACTGTTAATGATGAATTGCTTACACTTTCCGAAGATCGTCGTACTGGAGCCTATATTGATATTGCAGATCCAATAACAGGAAAGACTGTAATGTTCAAACGCACAGGAATGAAGAAAGAAAATACAAAATATTCAGGCTTTAGCTTGGAAGATAGAGAATTAATTCCTGCCGCGATATTAGAAGCTGTTCCAGATTGGGATATACTTCTCAATAAGGCTGATTATGATGAAGTTTATAAAGATTTCTATGGATCAAAAGCTCCTGCAGCTGAAATAGAAAAACCTCAAGCAGAAAGACCTAAAACAGAACAACCAGAAAAAGAACAGCCAGAAAAAGAAGCTAGTGCTACTCCAGTACGCAAACCGCGCCAGCCTAGAGGAGAAGCGACCATAGTAGCTCCACGGCAGTCAGAACCAGCAGGACCTGCGCCAGCGCAAGCAGGAGAAATGGCAGCTCCTGGTAGATTTTCGTCATTACGAGATAGATTGAGTGCTGCGAAATTACAAACGAAGGAGTAATCATGGCTCAAGTAAATGAAGAAGAAATCTTAGATTTTGTAAAACGGATAAGAACCAGCATTTCTATTGATAAGTATGATCTGTCAAAAGAATGCCAAAAACAGCCTGATCTTTATTGCGATGTTGGTGATATGTTTGTAAGAGTAAAAACAGCAGCCAAAATAGCGAAAGAAGAACTTGAATTGGAACGTGCTAGATTGGATGCAGATATTAGAATGAGTCCAGAAAAATATGGACTTGCTAAACTTACAGAAGGATGCATATCATCTACAATAATATCGCAGACATCTTTTACAAAAGCAAAGCAGCTATGCATCGCAGCAGAAGAATTATCAGATATGCTTCAAATATTGTTGGCTTCTATTGAGCAACGAAAATCAATGCTCAGAGATCTTGTAAGTCTGTACATTTATGATTACTATTCAAATGATAATATGGGTAGTGAAAAGGGCAAACTGCGCGAAACCGCCGAGGAAAAGATAGCAAAATTAAGAGAAGAACGAGCACTAGGAAACAAAGCAGACCAGGCATAACTATGTGGCATGATGGAATTTGTAAAATCTGTAGATCATTGATCGAAGAAGATATTAATAAGGATAAGTTTATTGTTACAGATTATCGTAATAGATGCTCGAATGCAAAATGTGTACACCATACGTGGCATTATGTTAATAGCACTGAAGAGTTAGATTATTATAAGCACAATAGGTAACTAACAAAGAGATAAACATGGCAAGAAAAATAACAGAAGAAATCAAAGGCGCAATAAACGAAAATGGTGTTAAAGATCTTAGTCCAGTAGATGAATGGATATCTACAGGCTGCACGTTAATGGATTTAGCAATTACAGGAAAACTGCCGGGCGGCTTTCCAGTAGGAAGAATCAGTCATATATTTGGCGCTGAATCAACATGCAAGACAGTTATAGGCACTACAATATTGGGTGCAGCGCAACGAAATGGAGCGATAGCATTCTTTGCCGATGTAGAACAGACGTTTGATCATGACTGGGCAACACTGTTTGGACTTAATTGCAGCAATAAGGATAATTTTAGACTCGGACATCCTCGTACTATAGAAGAATTTTTCGATAGCTATCTGAAAGATATCATAGAATTGAAAGATGATCGCCAGAGGGTAGTGGTTGTTGACAGTTTATCTGCCATGCCTGCTAATGCCGAAATAGAAGGAGAATTGGAAAAGGGTTCATTTGGTACAATGCGTGCTAAGCAAATGTCTATAGCATTAAGAAAATATATAAGACCACTGAGTGACACCAAGACTTCGGTTATCTTTATAGATCAATCTAGAATGAATATCGGTCTTGCATATGGTCCTAAAGAAACATATTCAGGCGGCATGGCGCTTAAATTTTATGCCTCTACTAGAATACATCTTAAGCATGGTACGAAAGAAAAGAATAAAAAAGACGTCGAAATTGGAACGTGGATAAACTTCTTGGTTGATAAGAGTAAAGTAAGCGCTCCGCATCGTGGCAGCGAATTCTGCATTCTTTATGATTATGGAATAGACAATATACACTCCAATCTATTATTCTTGCAAGAAGCGCAAAAAGAAGATCGCACAGTTTCGTTTAACGGAACTAGCGGATTTATGTCCAAAATGATAAAATATGTAGAAGAGAATAATCTAGAAGAAAAGCTCGACGCTGAAGTAGAAAAAGCTTGGTTGGAACTGTATAAAGCAGATGATACTAGAAAACAAAGGGTTTGGAAGTGATTCGCAATATAGTACTCGAAAATTTTCAATCGCATAAAGATACAACACTTAAATTCTCACCTAAAATAACTGTCATAACAGGAAGCAGCAATTCAGGAAAAACTGCGGTATTGCGAGCGTTAAATTGGGTAGTAAATAATAGACCTCTAGGTGACAGTTTTATAAGACGCGGAACTTCTAATGCCGAAGTTTCTATAGAAGTATCAAACGGAGAAGACGGCGCAATAATAGCCCGCAAACGAGACAAAAAAGAAAACTGCTATACTGTAACAACCGGTGATACTGGATTTAAATTTGAAGCTCTTAAAAGTGATATTCCAAAAGAGATAACGGATCTCATTAATTTTTCTGATATTAATATTCAAAAACAATTATCGCCATACTTCTTGGTGTTAGAATCTCCTGGACATGTTGCACAGTACATACGAAATGTATCTAAACTTGAAAACATAGATATATTAGTATCATCAGCATCAAGTCATATCAAAATATTTAAGGGCAAATTAGACGAGTCGTTCGAGTCGCTAAATAATTTTCGTATATTATTGGCAGAGGCTGAAAAGATAAACATACAAGTGTTTGAAATAATGCTAACAGCATATAAGAAATTTGTTACTGCGCAGGATAAACTAACAGACGATATTAAACAGCTCACCAATATAATTTGCTCGTTGGATGATACGGCACGAAAATTAAAAGCTATACCAGACAATGTGGCATTTTTAATAACATCCTGTGAATCTACATGCGAAGTATTAAATACAATACAAACAAGAAAATCTCAGCTTGCTACATTAGTACGACAGATAGCCGATATCGAAGCGCAGTATGAAAAAATACCGCAAGATATTGATACATTATATAAGACGTGCGAAAATACTATTACGCAATATGAACAGATATATTCCAAGAAATTGGCGCTTGCGTCAGCCATAAAAAATATAACAGATGCACATAATAATATAGAAACTTACAATATACAATATGTCACAGTAGAAGATGAAATACAACGCATAAAAACGCAGCTAGTACAATGTCCTACTTGCGGTCAAAACTTGACACCAGAAGCGAGAGATAGGATGTTAGAATAATATGAAACTGCTTATACTCGGTGACGGACACATTACTAATACAAATCCTGTTGGTAGAACCGACAACTATTTTTCTACCGTGAAGGATAAGTTAGCTAATGTTGCTGAAATATACCACCATGAAGGCTGTGATGCATTAATTGAAACAGGAGATCTTGTTGATTCTCCACATGTAAGTTATGAAGTAATTTCGCTACTCATAGATATCGTAAGAAATCATGGATTGAAAGTCTTCGGTGTTGTTGGTCAGCATGATATTTTTGGACATTCACTAAACACCATCAAGCGCAGTCCAATGAGTGTGCTGCAGTCGTCGAATACTGTGACATTATTGGGTGCTGAAGGTACCCAGATATATATGCAAATAAGAGCGTACGGAGCATCATTCGGAGAACCTATTCCAGTTCCCACTGGTTCTGATTCTTTTAGCATATTAGTTATTCATAAAATGATAGGTGATAGACAACTTTATCCAGGTCAGGAATTAGAAGAGCCTAGAGCGTTCTTACGACAGAATGCTGCATATGATTTAATTATATGTGGAGATTATCACTATAGATTTATAGATTCAATTGGTGGAAGATTTATAGTAAATCCTGGTGCTATGTTGCGAAAGACTCGTTCAGAATGGGATTTAAAACATGAACCTGCCGTTATTATATTCGACACCATCACACGAACATGCAAAACAGTGTTATTGAATTTCAAACCTGTTGAAACGGTATTTGATTTAACAGAAACAAAAAAGCATGACAATGAAGCCTTAATGCGATTTGTGGCTGCGTTAAAAGCCAATACAAATGTGCAGATAGATTGGAAAGAAGTACTACTAAAAGTAGCAACAGAAAGACATGCTTCGGATGCTGTAAAATTAGCTATAGACCATTGTATGGAAGAAACGCAATTAGAAAAGTCTTTGCCTAAAGTAGGAGAAATATCGTGGACCTAGTACAGGAATTAAAGCGGAAAAAAATAACACTGACAGACTTACAAACAAAAAAAAGCAGATTTGAAGGTCAATATGATCAGCTGCTGAAAGATTTGCAAACGAAGTTTGGAGTAACATCCTTAGAAGAAGCTAAGGATATGCTAATAAAGCTTGATGCAGAATCAGCCGCGGTATCGTCAGAAGCAGAACTTCTTATTTCAAAATTGGATGCTATTTTAAATGCAAACTGACATTAAGAAATACGAAGATTTCCTATATACAAATAAATTGAAACGAGAATTGCTGTCGAAAAATATAGCAACAGCAGAAGCTAATACTGTTGTATATAGCGAAAAGGCTGCTAATTTTATCGAGGCTCGCGACATATTTTCCATAGTAGGAACACTTGTACAGCAAGAAACAAAATCAGTAATACAAGACTTGGTAACATTGGCACTATCATCTGTGTTTGGTCCTGAATATGCTTTCGAATTAGAAGATAAGATTTCTAGAAACAAACCTGAAACCTATATGCATATCGTTATCAATGGCGAAAAATATAGCATGGAAGACGATTTAGGTGGTGGAATAGTAGATGTAACATCTTTCGCACTGCGTGTTGTTTTATGGGCCTTAACAACTCCCAGGACTGCCGCCACGATCATCCTTGATGAGCCAGGTAAGTTCATCTCAAAAGATAAGCTATCTTTATTCGGTACTATGATTCAGACCCTGGCGGACATGTTGGAAATACAATTCATAATAGTGACGCATGAAGATCAGTTAGTAGAAACTACAGAGATTGGATACATAGTAAAACAAACGGATGGCATAAGCGCGGTGGAATCTATATACAAATGACAAGCAAACCAAAACAATTAGAAATATCAAAATGGATGCTGCTTAGATGCTACTACGATATGATGGGTTTGTATTGTATCGAATTTGAGAGTCCTGATAGATTTTCAGCTGAGTATAGAGAACATCCAGAAGATGTTAGTCACCTAATTGGCATTCCTATTTATTGTAAAACAGATGAAGGCGAAAGCAGATGTGGTGTGCGTGTAATATTAGAAGGCGATAAAGAAATACTAGAAACAGTTCTGAGGTTAATAAAGAATAATGCAAAACATAAAAAAGTGTTTAGGAATAGACCTAAGCATAAATAGTCCTGGTTTGGTGGCGTTAGATTTAGAATCTGGCGCTATTATAAAGTGGGGCTACTTGACAGCACTAAAGAAATTCATGCTTGAAACTTCAAATACCTCTATACATGTATGCGAATATAGAGACATGAAAAAATCAAAGGATGAAGAAACTAGTCCAGATCTATTTTCCATCAAGAAGAAAGCATTTCTAGTAGATTTTGTAGGAAAAGTAATAGATTCGCTATTATTTCATGCTCCATTAGTACCTGCTAAAATACAAGAGCAAGATGATCTGATAATAAAATATTTAGGCGGAAAACCAAACGAATATTTAGCGGTAGCAATGGAAGGTTACGCATATGGAGCATCGAATTCAAGCTGCGTATTCGATTTGGCAGAAATAGGTGGATATATAAAACTACAATTATGGAAACGCGGTATTCCGCTAAGAATGTATGATCCATTAAGCGTGAAACTGTGGGCCACAAATCATGGTCATGCTAAAAAGTTTGAAATGGTAAACGCAGCAAGAGAACTGGGATTTGATATACCCGAAGATTTATTCGCATCAGGTTCAAAGATGAAAGTTCCAATGTATGATGGAGAAACATTAAGAGAAAAGGATTTAACAGGACCTGGTACAGATGTTGCAGATGCCTTTCATATAGCATCAATGCTGCGTACAGAAATACTAGTACGAAATGGAGTAATTAAATTAGAAGATCTTACAGAAAAACAGCGGCGCGTATTTTTACGCACAACTACACATAGTCCAATAAATTTGCTGGCGCAGAATTTTATAATCAATGAGGAAACTACAAAATGCTAATACTTACTAGAAATGCCGGTGAATCTATAGATTTTAAATCTAATGTAAAAGAACTAAAATTATACGTATCTACAATAGCAAATAGAAAAGCAAAACTAGAGATAGTAAATGAAATTAACTTTCTATTTTCTGTTATCGGTGGAAAAGATACCACTATATTTTTAGGCGGTATAGGAGATGTTAAAATAGTCATCATCAATGTTACTAATAATTCAGTGTGTTTAGGAATTGAAGCACCTAAGAATGTTAATATAAAAAGAACAGAAATCATCAATAAAAGGTAAACTAATGTTTAAACAACCAGATAATCTCACTCCATTCCATGATCCTAGTACAAAAGAGCTTATATGGAAATATAGACCGCTGAATGATTTTGCTTTTATATTTCCAATACTTAAAGAGACCATCAAGAAAAAATCAATAATAGAAATACCTGAACATTTAAAAAAATCAGTGTTGAGTGACTATGGCATAGTCTTAGCAATAGGTCCTGGTTGGTATGATAAAAGAAACAAATTTCATTCTACAGATATGATAAAACCAGGTATGAAGGTGCTGTATGATAAGACAGTTCCTTGGGATATAAAAATTAAAGGTCTAGATGGAACAACATACAGAATCATGATGTGCACGTACAAAGACATAAAAGGAATAGTCGATTGATGAATATAGAAAAATTCAAAACAGAAGAAAAAGTCAGGTTAGCATTACTGCATCATAGAGGAGACGTAACAAAAGTAGCAGCAGAATTATCGATGGATTTGGCATACGTAAAAAAATGCGCCACCAAATTCGCTACAAGACAAAAGCGCGATATTGATAGATTAGTTGCCAATGATATTATGATGCATGTGCTTCTTAACGTGGATCAGCGCTATAGATACATAAAAGATAGTTTGGATAGTTTACGCGCAAAAGAATCATCAGAAGTATCTGGCTGCTGCGGATATGTGATGTATACCAAAGACGATAAACTAACTTGCGGCAAATGTAATGAAGCAGTAAAGACAACGAAAGTATTAACCCATACTGGTATTCATGCTATAATGCTTGACTACTTACGCGAATTAAGGGATGATGATAGGATAATAGTAGATTTCGCAGATAAGATGGGATTTACAAATAAAATCGCACCAGTTCCTGGGACTATTATAAAGAATGATATAATGGTTATCGGAGATTCTCCTGAGGGTAGGGCGATAATAGGTAAGGCTACTGGCATGATGCCGATGGAAAGAGAAAAACTTAGAAAAGATTTAGAGCGACACATTATTTCGGCGGATGTCATAGATACGAAAAATGAAGAAAAACCCTCAACATAAGATTAATACATATCTAGATTCATTATATAAATTGGATTATAAAGAACGTCCAGTTTCTGTAGAAACATTCATATGCGATAGAGAATTTCTTGGAAATGTTACTGACTGCGGAAAATCTGTATATCCCGTTTGGATAAAAATGCTGCAAAACATTTTCGATGAACCTAGCAAATATCTTATAGTACTTACAGGATCAATAAGAACAGGCAAAACAAAAACCGCCATAAAAGGTTTGTTATACTTAACGCATAGGATATTATGCCTGCGCGATCCATGGAAATTCTTCAACTTAGAAGCAGGCGGAAAATTAGCCTTAATGTTTTTCAGTCTTACGAAATCATTAGGAGCAAGCAAGGGTTTTAATCTATTCAATAGCTATATGATGGAATCTCCTTGGTTTACTAGTCGTGGTATTATACATAAAAGCGCACAATCTCCGTGGCTAGAATTTCCTTTGATAGATTATAAAATAGGATCTCCTTACGTTAAAGGATTCGGAGGTCTTGGTGAGGATATCATCGGAGGAATGATGGATGAAATAGATTCACCAAATGAATCTGTCGGTCATAAACAAAGAATTATTCAGGCATATGATGCGGCTGTTAGACGGCATATGAGCAATTTCGTTTTGAACGGTGAATCTTTTGGTAAATTTTTCTTGGTATCATCAAAGCAGGAAGAGCTTTCATTTTTAAATACCTTCGTTGAAAGTAAGAAAAACGATCCGGCGGTATTTGTATTTGACGAGCCTATTTGGAAAGTTAGACCTAGAACAAATTATTGCGGTACCATGTTTGAAATAAATGTAGGCGATGTTTATAGAGCACCAAAAATAATAAAAACAACAGAAGATAAGGCTGACGCAGTAAAAGAAAATTTTCAGATAGTGGAAATACCAATAGAATATAGAACAGACTTTGAAAATGATATAGTAGGAGCACTGAGAGATCTGGCAGGTATTTCTGTTCATGGATCTAGAAAATCAAAGCTATTTACATCAGAACGGCTGCTTCTTGATTGCTACGATGATACAAAAATAGATCCCATTTCTCAGCCTATTATAGTATTAGGATTGAAAAGCGATTTAGACCTAATGCAATTTATAAATCTATCTCGCCTTAGAATACCCAAGAACGTTCCAAGATTTTTGCATTATGATATATCATATTCAGGGGATGGTGACGCGTTATCCCTAGCTTCGTCAGCTATAAAAGGATGGACTAAGTCTAATGTAATGAAGGAAGACGGTACGTTTGAAACCAGAAGTGTCCCCATAATAGAAACTGATTTCGCCATAAGATGCACAGCAAAACCTGGAGATCAGGTACCACTGTTTGCCATTAGGAAGTTCATCTTAGATTTAAGAACTGCTGGATTAAGAATATTCAACCTAACTGCGGATTTAAGATTATTGAGTACTGATACTATTCAGGTATTATCTAGATCTGGTATTAATTGTGATTATTTATCTGTAGATAAATCCGTAGATCCATATCTAGAATTTAGAAATCTAGTAAATGAAAAACGCTGGGTATGTCACAAGCAGGCTACACTGCATTTCGAACTGGTAAATTTGGAATATAACAGAGATCTTAATAAGATAGATCATCCGGATAAAGTGAAGGACGTTGAAATATTACAGTCTGGAGAAGTGCGCGATATAGTAGTATTGGGTTCGAAAGACGTATCCGATGCGGTGGTAGGCTCTGTATTCGGAGCCTTGACATCCAACAAGATTCCGATGGATGTAGAAAAAATGCGTGAGTTTTTTAGTAAAACATCTAAAAAAGCAGAAGTACGCGAAGATATCGCAAGGACGTTTACGGATAGAGTTCTTCCAAAAGACTCTACCATATTAGATAAAAACAAAGCTATGTCTGATCTGTTTAAAAAGCTGAGGTAATTATGGCAAAATGTAGTCACTGCGGAGAAACTAAGGCAGCAAAATTCAATAAGAACTGTAAATACACCTGTAAAGTATGCCACAAGATACAGGGATTTGACAACTATGTTAAGAATAAAAAGCTGCATTTAGATTTTCTAATAGCAGAAGTGCGGTCTAATGATACAATAGCTCGTAGAGCTATTAATGATAAGCTACAACGAAAAATAGAAAGAATACAGCGGAGTTTAGCTCTCAATGGAGTATAAACATAGTACCGCAGTAATATCATACCTGCTTCTAGCAATTATCGGTGCGATATGTTTTACATTGCTATTTCTTTTAGGTGATTACATTGCTATTTCTTTTAGGTGATTACATAACTAGTTTGCAACTATTAAATACACAAAAAGGAACGTCTCATGGAAGAGCGCCAAAAAGCATTACGACCATTAGTAACAAAATTTCAAGAAACAAAGGATGCTGCCATTTTTAATGGTATTTTGGCTAGAGTAGACAATCTCATACTGTA
>Ga0315284_10002005_pt1 | contig 29237 bp, 29 predicted proteins | sample YL17G09_16_MG_FD_203696 | JGI IMG/M metagenome (GOLD analysis project Ga0315284, IMG submission 203696) | Sediment microbial communities from Yellowstone Lake, YNP, Wyoming, USA - YL17G09_16 | ecosystem: Environmental > Aquatic > Freshwater > Lake > Sediment | place: USA: Wyoming | collected...
TCGAAAAGGGGTTCATCCGGGCCGAGACGGTGGCGTTCGACGACTTTGTTCGGTGCGGCGGGATGGCCAAGGCGAAGGAGGCCGGGAAAGTCAGGCTCGAAGGGAAGGAGTACGTCGTCGCGGACGCCGACGTGATGAACTTTCGGTTTGCGAACTGAACTGAATTGAATGTGAAAAGTTGTTATTTTTTCCCTCTGTCTTCTTTCAGTTTTTTGTGTGATTCTCGCTCGAAAGGACTTGACAGTGAAACCAGGAGGAAAGAGGGGAGAGAGGGGGCGCGGGGGGAGAGAAAGAGAGGGGATCGGTCGAATTCGAGGTCGACACTCTTTGTCTTCACAACTGTTTGTGAAGAAGACCTTTATTCCCAGCAATTCGCGCCCTCCTCTCTTTCCTGACTCTCTCTCTCTCTTTCCTGCTGCTGCTGCTCACGCGCAACCATGCCGGGACCGGCGCATGAAGACGCTCCCGAACGGGCGGCGCCGGCCCCTCCTGTCGGCGGAGAGCGCGGGAGGTCTTCGGGAGGAGGGGCAGCGACGCCCAGTGGTGACGCCATGCGCGAGGATCTGCTGCGGGCTCGAGCCGCTGTGAGGCAACTTCAGAGGCGGTCGTCGACGTTGCGCCGCACGGGCGAGGAATTTGTTTTGCCGGGGAGCGTGGTCGACGCAGAGGTCGCGGCGCCCCTGCTCGCGCCGGTGAGACGATTTTGTTCCTCTTATGTTATTCGAGAGTTCAGATGCGAACGTCAGCGTCGTCATCGTCGATCGTCGCCTTTCTTCGGCCCTCGAGCTCATCCTCCACCCAACCCCCTCCCCCCCTCCTCCTCTCTTTCCCTCGCGAACGCAACAGACCGCCGCGGCCATCCGCGAGTCCCTGCGCGCCGCCTCGGGCTACCTCTCCCCTCGGGGGCTGGCCCCTGACAGGTGGCGGACCGGGGGAAGCTCCCTCGGCGGCGGCGGCGGCGGCGGAGGGAGGCGCGACGCCTCGTCCGCTGCTGGCGGCTCCCTCTCCGGCGGCGCGCCCCCCGCCGCCCCGCCGGGCTTCGTCGCCCCGCTCGACGACCTCCAGGCCCTCTCCGACATGCTCCGGAGCTCCTACTTCAACCTCCTGCTCGTCTGCGTGCCCCTCGGCTGGGCGGCGAGCTCGCTCCGCTGGGGCGCCGTGCCGGTCTTCGCGCTCAACTTCACGTCGCTGATCCCGCTGGCGCTGGTCCTCGGCCAGATCACGGAGGACCTGGCGCTGCGCTACGGTGAGGAGGGGGAGAGGGCAGGGTGGGGGGGGGGAGGGGGTTCGCCGCTTCTTTTGCGCTCGGCTGCGTCATCGCCGGAGAAGAGGCAGGAGGCATTTTTGCCGCTCGCTCTCTGTCTTTTCCCCCCTCTCGACTTCTCATCGTTTCGCCCCCTCTCTTCAAAAAAAAAAAAAACGTATCCGCCACCCCCACCAAAAGGCGACACCATCGGCGGCCTCATCAACGCCACCTTTGGCAACGTCGTCGAGATGATCCTCACGGTGTCCGCCCTCAGGCGGGGGCTCTACCAGGTCGTGAGCTTCTCGCTCGTCGGCTCGATCCTCAGCAACATGCTGATGGTGCTCGGGTTCTGCTACCTCGTCGGGGGGCTCATCTACGCGGAGCAGCGCTTCTCGACGCTCGCCAACAAGGCCTTCTGCTCGCTGCTGTTCATGGCCTGCATCGCGCTGCTGGTCCCGACCTCCGTGTCCATCTTCTACGACGACCGCGTGATGCCACCCTCGTCGGTGCTGGCGCTCTCGCGCGCGACGGCCGTCGTCATGCTCTGCATCTACGGGGCGTACCTCTACTTCACGCTAGGGACGCACTCGGCGATGGTTGTGGAGGACGCTCGCGTGTCGGCGCTGGCGACGAGGGCCTCTTCGACGGCGGTGGCGATCGGAGGAGGGGCGAGAAGCGGAGGCGCCGAGGAGGAGGAGGGGGAGGAGGAGGCAAAGGAGGAGGAGGGAGAGGAGGAAGTCCCGCAGGTCTCCCTGCTGGGGGCGATGATCTCGCTGTCGCTGCTCACGGCCGTCATCGCGGTCGCCTCCGAGGCCTTGACGGGCTCGATCGAAACCGTCACCGCTCGCACAGGCATCAGCACCGCCTTCATCTCGGTGATTATTTTGCCGATCGCGGGCAACGCCGCGGAGCACCTGACGGCGGTCGTCGTGGCCGCGAAGGGGAAGATGGACCTGGCTCAGTCGATCGCGCTTGGTTCGAGCCTGCAGATCAGCATGCTGGCGCTGCCGTTCGCGGTGCTGGCGGCGTGGTGAGTCTAAAGAGAAGGAGAGAGAGGAGACGAGCGGAGAAAAAATTAAAAGATCGACGGACGGAAGACTCAAAAACAAACTCACCCTTTCTCAAAAAAAAACTCTCTTCTCAGGGCCATGGGCCGCCCCTACTCCCTCGCCCTCGACCCCTTCTCGGCGCTCGTGCTCTTCCTGTCGGTGACGCACGCGTACGCGACCTCGGCCGACGGCGCGAGCAACTGGCTGCTGGGGGTCCAGCTGATCGGGACGTACGTGCTCATCGCGCTGCCGTTCCTGTACATGCGCGATTGATGGGTTTGTTTTGGGTTTGGTTGGAGTCCCGGCAGCGACGACGGGGATAGGAGGGAAAAGTGAACAGAAGGGAGAAAGAGTGAGAGAAGCGGTGCCGGTCCTTTCGACGTGACAAAAGAAGAAGAGAAAACTTCTTTTCGTTTCCATTTTTTTCTTTCCCCTTCCTTTTGTCCTCTCTCTCCAAGAAATGGAGGGCACCACACAACGATTCGCGTGTAAAAAGACAGAACGCTTCCAGAAGTAGAGGCAGAGAAAGAACGTGAACAAGGCAAAAAAACTTCCACTTTTCTACAAACTTTTTCTTTTTTACACTTTTCGCGGAAGAGAACAATTCTTCGTTCTTTCTTCTCCATTTTTCATTGCCCTCGCTCTCCCTCCTCCCCTCTCTCCTTCCTCCTCCTCCGCTGGCGGCGGCAGCCCCAGCGCCGCCGCCATCGTCGCCGCCTCCTGCCTCCTCGCCGCGGCCAGCTCTGCCTCCCGCTCGAGGGGCCCGCGGCCGCAGCGGCGTCCCCCCTCACGGCATCCGGTCAAACGGCGCCGTGTCGGCAAAGCACGCCGCAAACACCCTGTCCACCGCCTCCCGCGCCTTCCCGTCACCGCCGCGGCTGCCAAACGCTCCCCCTCCCCCGCCGCACGCGGGATTCATCGCGACCGACAGCGCCGCCCTCCGCCGCGCGCACGCCTGCGCCTGCGCCCTCAGGCCCCAGTTCCCGCGCGAGGCCTCGGCCCCGAACGAGCAGTCCCCGGAGAGGGCGGCGGCGCGCACCTCGGAGCACGCGTGGTGGTCGCAGTCTGCCCAGTCGAGGCTTCTTCTGCCCTTCGCCCCGTTTCCTCCGCCGCCGCCGCCGCTGCCCGTGTTTGCTCCGCCGCCGCCGCCGCCGCCGCCGCCGCCGCCGCCGCTGCCCGCGCTTGCTCCGCCGCCGCTGCCGCCGCCGCCGCCGCCGCCGCCGCCGCCGCCCGCGCGGCAGTGGTCGAAGGCGTGGACGAGCTCGTGCACCAGGGCGGCCCTCGCGTCCTTGGCGCGCGGGAGGTGGTTGTGGCAGAGGACGACGCCGTCGGGGGGGCGGAAGCCGCCGCCGACGGCCTCGGAGCAGTGCTCGACGCGGACGAAGGAGCGGGAGACGGAGCAGCCGGCCTGAGGGGTGGGAAGGAAGGTGGGAGGTGGAGAGCGAGGGTGAACGGGGTTTCGATGCTGAGGTCGAGGTCGACGAAGATCTTTGATTGAAAAAAGCAAAACACTCACCTCGCCGAGCTTCTCCATCATGAACTTGACCGTGGGGTCGCGCTCGACGGCGCTGTCCGCATAGCGTTCGCAGTCCTCCTTCGAGGAGCCCGGGAAGGAGGCAGTGGAGGGGGAACGCGGAGGGGGTCCCTCTTCGGCCTTTGAGGCCCGCGGCGACTGAAGAGGCATTTCGAAGAAGAGTGAGTTGCTGAGCAGTGCTCTCGCTCACTTTGTTTTCTTTTCTCTCTGACCCGATGGCGTCGTCGTCCGTGCTGCTGCGCCCCGCGGTGGGAGGCTCCAGTGCTGCTGCCTCTGTCGCCTCCACGAGCTACAGAGAGGCTCCAGCACTGCCTCGTCTCCACAGCCGACGGACGCTCGTCGTCGCGAATGCGACGTCGGGCGACGGCAAAAGTGAAGGCGAAGAAAACGACGAGCAAGCCAGCAGAAAAGGAGAGGCCAGCATCGCCGCCGCCGCCGCGGCCGCTGCCTCCCTGCTCGCCACCGCCCAGCCCGCCGCGGCCTCGGAGCACCCGCTGGAAGGGGGATGGCGTCATGGCCTGCGCCCTCGGAGGCACCTGCGCGCGATGGGCGACGTCGTGCGCGACAGACTGCTGAGGGTAAGGAATGAAAAAAAAACGTTCGTTTGGGCCGGGCTCTGTCTCTATTCCCCCTCTCTCTCTCTCCCTCTCTCCCTCTCTCTCCCTCTCTCTCTCCCTCTCTCTCTCTCTCTCTCTCTCTCTCTCACACACACACACACACACGCGCGCACCTCTCCGCCCTCTCTCCGCCCACCCCGAACAAAACACAACAGGATGAGCGCCGAGCCGAGCAGAACATGAAAGACTTTAGAAACTCCCCCAGGAGCAGCAGGGCCCCGAGCGAGGAGCCTCTTCCCGAAGCGACCAACGTGCTCGACGCCGTCGCCGACGACGCCGCGGCGGCCGTCGAGAGCGCCGCGGCGGCGGCCCGCAGCGCCGCGGCGAGCGTGCGGGAGTGGGTGATGGGAGCTTCTCCCAAGGGCGGCGGCGAAGGCGAAAAAGGGGAGCTCCCTCCGGCGCCCGTGCGAGGAGCAGGAGGCGGCGACGGGAGCTACTTCCAAGTCAGAGGCGAGGCGCGGCCGCTGCAGCAGCAGCCGGCGCCCCGGTACCGCCGCGGGCCGCCCTCCTCCCCTTCTCCGTCGGATGCCTCCTCCGCGATCACCGCCGCCCTGGCGCTGCTGGCCGCCGCCGCCGCCGTCGCTGCCGTCGCGGGGAGAGTCTCCACCGGCGCGTGGGGCCCGCGGCGCGGGAAGGGGAGGTGGGTCCGGGACAGGGGCCTGGGCGGCAGGATGGTCTTCGTCGCCGAGGGCGGCGACGCGCCCCCCTCCTCCGCTGCCTCTTCTTCCCCCTCGCAGGCGCGCACATCGATGAGCGCGGGCCTGTTTCTGGACGGCTGGGAGGGAGGAGGGGGAGAGGGGGGGGATCCGAGCGACGTCGCTGCAGCGAGGACGGCGGCTGCAGGCGGCGGCGCGAGGAGCCGACAGGCGGCGGCGGCGAAGCAGCAGCAGCAGCAGCAGCAGCAGCTCCCGTCGTGGTGGTCTCCTCCTCGCCCTTCTCCCTCCGCTGCTGCCCTCGCCTCGACCCGCTCCGGGCGCGAGGCCCTCGCCCGGGCCCTGCGGGAGGACCCCACCCTCGCCGCCGCCGCCGCGACCCTCAGGCAGCTCGAGGACTCGAAGCTGGCCGGGAGGGATTACTCGCCCTCGGCGCTCGCCGCGATCCGCGCCGCGCTGGGGGACAGCGGCGTCTCCCTGAGGCCGAGCACGGGCTCGCAGAGGGACGCGATATTCCGGGCCGCGGCGGCGGCGGCGGCGGAGGAGGCCTCCGGGGGGAGCAGCAGCGGCGGGGGCTCCTCTTCCCCCTCCGCCTCCTCCCCATCCTCTTCCCCCTTCTCCCCGTCGCCGCTCGGCGGCATCCCGCCCAACGAGTTCGTCTCGGGGTGCGCCTCCGACCTGGGCGTGCCCACGGCCGAGGCCGTCAACATGAGCTGCGCCGCCGTCGCCGCCAGGGCGCGCGGGCTGCTCGTCGACGCGCTCGCGTCGCGGCGGGGCGGCGACGCGGCCGAGGCGCTGCTGCTCGTCGGCCGGCTGGCGGCGCTGCTGTCGGCGCTGCCGCTGGTCGCGGGGGGGCCGCAGGCGCCGATGGTGGCGGAGGCGCTGTCGCAGCGGGCGTCGCTGGAGGAGCGGAGGGCGCTGTTTGAGGAGTTTCTGGGCGTCGTGGGTGGGAGCGGGGCCGTGAGGGAGGAAGGGAGCAGGGAGCGTGGCGCGGCCGTCGTCGCGGCCGAGCTGCTGGGCTTTGACCCGGCGCTCGTCGTGCCGTCGTAAAAAAAAGTGGAGATCATCTTTCAAGAAATTTTGTTACAGAATTGTCAAAATCGCCCCACTCGTTTATATATATATATCATCGAGGAGAGGGAGAGACTGCTGCTGCTGCTGCTGCTGTTGCCGCTGCTGCTGCCGCCGCGTTGGCCTTGGCCCTCTCGACCCTCGCCCTCTTTTTGCTCCCCGAACCCAAGGCCGCGCGGGACTCCTGCTGCTGCTGTTGCTTTTTGTTTTTGTTGTTCTTCCCTCCTCCTTGCTCTTCGCCTTCGCCCTCTCCTTCTTCATCGTCATCCGAAGAGATGACCTCCTCGAGCATGTCGACTGTTTCGTTTTTGTTTCGATGTCGATTCCGGGTTAAAAAAAAGAGGCGGAGAACGCGTGAGAGAGAGCGTCTTCCGTCCAGGGGAGCGACGAGAGAGAGAGAGAGAAAAAAGTAAAGAGACAGAAATTATGTATTCAGAACAACCTTCTTGCCCCTCGAGGGCGATCGCGTTCTGCTTCATGTATTCCGTCAGAAAGGCCCCGATGCTCGTCTTGAGCGCGGCGAGAGCCTCGGAGGGGAGCGTGGACTCTGAGAGAGTTTTTTAGTTTTTAGTTTTTTTGGTTGTTGTTGGAGGTTGAGGGTGAAGGTTGAGAGAGAAAAAGAGCCGCCGAGAACTGAAAAAGCTAGTAGAGAGCAATGCGCACGCTCCCTCTTTCTCTCCGTTGTTGCGTTCCATGTCCTGCTCCCTCTCATGCGCGAACCGCGCGTACCGCTGCCTGCGACATCGACGCGGTGGAGTTGTGCTCCTTCGAGGGAGATCGTCGCCTGGACGGCACCCTTTTTGCGTTCCATTTTTACCCTTTTTTTCTTTCGATCGACAGAGAGTGAGACAAAGGTCGAAACGAAAAAGAGAGAGCTGTCGTCGAGCCCTCAATCTTCACTCCTCTCTCTCTCTCTCTCGTTCTCTTTCTCGTCGCGCCTTCGCCATGAACGCGCTCGCCGACGCGGTCAAGCCCCTTGTGGCCTCAGGACCGAGGCTGCTTGCTGCCCTGTCCAAGATCCAGGACGTTTCGGACCGCGAGGCCCTCGCCGAGGCCGTCGGCACGGCGCTGGCAGAACAGGCATCGCGAGTCGGTAAGAAAGAAAAAAAAGGAAGCAGTTGAATCGAATCGTTGCGTCGTCGGTTCTCGTCGTTGTGCTCCCTTTTAGCTCGCGCTTCCTTTTGCGTGAGAGCACAACGTCGAAGTCCCTCCATCGTGCCAGGAGAAAGAGAATAATCGAGGAGGAGAGAGAGAAGCCGTAAAAGACGGTCGCTGATTTTCGAACAACACAAAAACGCCATCATTCAACAGCTGCGGCAAACGCCGCCTCGGGCAAGGAGAACGCCGCCGCCGCTGCTGCTGCTGCTGCCGCCCCCGCTGCTGCTGTCGCCTCCGCTGCTGCTGCCCCAGATCCAGCGACGAGGCAGCTGGCCTCCCTCGACGACGCCGCGGCGATCATGCGAGGCGTCAGCTTCACCCAGCCCTGGGGCTCCTTCGACGTCGCCTTCTTCCCAGGGGACAAGCTCGTCCTCCGCTCGGCGCAAAGGGCAGGAGGCAAGCCCGCCTCCGCCTCGGCGGCGGCGGCGGCGGCGGCGCCCGTCAGGGAGCTGGTCGTCCCGGTCTCCTCCGTGCGAGCCGTGGCCGTGCTCGACGCCGTGCCGGAGGAGCAGGCCGCCTTCGTGCTCCTGGGCCTGAAGCCCGCCCTCGCGGTCCCCTGGGCCTCGGCCGCGGCGGTGGCCAGCGGCAACGGCGCCACGCTCGACTGCCTCGCGCTGCGCGTCCCGAACTCCGCCCCCGAAGAGTCGCTGAGCTTCGCCGGGAGCGACGGGCCGCCGATCCGGGGGAACAGGGCGGTCGCGCTGTGCGTGGCGCTGGGGAGGGCCGGAGTCCCCCCGGCCGCCTTCCTGGCCCCGGACGCGGCCGTCTTCTCCAACGCCGCCGCGGGAGGCGGAGGAGGAGGCTGCAGCGTCCGCGCCGCCGTCAAGGCCTCGCAGGGCCACCTCTTCCCGCTGGGAGACCGCGCCATCGCCTTCGTGAAGAAGCCCGCGTTTTTGGTCTCCCTCAGGTCGCTGAGGGCCGCGGAGCTGGCGCGCGTCGGGACAGGGTCGGCGTCGTTCGACCTGCTGCTCCACTTGCGGGCAGCCCCGGGAGGAGGAGGAGGAGGAGGAGAGGGGGGGGCAGAGCGGGAAGGGAAGGTGGTCGAATTCGGTCAGATCCCGAGGCAGGAGCTGGCCCCGCTGCGCAAGTGGCTCGAGGAGCGCGGGGTGCCGCTGGGGGCGTCTGCGGAGGAGGGGGCCGGAGGGGGGAAGAGGAAAGCGGCGGCGACCGCGGAGGAAGAGAGCGACGACGACAGCGACGACGACGACGAGGCTTCTTCTTCCGACGACGAGGATGACGAGGATTTCGACCCCAAGGCTGATGCCGAGGAGCTCAAGGCTCAGGACGAGGCGGTGAAGGCGGAGGATGAGGAAGAAGATGGAGGCGAGGGCGAGGAGGAAGGAGAAGCGGGGGAGAGCTCGAGCGACGACGACGACCGCCCGGCCAAGAAAAACAAATTTTGAGCCGATAGGAATGACTTATTTTGCATGAATGGCGTTCCTCTTTCTCTTTTGTTTTGACACGAGACGTTTTTGATATTATGCGGCGGTCATCTTTAAAAGTTCAAAAAGGAAAACGAAAAACCAAAGAAAGGACTCTTCTCTCTCCTGCGCGCAAACGAAAAAAGGAAAAGAAACCACAAAAAAGACCCCGCTCTTTCTTCTTCTCTAGCGGCGCAAGAAGCTCCCCGGGTTGTTCTGCTGCTTCGGTCTCTGCTGCCCCTGCTGCTGCCCACCGCCCTGCTTCTTTGCCCTGTCATTGACGATGACGACGCGGACCGCGGAGGGGTTGGGCACGCCATTGCCGCCGCCCACGCCCCTCCCGCCGCTGCCGACGCCGCCGACGCCGACGCCGACGCCGCCCTTCTTCTTCCTCTTGCCCCCTCCGGCCGCCGACGGCAGGCCCCTGATTCTGATCGCGCCCCCTCCGCGAGCCGCGGATGCGTGCAGCGCCGTCCCCGCGGTCGCCCCCTTGCCCCCGCCGCCCCCGCCGCGCCCGCCGCGCTTCCTCCGGGCCTTGCCCGAAGAAGCACCGGCGCCGCCGTCGATGGCCATCGAGGCCGGAGCCGCGGCTCTGGGTGCCGAGCCCGTGCGGGCCTGCCTCGCGGCAGCGAGCTTGGCCTCGCGGGCCGAGGCGCCAGTCGCCATGACCTGCCTGGCGCGGGCGGAGCCACGCTGCTGCGCCGCGGTGGCGGCCGAGACGGGGCGGTTTCTGCTGCTCCCGTTGCCGTTGGCGCCGCCGCCGCCGCTGCCCCTGCCGTTGGCGGTCGTCTCCATAGCGGCGGGGCCTCCGCCGCCGCCGCCGCCGCCGCCTCCTCCCTTGCCGCCGCGCCCCTTCCTGTTCCTCTTGGCCTTTTTCTTCTCGCCGCCGCCGCCGGCCTGGGCGGACGCTCCCCCCGCGGGCTGCTGGGGCTTGCTGGCCTGCTGAGGTTTTTTATGGTGCGTTTTTTGGTTTTTTGGTTTTCAAGTTGGCGGTTTTTTTTTTCCGTCGTCGGCCTGTCGTCCGTCCCCCCCGCTGCCGACGATGATGGTGGCTTCGCCCGCTCTCCCCGCTCTCTCTGCTCTCTCTGCTCCCTCTTCCGCCTGCGGGAGCGAGCGCGTGAGACAATGCCGGGCGTATCTACAGCGTCGGAGACGAAAGGCCAAACGAGGTGTTCCGCCCAGAGCGCGCGAGAGAGAGGGAAGGCATCAGTTTCGCGGTGCTGGCGTCGGCGCCCTCCTGTTCCCACTCCGATCGTCGTCTATGGCCTCCCCCTCGCATCCGCTTTTCCTCCCCTTCGACTGCTCTGCTTCCGCGAAGGAAACAAATTCGAGACTAAAGGCAGTCCCTAGAGCGCGACGGTGGACAGAGAGCAGCGATCCGTGGACCCGAGGCGGGCCACGGTTTGGTTGCCGCTCTTTCTTTCTTTTCGTTTCGTTTCGTTTCGGGGAAGGAGGGCGACTTTGACGAAGAACAAACGCATCTTCCGTCTTCACTTGCACGCTCTACAACTGCCGTACCTTGGCCTTGCTCGTGGCGATGATGTCGTCCAAGCTCATGCCCAAGCGCGCCTCAAAGCTCAAGGGAGCCGAAAGGGCGGCCATTTTTTCGTTGCTTGAAATAGGAAAAGCGAGCGGTGATGAAGGAAAAAAACGGCGACGAGTAAAAGAGATGAGTTCGTCGAGAGAGAAAAATGAAATGGTGCTTACCTTGCTTAGAATTCATAAACGTTTTTCGCGATGCCGAGGCCACGCGAGCTGCTCGACGTCAGTTCCGCCGGCGTCGCCCGGATCCGCACGGCGATAGAAGCGGCCCGGATAAAGGCCCAGCTGGCGAGGGAAGAGAGTACGCGCCGGCGGGCAGCGCAGGCGGCGAGCAAGCCGCTGTCGATTCCGAACCTCGAGACCACGAAGAAACGGAAAAACCGCAAACTCGACCCAGAAGAAGGAGGAAAAGGAGAAGGAGAAGGGGACGAAGAAGACCAGGCCCGCCTCGCCGCGTCGGCTGCGGCCCTCGAGCGCAAGGCGGCCCTCTACGACGAGCTCGCGGCGCGGGGTGGAGGCGCGGGAGCGGGCGAAGAGTGCTCCGTCGACTTTGCGCAGAAGAAGAGGGAGCGGGAAGGGAAGACGGGGGCGACGGCGACGACGGCAGCGGCGACAGCAGCGGCGGGAGGAGGAGGAGGAGGAAGAGGTCCCTCGGCCGCAGCAGAGGCCTGGGCGTCGCTGCCCGTCGCCTTTGGCCGCGGCGGCGGAGGCGTGATATATGCAGGGCAGCGGCACGAGCTGCCGCCGCCGCCGCCGCCACCGCCGCCGCCGTCGCAGCAACAGCAGCAGCAAGCTTATCCTCAGGTCGAGCAGCTCGACGCCGACGCCCTGATAGCGGAGGCCGAGGCCAAGGTCCTGAGGGAGCGCGGGGACGCCGCGGCCGCCGCTGCGGCCGACGCAGCCGACGAGGAAGAGGCCGCCGCGGACGCCAGGACGGCGCGCAGGAGGGCCCGGGAGCGCGCGAAGTGCTCGAGGCGGGCGAGGGCGAGGTATAAGACGGTCGCGGCGCTGGTCGCAGAGGTGAAAGCGAAGAGGAAAACCTGGGAGAGAAAACTTGAAGGGAAAAAACTTGAAACTTGAGAGAAAACTTGAAAAACTTGAATGAAGAAAGTGTTTTGTTTGCAAGTGCTTCTCTCTCTCCCCCGCGCTCTCTATTATCTCTCTCTCTCTCTCCAGCAGTTTCATCTCATTCTAGCGTTGAAGTTTTCGTTTCTATAAAAAAAAAAAGGTCGACGGGCACCCCATGGCATCATTCCTCGCTGCTCGGAGGAAGCCTCACGACCACCCCCTTCTCCCTCGCCTGCCTCTCGACCTCGGCCCGCAACTGCCTCTCGAACTGTGTTCGCTGCTCGCGCTCGCCCTCGAGGCGCTCGGCCTCGATGGCGGTGACCCTGAGAGATTGGTTGGTTTGTTTTGTCGGTAAAAAGGGAAAGAGAGAAGCGGTGGTGTCAGCCGAGAAACCCGAACGAGAAGGAGCCTCAGCCTCTCTGTCTTGGCTCGTTTCTCTCAAGGCTCTCTCTCTCTCTCGCCCTCCTTCCCCTCTTACTTTTCAAAGTATGAGAGGAAGGCTCTTACTTTTCATAGAAGCCAGTCTTGATCATGAAGAGCTCCATGAGCCCTCCGGCCTGATTGATTGGCGAAGTGAGTGAAGCGGAGAGGGAAGGACACGTTGAGAAATTACTTTTTTTTGTACGTCGTCGAGGTCGAGGTCGAGGTCCGTCGAATGTTTCTCTCGATCGAAACCAAAAAGCACCTCCACCCTGCGCTCTCCGTTCTCTCTCCCTTTCGAATTTCTTTCGGAAGCCGGACGAAGTGCCCTCACCACAAAGCAGATGCCGGCTATCTTGGCGTAAAACACCGGAGGGTGCGCTATTGGTGGCATCGAGCAGAAGACGCCAATCGAGCTCGAGTTTTTCTAGCCGAAAAGGAAAAGAGAGAGTGATTTTTCCTCTTCGACCTCTTTCAAACTCTTCATCGCCTACCAACCTCTGCTTCCGATGATGATTTTTTTTGTTTTTGTTTGGAAAGTAACACACACAACCCGACGGAAAAGAAAATAGAAAGTGAATAGTGGAAAACAAGGGGAAAACGAACAAAAAAAAAAGAGGCTGCAAGTTCATTTCAGGGTTCTGTTTCTCTCGCTCACTCGTTTCGTTTGCTCTCGCTCTCGCTCTCGCTCGCTTCTGGTGGCGGGTGGGGGGAGGGGGGCAACGTCAGGACAAAATGATCGGTGTGGCTGCGCGTCTTCTTCTTTCTTTCCGGTCATGGAAGAGAGAGATTCGGAGATTCGACGTCTCGAACAAAAAGGAAAAAAGGGGGGCAAAAAGAGAGGGGAAACTTCAAAAAAATGAAACTCCCGCGTGCCTCCGTTGCCCCTTCCCTTTCTCTCTCTCTCTCTCCCTCTCCCTCTTTTTCTCCAGCAAACCTCTCTCTCTCTCTGTGCCTATCCCTCTTCCCTCTCTTCTCTATAATCTATCCCATCGCGTACTTGCGCGTCCACTCGCGGGCCGTCTCCTCGTACCGCGCCCTGTCCGTCTTGTAGATGTGCGCGATCTCCGGCACCAGGGGGTCATCGGGGTTAGGGTCGCACAGCAGCGAGCAGATCGAGAGCAGCACTTTCGACAGCGTCAGGGCGGGCGACCACTGCTCCTTGAGGATGTCGAGGCAGATGGAGCCCTGGGAGTTGATGTTGGGGTGGTAGACCTGGGGGGGGGGAGAGGAGGAGAAGGGGGTTTTGGGATTCCGGAAAGAAGGAGAAAGAAGCAGAGGTGAGCAAAAAGAAAAAAAGGAAGAGGAAGAAAAAAAAAAGTTTTTTCCTTCTTACCTTGGTCTGGAACTGGACCTTCGGGGGCTTGAACGGGTAGTCCGGCGGGAAGTGGATCATGACGAAGAAGACGCCGCCTGTGTAGGGGGAGTCGGAGGGTCCCATGATGGTTGCCTGCGGGGGGTGGGGTTAAGGGAAAAAGAGAGAGAAGAAAAGGTTTTTTTTTTCCCGAGGTCGAGGGTGGAAAGCGATCGTGGTGGAGGTGGTGAGCTTGATGGAGATCGACAAAAACGGCCGCGCAGCTCTTTTGTTCTTTCTGGAATTTTGTTCCCTCTCGACTGGAGAGGAGCACAGTGCAACGTCGGCTCCACGCTGGAGGGAGCGAAAAGCCGAGCAGGGCAACAGAAGCGAGCGTGGTCGCGAGAGAAAAGGTGAACGGCATCGGTTCTTTTTTTTCCTTTTTCGCCGTCGTCGTCGACGGCTCTTCTCCTTCTCTCTCTTCTCTCTGAAGATGAATGAACGCACCTGCCAGTGGAAGAGGTCGTCTCCCGCAGGCCCTGCGGAGCAAGACGTCGGCGGGTCCTTCTGGAGGTCTTGCAGCTCCTGTTTTGTGTTTTTTCATAGGCGAGAGGGGCAAACGGTGAGACAAGGCTCTCTTTTCGATCAACTCAACAGCGATGCGCCTCGGCTCTCTCTTGATGGGTTTTTTCCCCTCTTTTGCCTTTTCGTTTCGCCCCCCCTCTGGAACCGAAAAACCCTCCCTTCCAGCGACAGGCGACGGGGGCCAGGGAGAGAGCACTCGATGCAGCGTCATCTCGAAGTCGCAGCGGCGATCCAAAGAGGCTCAGCGCAGAGGGAGAGCGCCATGAGAGGCGCGCCCCAAGAGGAGAAAGAAAGGCGCTGAAGAAGAAGAGCATCGGGTCTCGACGTTCCTCTCTTTTTGTTTTTCTCTCGTGCTCTGGTGCTGCTATCGCCTTCCCAGTGGTCCGTACCTTGGAGATGCGCTTGGACGCCATCGGAGAAGAGAGAAAAAGGGGGAAAGAAAGAAGAAGACAAGGGAAAGCAAGAGAAGAAGAGCTGGTCTTTGTTTTCGTTTCTTTTTGTTTTCGAGGTGCAGAGAGAAATGGTGGAAAGACCAGGACCTCGACTCTCTCACCTCTTTCATCAGAATCACGTTTTCTCTCCCTCTCTCTCTCCGTTTACACGTTCCCGCCTCCCGTCGTCTCTCTGAAACCGAAAAAAAACCAAATGACCTAGTGCGCCTTCCCGAGCTCGACCTTCCTCGCGCTCGCGGCCCTCCTCGCCGCCAGCGCCGCCTCCGCCGCCCCGGCCACGCTCCACACCCCGCCGACCACGGCGCACGCCGAGGCGACGAACGACGCGAGCGACGGCCTCGCGACCGAGTGCCTGACCCGCAGCGGGCTCACGTCGTAGAAGAAGAAGACCCCGGGGGGGTCGAAGCCATCTCCCGCCGGGGAGCGCACGTGCTCGGCCACGGAGAACGAGGACGACCACGTTGTGACCTCCTTCCTCTGCTTTCCCTTCTGGTCCCGCTCCCTCTCGGAGGAGGGGCTCCCGCCTTGGCCGTCGGAGCTTTGGTCGAGCGCCGAGTCCACAAACTGCGTGTGGGTGGTGGGCACGACCTTGACAAAGTACTGGACGGCGCCGGCCCTCCTGCCCGTGGCCGGGTTGGCGCCGGCCGTGGCGCCCGCTGCGGCGGCTGTGGCGAAGGGAGAGAAAGGGAGTGGTGTTGTTTTTTGTTTTCGAGTGATTTTGTTTTTTGAGTTTTCGTCGTTTCGTACCTCGACCTTGGCCCCGAAAAGAGGGGAAAAAGCTCGAAAACTTCAAAAGCCTCTCTTACCTGCGTCCGGCGACGCCCCGTTCATCGCCGCGAGCATCGCCGCAGCGGCCCCAGCCCCACTCGGAGCGGGCCCGGGGGCCGAGCTGGCTTCGGAGGAGTAGTGCGCTCCGTCGAGCGGCGAGTGCTGTCCAGGGTAGGGCGGACCGAAGCTGAGCTTGTTGACGGTGTGCGAGACGTCGATCTCGTTGCCGGTGAAGGGGGAGAGGTCGTGCGTGTGCCCCATGGGCCCGTTCCAGGATTTGCTTTTTTATATATATTTTATAGAGCGAAGAAGAAGAGGAGGAGGAAAAAGAAGAAGGAGGGGGAAATGAGCTGCTGCTTTCCCTCTCTCTTTCTCTCTCTCTCTCTCTCTCGAAAAGAGAGGGGAAAAAACTCAAAAAAAAATAAAAACGCACCCGGGAGCGATGTGGAAGGACCCAGCCACCTTCGCAACCCGCAGGCTGCCCCACACGTGGCACCCCTCCCCTCTCTGCTGCAGGACCTCCTCGTGGTGCCCCTCGTCGTGGCACTGCTTGATGGTCAAGGGGTCGGGAAGCTTCCACCTGCGGAGGCGGTAGGCGGCCCTGACGTCGTCGCACGTCGCGCAGCAGCGCGGCGGGTCGGGCTTCGTCTCTCCGCTCGCGGCGCCCGCTGCTCCCGCTCCTGCCGCTCCTGTCGCTCCCGCTGCTCCGGTCGCGTCGCCCCCTGTGGTCGCATTGGCCGTCGCCGCGGACGGGGGGATCTCGGTGGGGCCCAGCCCCGCTCCGTAGCAGCTGCCGCAGCTCGCGGTCCCGTCGTTGGGCAGCAGGCTCGGCTTGTTCGCGGGCCCCATCTCGACTTTCTTGACCCCGCCCTCGTCGTCGGGCAGGAAGCCGTGGCCCGAAGGGTCGATCCTCCTCTTGTGCACGTGGTGGGAGACGTCGAGCTCCGAGGTGCCGCCGACGTCCATCGCGTCGAGCGTCAGCCACGAGCACGGGAGCTTGTGGAACGTCAGGTCGAACGTGATGTCGAGCGCGGCGGAGCGGGTGGCGTCGACGCTGAGCGTCGTGGTCGGCTTGCCGTGGAGGTAGTGTTCTGCAATGTTGAAAGTTTTTTCGTTTTGTTTTGCTTTGTTGTCAGCGAGCTGGTTTCGAAAGAGAGGGGCACGGGGCGAGAAGAGAGAGAAAGAAAGAGAAGCGAGCGAGCGTGGGGGTAGAGTTTTTTTTTTTTTTTTTTCGCGATCTCGAAGGGAAAAAAAGCTTTCGCCTTGTCTCTCCAACCCAAGACTCACTGAGCTCGCCGAAGAACAGGAGCACCATGACCAGCGCCGCGACGGCCGTGACCATCCCCCCGGAGGCAGAGCGGACCACGAAGTCCTCGTCGAGGTGGCCGAAGAAATCGAGAGCACGGAGCGAAGTAATTGCCTTTTTCGATGCCATCGACCCGCCGCCGCCGCCCTTTCCTCCTCCGCTCCCTCCCCCTCCTCCTCCGTTCCTCGACAGTCTCCTCTGCTGCTGCGGTGGCGCGGGAACGCCCGAAGACGCCGCGTGCAGCGAGATCGGGCGGTGTTGCACGGTCTGCTGATGGTGGAGTTGCTGAGGAGGAGGGGGAGCGGAAGAGTACGCCGACGACGGGGTTTGGTGCTGATGCTGCATCGTCGCCTGCTGCTGCTGCTGCTGGTAAGGCTGCTGCGGCGGCGGCTGCTGCTGCTGATTCTGATACTGTTGCGGCTGCTGCGGCTGCGGCTGGCCGTACGCCTGGGCGAAGGCGCCCGGAGGGGGCTGGGAGTTCAAGTAATCGCCCATCTTGCTTCTTTCTTTTCTTTTTTTTTTTTGAAAATGACGCAGAGTCTTTGCAAAGGGAAAACAAGAACGGAAACTCCTCCGCTCTTCTCTCCCTCTTCTTCTTCTTCTTCCGCTTCTCCTCCTTGTTCTCCCCTCAAGGAGAAGAAGGTTGCCTCTCACCCCCTCCCGCCGCCGCTAGCAGCCGCCGCCGCCATGAGAGCCCTCGCGTCGGCCCTCGCGGCCCGCGCCGCCCTGGCCTTGAGGGCCTCCCTCGAGGGGACGACGGAGAGGGGGGACGCAGCGGCGGCGGCGGCGAGGCCCCCGTCCTCGCCGCCGCCGCCGCCGCCGTAGCCGAGCTGCTGCGAGGTCGACGCGCGGCGCCGCCCCGAGAAGTGGAATGTCGCTGTTCTCTCGTCGTCCTCCGACCACAGGCAGATGTGACTGCTGGCTGCCGGCGCTGGCGGCGAAGGTGAAGGCGGAGGTCTGGACAGCGGCGACCGAGGAGGAGGAGGAGCCGCCGTTGTTGCCGCCGCCGCAGCCGCCGCTGCTCCCCTGCTCGTCCGCGGGCTCGGGGAGGCGGAGGGAGCGGCGGGTGAAGAGAGGGAGCTCAAAGTCAAGGAAGCGAGGCGGTGAGAGAGAAGAGGAGGAGCAGCAGCAGCAGCAGCAGCGGCAGCAGCAGCAGCAGCGGCAGCAGCGTCCTTTGTCTTCTTCTCCTCCTCCTCCTTCTTCTGCGCGACCACGGCGAGGAGCTCCGTCAGGCTCCTGGAGACGGACTCCGCCGCGAGCCTGAGGTCCTCCTCGAGCGGGGCCGTTAGAGAGATTGCCGAAGAAGAGGAGGAAGAGGAGAGAGAGGAGAAGGAAGAGCGCCTCCTCGGAGGAGACGGAGCAGCGACGGCGCTCGCTCTCCTCCCCTTTGCCGTCGCTGCCGCCGCCGCCGCCGCCGCTGCTGCTGCTGCTGTTGCCCTTCCACCGCTGCGGATCAGGGCCCCCTCGGCCCTCGACGCCACCCACAGCAGGCTCGAGAGGGCCCCGGCGGCAGCTGCCCCGACGCGAGATGCCTCGTCCGCGGCCTCGGCGGCGGCGGCGCGGGCTCCCGCGGCCTCGGCCTCAAGCTCGGCGAGCTTTCCTTCCGAAGGCGGCGGCGGGGGCGCGGGCGGGGGCGGAGGTCGAGCGGGCGGAGCTGCTCCCGCCGCCGCCGCTCCTTGTTCCCTCATTTCGTAGCTGTCCCTGCTCGCCTCCTGCTCCCCGACAGAGGGAGGCGATGAGGATCCAACGCCGTCAGAGGGAGAAGGAAAAGAAGGAAAAGAAAAAGAAACGGGATCGGCGGCAGCGGCGGCAGCGGCCTCGGCAGCGGCGGCGGCGGCCTCGGCGGCGTCTGCCTCGGCGGCCCGCCGCAGCAGCGCCGCGGCGCCCTCCTGCACAGCCCTCCAGTGCGCCGCGATGAGCTCGCCGCACCCGGCCGTCCGCTGCTCCCTGGGAATGCCGGCCAGGGACCTGAGGCGCACCAGGATGGCCTCGGCGGCCTGGACCCGCGGGAGCAGCTCGGCGACGGGGGGGAGGGGGGGGCCGCCGCTGCCGGGGCCGCTGCCGCCGCCGCCGCCGCTGCGGCTCCCGGGAGTCGCGAGGGTTTCGCTGCCGCTGCCCCAGTCTCCCCCGTCGCCGTCGTCGTCGTTGCTCGCCCACGCGGCTCTCAGCGACCGGGCGCGCTCGGTCGAGGCCGCGGCCTCTGCTCGCTTGCGCTCGGCCTCTCGGGCGGCGTCGAGCTCGAGGTCGGAGACCTGTTTTTTTGGTTTTTTATTTTCCCGTTGAAATGAGGGTTTTCGGGGTGTCGCTGCTCCTCGTTCCCGCCACTCTCTTCGCCGGCCTCCCCCCTCCCTCCCGGAAGAAAACCTACCTCCCTCTGCCTCGCCTCGAGCCTGCGCCCCCACGTCGCCGAGCTCGCCTCCGCGGCCCTCCTCCCGCGCGCCAGCTCCGCCTCCGCCGCGCAGCGCGCAACCCGCGCCTGGTATGCAAACGCCGCGAGGGCGGCCGAGTCCGCGGCGTGGCCGTCCTTCTCGGCCTGGGCGGTGCGAACCGAGGCCAGGGTGGCCTCGTGATCGCGACTGTGTGACGGGAGGAGGATCAGGAGAGAGGGAAAGGGGGTCAGCGGGGGGGGGGAGGAAGAAAAGCAAAAGGGTCGCACCTCAGGTGGAAAAAAAATCTCTCTCAACCCTTTTTTTTCTCTATCCAACCCTTTTTTTTGGTGGCTTCCATGTCAACTCACCGCGTTCTTTCTTCAAGCAGCTCGTACAGCCGCTGCCTCGCCGAGTCGCCATCCAGCGTCGCCTCGCACGCGCGAAGCTTCCCCTCGAGCTCGGTGACGCGCGCCGCCGCCGGGGAGAGTGCCAGCTGGAGCTGCCGCGGCGTTGAGGAGGAGGAGGCGGAGGCAGCCGAAGCGGAAGCCGAAGAGGAGGTCGTCGCGTTTGCGTCTGCGTTCGCGTTTGCGACGGCGACCTCCCTCAGCCCCGCGGAGGCCTCGGCGACGTCCAGCCGCAGCCTCCGCAGCTTCAGCTCGAGCCTTCCGGCTTCCTCCCTGGACGCGTCGAGCGCCGAGCGCTTCGCGGCGACCTCGGCGCGGAGCCTCGCCGCGTCCGCGGCCTGGAGCTCGGCGCCGCTCAGCAGCAGCGTCGAGGGCGACGAGGAGGAGGAAGCAGAAGGAGACGCTCCTCCTTCTTTCGGGCCGCTTTCCAAAGCGCCTGCTCCTCCTCCTCCTCCGCCTCCTCGGGCTGCTGCGAGGGAGGCCATGAGCGAGGTGCGCTCGCGCTTGACACGGGCGAGCTCCTCGGCCTGTCGCGTTTTTGGTAGGTGCGATTTTATTTTTGAGTTCTGGGAGTCAAACGAAGAAGCCCGCAAAGAGCCTCAAGGAGCGCCCTTGTTCTTTCGCTCTCTCCCTCTCTCTCTCCCTCTGCCTCTCTCTCTCTTACCACTTGCTCCTCCTCAGTTTTCTCCGCATCGAACGAGGAGCGACGGTCCATGGCCTGTCGCTTCCCCTGCGGCGACGGCGAGCGAAGAGCAACGGAAGCAGAAGCGTTTTTCCTTCCTCTTCCTCCTCCTCCTCCTCCTGTACTCCATCCTCCTCCAACGCTGCCGCTCTCCCCGAGCAGCTCCGCGAGCTCCGGCGCCGCCTCAAGCAGGGCGTGGCGCATGCGCAGGCGCGGGAGCTCGACGGGAGCGGGGGACATGGCGTCTCCGTCCGTCGATGCTGCTGCGTGCGGTGATGGCGCGCCTCCCGCGAGGAAGCGCGGGAGGACGAGGAAGACGAAGGGTTTTGGATAAAAATAGAAAGAGGAGAAAAATGTCTTTTTTTTCTTCTTTTTCCGGCCGAAAAAGTTTTTTGCGTCAGCTAAGCTGGTGTTCACTAGTACAAAAAAAACCAATTCAATCTTTCGACGCCTCCCGCCACCGCCACTGCCTCTCTCTCTTTCTTCGATACTTCGGGATAAGAAGACTCTCTTTCAAAAGAGACAATCTGAAAGCCGACGAGAGGAATCGCGGGCTCCGAAGACTTTTTTAGTCGTCCGATTTGATTCCAAACGAAAAAAGCCTCTCGTGCGTCTTTCTTTTCCTTGGAACTCGCGACTCGACTCCTTCCCGACCCCTACCCCCAATGTCGCTCGTCTCCATCGCCGTCGCCCCTCGCCGCCGGGTTTCGCTCTCCTCCGCCATCAACAACGCCATCGACGGGGACCTGGGAGACTCCGTGCTGGACCTGTTCGTGCGCGTCGCCATAGTGGCCGAGGTGTTTGTGGCCATGTCGCTCGTGATGAGCAGCTGAGAGAGAGGTTTTTTTTTACCCCCTCTTCCGCCGGCCTCCTCTGCTCTTCATTTCTTCCTGCTTCATTCGTCTTCGTTCTGCATTCTTTATCTTCGTTCGCTCTTCTCCACTCCACCACTGCTTCTCGAATGCGCGCCGCATTTTCGTCGAGCGCGCGCTCGGCGTCTCGGCGACCCGTGATGTCCGTGTCGGCGACGGCATCGGCGGCCTCGGCGGCTGGGCGCAGCAGCGCGGCGCCGAATTCGCGATGCCGGATTCGGCAGCCGCCGTCGCCGCCGTCGCCGTCGCCGGCTAGCCTCGTCGCCGTTCGACGACCTTCCCTTCTTTCTTCTTCTTCTTCTTCTTTCCCTCCAACGACCACCACTCGCACCGCGGCCCTCCCCGCCGCCGCCGGCTCCCTGGCCCTCTTTCTCACCCCGGGGGCCCTCGCGCTGGTATGGGCCGCCTTTCTGGGAAAGGGAAACGTCGGCGACGGGCTCAGCAAGGCCCTGACGCTTGTCTCGCAGGGCTACTTCCAGCCCGACGTCGGGGGCGCAAACATCCCGTCCGCCACGGGGGAGCTCTCGGACCTCGCCGGCGACGAGCCGCTGTTCAAGGCCCTCTACCAGTGGTTCATCGATAACGGCGGCGTCTTCAAGCTCGCGTTCGGGCCGAAGGCGTTCATCGTCGTCTCGGACCCGGTCGTTGCGCGGCACCTGCTCAAGGAGAACGCGTTCAACTACGACAAGGGCGTGCTGGCCGAGATCCTGGAGCCGATCATGGGGAAGGGGCTGATCCCCGCGGACCTGGAGACGTGGAAGCCGAGGAGGAGGGTGCGTTAATTTTTTTCTTCTTCTTCGTTTTCGTCGGAAGAGAGAGAGAGAAGAAAGAAGAAGAACAAGAAGAAGACTCACTTTTCTTTTCTTTTCTGACCTCGCCCCCCCCCCTCTTTTCTTCTCTTCTCTTTTCTTTCTCTTTTTCTTATTCTCTTCTTCTCTTCAATGAATTACAGGCCATCGTCCCGGCCTTCCACCAGGCCTGGCTCGGCGCGATGACCCGCATGTTCGGCCGCGTCGCCCTCTCCTCTGCCGACAACATCTCCCGCGCGATCGACGACGCCTCGGCCTCCGGCTCCGAGAAAGAGGCCGTCATCGACATGGAGGCCGCGTTCCTGTCGTTCGGCCTCGATGTCATCGGCCTCGGCGTGTTCAACTTCGACTTTGGGAGCGTCACCGCCGAGTCGCCCGTCATCAAGGCTGTGTACGGCGTCCTGAAGGAGGCCGAGCATCGCTCCACCTTTTACATCCCCTACTGGAACGTGCCGCTGTCGGCGGTGCTGGTGCCGCGGCAGCGCAGGTTCCGCGCCGACCTGGCCGTGATCAACGCGTGTCTGGACGACCTGATCGAGGGTGAGAAGAGTTTTTTTTTATTTGTCTCTTTTTCCAGAAAAGAGGGAGAGACGAGAGAGCGAAAGATAGGGGGAAAAGGGCGAGAAAAACCTTTCGACGAAAACCTTTTGAAAGGAAAAAAAACTCACCCTCTCTCTCTCTCTCACCTCTCCTACAACTCAAACCTGCGACTTAAAAAAAAAAAGGCGCCCGAGCCACCCGCGACGAGCAGGACCCCGAGGCCCTCGCCTCGCGCGACTACGGCTCCGGCGAGGTCGCCGACCCCTCGCTGCTGCGCTTCCTCGTCGACGCGCGCGGTGCCGACCTGGGCGACCGCCAGCTGCGCGACGACCTGATGACGATGCTGATCGCCGGGCACGAGACCACCGCCGCGGTGCTGACCTGGGCGCTGTTCAGTCTCGTCGAGAGCCCCGAGAAGATGCGCAAGGCCGTGGCGGAGGTCGACGCGGCCTGCGGGGACGCCCCGCCCGCGACGGTCGAAGACGTCGCGGGGAAGCTCCCCTACGTCAGGGCCTGCCTCGCCGAGTCGCTGCGGCTCTACCCGCAGCCCCCGATCCTGATCCGGAGGGCCCTGAGCGACGACGTTTTGCCCGCCGGGCTGAACGGCGCGCCGGGGGGCTACCCCATCGGGGCGGGCGCGGACCTGTTCATCTCCGTCTACAACCTGCACCGCTCGCCTCACCTGTGGAGGGACCCCGACGCCTTCGTGCCCGAGCGCTACAGCGAGAGGTTCGAGAACGCGGGTTTCGACGGGAAGTGGGCGGGCTACGACCCCTCCGCGCTCTCTCCCTCTGCGATGTACCCGAACGAGGTCTCGAGCGACTTCGCTTTCATCCCGTTCGGCGGCGGCGCGAGGAAATGCGTCGGGGACCAGTTTGCCGTCGTCGAGGCCGCGAGCATGCTGGCGGTGCTGCTGCGCCGGTTTGAGTTTTCGTTTCCCGAGGGAGGGCCGGGGGCGAGAGGGGTCGGGATGGCGACCGGCGCGACCATCCACACGGCCAACGGGCTCAACCTGGCCGTGAGGAGGAGGGTCGGGGTGGAGGTGGACGAGGTCGCCGCGGCGAGGGCGGTGGCGAAGAGCGTCGTGGGAGAGGCGGCGGTGACGGCGGCGAGCTGACTTTATTTATTTATTTTTATTTTTTTCGTTTTCTTCCCTCATCTCTCTCCTTTCTGTAAAAGAAAACCACGAACAAAAGAGAAAATAACACTCGGTCTCTCTCAAGGAACGGTCCCGACCACGGCCCTGGAAGCCTCTTCCGCCGCTGCCACCTCTGCGGCCCCCTCCTCGTCCCCCTGCGCCTCTGCGGCGGCGAGCTGAGCCCTCAAGCTCTCGATCCTGGCTCTTCTCCTTTCGACCGCGGCTCGGAGCCGCTCCCTGGCGCTCGCGAGCTGCGCCGCCGCGGTCGCCGCCGCCGCCCTCCGGGCGAGGTCCCTGGCCACGGCGAGGATCGAAGGGTGGTCGTGGGGCAGGAAGTGCGGCGGCGGTTCCGCCGCCGCGGGCGGCGGCGGCGGAGCTTCCCCGGCTCCCTTCTGCCGCTTCTCCCTGCCGCCGCCGTTGCCCGTCGTCGCCGCCGCTTCCGTCGCCGCCGCCGCCGCCGCCGCCGCTCCAGCGAGCCCCAGCCCGAGCCCCTCGTAGTAGGCCCTGTTCGCCGCCATCCGGGCCTGCCTCGCGAGCTCCAGCGCGGTGAGAGAACCTTCTCCTCCCTGCTTCTGCTCTGCTGCTGCTGGCCTTTTCGAGGAGGAGGGGACGGAAGGAGGAGGAGGAGGAGGAGGAGGAGGAGCGACGGCGGGAGAAAGAGAGGGTGCCTCTCCTTCGGGCGCCGTAGAAACCGCCTCCTCTCCTCCTCTCCTTTCTTTCTGCCTCTGCACGGGCCCGTCCCCGACCTGCGTCCCCGCGAGCCCGCTGGCGAGCATCCCCTCCACCGCGGCGCGGGAAGCGTAGTGGATCCCGGCGGTCTCCTCCCTCGACTGCGGCGTGTCGCAGGTGACGAAGGGGCGACGAGGGGGAGGAGGGGCGGCGGCGACAGCGTCGTCGCCGTCGTTCGCGACCATGTCGCCCTCGCCCTCGTCCCCTTCCCCCTCGTCGTTGAGGAAAGAGCACGTCCAGTCGACCTCCCTGGCGGCGACGGCCGCAGCGTGGCTCCGCACGCGCCTCCACTTTGAGCACTCGCAGCATTGCTGGATGTAGTCGCATTTTCGAGAGAGAGAGAGGAAGACAGAGGGGAGGAGAGAGAGAGAGAGAGGGGAAGAGAGAGGAGGAGACAGAGAGGGGGAGGGGGGAAGCGTGAGCTCGAGAGGACGAGGAAAGGAGGAAGCAAAGGAGGACGAGGAGAGGGGGGGGGGAGGGGAGTTCGAGCACGGGGGAACACGGAACAAAAAAACTCACGACCCAGTGGTTGCGCGCCGTCGCGTCGGACCTGGCTCGCAGCCTGCCGAGCAGCGCGCGGAACTCGCGCGTGTCGAGCATGGCCCTGTCGATCGGCATGTTGGGCTCGCCCAAGCCCTCAAACTCGTCGAAGAAGCGCGAAATCATCGGCCAGGACCCCGGGCTGTCGACGCGGACCATCAGCACGAGGATGATGCCGAAGCCGATGGGCTGTTTTGTTTTTTTCCCGAAGAAAAAGTTGAGTAATCGAGAGAACGAGTTTTTTCCTTTCCCCCTTTCACTTTCTCTCTCTCTCTCTTTCTCTCCACTCTCTCCCCCCCTCCCTCATCTCTCTCTGGCTTACCGTCTTGTCGTAGTCTTTAAACATGATCGACGAGCGGAGCAGGTGCACCCTCGGGTAAGGGCGGAGCCTCTGGAAGTAGCGCGTGTCCGTCGAGTTTCGGCACACTGTGATGTGTCGTCGGAAGTTTTTTTTGTTGTCCTTTTCGGGTGGGGGCTTTTGTTTCTCTCTCGTTATCCCCTCCACCCCCCGCCACCATCAAAAAACGTCAACTCTCTCACCAAGCAGGACGGACTTGCAGCTCCCGTTCTCGACCTCGTCGATGGCCCGGGCGACGAAGCTATGAGAAAAAGGCGTGGAGAGGAAGGATGTGTGAGAGGTGAGAAACGAAAGCGAGGAGACGGCGAGAGAGAGAAGAGAAAAAAAAGTCGAACAAAAAAAATAAAAGGTAAGAAGGTTTAAAAAAAGAGAAAAACAGAAGCAACTCACCGGTGCGCGATGTTGGCGGAGAACTCCGGATTCAACAGGACATGGTACCCGGCCCAGGAGTTTGATAGCAGCAAGCCGTTGGCGTGCTTGTCGTAGAGGCGTTCCTGAGAGGGAAAGGCAGAGAATGCGGAAAGGAGAAAGTGAGGTCGTTTTTTCTGTTCTTTCTTTCTTCTTCGAAAAAAATCCAAAAAACGAAGAAGAAAAAACGACGAAAACCATTTTCCTCACCGCCGGGATGTTTGGGCACGTCATCGAGTTTGTCGACGGGTCGCAGAGGCCGCGAACGAAGGGGACCTCCTGTAAGAGAGAGAGAGAGAGAGGGAGAGAGAGAGAGAGAAAGAGAGAGAGAGAAAAAGTGATGCGTTTTTTTTTCTTTGAAGTTCTCCTCCGCGGCCCTCTCTCGACCCTCGACCTCGAACGGAAAAAAAAAAAAGCTAAAAACTCACCTGCGTCGGCGGCTCCAGCCCAAACACCCTGATCGCCCCCTCTATAATCCGGTCCGGGGTCAGCCCCATCCTCTCTTCTTGCTTCTGCGTCGGCGGGGCCCTGCCGCTGCACCTGAGCTTGCGGCGGCCCCACCTGCCGCCCCTGACGTCGCCGGCGGTCGCCGGCGACGCTCCACATCCTCCGGCCGCTCCTCCTCCCGCCGCCGAAGGAGACAATGCATCGAGGCCCCTCGGCGAGAACGGGGCCCTGCAGCCCGGGCAGTCGTAGAGCCTTTCGGTCAGGTCGGTTTTCTTCAGCGCCGGGGGGTCCAGACAGAGCGTGTGCGCGTGTCTCCCGCAGCGGTCGCAGCGGACGCAGGACCCCGCCTTCTCCTCGGCGATCGAGATCGTCTCGCGGCATGAATGGAGGGAGCAGTAGACGTTTGGGTCGGCGTCGGCGATTTCGGTCGGTGCTGCCGCTGCTGCTTGTTCCGCTGATGCTCCGACGCTGGCATCGGTTACTTCTTCTCCTCCTCCAACAGCAGCAGCTGCTCCTCCCGTTGCCGCCGCGAGCGCGCCGGCGGCCCTCGCCCTCGCCGCCCTCTCGAGCTCCCTCTCCGGGTCGCTCAGGGTGGCCCCGGCCTCCCTGATCGCGTCCGCGGCGGCCAGCGCGATCCTCCGAGCGACTCGGGGACCGGAGGACGAGGCGCGGAGCGCCGACAGCCTGCTCGCGACGGCGCCCTCGCCGCCGCCGCCGTTTCCGCCGTTTTCGTCGTCGCCTCCGGGGCCGGGCCACGGCTCGAGGTCCGCGAGGCGGCACCACATCAGGCTCCTCTCGCCGTAGAACAGCACCAGCGCCCTGCCGCCGCTGGCCCTGGGATTAAAGGTCTGGAGGAGCACGGGGACGTCCGCCTTGGGAGCGCGGGACATGGAGAACAAGACCGCGGGCCAGGCGACCGGAACCTTCACCGCGCTCTCTCCGGGTCCGCCGGCGCCGGCGATGACATCTTTCAATCCCAGCTTGCCCCTCAGGAGCACCCAAACGCGCGTGCCAGGCGGCGCGAGCGAGGCCCAGAGGCCCGGGGAGGAGTGCGCTTCCGACGAGGAGGTGGGTGCGCGCGGGGCGGCTGAGGCCGCGGCGATTCTGGCGAGGAGGCCTGGGCCGGAGCGGGCCGCGGCGGGCGACGCCGGCGGCGGCGAAATCGGCGTCGTCGTTGCTGGAAGCTGTGCCGGAAGCGGCGCCGGTGTCGGCGGGGACAGCGGCGGAGGGGAGGGAGAAGACGGAGGAGGAGGAGGAGCCGCTGCTGCTGCGTCTTCCCCCTCTGGCTGCAGCAGCTGCTGCTCTTGCTGCTGCTGCTCGTCCTGCTGCTGCTGCTGCTGCTGCTGCTGCTGCTGCTCTGTGACTGCAGCGGTCACCCTCATGGGTGTCTCCGGCGGCGGCGGCGGCGCAGCTGCAGGAGCGGAGATAGGAGACACCGGGAGAGGAGGAGCAGCAGCGGCAGCAGCGGCAGCGGGCTCCGCTTCCACCTCCGCCTCTTTCGCCTCCGCGTCCTTCGCCGCCGCCCGCGGAGCCGTCAGGAGGTGAGAGAGCGCATCCTCGAGCGGCAGCGAGATCCGGAGCCTGCGGTCCGTGAGCCAGACCGAGGCGATGCGCGCGCCGTCGCTCCTGCGGGTCCTGATGCTCGTGATGGTCCCCTGGTTTGGTTTTGTCGAGCGGGGTGAAAGAGAGAGGAGAGGAGGGAGGCGAGATGAGTAACTCGAGGTCGAGGTCGAAAAAATTAGCCGCCGAGAGTCTAGTCGAATGCCCCATCATCGACGAAAAAGATCGCCGGTTTCTCCTTCTCCTTTAGCTCTCTCGACCCCCCTCTCCTCGTCGACAGCACTTTATAAGAAAAGTGTCAGGAAAGGGTATCTTACATGCTGTTTTCCCGGCTCGGGACTGGCGAGAACAGAGCCCGGAATGAGGACTTCTTGATTCATTGCGAGTGATGGTGAGTGAGAGCAATCCAAGTGCTTTCACTCTGTTTTTTTTCTTCCCTCGCCTGGCGGGGAAGAAAAAGGCTGAGGCGCGAGGACTCTGTTCTCTCCTCTCGCGGGATCTTTTACCGCGATGCAAGAGCCCAACGATGAAGGAATTGCCGCGATGAGCTCCAAAGATGGAGCCAAGGCGACCGGAGACGATCGAGAGCGAGCGAGATCATCATCTTGGTCGCCCTCGCTCCTCTCTCTTTACTCAGTCACGGCCGGGGCCTGCTCCTCTGTTGCGACCAAGGCCATCCTCCGTGAGTTGTTGATAATGGTCATGTGAGCCCTCGAAGATCAAAATCGAACCGAATCATGCAGCAGAGAGGTGGCTGCGAGCTGCCTAGTAAAATCGATTGATCGACGTTGAAACTCACCATAACCGTCTTTTTTCGAAAAACAACCCTCCCTCGCTCTCTCCAGACCCGATCGACACCGTCAAGGCCCAGCTCCAGGTGGCCGGGGCCCTCGGGGACACCCTCACGGCCCACTCCAGCGCCCTGGGCGTCGCCAGGGACATCCTGAGGTCCCCCGAGGGCATCAGGGGCCTCTACCGGGGCCTCGGTGCCGTCGTCGCGGGCGGGCTGCCCGGCGCGGCGAGCTACTTTGCCGGCGCCGAGGCCGCGAGGCACGTTCTCGCGTCGAAGGGTCTCACCTCGGCCTCCTCGCCCCTGGCCGACGCGGCGGTGGGCGTCGCGGCGCAGCTCGTGGGCGGGCTCGTCTTCACCCCGGTCGACGTCATCAAGGAGCGCAGACAGGCACAGAGGCTTCTGGCGATGGCGAGGAGCGGCAGCGGCGCCGTCGCGAGCGGGAGCGGCAAAACCAGCCTCTTCCCTACTTCCTCCTCCTCCTTCTCCTCTCTCTTCAGGGGGTACTGGGCAGGGAACCTGGTGTGGCTCCCCTGGTCTGGGATCTACTTTGCGAGCTACGAGGCGATAAAGAGGAGGCTGATGAGAGGGCGGCGCGGCGGCGAGGGCGACGGAGGGGAGCAGGAGCGACGAGAAGTGCCGCCGCCACCGCCGCCGGCGTGCGTCGTCCTCTTCGCTTCGGCCGCCGCCGCCTCGGGCGCGGCTCTGGTCACGCACCCGCTCGACGTCATCAAGACGAGGATGCAGGTGCTGTCCGGCGGCGGCGGGAGTTGTTCCTCTCTCTCCTCTTCGAGCCCGAAAGCGAAAGCGGAGATAACAGCGCGCTCGGCCACGCTCGCCGCGTGGAGGACGGAGGGCGCCCGGGCCTTTGTGGCCGGGGCCGGGCCGCGCGCGCTGCAGCTCGCGGCCGGGACCGCCCTGCAGTGGCTGATATACGAGAAGGGGAAGGAGGCGATACGGGAGGCGACGAGGGTGACCGAGGACGAGGAGCGCTGGGTTTGAGAAGGAGAAGGAGAAGGAGAAGGAGAAGGAGAGAAAGAGTGAAGTGAAAAGTGGGACTTTCTGCCTTGGCCTCTCTTCGCTCTCTCGCGAAGAGAACAAGCTCTCGCACTCTTTCTTTCTTCCGTTTCTTCCTCGTTTGTGTAAACTAAGTAGAATAGTAGTAAGTCAGTGTTACAGGGGTTGTTTTCTTTAAAAAGTGGGGGAAAAAAGGAGAAGGGTTTTTTTCGTTTTCTTTTTCCTTTTTTTTTGAACAAGCTCCGATTTCAGATGCCGAGTTGCTTTTCTTAAGGGGAGGGGGGGGGAGTTGTGGTTGTTGTTGTTGTTGTTTCGTACATCGATGGGAAGGATGAGGAGCGCCAGCTCGGAGGGGTGGAAGGGGAGCGGGGGGAAAGAATAAGGGCAGGG
>Ga0315284_10002006_pt1 | contig 29234 bp, 25 predicted proteins | sample YL17G09_16_MG_FD_203696 | JGI IMG/M metagenome (GOLD analysis project Ga0315284, IMG submission 203696) | Sediment microbial communities from Yellowstone Lake, YNP, Wyoming, USA - YL17G09_16 | ecosystem: Environmental > Aquatic > Freshwater > Lake > Sediment | place: USA: Wyoming | collected...
GATCCATTAACATCTCTATTCCAATAACCGCATCCGTTCTTACAACAAATCAGCCCATGGACGATAATGTTTCCAGTTCTGTATGGTTTTGGATTTTCCCTAACCATCGTCTTTTTACAAATACCTACTTCACATTTGGAACACATACAACTTGTTCTAAATTCATCAACCAAATAAGTTTGAAACCCTGCTTTTCTAAATAAGGTTCTCATACCTTTTCCTTTGGTTGCTTCTTTATATTTCATTTGTTTTTTTTGTTCGTAATCACCAAAACAAACTACAACATCTTTTTCATTACCAAAAATGCGTTTGAAATTGTTTAACATTTTTTGTTCGCTTCTCTTTGTATTTCTATAACTTTGTAAGCGTAATTTTCTAAAAATGTATTTTTCATAAAAGCTAAATAACATTCCGTTTATTTCACTCTTTTTTTGGATGTATTCCTTAAATTTTGATATGTTAAGTGATTTTCTATTTAGTTTGGATAATTCTGTTTCCCATTCTATAATTGTTTTTCCATGTATTTTTTCCTTTTTCAATTCCAATTGAATTTTTGAATACTTCTTTTTCTTTGTTTCTTTTCTGCGTTGGTCTTGTGAATATCTAAATGTATTTGCTTCTTTATTGGAATTATCAACACAATAAATTAAATCACATTTTCCAGGATCAATCGCCACTATTTTTTTATTTTGTAAAGAAGAATAATCATCTAAATCATCTATATATGTTTCAGTTGTTAAACCTTTTTTCATCATAGGTAATTTCTTACCAATCAAATCTTTACGCAATAATAACAAAGAACAGCTTACACCATCTGTTTCTATCATATGATGAAACTCGTAATATTTTTTATGAAACATTTTCCTTTCAGTTCTAAAAAAGAATTCCCATATTTTATCTTCTTTGCGTTTCAAATTCCCTTTTGTTAAAAAATCACTTTTATTTCCTTGTTTCTTTGTCATAAGTAAATGAACTAATGTAGTTGTATCTAATCTTATATGTTTTGGTATAACTTCACTTCTCATAGGAAATACATTATAAATTGTTTGTTCTTCCTTTTCAATTTGTTTCATCATAAAAATCATACAACCAAAATAATCAAATGGACTACACATTAAGTCATAAACAATATTGTTCTTTTTATAACTTGCTTTATTTGGTGTAATAAATTGTTTTTGTTGGTTAATCCAATTGTGATACATGGAATGAGATTTATAATTAACATTTTCTATATTCAATAAATCTGTTTTTATTTTGCGTAGTTGATTACATAAATTATTTATCCTTTGTTCTTTTGCTTTTTGTGTAATATTGAGCTTTCTTATTTTGCTTACAATAAACTTCTTTTTCCAAACAACATTTACATATCTTTCAACATACTCTACATAATGTAATTTAATATTGTTCTCATACATCGTAAGAATATCAATAGTAAGATAGTCTAAAATGGTGTTCATATGTGTATAATCTAAATTTTCATTTTTTATAAGTGGTTGAAAATCTGTTTTGTAAAAAGCTGTTAGATTATCTTTTAATTCTTTAATTTCTTTTTTTGGTGGTCGTCCAGATGATTTTTCATTACATAATATTTTCATACATGAATTAATAAACTCATCATTTATAACAGGTAGTGTATTATGCTTATCATAATGATCCAATAAAAAAAGTTTCATAAACATCATCGTTTGAATAACGATTTTATTACACTTAATAACAGCATTTGTAATTTTCGGTAAGTTAATATCAGGATGTTTCAATACACTTTTTAAGGATGTTTTAATTCCTTTGAAAAAGTCCTCTGGTGGTTTTTCTTTTATAGACATTCTATATTATTCCTAAAGATTTTATTTTAAGTCATTTTACGCAAAATATAATTTATGAATATTTTTATTATTTTTTATAAATTCTTCATCTGTTATAGGTTTATCGTTTATATATTTTGAATATATCAGGTATTCAACCATTTTTTTTAATTTTTGAAAATTACATTTTACATTAATAAATTCATTTGTTAATATATTAAATAATACATAGTTCGTTTCTTTATTATATAATTTTACTTCATCATCGAATTTGGCATTTAATTTAATTAATTCTTCTTGTTTTTTTTCATTTATTAAATTATCTATATTGGCTAATTCATCGTTTAATTTAGATAATTCACTATTAATATCAGTAATTTTTATTTTTACATCATCAATATTAAGTTGTTTTATTACAGATAATATTAATGTTTTTGGTATATCAATATTTTTATTATTACTATTTTTTACTTTTACTTTTCCAGTTGTTTTATATATTTTAACTATTTCGCCATTTTCCTCATTAAACAAATTATATTTAATTTTATCTCCAACTGAATATTCATTTGTTTCTTCATTAACAATATTATTTTTACAATCTATTAATTTTTTATTAGTAATAAATAATTTTTTATTTATTCGTTCTTTCATATGTAATAAATCAACAATAGATTTATTTATTACTACATCTTTATTTTTATTGAATTCATCTGTAATGTGGTTAATATATTTTATTTTATCTAATTCATACATATACATATATAATGCTAATTGTAAATAATGCTCCTTTTCTAATTTTTGCACACACTTAAACTCATATACAATATTATTTTCTTTATCAATACAATCAATAAAACCAATTAACTTACGATTTAATAGTTCAATTTCATTTTCTGTTTCTAATCTATATTCAAATAAAGAATTCACTGAAATATTTAGTTCAGTTAATCTATTAATACATTCATCTAATTTTTTTTCTTCTAACCATTCATAGTTTGTAATTTGATAAATTTTAAATAAATAACCATTTTTAAATGTGTTCCAACAATTAGATATATATAACAATTCTTGTGATGATACATTTTTTATATTGATATCATTAATATTATGTTTTTTTTGTTTAGGTTTATTATGTAGTTGAATTAAACAACCATTATTTTCATTATTTATCACATTTTTTTCAAAATCAATTTTTACCAATAATTCAAAAATACTCATTTTATTTTTAATTTTTAATTCAAACATACTTGGTATAGCAATTCCTGTTATTTCGCTTACACTTTCTGTAGTTTCTTCATTATTTATTTTTAAAGGTATGTTAATTTTAGATATTTTATGTGTATGAGATGTTATTATGTCTAATTGATTAAAACATTCATCTATAATATTTTGAGGTAAATATTTAATAATATCTGTAATTGAAGTATCTATATTTTTAAGAGATTTGTCATTTGTTTCAATATACATTTCTATATCTTCAAAATAACAATATTCATGTATTATAGTTTTATCTATAAAATGTAAATATTCATTATTATAATGATGAAATAATGTTAATTGTTCTATTCCCCTTGTAGTAGCAACATATAATTCATTAGAACATATACAAGGGTTTGCATCTTTTTTATAAAATTCAAAATATGAATTATCAAAATTAAATATAATTACAACCTTTCTTTCTAACCCTTTCGTTTGATGAAATGTTGAAAATATTATTTTGCCTTCTAATAATTCTTCGTCTAATTTTTCATCATCGTTAGTTGGAACATATACCATTACATGAGGCATTTCTCTTTTTATTTTATTTTCTAATTGTCTAACTGGTGATTTTACACTCTTGATGGATGGTGCTAATATAAATATATCGCTCGGTTTATAACCCAAGCTAAAATAATACTTCACTTCTTCAAATGTTCTTGATGATGTGCCTAATCTATCTCCAAAACAATCACATATTATATATCTTGGTTTATTATTTGTAATTTTATTAGATATGATGCGTTCTTCCTTTAATAAGCAATTATTAATAAATAACGACATTTCATATGTAATTCTAAAACTAACTGATAAATTACATTTTATCCAATTATTAGAATTAAAATTAAATAATTCACTCGCATATTCAATAAATCTTTGATCTGCTTTGTTAAAATCAAATATACTTTGTTTTTTATCTCCAAAAATACATATATTTGCGTTTGTATTTTTATTATCTTTATATATTTTACAAATAAGTTCATAATATAAACTTGTTATATCCTGTGCTTCATCAGGAACAATCAAATCAAAATTAAATTGTTTTGATGGTATTTTTTTTGTCTTTATAATTTTATTAATAATAGTATCTGTAAAACATAGTTTGTCGTAATATTTTACACAAAATGAATGATAACTATGAACTTCTATATTATGAAGTCCTAATTTAGTTGCCTTTTCTCTTGTTTCTAATTTTAATTTTGAATTATATGTTAATAATAGAATATGTTTATTATGAAAATACTTAGCAATATGTAAATTACAAGTTGTTTTTCCACTTCCAGCAACACTATCTACTACGACATTATTATTTAACAATAATTGTTGTATAATATTATTTTGTTCTATTGAGATAACAGGTAGTTCCATTTTGTAATATAATAAATTGTGCCAATATATTTATATTATTAAATTAAATCAATTTTATATTTATGTGTTCTAATTTCAACATCATTATCCATCATTCTAAAATCAACACTTTCAATTGTATATTTAGATTTCAATAAATTTTTTATTATTGACAACCAAGGCCTTTTTCGTTTAGTTGGTTCTCCAACAGCTTTCAAGTTATTAAAAGCATAATATTTTCGTATTTCAGGTATAAGTTCCATTATTTTTTTTTGGATTTCTTCATTTTTGTCTAATTCATAAAGTGTATATTCTGTTTTATTTTCTAAATCCAAAATGATTATAATTTTATCTATAATTTCTTCCTGTTCTTTTTTATACAACTCACTTTTAAGACGCATTACAATATACTTAAACTAATAAATAAATTTTAAGTATATTATTTATAAATTTTTAATTTTCTTCTTCTTGTTGATGGTTTCTTTTTTAATTCATAACCTTCTTTCAAATTATAAGCATATTCAAAATAGTTTTGATAGTTTTCCTTTTTAACCTTTTCAATAGCTTTATCTACATTATTTTCTAATTGTTGATAATTTTCAACATTCCTATCTTTTTTCATGTAAGTTTTTATTTGGTTAAAATATGCTTCTATTGGTAAATTGCTACGAGGTGTATATGGAACAGCAAATAAATAATGATTACCACTTTTAGTTATAGCATTTTTAATCAATTCGTTATTATGACTTCCAGCATTATCCAAAATAATAAGATGATCTTTATAGTTTGGAAATATATGTTTTTCTAAAAATTCTAATAATCTTTCTTTTGTCATACCTCCTTTTTCATATAATTCCTTTCCAACACATTTTGAATTACTTATCGCTACTAATAAAGTAAATTTACGAAATACAAATTGATTTGATGTTTTTATTATACATCTCTTACCCAAATTACAACGACTATAAGTTGGTTTCAAAGCAGAACCAACACTTGTTTCATCCAAACAAATAATTTTGTTGATAGGAAATTTACGAACTTCAGTAAAAAATTTATTCATTTCATTTTCTTTCTCAATTGGTTTTTTATATCTTTCTTTTGGAAAATGTTCATGTCTTGTTCTTTTTCTTGTTTTGTTATTATCTCTTATTACTTGTCCTAAATGTTGAGGTGTAATATCAAACGATGGATACTTCTTTTTTATATTAATAGATAATTCATTCATAGTAAGTTGTTCGGTTTGTTTCAATAATTCTAACGCAGTATTTACTTGTGGTTTAGTAATTTTATAAGATACAGGTTTTCGGTTTTTTCTTGTAAGATTTTTGGAAGTTTTGTATTTATGTATCCATCTTTTTAGTGAGGATTTTTTACAATCAAAAATTTTACAAGTATTGTCATAACCGACATCATGATTTAAGTAATAATTAACGGCAGATAATTTATAATCAGGACTTTTATGCTTCATATAATAAATAGATAAAAATTATATTAAGCGTGCCATTTTAAATCTTCAAGGGTGTAAATTGTTAATTGAAATATTTAATTAATAAATAAAATACTTAAAGATAAAATATATTAAAATATAGTGGTGTGGAAGCCATTTATAGCATCAGTTGTTTCGGACAATGTACGGAGTAGTGCGCTCTTGAAAGAAACATGAGGTGATTTCCCTGATGAGTTCTATTATTAGGTAGAATTAATTTGCTTTAATCTGAATGTGGGTTTTATGGGTTTTATAGGGGTTTATATGTGGTTTATAGAGGATTTATATGTGTTTATATAGTTTAAAGTATAGGTTTAGGTATAGGTTTATATAGAATTAATTTCAGTTTGCAGTCATCCGGAGAAGATATATTTTATGAAAAATATAGTATACAAATTTTAAAAATTTTATTAAAGCATATTATTAAAAAAAATGTCTAATATTTTATGACATTGAAGACTTCCACATCACCATTACAGTTGTAAGCTAGTGGTAAACTTCCGACTTGCCAAGTCGGTTTCCTGGGTTCGATTCCCAGCAACTGTATAAAAATTTTTATAACTGACATAAGTTAGTGGTAGACTACTTGACTTCCAATCAAGATGCTTGGGTTCGATTCCCAATGTCAGTATTTTTGTCCTTTTAGCTTAGTGGTAGAGCACCAGTCTTGTAAACTGGAGGTCGCGAGTTCGACTCTCGCAGAGGGCTTTTATTAATATTATAATTAACTATTCAGATAATTAATTATACTATTTTCATTATTATCATATATTCTGTTTTACATTGATTTATATATTATTTAAAACAACTTAAAGACAATCCTCGTTAAATTACTATAAATAGCCAAAAATGACGAGCCAACAAACCACCAAAATGTCTATTACTAATACAACCTGGACGCCTGCAGAGCTTTTAGAGAGATATAGCAAAATTAAAAAACCTAAATTTAACCGAGACTTGGTGTGGACAATAAAGTCCGCTGATAATAATTCAAAGAAAAAACGTGCAAATTTTGAAGAATTTTTGCAGTTTTTATTTAAAACACGCAACACTGTTTCAGCTATCTCTCTTGGCGCTTACTTACATAATAATGAAGAATACCATGTAGTTATTGACGGAAATAATCGGATTAATGCTATTGTGGCTTTTTTTACATCTCCATATAATGTCTTTACAGGATATTATAAAGAACTTTTTGAATATTTAGATTCAATTCCTGTTGACAAAATGAATATAGATATAAAAGAAACATGTAAAAATACCATACAAAATTTGACTTATCGTAAGTTATCAACATTTAACAGGCTTGACGATATTATTTCTGATGAAATTGAGATAGATAGACGAATGATGCGTGATATTGAGCGTAAAATAGTAGAAATTCAGAAAAAATTACGTTTTCCTGATAATTCACCATACGATACACATATTAAATTAGTCATTAATGAATTTAAAAATGGAACAAATAAAGAATATTGTGATACCTTTGAAGATATTAATAAATATTCTAATACTCTCTCTCATAATGAACTATTAGCTGCTACATTATTTGAAAGCACTATTATTATCAAAGACCAAAACTTGAAATGTCAAATTATAACTAAAATAAAAGAATATTATGATAGCAGAGGAGTTGATGAAGTTTTAGAGACTTATTCAATGGAATTAGATTTTAATATGGAAATCAGTGCATATGATTTTATGGTTGGGTTTCAAAATTATTGTAGCAATGAATATAAAGTTATTGAAAAATTTTTACCAGACGGAACGTCATTATTTTTTAGAATTTATGGTATTTTGTATGGTTCAATTGAAAAAGATAAATTTACTCACAATAATGTAAACGATTTTATTGATAAAATTTTATTTTCATGTAATATTATTTCTGAAGCCTATAAAACGATTATGCCTGTAAATATTAATGACAATCTATTTAATAAAACTTCAAAAAATGATTGGTATAAATTAGTTCCTAAAAATCCAATGATTATATTGTTTATTTCAATTATATCAAATAGAGTCAATATTCCAGCTAATATATTAATTAAAAAGATTAGATTAGTAGTTATTTATCATCTTTTATGTAATCAAAAATATTTGAAAAATGTTTCTGAAGAAAATATTAAAATTATTCAAGTACATGATAAAATAGAATATATTGCAGGTGGGTCTTATATTGAGAATATTTGTAAAAGCATAATAGAACACGATAATACAAAAATTTTTAATATTAATAGAGATAATTTTTTAAATTTATTAAATACAATATTAAATTCATCTTTAAATGAAAAAACATATGACCAAGAAAGAGTAACAAATAAACGAAGACAGCTCAACCTTTTTGACAAAATATTAGTTTCAAACTTTTTTAATAAAAAAATGTCTAATTTCTATCTTAAAGAAAAATATTCTACCGAACATATCACTCCTTATTCTTCTGTATGGGAAGAATTAATTGATATAAATAGATTAGGCAACTTATTTCCTACACTTGAAAAGATAAACGGTTCAAGAGGTAATAGTAATTTAGAAATTTATTTTAAAGAACCAAATATAGGATTTACAACTTTTATTAGAGAATTACTTCCTGAAAACTATTCTGAATTTAATATTCATAATGGAAGAAAAACCTCAATAACTGATATTAATAAATATAATGAATATTGTTCTAATAATGAGAAATTATATATTAAGACATTAGTTGACGATATTTTTTCTAATTAAAATAATATTTTAATATATAAATGGCAGGTAGACCTAAAGTTGTTAGACTAAAACAATCATTGGTAAATTATATTGATAATCGCACAGCCTCTGGGCCAATGAAAATGGGATTGCCGCCCAGTATCGGTGTTACAAGATATTATTGGTATAATTATGCTACTCAATGTAATACAAAAGCTGGTGCGGCCAAAAAGAGTTATGATAACATGGTATTCTTAAATATTAATCCTGCTCAAACACCAGTGACAGCAGGCTTTCGTCCAACTACAAATTATAATTATTCATATAATGCGCCGCCAGGTGTAGGGTTTTATGATGCAAATGTAAAATATGATAATCATTTTTATAGACCATATTACAATACTTATTATCAAAATAATACTCCAAAGTATCCAAATAATGGATTACACCCTCCTACTTCCAAACATATGACAGGTTTTCCCTCGAATCCTAACCAAAATTAAAACTCTTGTAAAAGTTTATTTCAATTAATGTAATTTATATTTATATTTAAAAATATGATTATAAATATATAATAAATGCCAAATAAATCAGCAGAGCGCAGGTTTAACACATTTATAAGTCATCTAAACAATTCTTCAATAGAGGATTATTTTGGAATAATTAATCAACCAAATAAAATTTTGAATTTCATCACAAAGAGAGAAGAAAATGAAGTTTATTTTACAATTAGTTTTGTAAAATCTTGTAACATTGATATAGAGAATTTTCCTAAAGAGATAAATGACATAATATCGTCATATGCCTCTGAATTTATTAATATTAAGCTGAAAATTCTACATTTTGATGATTATCCATTTAAGCATCCAGTATGGAGTTTATTAGATGTTTCATATAATATAAAATTACCATTAAATCTTAAGGATTATTATAATTATATTGTAAAAAATCATAATGATAGGCATGCTTTTGATTGGTCACCAGCTACAGATATAGAAAAAGACATTTTAGAATTCATACAAAAGATTAATCATTTTGATATGTTATTAGAATATAAATTATTTAATAAAGAATCTAATAAGGATAATTAGTAGCAGGTGAAATGAATGTTGTTTCTTGTTTACCTGGAAATTGTGATGGAGGATAAGGGAAATAGCCATTGGGGTTTCCTGTATAATTATCATATCTACCTAAATATTGGTAAAATGGACCACAACTACTGTTATTATTTGTGCAAACACTTGCTAATCTATTTTTAGCACGTCTATTAGCAATACTTGATGCTCCTACCCCATTTTGTCCAGGTTTGTATTTATTGTAAAGATATGTTTCTTGATTACATGTAATGTTACCTCCAGGTGCAAACATAGTGCTTCTTCTTACACCAACTCCAACATTTTTTTTATATAAGAAACCTGGAAAATTAGTTTGACTACCATACCAAAATTGACCATTTGAATTACTTCCTGAACCGAAACCTCTAAAATTTCTTGGCATTATTATATATTAAAATATATAATAAAAAATATATTATTTATAAAGTATTAAAATTATTAATTAACTAAATTATTTTTTTAAATAAAATAATTTTAAATATATAATATAAGATAACATGTGTGTTATATTATATGCAAAAATCAATGGTAAACAAATATTAGCAAAAAACAGAGATAGAATCTACAAACCAAATATACAGTTAGTTCATGAAATAGTAGACGGTATAGAAATAGCTTATATACAAGATAAAAATACTGGATGGGTAGAAGGTATTAATGAAAATGGATGCGGAATAATTAATTCTACTCTTGATAGAAATGATGGTAAAACTGTAAAAAGAAAAAATTATGTTAGTTTAAAATCAAATAAAGTATTTAATGCATTGTGCGAAGGTAAAAAAAAGGATTTTTTAAATAAATTATTAAGTCGTGATAAAAAAATGTCATTTTTTGAAGGCAATACTTTATTAATATTTGATGATAATGTATATCATATTGAAAATAATATGAAAAATGATTATATAATAAAAGAAGCAAAAAACAACTCTGTTTTTACAAATCATGGTATTAATATGCCAACTGAAGGATATGTAGAAGGAACAAAAGGGCTATCTTCTTTTTTAAGAAGGTCAATAATAGAAAATGAATTAGAAAAAGAATTAGAAAAAATAGAGAAAAAATGTGAAACGAATCTATATAGCAAAATAAGTAATGTTTTAAATAGAGATTATCCTAATTTAGACCCTCGTTTTCATCCTTATCGAGATAAAAATGTTACACTAAAAAGAGTTAAAAACATTAATAAAAGTCAAAATTTTGTAAGCACCACAGGTCAATTGATTCTAAATGTTACAGATAAGGAGCTTATATATTATCGTGACGTGAATAATAGTAACGAAGTAAAATATAGTAATAAATTGCCACGAGATTATGTGCCAAAAATAAGAGTTATAATAAAATATACAAAAAAGGATACAAAATCAAAAAAACATTTTTCAAAAAAACATGTAAATAATGCTTTTAATAAATTTTACAAAAACAAAACCGTAAAAAAAAGGTTTTAATTAAAAATTATTATAATATTATACACAATTATAATATTATACGGGATTATTATATTACATACGATTATAAAATTATAAAATATAATTTAAGAAATTTTACGTGTAGGAATATCACTTGAAACAATATAAACAGAATTTTCAGTAATTACAATATATTCAGTTCCAGACTTATAGAACTTAACAATAGTAGATGTATATTCATCTTCACTTTTTACAAGAAGTTTTTCACCACTTTCTTTTGCACCGACAAGTGCTTTTTTATCGAGAGATGCGGTCCAATAATCAAGGACGATTGGTTTATCTTCAACAATAGCGAGTTTTGCTGCATGTTTTAATGTGACATCGGACGGAAGTCTATAATTGAAACTGTTATCAGGTTTCTGTGATTTTTGTTCTGCCATTTTATATAATTTTAATTTGTAAGTCTTTAAATACTTATATATAAAAAATATTTTAATTTAAATAATTATAAATAGTAAATACTATGAAATCAATAATAAATAGAGATAATAATTATTCATTACATAATATTGAAAATTATAAAAAAGAACTTACAAGCAATTTGGGAGATATAACTCATAAATATTCAGAACTTTTAATAGAATATTTTAGGTTTATTTTGGAAAATATTAAAATAAAAACAGATTGTTTTACAAAATATATTATTATACGAGGTCTGGATACAATAACAAATGTGTTTTTAAATATATTATTATATACAAAAAACATAGATATAACATATTTTCATTGTCAAAAAGCTTTTTATTTCTATGTAGAATTTGTAGGACAAATATCAGAAGACGAAAAAATGTTTTTACAATTAACATCTCGCGATGCTACAATTTATGTATATAAAAAAACAATATTTGAAATAAGCAGTGAATTTAAAAAAAAAAATGATGAATCTTCTCTTGGATTTAAAGAAGAAATGAGTATTATAAATAGTTATATAAATTTATACAAGTTGTATATAAATAAAATTATTGATAATAATAATGAAAAAAATGATTTTAATATTGATTTATTTAAAAAAATAAGTGAAAAATTAAATAATAATTTAATTATTAAAAAAAAAATTAAAGTATTAGAAATAATAGTCGAAAAATTATATGATAATATAAGTAATATAGATTTATTTTATAATATTAATTACCAATTAGTTAAAAGATTTGTAAAAAATCCTAATATTTTAGATAATATAGAAAAAAAATTTTACGAAGAAACCTTTAAAGACAAGTTAGATAATGATGATAAGTTTATTACATGGTTTCTAAATTAATTAATTTTCCAATTCAACGATTATATTTTTTCTTCTAATTTTTTTTTTCTTATCTTTTACTCTGTTTACCATAGATTCGGTTTCGTTTTTAATATTTTTTTGACAAATATTTTTAAATTCATTTGACAATATTATTTTCAAAAATTCATATATTTCCATAAGTACGGATTCTTCACATTTGCCAACAATAAGCACGCTTCCGGTTCTAAAAATCATAAATGAGACTTCACTGACATTTTTATACAAATGTTTATTTTCTTCTGAAATTTGTGAACCATTTTGAATTTCGATATCAGGATTATAATAAAATTTGCATTGGATACCAGGGTATGAACAAGGGTCATAAATAGCTTGTATATTATATTTCATTTTAAATATATCATATAATATCTCTCTATTGATATAGAAACCACAATTAAAATTTGAATTTATCAAAACAGTCTCTTCAGAGTTCTCCTTATATTCTAATTTATCTTCAATATATGGTTGTAAAGTTTCTAAAACTTGGGTTAATATCATTTGAAAATTGGATTCGCTTTGAACGCCTGGAATTTCTAATTTGCCAGTATTGAATACTTTTACATGAAATTCTTTGAATACTGAATCAATTTTCGTGCGTAAAATCAATACAAAGCAATTATAAAATGCACTCTTCTTTTTGCAGCGATAGCTCATAATGTCTTTTTTTGATATTCCAATACTTACTTTTCTGATATCTTTAAACTTGATTCTTCCATCTGGATTATCAATATGTGTAATAATATGCTCTTCAAAATATTTTTCATCTTTTATTTTTTCTTGTATGTAGTTTAACTCTTCTTGTGCTGTAGAATTAAATTTCATTTGTTTTTTAATAATACCATTTATGGGTGTAGCATAAGGTATAACAGGAATTTTCCAGAATATTTCTCGAAGTTCAATAGGCATAGCTAAATAGGCTATTTTTGTTTTAGTGGAGATATAAATGTCAGAAGATTTAGGAGCATCCATATTTAAATCCATACTAATATTGGCTGAAATAAAATCTTCATTTTGTTCAATAATTAATGAATTATAGTTTTCCTCTTCAGAGATAGTATCATCTTCATCTTCATCATTATAACCGGATGATATAAAATTTTCCCATTCGGTATCAATATTCATGGTTATAGCCATATGTATAATTCTCTACTTTATCTTTATATTCTTTATATTAATTTTATTTCAATTATTTTCTTTATTATATAATATAAAGAATGATAACCAGGTCGCACATCATCCATGAAAGGAGCTATATTATCCCAATTAAGCAAAACTTATCTACACACATGAAGATAAATAGCCCAAAAGGTGAATACAGTCTCAAGCAAAATTTTTTTGACCCTTCTAAAAGCTCACCACCTAATGATTTTATGATAAAATTACATATGAGAATGTCGGTATACAATTCAAATAATCATACAGGAATAAAGGATGATAGTCGTGACAACGAATAATTTATATTTATATTAACATTTTGATTTTGGGTATGCATAACATTTTCAACAAAATTTAAAAAACTACTTGTTAAATCTAATTTATTATTTCGGATAATAAAATTTAAAAAATCTTTTATTATATTTTTCTTATCTATATTGTATTTATAACTAATTTCTTGAACATAATAATTTATTTTTTCTAATTTCTCTCTTTGTTTAATTTTTAATATAAGCGTTTCCCATACATTATTATCAATTACACTAAAAAATTCTTCACTTTCAGTGTTTTTTAATTTAACAATATCTTGATTTGATTGCATAAAGTTAATCATACTTCGAATGTCTGATTTATATAATTTTTGAATGGATGATAACGATTTATTATTTAAATTTAAATTTTCTGATTTCGAAATATTTGATAAAAAACCTATAATCTCATTGTCAGGTAATTGATTAAAACGTAATCTTATAAATTCATTTTGTAAACCTTCGTCAATTTTGCTTATGTAGTTACATATTAGACAAAATCTTACATTATTTGAATAATTCTGTAGTAAGTATCGTAAGGCTTGTTGTGCATTTTTTGTCATGTAATCAACCTCATCTAATATTACAAATTTCATTCCTGTAAAAAATAATGGTTTTGAATTTACAAAGAAATTTATTTGATTTCTTATAATATCTATTCCTCTCTCGTCAGAAGCGTTTAAATGAATTATCAAGTCTTTATTTTTAATATTTAATTTTACTTGATATCCATTTATTAAATTCATTATAGTAGTTGTTTTGCCTGTTCCTGGTGGACCATAAAATAATAAATTTGGAAAATAAGATGTCTCAATTATATTATTCAATATTTTTCTATTTAATGGGTCCAAAACTATATTCTCAAATTGTTTTGGTCTATATTTCTCCATCCAAACATAACCATTGTTCATTATTTTATATTATATTTTTCTTTTAATATAAAATCATTAATAATCATTAATAATCATTAATAATCATTAATAATCATTAAAATCATTAAAATCATTAAAATAATATAAAGATTTTAAATTTTATTAACTTATAATGACAAATATATTTAAAATAGGAGATATACATTTTGAAAACCAAATCCTTAATGCCAGTGGCTGTTGGTGTTTAAATGAAAATCAATTGGATGAATTATATAATAGCAGTCTCTCTGGAATTGTTTGTAAAACATGCACTATTTTTTCTAAAGAAGGAAATCCAGAACCTAATTATTACTATAATGTAGAAAATAAAACCCATTTTAACTGTAAAGGTTTGCCAAATTTAGGATATCAATATTACAGAAATTTGGCAAAAAAATATAATAACAAACCATATATAATTTCTTTAGCTTTTGAAAAATACGAAGATTTACAAATAGTCTTAATGGATTACAATAATTTTATTAATTATCCTGTTTTGGTAGAATTAAATTTAAGCTGCCCTAATTTTTCATCTAAAATACCGGGTTATGATATTTTTCAAATAGATAAATTATTAAGTATTTTAAAACATATTAATTTGTCTAATATTCATTATGGTTTTAAATTACCTCCATATTTTCAATTAGATTCAATTAATGAGATATGTAAACTTTTTAATAATTATACAGATATATTAAAATATATAGTATTATCTAATTCAATACCAAACTGTTTGCCGTTAAAAAATGGCTCTCCTATATTATCAAATTTATACGGAGGAATGTCAGGAAAAATAAATAAACATATTGCTTTGAGTAATGTAGTTTCTTTTTCAAATATAATTGATAAAAAAATCAAAATTGTTGGTTGTGGTGGTATTGATACTTTAATCGATGTAAAAGATTATTTAAATAATGGTGCTGATTTTGTGCAATTAGCAAGCTGTTTTTATGATGTTGAAAATAACAAATTAGACATATTAAAAATTAATGAATTAATTCGTCAATTTTAGGAAAAATAAAATAATTGAATATATTTAGAAAATGGACGATTCAGAAAAGTCATTGATTATTAACACCAAGCATTTTCATTATGTTGTTAATATGCTGCGAGATTTCTTTGTTAAAAAAGGATTTCTTGAATGCCATACGCAAAATCGATTATCTATATTGGCTGCATGTGAAGACCCCTCTACCATAAGGACATTTGAATATAACAATAAAGTTTATCCATTACCGCAAACCGGACAAATGTGGTTGGAATATGAACTTTTAAAAGATTCAAGTGTTCCGGGTTATTTTTGTGTTTCTACAAGTTATAGATATGAACCTAATCCAATTCCTGGACGCCACGCTCTAATATTTCCTATGTTTGAATTTGAATTAAAAGGAAATATGAATGATTTAGAAAAATTAGAAATAGAATTATTGACACACCTTGGTTATGATAAGATTTGCACTTTTAAAGAAGGAAACTACGTAGATGTAGCACAAAAATATAATACGGAAGATATTTCTCATGAAGTAGAACAAAAATTATATGCAAATGATGGTCCAGTATTTTTATTAAAAAACTTCCCTGAATATACAAGTCCTTTTTGGAATATGAGAAGAAATGATGATAAAACAACTGCTAATAAGATTGATGTTATTTTAAGCGGAATGGAAACGATTGGAAGTGCAGAGAGAAGTATTGATATTCATGATATGATTACAAGATTTAAAACAATTTCAGATGGTAAATATGCACAAATTTTATATGATAAGTTTACAAAAGAACGTGTAGATGCAGAAATGACAGAATTTTTAGCAAATACATTTATAGAGAGAAGTGGTGGAGGAATTGGTATTACAAGATTAATTTCATCTATGTTGAAAGAAGGATTGATTCAGAGTGAATTATAATTTTTTTTATATTTTAAAATAATTGAATTAAAATATTAAAGATATAAGATTTATAAATTCTATGATGGGCGAAACTTTTCAAAGTTGTGGATATTTAGAATTAATTATTGGTCCTATGTTTAGTGGAAAAACAAGTGAAATTATTGAAATATACAAAAAATGTAAGTTTTGTAATATTCCCGTATCCATTATCAATCATATTATTGATAAGAGATATCATGACTCAATGTTATCAAGTCATGATAATGTGATGGTTCCTTGTTTACAGACAAGTGAATTGAACCAATTTTGGTCCGAAGAAAGTAATCCATCGTATGAAATATTGAGAAAATCAGATATTATTCTTATCAATGAAGGACAATTCTTTCCTGACCTGTATGAAATAGTTATAGACATGCTTAAACATAATAAAAAAATTTATATTTCAGGATTAGACGGAGATTTCGAGAGAAAAAAATTTGGGTCTATTTTAGATTTAATTCCACTTTGCGATAATGTAAAAAAATTAAAGTCTTTGTGTTCTTTATGCAAAAATGGAACACCAGGCATCTTTTCAATGCGTTTAACAAAAGAAAAAGAACAAACCGTTGTTGGTTCAAATAATTATATTCCTGTGTGTAGAAATTGTTATGAACAAAAATCTTTAAATAAAGTTTAGTTTTTAAATATATTTTAAAACAATTTAAATTATACTTATCAATTTAATTATAACTTAAATGACAAAAAAAAAGGAAGACTGCGTCAATACAGAAATCGTTGTTAAGAAAAGAGGGAGAAAATCTAAAAAAGAGATTGAAGAAAGTAAGGAGAAAAAGGATAATATAGTTGTTTTAATTGAAGAACAATCAGAAACAATTAATAATAATCTTATGTTTCAAGAATTATTAAATGATAATGATGAACTTTTTGAAAATGAAATTGAAAATGAAGTTGAAAATACAATTGATTTAAAACCGGCTGCAAAAAAAAGAGGTCGTAAACCAAAAGGTGGAAAAATTATACAACAAATTGTGCCACTAATTAACAATAAAGAATCGAAGCCAAATGTTATTTTACATTTAAAATGTTCATTAAAGGATTTACATAATAATACCGTAATGGGACCCAATATTGAAGGATACAATTTTTCTGTTATTAATAATGATTGTTCATATGAAATAATTAGTAATAATTTTAACAACACATATAATAACACATACAACACAAATACAATTATGCAAGACCAAAAAATAACTCAAAATAATTTTTTGGATTGCAATGAATCTGACACTCAATATGATTATGACGATGACTCAAAACAAAATAAAGACAATGATATTAAAGAAATGTGGAGAAAACTAAAGATTTTAGAACATAATTTACATATAAATAATATTAATGATAAAAAATCAGCATGTTTTTGGTGCACATATGAATTTGATAATCCACCTATTTACATTCCAAAACATTATATAAAAGAAACATACCACGTTTATGGTTGTTTTTGCAGTCCTGAATGCGCTACTGCATATTTAATGGAAGAAAGTATTGATAGCTCGTCTAAATTTGAAAGATATCACTTAATTAATCATATTTATTCAAAAATTTATGATTATAAGAAGAATATTAAACCCGCACCGAATCCATATTATATGCTTGAAAAGTATTATGGTAATTTAAATATTCAAGAATATAGGTCTTTATTAAAAAATGAACGTTTGTTTTTAGTAGTAGATAAACCGTTGACGCGTATTTTACCAGAATTACATGAAGATAATGATGATTTTATTATTAACAATAAGATTATACCATCCAATACATTTCAAATAAAGAAAAAATTACAAAGGAAACATCAAACAAAAAATAATATCCTAACAGAAAAATTTGGATTATTAACACAATAAAATAATTTAACACTTTTTTTTAGTATATTATTTTTTATTTAATTATAATATATTATGGACAGTATAAAATATGAAGATTTATCATTCCAAAATATAAACTTAATTATTAGTCATATCAAAGATAATTGGATTCAATTTTTGCTTTTAATTTTAGTATTTATCATAATTTATGTAGTTGATTATATTTCCAATATTAATGCCATTATATTTGCAATTCCTTCACCAATACCTGGTTTTTTTGCACCACCAATACCATTAATAACAAAATTAAAGGAAAATATTAATAAAATTAAAAAGGGTAATAAAATTAAAAACTTTAAAAAATAAATTTTATTACATAACTTTTTTTGCATCTCCTTTTTCTACTCTTTCATTATAATCACGCATATTTGAATCAAGACGATAACGTATTTGTTTATAAATTTCTTGATTTAATGTTTTGATTTGTTTATTTACTTTTTCTGAAATTCCAAAATATGACCTAATTACTTTTAATTCATCAAAATTATTTTCCTTTAGTTTTTCTATTGCTATTTCTTCTGTATAATCAGTTTGTCTTAAGATTATTTGCACCTTTTCTGCTATCTGGTCAGTCTCTACTAAAGAAATATCGGACATATATGAATTAGATAAATTATTTTTTAAATCATATTAAACGAATAGTTATATATAAATTATTATACAATGCCAATGCGTAAAAAAAATAATTTTAATACTGACCACATATTAAATGAAATTGATTTAGTTATTAAGAAGGGTTTGAATACAATTTTAAAAGATTATATGGATAGATATGATTTATTAGAAAGCACCCATAAAAAAATAATGGAATTGCCTTCAGTAGTAAATGAGATTAATAATAATAATAATATTGACGAATCTTCAGATGAAGATAATAGTTTATCTGATAAAGAAGATAATGTCCCTATATTTGTTAGTATTAAAGAAATGACACAAGAATTAATAGAAGGAGAAATTGGAAATATTGAAGCTAAAATAAATAATTTAGAAAAAAAATATGATACAATTATTATTCCTTCTATTGAAAAGATTCTTCAAAAATTAGAAATGTTAGGTAATGAACTTATAGAAAATAAAAATGTAAATATTAAAGTTGAACAATGTTGTATTAATAGTCAAAAAGAAAATATCAAATTAGAAATTGAAGAAAATGATGATGTAACAGATGAAATTAATAAAAATAAAGATGATGCTGAAGATGATGCTGAAGATGATGCTGAAGATGATGCTGAAGATGATGCTGAAGATGATGCTGAAGATGATGCTGAAGATGATGCTGAAGATGATGCTGAAGATGATGCTGAAGATGATGCTGATGATGATGCTGATGATGATGCTGAAGATGATGCTGATGATGATGAAGATACATCTGATTCAAGTGATGTTAATATATCAGATAGTGAAGAAGAAGAGGTAGAGGTGGAAGAAGAGGTAGAGGTGGAAGAAGAGGTAGAGGTGGTAGAAGAAGAAGAAGAGGATGAAGAGGTAAAGGTGGAAGAAGAGGTAGAGGTGGAAGAAGAGATAGAGGAAGAAGAAGAAGAGGAAGAAGAAGAGGAGGAAGCTAATACATTAAAAAATATAGCTACAAAAAATGATGCAGAAGAAATTGAAACTGAAGAATCCAGAACAGAAGAAGAAGAAGAAGAAGAAGAAGAAGAAGAAGAAGAAGAAGAAGAAAAAATAGTAGAAGTAATTGAAATAAAAAATCAAATTGAAGATACAAAAGCATCAGATGATGAAGAGTTCTTCGAAATTGAAATAGATAATGTAAATTATTGTACAAATGATGATGAAAATGGTTTTATTTATACTCTCACAGAAGATAGCGACATTGACGAAAAAGTTGGTTATCTAAAAGATGGCGAACCTTTCTTTTATGCCGATGAAAAATAAAAATATAAATATATTATAAATAATGATAAATTTATGTCCTCCAGCTATTATTTATTTAATATTTTCTATAACTCAAATACTTATTGATACATTTAAGGGTCTTTATAATACTGCATTTGTAAAAGTAATTGTTATGGTAATGGTTACTTTATTACTTAATATATTATGCGCTCAAGGATTGGGAGTTGTTTCATGGATTATTGTTTTTATTCCATTTATTTTAATGACTGTTATTGTAAGTATGATTTTATATGTTTTTGGTTTAGATGCAGCAACAGGAAAATTTAATTATAAATGTGATGGAAATGATACAAAATGTGGAAAAGGAATTACAATTGATACTTTAGGTAATATAGTTATTTATGACCCAAATTATAATCCAAAAGAACATCCAGTTTATTATAAATCACCTAATATTATTGTTCCTAATCCCACCAATAATGATTATCCATATCAACCAATAATAACAAATCAACCTTTAGTTCCAAGTGGTTCCAGTAGTCCGGCATATCAAAGTTAATTAATAAACTATTTAAAAACAAATATTTTATTAATAAAAATGTTATATTATATAAGTTATTTTATACAATCTGCATTGTTTATATTTTTATCACACGATTATTTTCAAAAAAATTTTCCCCAACAATATAGTCAATTACTAATTAATACTTCATATAATGTTATTTATTTGTATAGCAGGATACAAATTGTTTATTGTAATATTAAAATAGGTGTTTTTTCTATTATTGAATCAAATCCACATATAAAAAAAATACTCGACGATATTAATAGTAAAAAAAATGAGAGAAGCATTGATATTATTCAATTCTATGATAGAGTTTTGCATATGAAAAAATATTTAAATGATATTGATAATTATTTTGAAGATAAAAAAGGAGCGCTTTACCTATTTTCTGATTGTTTTAATAAACAAACCAACGTAATAATTACACGGTCTCAAAAATTTCCAGAAAAATATGAATTATCTGATACAAAATTTATAATGGTAGAATTAAAATTAGGAGATAAAAATTTTAAAATCAACTTGAAAACTGAAAATACAAACTATTATGTTGTATCGAATGTTTTTGATAAAGATTTTTTCATATATTATATGTTTAATCATTCTCACATTTATGAAAATAAAATAGAATCAGATGAGATACAGTCTCTAATAGAAAATGGTATAGTTAAAATATTAGATGATAAAGTAAATAGTTTTGAGGTAGATTTAAAAAAAAACGGTAGTATAATAATATTGAAAAATGGTTTTACGATAACTCATATGTCTTCAGAATTATCAAATTAATATATTATTTTAAAACAATTTAAAAAAAAAATGAAATAAATAAATATAAATGGAATCCCAGCATAATACAATAAACACAGCAACATTAAGTATGGACTCTTTTAACAATTTATCACACAATTGGACTTTATGGGCGCATTTACCCCATAATACAGATTGGAGTATTAAAAGTTACATTGCAATTTCTACATTCACAACCGTAGAAGAAACTGTAGCAGTTACTGAAACACTTCCGGCAGTATTGGTAGAAAATTGTATGTTATTTATGATGCGCGAGGGTGTTAAGCCAACATGGGAAGACCCGAAAAATAGAAATGGTGGGTGTTTTTCATATAAAGTTTCAAATAAAAATGTTTATAAAGTTTGGAAAGAGCTTACATACGTTATAGCAGGTTCATCTATAAGTAAAAATATGAATTTTGTTAATTGTGTTACTGGGATTACCATTTCTCCAAAAAAAAATTTCTGTATAATTAAAATTTGGATGACAGATTGCAACAATCAAAATCCTGCTATTGTTACTAATGATATAAAAGGAATTTCTCCACAGGGATGTTTGTTTAAAAAACATACACCTGAATATTAAAATGTGTAAATAAAATCAATTTATATTACAGTTAATTATAAATTTATTCTACAATTACCATACCTTTATTATAAATTTACTATAAATTTATTATGAAATTAATATTTTTTTTCTATTTAAATAATTAGAATACTTATTAATTTAAAGAAAAATTATTATATAATTTAAAATGATTGCAAAAATAAATGGTTTTGACTTTATTGTAAATAACAATGAATTTGAAAAATATAATCATACACAATTCACAAATTTAAATTTAAAAAAAGACGTAGGGTCATTAGAGAGATTAGTTTCTCTAATTAATGAATGTTCTGGTTTAAATCTTAAGACATTAATCATTTATAATACACAATTTGGCGGTTTTATACCAATTAACTGCTCGCAATATTTTGAAAATGTTTTTCTTTTAGAAACCGAAAATATTCATAAAGATAATATTTTGGTTAATATACAAAAATCTAAAATTAATAATATTAAATTAGTAGATAATTGTAAAAATTATAATAATTCAGATACTTTCATATTTTCTAATGATAATATATCAAATATAGATTTTATTATAGAAAATAAACCATTATTGTTAACAAAATATAATGAAACACTTCAAAAACAAAATATTTATAAAAAAATATTAAAACTAACTAATAGTGAACTTTATTTATATATTCCTGATTATTTTATTGAGAGTTTTAATAAAGAATTTTTTTATTTTATAAATGAGAGAGAAGAATTAGATTATAATAACTTGATTCATTTATGTATTATGGTAAAAAATGGTGGTCCACAATTTGAAAACATGTTGAAAGAAAATTTATCCATTATTGATAGATGGACTATATTGGATACAGGAAGCACTGACGAAACAATAGAAATAATAAATCGTGTTTTAGTTGGTAAAAAAAAGGGAAATTTATATGAAGAACCATTTATTAATTTCAGAGAGAGCAGAAATCGTTGTTTAGATTTGGCAGGAAAAGAATGTAAATTTATTTTAATGTTAGATGATACATATGTTATGAAAGGTAATTTAAGAAGTTTTTTAAATGAAGTCAGAGATGACCAATATTCAAATTCGTTTACATTATTTATAGAGAGTCATGATACTAAATATGGCTCTAATCGTATTATTAAAAGTGAATCTGGTCTCAGATATAAACATAGAATTCATGAAGTAATAAATGATAATAATAATATTAATGTAGTTATTCCTGAAGAATGTGCACATATTTTTGATGAAAGATTTGATTATATGGAAAAAAGAACTATGGAGAGAAAACAATTAGATTTAAAACTTTTATTTGAAGAAGTTGAAGATAATCCTAATGACCCACGAGCTTATTATTATTTAGCCCAAACATATAATATTTTAGAAGATTATGAAAAAGCTTTTTTTTATTTTAAAAAACGATGTGAATTTATAAATGCTGGTTTTTTACAAGAACGTGTTGATGCTGCCTTCGAAGCAGCAAGAGTGGCTAATTTTAAATTGAATAAACCTTGGGAAGAGTGTGAAAAATTATACAATGATTGCTATAAAATTGATGAATCCAGACCTGAATCTTTATATTTTATTGGAATTCACTATTATTTAGAAAATAACTACCAGAAAGCACTTGGATACTTTAAAAAAGGATTTGAAATAGGTTTTCCAACTCATTGTCAATATTCATTGAAACCAACTTTAAGTTTTCATTTTTTGCCAAAATTTTTAACTAAAATATGTTATTTGTTAGATGAATTTGAACTCGGTGAAAAAGCCGCACATTTTTTTATATTAAATAATAAACCAGCCGCTGAAGATTATCAAGAAATTGTATCTTGGTATCAAATATTTGTGAAATTAAATATGTATAAAGGTCCAAAATCACCAAAAGTTCCTCAAAAACCTATCGTATGTTTTGTTGCTGACGGAGGATTTCATCCTTGGACAGGGTCAACAATTTTAACGTCAGGTGTAGGTGGTTCTGAAACATATATAATTGAAATGGCGCGATATATTAAACAAACAGGAATGTATGATGTGTATGTATTTTGTAATACGCCAAATGAAAACAAAGAAATATTTGAAGGAGTTATGTATTGTCATTTAAATACATATTATGAATTTATTAATACTAATTATGTGCAATCGTGCATTGTTAGCAGGTTTTCTGAATACTTACCGGTTTCTTTTAAAGGTTATTCCGAAAATGTATATTTAGTAGTTCATGATTTATCTCCAAGTGGCACAGTTATACCAAAAGATAATAAATTAAAAAATATTTTTTGTTTAACGGAATGGCACTCTAATTATTTAAAAAATATATTCCCTACATTACAAGATATTATTAAACCGTTTAATTATGGAATAGATAATAGATTTAAAAATAAAGTTAATCAAAAAATTAAAAATAAATTTATTTATTCATCCTTTCCTAACCGTGGTCTACTTCAATTGCTTCAAATGTGGCCAAAAATTTTTGAAAAAGAACCCTCGTCGTCATTATATATTTATGCCGATGTAAATAATAAATGGTCAAATGATGTAGAACCTGCAAAAATGAATGAAATAAGAATATTATTGGATAAATATAAAGTAAATAAAAATGGATTAGGAATTCATTATTGTGGATGGGTAAAAAAAAATGAATTGGCTGATGCTTGGTTGACTTCTGAATTTTGGTTTTATCCTTGCACATTTATGGAAACGTTTTGTTTAACTGCTTTGGAAGCAGCCAGTTCCAAGACACTCGCGATTACTAATCACCTTGCTGCTCTTCAAGATACTGTTGGAAATAGAGGAGTTATCATTAATGGAGACGCAACAACCCAAGAATGGCAAGACCAAGCATTAAAACAAATTTTTTATTATATGGATGAAAAAAATAAGAATCAAAAAGAAAAATTTATAAATATTAATTATGAATGGTCCTTAAATTTAACATGGGAAAAACAAGCGAATAAATTAATTAAAGATTATATAGAACCAAATGCTATTTTGGAATATAAAGGAATGTATAATTGGACAAATGATTGTCCTACTGGATCAAAAGATATATATTTAGAAGTAATAAATTATTTTAATAATAATTATTATAAAATTAATAAAAGAGAACAAATAACTATACTTGAAGTAGGTAGTTACGCAGGAATTTCTCTCATAAATTTAGTTAAGGCTATTCCTAATTCAATTGGTTATGGAATAGATATGTGGGAAAATTATAATGAAAATAAATTATTAGAAAATATTGATAATTTAAAAGTGGAATCATCCTTTTATAATAATATTGAAGTATCTGGAATAAAAGACCGGATTTTTGGTATTAAATCTTGTTCTACAAACAAATTAATTGAATTTATTAAAACTGGATTTAAAGCTGATTTTATTTATGTTGACGGCTCTCATTTGCTACTTGATTGTTATTCAGATATAGTTCTTACTTGGGAAATTTTAGAAAAAGACGGAATTTTAGCTATTGATGATTATTATTATAAAAAGGATGAAATTTTAAATAGTCCATTTGAAGCTGTGAATCATTTTTTAAAAATAAATGAAGGTAAATATAAATTATTACATAGTGGATACAGAGTATTTTTACAAAAATTGTAAAAATTATTTATATTTATGATATTAATATTTTTTATTAATATATAAATATTTATTATTTGTAATACATATTTATATGAAAAACCTGTGTCAACCTGATAATATTAATATATTTGAATTAGACTTTAATATTATTGAAAAAGATGAAAACAATTTTAGTATTCAAAATTATTATTGGTTCCCAAATACTTTAATAAATACAATTATTGAAAATTATTGTCTAACAAATAAATTCAAAACTAATTTAGAAATTGGACCTGGAGTTGCTCCTTTTACATGTGCAACACATTTTATAGGAAGTAATGAAAAAATTTCTAATTATATTGAAATTGATATAGATTATCAAACATTTCCATTTGAAACTAATTTTTTTGACTTTATTTATTGTAGACACGTTATGGAAGACATACAAAATCATGATTTTGCTTTGAAAGAAATGTTTAGAGTAAGTAAATATGGCGGTTATATTGAGACTCCATCTCCTTTAATTGAAGTTACAAAAGATGTGGATGGAACTCCTTTTAGTAATTTATATTGTGGTTATATACATCATCGATATATAGTATGGTCAAGTATTTATAAGAATGAAATTTATTTCTTACCTAAATATAGTTGTATTTTAGATAATATTAAAAAGGATGAAAATTATGAAAAAAATTATCATTTAATTAATAACTATCCAGTTTATTGGAATAATTACTTTATATACACTGGTAAGCAAAAACCAAATATTATTATGTATAAAAATGGAGTGAATTTTAATATAAATGGTCGGACAATGATTGATGATTATTTATTATTAATCAATAAAGCTGTGAATGAAAGCATACAAAACACTAATTATTTTATCAAAAATTATAAATCTTTTTTGGATAAATAAATAATATTAATTTTATAATTATTTATTTATTATTATTTAAATTATGGATATTATTGTTCAATTCTATTTGTTAGCTTAATATTTTCTTGTTTTCATTTTTTTGTGTGTTCAATTTTTTAACTTTTACTAAAAAGACTACAATCTTATTATAATTAATAGCTACTGAATTTTCACATGTGTATCTAATGTTAATTAACTTGTTGTATATTGACAATCCAAAGAAAAGGTTGTGTATCCTGGATTATAGTAACCACCAGCAACCACGTCCAAATTGCTGCTTAATCCATATCCTGAATTATTTAAAACAACTTGACTATCAACTATAGGGGTTCCTACAACTGGATTACTTGCTACTCCATTACCGCGTGTTGTAAAAAACGTTGCCGCTAATGGTGCAGAATACCACGTAATTCCATCTTGTGAATACGCTATCGGGCTTGTTCCATTTCCATCAGCAATCCATCTTGTTCCATTCCATGCTACACCTCTTCCTTGCACTGAAAAGATAAGTAATGCTGTTACACCTACCCATGTTATACCATCCGCAGAATAAGCAATACTATTTGTTCCCTGTCCTACTGCAACAAATCGTATTCCATTCCACGCTACTCCTAACCCAAACGATGTAAAAATATTTGGACCAGTTACGCCAAGACCTGTCCAGGAACTTCCGTCTGTTGAATGAGCGATAGTGTTTGTTCCCTGACCAACAGCAACCCATCGAATTCCACTCCACGCAACTCCATAACCTGATACTGAAAATGGATTTGTTGCGGCTGCTGTCCAAGTAATCCCATCTGTAGAATTAAGGATACTATTTGTTCCTGCTCCAACAGCAACCCAAAGTGTTCCATTCCACGCTATACCTGCACCTGTCGTAAAAGTATTTGTTGCAGGCGTCCAGGTAATTCCATCAGCTGAATAAGCGATAGTATTTGTACCATTTCCAACGGCAACCCATCGTGTACCATTCCACGCTACCCCAAAACCTGTTGTTGAAAATGTAACTAATGCGTTGCCTGTCCAATTAACTCCATCCGAGGAATAAGCGATTGTGTTTGTTCCTTGACCAACTGCAACCCATCGTGTTCCATTCCACGCCGCTCCATAACCTTGTGATGAAAAAATTGTTGTTCCAAGACCTGTCCACGTAATTCCATCTGGTGAATAAGCGATACTGTTTGTTCCTGAACCCAACGCAATTGTTGGTTGTTGAATAAATACTGTTCCATTTCCTTGATTCCACGCGACTCCATTTCCTTGTGTTCCAAATGTAACTAATGCGTTTCCTACCCATGTAATTCCATCAGATGAATAAGCAATTGTATTTGTTCCATTTCCAACAGCAACCCATCGATATCCATTCCACGTAATTCCATTACCTTGGGTTGAAAAAGTAACTGTTGTCGTAACTCCCGTCCAGTTAATTCCATCTGCAGAATAAGCAATATTGTTTGTTCCAGAGCCGACTGCAACCCATCGGGCTCCATTCCAGGCTATACCTCTTCCTTGTGTTGTAAAAATATTTGGTCCAGTTATCCCAAGCCCTACCCATGTAATTCCATCGTAAGAATAAGCAATTGTGTTTGTTCCCTGACCAACGGCAACCCATCGTGTTCCGCTCCATGCCACTCCATTACCTGATGTTGAAAAGGTTACTAATGCGTTACCTGTCCAGGTAATTCCGTCAGCAGAATAAGCAATCGTATTTGTTCCAGAACCAACCGCAACCCAGCGTGTTCCATTCCATGCCACTCCATTACATTGTGTTGTAAATGGAGTTGTAGCAATTAATGTTCCAAGACCTGTCCAAGCAATTCCATCAGCTGAATAAGCTATCGTATTTGTTCCAGACCCTCCAGCAACCCATCGTGTTCTATTCCATGCCACCCCAAATCCTGCTGTTGAAAAAATAGTTAGACCACGACCCGTCCATGTAATTCCATCTGGAGAAGTAGCAATAGTGTTTGTTCCCTGACCAACGGCAACCCATCTTATTCCATTCCACGCAACACCATTACCTTGTGTTGAAAAAATAGTTGCTGAACTTGTTGCTGCTACCCAGGTAATTCCATCTGCGGAATAAGCAATAGTATTTGTTAAAGCTCCAACTGCAACGGATAGTGTCGCTGGAAATGTAATTGTATTGGGTCTTACAGCATTAAAAGCGATACCTCCACCAGAAGTCGTGAATGGAGTTCCAGGAGATGCTACTCCTAATCCAGTCCAGTTTATTCCATCCGCGGAATATGCTATCGTGTTTGTTCCAGTTCCTGTCGCAACAAATCGTGTTCCACTCCATACTATTCTATTTCCTAATGTTGAAAAGATAGTTATACCAATGCCTGTCCAGTTTATTCC
>Ga0315284_10002007_pt1 | contig 29215 bp, 19 predicted proteins | sample YL17G09_16_MG_FD_203696 | JGI IMG/M metagenome (GOLD analysis project Ga0315284, IMG submission 203696) | Sediment microbial communities from Yellowstone Lake, YNP, Wyoming, USA - YL17G09_16 | ecosystem: Environmental > Aquatic > Freshwater > Lake > Sediment | place: USA: Wyoming | collected...
TGCCGGCGAGCGGGGGCACGTCGCAGACGGCTGTGAATTCTCGGGCCGGGGCCCGCACCCAAGTCTCCGGATTGGTCACTGCTGCCGCGGTGCTGGCGACGCTGCTCTTCCTCGCGCCGCTCATCGCACTAATGCCGCAGACCACGCTGGCCGCGGTGGTCGTAGCCACGACGTCCGGCCTGCTCAGCGTGAAGGGTTTCCGCGCCATCCTGCGGGTTCGCCGCACGGAGTTCTTCTGGGCGGTGGCGGCTTGCGCCGGCGTCGTGCTGCTGGGTACGCTTCAGGGCATTCTCGTGGCCATTGCCATTTCCCTGCTGACGCTGATCTACCAGGCGAACCACCCGCCGCTCTACGCCTTGGGGCGCAAGCGCGACACCAACGTCTTCCGGCCGCTCTCGGAGGCCCACCCCGAAGATGAAACGTTCCCGGGCCTGCTCATGGTCCGCACAGAAGGCCGGATGACGTTCGCCAGCGCGCCGCGTATCGGCGAGAAGATGTGGTCCCTGATTGACGAGGCCAAGCCGCGCGTATTGGCCCTGGACCTTGGCGCCGTACCGGACATCGAATACACCGCCCTCATGATGCTGACCGGCTTCGAAGAGAAACTGCGGCAGCGGGGCATCACTCTTTGGCTGGTGGCGCTCAATCCTGCGGTGCTCCATGTGGTTGAGAGGTCGCCGGTGGGGGCGACCCTGGGCCACGAGCGGATGTTCCACAACATTGAAGAGGCGGTTGCCGCCTACCTGGCATCAACACCCGCTGCGGCGGTCGAGCCGGGTCGCGCAATGGATGGAGAGAAGGAATGAGTGCGGGCAACAGACCCAATGCCTTTCACGTTATGGCCAAGCCGACAGGCTCGCGCTGCAACCTCGCATGCGCCTATTGCTTTTTCCTGAAGAAGGATCGGCTCTATCCGGGCAGCGATTTCCGCATGTCAGACGACGTGATGGAGCGTTACATCCGGCAGACCATCACATCGCATACGGTGCCGCAGGTCACGATTGCCTGGCAGGGCGGGGAGCCGACCCTCATGGGGCTCGACTTCTTCCGGCGCGCCGTCGAGATCGAGTTGGATGTCATGCGGCCTGGCATGACGGTCGAGAACACCCTCCAGACCAACGGCGTGCTGCTCGACGAGGCATGGTGCAAGTTCCTGCACGAGAAACGGTTTCTCGTGGGGCTGAGCATGGACGGGCCGCGCGAGATGCACGACGCCTACCGCCGGGACAAGGCCGGAAACTCCGTGTTCGACAAGGTTATCCGGTCGGCACGGCTGATGCAGGAGTACAGGGTTGAGTTCAACATCCTCTGCACGGTCAACGCCACCAACAGCCTGCAACCGCTGGAGGTGTATCGGTTCTTCCGCGATGAGTTGAAGGCCCCGTACCTCCAGTTCATCCCAATCGTCGAACGGGACAACGAGACCGGGGACCAGGAAGGCACGCGGGTCACTGATCGGTCCGTGCGGCCCGAGCAGTATGGGCGGTTCCTGATTGAGATCTTCGACGAATGGGTGCGCCGGGACGTGGGCAAGATGTTCTCTCTGTTCTTCGACGGAGTGCTCATGTCCTACCTGCGCGGCCGCTCCTCGCTCTGCGTCCTTCAGCCGACGTGCGGCGAGGGGGTTGCACTCGAGCACAACGGCGACGTGTATTCGTGCGACCATTTCGTTGAGCCGAAGCACTTGCTCGGGAACATTGCTGAGACGCCGCTCGCGGCGCTGGTGTCTTCCGAAAAACAGCGCGATTTCGGGCGGGCCAAGTCCAGCGACCTGCCCAAGACATGCCGCGAGTGCCGGTTTCTTTTCACCTGCCACGGCGAGTGCCCGAAGAACCGCGTGCTGACTGCGGCGGATGGCGAGCCGGGGCTGAACTGGTTGTGCGCCGGGCTGAAGGCGTTCTTCGAACACACGGAGCGGCCCATGAAGATCATGGCGGAACTCCTCCGCCGAGGCAGGCGGGCCGAGGAAGTTATGAAGGTCATTGGAGCGGAAGAGAAAGGGGGCGATGAAAGAGCATCAATAGAGCCGGGCTGAAACGAGCCGTGCTCCTGTGGGGGCGGGCTGAAGTTCAAGAAGTGTCATGGGAAACAAGGTTACTAGCAAGGGAGACAAGTTATGGCAGCCAAGCAACCGAACATTCTAATTCTATGGGGAGATGACATCGGCTGGTGGAATATCAGTTACAACAGCCGGGGCCAGATGGGCTACCGGACGCCGAACATCGACCGGGTTGGCAACGAAGGCGTGGCCTTCACCGACTACTACGCGCAGCAGAGCTGCACCGCCGGTCGCGCGGCCTTCATCACCGGCCAGAACCCGATCCGGACGGGCCTGACCAAGGTTGGCATGCCCGGCGCGGATGTCGGCCTGCACAAGGAAGACCCGACCATCGCGGAACTGCTCAAACCCCTGGGTTATGCCACGGGCCAGTTCGGCAAGAACCACTTCGGCGACAAGGACGAATTCCTTCCGACCATGCACGGCTTCGACGAGTTTTTCGGCAACCTCTACCACCTCAACGCCGAGGAAGAGCCGGAACTGCCGGACTACCCGAAGAACCCCGAGTTCAAGAAGAAATTCGGCCCCCGCGGCGTACTGCACTGTTTTGCCGACGGCAAGGGCGGGCAGAAGATCGAGAATACCGGCGCGCTGACCAAGAAGCGGATGGAAACCTTCGACGAGGAGGTCACGGAAAAAGCCCTCTCCTTCATCGACAAGACCGCTAAGGAAGGCAAGCCGTTTTTTGTCTGGTATAACACCTCCGCCATGCACTTCCGCACCCATTGCGCCGACAAGCACAAGGGCAAGAGCGGCCAGGGGGACTACAACGACGTCATGGTCGCCCACGATGAGCACATCGGGGAAATGCTCAAGAAGCTCGACGACCTCGGCATCGCCGACAACACCATCGTCATGTACTCGACCGACAACGGCCCGCACTACAACAGTTGGCCGGATGCCGGGATCACCCCGTTCCGCTCCGAGAAGAACACCAACTGGGAAGGCGGCTGGCGCGTGCCGGCCTTCGTGCGCTGGCCCGGCAAGATCAAACCGGGCACCGTGCTCAATGGCATCGTCACCCACCAGGACTGGCTGGCCACATTCCTGGCGGCCGCGGGTGAGCCGGAAATTAAGGAGAAACTCCTCAAGGGCCACAAGATCGGCAATATGACCTACAAGGTTCACATCGACGGTTTCAACCTGATCCCCTACCTGACCGGCGAAGTGAAAGAAAGCCCCCGGGAAACCTTCTTCTATATCAGTGACGACGGAGATATTCTGGCGATCCGGCACAAGGACTGGAAGGCGGTGCTGATGGAGCAGCGGGAAAAGACTTGTCTGCTCTGGGCCGAACCCTTCGTTTCTCTGCGCATTCCCAAAATCTTCAACCTGCGTCGTGATCCGTTCGAACGGGCCGACGATAACTCGAACACCTACTGGGACTGGGTTTTCGACCACGTCTTCCTAGTCTACGGCATGCAGGCGCTGGTGGCGAAGGAAATCGAGAACTTCGTGAAGTACCCGCCGCGCCAGAAGCCGGCCTCCTTCAACCTCGATGCGGTGCTGGCGCAACTGGAGAAGGCAAATGACGGCAGCGCCCACTGAGTGGTGAGGTAAATCGGACAAAATTGACCCCCCGGCGGACATTGGTCCGCCGGGGGTAGCTGCTGAACAAGCCGCGGGAACGCATCTGTAAGAACAAGCTGCGCGCGAACCGGCAGCAGCAAACGGAAAGGATACAGGTGCCATGAAGAATCGCAGAACACTCTCCCGCCGCGAGTTCATGGCCGCCTCGGCAGCCGGCGCGGCGATCCTGACGAGAGCACTGCCCGTAGCGGCGGCGGAGGAGAAGACGATGAAGAAGACCTTCACCATCCTGCACACCAACGACATGCACTCGAGTCTGATCGGCATGGGGCCGGCCTCGGACTACACCCCGCTGACGCTCAACGACGACGCGACCCGGGGTGGCTACGCGCGCCTGGCCGCCTTGATCGCGAAGCGGAAGGAAGCTCGCAAGGATCAAGGTCCCGTGTTGGTACTGGATGCGGGCGACTTCAGCATGGGGACCGCGTTCGGCGCCGCCAGCCGCGAGATCGGCGGCGAACTGCAACTGATGTCCCGGATGGGCTACGACGCCACCACCTTCGGTAACCATGAATTCGACCTCGGGCCGGACGGCCTGGGCAGGGAAATCGGCGTGGCCGCCAAGGCCGGCCGGGTTCCGCCGGTGCTCGCCTCGAACGCCAACTTTTCAAAGGACGACGCCACGCTGGCTGATCTCCAGCGCCTGGCCAGGGACGGCGTGATCCGTCGCCACCTCGTGATCGAGCGCGGCGGCGTTAGCTTCGGCGTCTTCGGGGTGCTCGGCAAAGAGGCGCAATTCTATACCAGTGGTGCGGGGGCTGCCACGTTCTCGGATGCCATTGAGACCGCCAAGGAGATGGTGACGCTTCTCCGCGAGACTGAGAAGGTGGACGTGGTCATCTGCCTCAGCCACGGCGGTGTGGAAAAAGGGAAGGACGGGCGCTACGCCGACGGCGACGACGTGCGCGTGGCCAAGGCCGTGCCGGGCATCGATATCCTGATCGGTGGTCACAGCCACACGGAACTCCGGGAGGCGATCCTGGTCAACGACCGTACACCCGTAGTCCAGACCGGAAAAGAGAGCCGCAACCTCGGCGAACTGGTGATCTCGGTGGACGGCGGCAAGCTGAAGGTCGAGTCCTACCTGCTCCACCCGATTGATGATACGATTGCCGGCGACCGGGCCATCGCCGACGAGATCGAGAAGTTCAAGAAGACGGTCACCGAGGCCGTGTTCGCGTCGCGCGGTTACAGTGTCGATCAACCGCTGGCCGTGGCGCCGCGGGATCTGCCCAACACGTTCACCGATATCGCCGCCGGCACCCTCCTGGCCAACCTCTGCACCGATGCCTTCAGAAGTGCGACGAAGGCGGACATCGGTTTCAGCGCCAACGGGCTGATGCGAGCCAGCCTTACACGGGGAAAGTCGGGCGTGCAGACGGTCTATGACGTGTTCGCTGTGGCGCCCCTCGGCGCCGGCGTGGTGGACACCACGGCCGGCAGCGCCCTTGTGACCGCATGGTTCACCGGTCAGGAACTGAAGAACCTGCTGGAGTTCTTCCTTGTGGATAACCCGGCCCACCCCGGCGAGTATTTTCCCCGCGGCTCCGGCATGAGGTTCCGCTACGACCTGTCGCGCCCGAAGTTCGACGTCGTGACCGCCCTTGAACTGGGCGACCTCGACCGCGGCTACCGCGCAATCGACATCACCGGGAAGGACGGGCGGCTGTACAGCCTGACGTGCCCCCTGATGCTCGGCGTGATCCTCGTGGGTATCCCCAAGTACACCAAGGGCAAACTGCCTCTTGTTCCCAAGAACAAGGAGGGTAAGCCCCTCACGTCGCGGGTCGAGGCTCTCGAGGCGCCTTGCGACAATTCAGGTTACCTGCTGCCGCCGCCGGGCACGGTGGACAAGGACAGTGTCGCCACTGGAGCGGGGAAAGACGCTGTTCGGGAGATCAAGGAATGGCAGGCGATCATGGATCACCTCCGCAGCCTGCCGGTCAAGAACAAGGGCGACTTGCCCGTGATCCCGGTCGACGAGCGGGCCGCAGAGGTTCGGGCGATCAAAGCGAGTTGATGCGGAGTGGTCGTGAAGCAAAAGGAAAATCATAATGTCTGACAAACCGAATATCGTCTATTTTCACGTCGACAACTTGGGCTACGGCGAACTGGGCTGCTACGGCGGCGGCATCTTGCGAGGGGCCAACACCCAGCGGATCGACCTGTTCGCCAGCGAGGGATTCCAACTGCTCAACTACGCCCCCGAGGCGCAATGCACGCCGTCGCGCACCGCGCTGCTCACCGGCCGTTACGCCATCCGCACGGGCAATCACACAGTCGCGTTGGCCGGCGCGGAATCCGGCATTGTCGCCTGGGAGCGCACCCTCGGCGACATTTTCTCGGAGGCCGGCTACGCGACAATGTGCATGGGCAAATGGCACGTCGGCGACTGCGATGGCCGCTGGCCTACCGACCACGGCTTCGATGAGTGGTACGGGCCTCCGCATTCCTATGACGAGGCGCTGTGGGAAACTGACCCATGGTACGTGCCGGGACGCGACCCGGTTTCGCACATGCTGGAAGGCCGCAAAGGCGAAAAGGTGAGGCAGGCGGAACAACTGACCTTCGATATGAAGCGCAACATTGATGTCGAGTACAAGCGCCGCGCGTTCCGTTTCATGGAGGAGAAGTCGAACGCGAACCGCCCGTTCTTCCTCTACTTCAACCATTCGTTGATGCACATCCCGGTCGTGCCCCGTGATGAGTACAAAGGCAAGAGCGGCAACGGCGACTGGGCGGACAGTCTGCTTCAACTCGACGGCGATTTCGGCGAGTTGCTCGACCAGATCGACGCGCTGGGACTGAGGGAGAACACCATCGTCGTGTTCGCCGGGGACAACGGAAATGAGGAGATGCTTCTGAACCGCGGCACCTCCGGGTTCTTCGAGGGATCGTACTTCACGGGCATGGAGGCCTCGTTACGCACGCCGTGCATTGCGCGCTGGCCGGGGAAGATTGCGGCGGGGCAAAAGAGCAATGAGATCGTGCATATCACGGACTGGTTCACCTCCCTGCTTTCGATGGCGGGTCTGCAGGTGCCGAACGACCGCGTGATTGACGGCAAAGACCAGTCGTCGTTCCTGTTTGGAAGACAGGAGAAATCGAACCGTGACGGCTTCATCTACTGGAACGGCGACAAGATGTACGGGGTCAAGTGGCAGGACTTCAAGATGGTGCTGGTGCAGCAAAAGTACTTTACCGACCCGGCCTTGCCGTTCGCCACCCCGCATATCATAAACCTGCTCACGGATCCGAAGGAACGCGAGCCGTACAACCCGGTCTACCTCCATAGTTGGACATTCGCGCACTTTGGGCGGCTGATGAAGGAGTTCCGGGAGAGTGTGAAGCGCGAGCCGCTAATCCCGGCAGGCGCGCCGCTCGACTACGTGCCCCAGCAGCACCGAGGCGCTGATTCACTATGAGCCAACAAGAAAAACACGATTCGCCGGCATTGGCTGCGGCAGGGGAAGTCCGCGACTTCTACGAACGGTATCCCTATCCCCGGCCGGTCGAGAGTCTCGAAAACTATCGGCTGCTCTGGCAGGACCCGCAAAGACGTCGCGCGGATTATCGCCTGTTCTGGCCTGCCATGCCTTACAGGGAAGACCACTCCATCCTCGTGGCCGGCTGCGGCACATCCCAGGCGGCTAAGCACGCCCTGCGTTGGCCTGCGGCTAAGGTTACCGGCATCGACTTCAGCGCAACGAGCGTTCGCTGCACCGAGGAACTCAAGCAGAAGTACAACTTGGATAACCTCCAGGTCCGCCAGCTTCCCATCGAGCGGGTAAGCGAACTGGAGACTAGTTTCGACCAGATCGTGTGCACCGGGGTCCTCCATCATCTTGCGGACCCGGATGCGGGGCTTCGGGCCCTGCGCGGCGTGCTGAAGCCGGACGGGGCGATGCACCTCATGGTGTACGCGCCTTACGGACGGACCGGCATCTACATGCTGCAGGAGTTCTGCAGGCGGGTCGGCATCCAGGCTACAGATGAGGGGATTCGGGATCTCATCGCTGCCCTGAGGGCGCTGCCGCCGGGGCATCCGCTTGAAAACCTGCTGCGCGAGGCCCCGGACTTTCGGCACGAGGCGGCGCTGGCCGATGCCCTTCTACACCCGCAGGACCGCGCGTATTCCGTCCCGCAACTATTCGATTTTATCGAGCGGGCAGGGCTGACCTTCGGCCGGTGGGTAAGGCAAGCGCCCTACGCCCCTCATTGCGGTGTCCTGGCAAGAATCCCGCAGGCATCCCGGATGGCACAGCTTCCCCCGGCGGAGCAGTATGCCGCGGCTGAACTTTTTCGGGGAACGATGGTTCGCCACAGTGTGGTTGTTTACCGAGACGATAGCCGCGGCGGTCCGCAACTGGTAAACTTTGCCGGTGAGGAATGGCTTCGCTATGTGCCCATTCGGATGCCGGACACGATCTGCGTTCAAGAGCGGCTGCCTCCTGGGGCCGCGGCCGTTCTGATCAACCGGACTCACATCTACAGGGATCTGTTAATGCCGATAGACTCAACCGAAAAGCGTTGGTTCGATGGCATTGATGGGAACTGCCGTATAGGCGAAATCGTGGAAAGAGCGTCTCCGTACTCGCAAGCCGGATCGCCACTCGACCGGGCGCGTGCTTTCTTTCAGCGGTTGTGGTGGCATGATCAGGTGGTGTTTGAAAGCTTAGCCTGAGTAATCGGAAGGAGCGTACCATGCAGGAAACGGACAACCCAACGACGAACGAACTGGCCCAGCAGCGGACAGTGATGGCGGCCGAGCGGACCTTCATGGCCTGGGCGCGAACCAGTCTGTCGCTGATCAGTTTCGGCTTCTCCATCTTCAAGTTCATGCAATACGCCCAGGAAATCGAAACGAAAGCCAAACTGACGACCTCGGGGGCGCGGAACCTCGGCACGACCCTCGTCGCTCTGGGGGTGGTTTTTCTGATTATCTCTTCCGTTCAGCACTGGCAACTCCTCAGGCGAGTGACGCCGTCGCTGCGGATGCTGAACCTTCGCGCATGGCCGTTGTCGCTGTTTCTGGCAGCTCTCCTGACACTGCTGGGGCTTCTGGCACTGGTCAACATGATCTTCGGGGTCGGTCCGTTCTAGGCGGCTACGCGAGGCAACGTCCATGCGGGATGCCGAGACAGGCTTTGCCGTGCTCATTCTTGCCGCCGTGTTTCTCTTCGGCGGGAAGCTGCAGGCTCATCGCCACCGGTGGCGGCGTGCCGGCATATCCGCCGCGGCCGGCGCGTCCATGGCGTATGTGTTCGTCCAACTGATGCCTGAACTGGCGGAGGCCGGCAAAGTGTACGTCGGCGCTGCGGCGCAGCGAGCCATGGCGCTGGCCGAGACGCACGTGTACTTGGCCGCCCTGGCCGGTTTCGTGTTCTTCTACGGACTGGAGCACATGGTCGCCTGGTCGCGCCGCACCGGGAGCACGGGGGACGAGGGTTCGAGGGGCAGCGACCCGATCTTCCTGCTGCATGTCGGTGGATTTGCGGCGTATGGCGCCTTGGTAAGTTACATGATGGTTCGGGGTATCGGAGAGGCCTCCGTGCCGGTCATATTGTATGCCCTGGCCATGGCGCTTCACTTCCTTTCCGTGGACCATTCGCTCCGGAGGGAGCACGGGGTGGCCTACGAGCGGCTCGGGAAATACCTGTTGGCTGCCGCCGTTGTCGCGGGGTGGGGCTGTGCCATGGCTGTGAGGGTACCCGAGGCCACGGTAGCGGTATTGCTCGGGTTGATTTCCGGGGGTGTGATCATGAACAGCATGATTATGGAGTTGCCGCGCGAGAAGGAGGGCCGGTTCTGGGCGTTCTTCTTGGGAGCCGCCGCATACGCAATCATTCTGCTGTTACTAGTTGCCCGCACCGGCGTCAGTGAGGGCAGCGGGTCTTAGAGGAGCAAGACTATGGATCCAGCCGCCAAGGTCGTCACGTGGACGTTCCTCATCACCACGATGCTGAGCATCGGGATGAGGGTCACCCCCGTCGAGCTGCTGTCGGCCCTGCGGAATCGAAGCCTGATGATCCGCTCGCTGGCGGTCAACTTCCTGATTGTGCCGGCGCTGGGGCTGTTGCTGGTGAGCCTTGTGCCGATGAGCACGGATGTGGCCACCGGCCTGTTGTTGATGGCTGCCATGCCGGGGGGGTTGAACGCCATCCAGTTCACCAGCAAGGCGCCTGGCGCCCTGAGCTATGCAGCCGTGCTGCTGTTCGTGCTCTCGCTGCTGGCGGTTCTCGTTTCCCCGATGCTCGCTGCCTGGATGCTTCCTCAGCATGAATCTGCCCTCACCCTGCCTCTGGGCCGTGTGATCGGCTTCCTCCTGGCGGCCGTGGTGCTTCCGCTGGCGGCCGGTTTCGCGCTGCAGCACTGGTGCGGCCGCCTGTCCGAAAGGCTGGCCAAGCCGATGGCCCTCGTGGGAACGGTGGCCTTCGTGGTGGTCGTGGTCCTTCTTATGGGGCGACGCAAGGAGGCCATGTCCACACTTACCGGGGCTGAACTGGCGGCCATGCTCAGCCTCATTCTGGCCTCGATGGTCGTCGGCGGCCTGCTTGGCGGGCCGGCGATGGACACGCGACGGATCCTGGCCACGGCCTCCAGCATGCGAAACGCAGCCTTGGGACTCGTGGTCGCCCTGAACAGCTTCCCCGACGGGAATGTGGATGTGGCCGTGATCGCCTTCAGCGGCCTGATGATTCCGCCGAACATGCTCTTCACCGTCTATGAGATCATCCGCGGGCGCCGGCAGGCGCGGCATGCTGCGGAAGCCGCCAAGTGAATAGTGGACCGCGCGATGCGATCGTGCTGGGTATGACGCAGGGATACCGAGAGGTTGCCCGACCCGGGGCCATAAACGAAAGAGGAGACATGACAATGTGGAAATCAGCAACGAGGGACCTTTGCGTGGTTGTGCTGTGTTTGCTCATGGCGATTGCGTCGTCTCTTGCATGGGCTCAGAGCAAGGATTCGCCGCCGCAGCCCGTGGCGGGGGCGGCGGAGGATCTGGCGCCGCCCAAGGCCGCGCCAGTGGCGAAGCCCGCCGAGCCCGAGGCGGCCAAACCACGCGACATGACCCTCAGTTGGCAGGAAGCCGCCAAGACCACCCCACCGCCCAAACACTACACCGGCGGAGACCTCTGGAACCGATCAACGTTGAGCGGCGACTGGGGCGGCCTGCGCAACGACCTCGCGATGAAGGGGCTGACGATCGATTTCGGCGTGACCCAGACACTCCAGGGCAATCTCGGCGGCGGCAAGGAGTTCCGCTGGCCGTACCAGGGCTCCGAGGACCTCTTCATCAACATCGACACCGGCAAGATGGGCCTCTGGCCGGGCGGCTTCCTCAAGATCCACGCCGAGAACCGCTGGGGCAACGCCGCCAACCTTGACACGGGCGCCCTGCTGCCGGTCAATACCGACTCGCTGTTCCCCGTGCCGGGCCAGGATACCACCACGCTCTCGGAAGTGCTCTTCATGCAGTTCCTGTCACCGCAGTTCGGGCTGATCATGGGCAAGATCGAGCCGCGCGAGAACAACGTCTTCGCCCGCGATGAGACGACGCAGTTCATGAACGCGGCCTTCGTGTTCAACCCGGCGGTTATCACGACGCTGCCCCAGGATTTCCTCACGGTGGGGGCCATCGCCATTCCGACCAACTGGCTGACCGTCACGGTCCTGGTGTTGGACTCGGAGGGCCAGGCGAACACCAGCGGCTTTGACCCGGATACCGCGTTCCATCGGGGCACCACGGTCTACAACAACTGGGAGTTCACGATCAAGCCGCTGGGCCAGACGGGGCACCAGCGCATCAGCTGGACGTGGAGCGACAAGAGCCGGGTCCAGTTCGAGCAGGACGGTCGCCTGCTGCTGCGGCAGTACCTGCGTTTTCTGCTCGGCCTGGGTCCCAAGCCGACGTTCCAGCGCAGCGACAACGATTGGTCCGTGATGTACGACTTTGACCAGTTTGTGTACACCGTCAAGGACCATCCGGACCGGGGTTTCGGCTTCTTCGGGCGGTTCGGCTTTACGCCCGGCGTGGTGAACCCGATCCAGGATTTTTACAGTTTCGGCGTGGGCGCCAAGGGGCTGAGCGACGCGCGGCCCCGCGATTCGTTCGGCGTCGGCTATTACTACCTCGGGCTGAGCGACAAACTGCCGCGGTTCATCCAGCGGCGCACCGAGGACGAGAAGGGCGTGGAGCTTTACTACAACTTTGCGGTGACGCCCTGGATGCACATCACGCCGGACCTCCAGATTATCGACCCGGCTGCGAAGCGCATGGGCATAACCACGGTTTTCGGCATCCGTTTGCAGATGGACTTCTGACCTGTTTTGGCAGCGTGCGGTCTGAAGTCACATGGACCGCGAGGGAGAGGCCCCATGTTCGTGAGAGAACCTCTGTCAAGTTGTCGGCTAGGAAGGCGGCATGGGCCGTCCGTTCCGATCTTCGGCCTGCTGGTGACCATGTTTCTCCTGGGGGGCTGTGGCATAGGCCCGCCCACGCTCCAGCGCGATCGGCTCGACTACCAGACCGCCTTGAGCGAATCGTGGAAACGCCAGATGCTGATGAACCTGGTGCGAACACGCTATGCTGACGCCCCTGTGTTCCTGGAGACGACCTCCATCATCAATCAGTATTCCGTCGAGGCCGAGGTGAGCGCACTAGGCGTCCTCAACAACCCGCCCTGGTCAAGCAGCCAGGAGTACGGCGGCGTCGGCAGGTATTATGACCGCCCCACGGTCACTTATGTTCCACTGACCGGGGAGAAGTTCGCGCACAGCCTGCTCTCGCCCATTCCCCCGGCGTCGCTGGTAGCGCTGGTCCAGTCGGGCTGGCCTGCGGATTTTGTGTTCCGCCTGACGTGCGAGTCGATCAACGGGGTCCGCAATCGGCACAGCGGCGAGTTGCAGGGCCAAGTGGCGGACCCCCGCTTCGAGGAACTGCTGGCCGCCCTGCGACGCGTCCAGCTTGCCGACACCATCGGCATGCGGCTCGAACGTAAGGACGGCAAAGAGATGGCTGTGGTCTTTTTGGGCCGCAATCCCATCGAGGCCACGGCTGCGGATAATGCCCGAATTCGGGGAATCCTCGGCCTCGATACGCAGGCCCGCGAGTTCCAGCTGGTGTTCGGCGATATGGCCAGAGGCGGCGCGGAGATAGCCATCCTGAGCCGCTCGATGATGCAACTCATGGTGGAACTGGGCAGCTGCATCAATGTGCCCGAAGAGCATCTTGCCCGAGGCATGACCTTTCGTCCGCCGACCGGTCCGCAGGAGACCAGGCTGATGGAGATTTGGTCGGCCCGTTTCAAGCCGGGGAAAGCGTTTGCCGCTGTCCCATATCAGGACCATTGGTACTGGATCGAAGAGGGGGATTTTAGGTCCAAACGCATGCTGAGTCTGCTGATGATCTTCTTCTCGATGGCCGAGAGCGGCAGCGAGGCGCGGGCACCGGTGGTTACGGTGAATGCGGGTGGATGAGGTCTGGACGGACATCGTGCCCAGTTCGTGGGGTGGGCGCCACTCGCCGCTCCCCGTGGCTGAGGTTGCGGCCCGTGGATGGCAAAAAGGACGGTGCCACATGATCGGAACGTTGAACTGGCGGATTCTGATGGGGCTTGTGGCGATATGGGCCGGCGCCTGCTCGGCCGGGTGCTCGCAGGTCGCCCCGGACCGCGACGTTCGCATGACGAGAGGTTACGTCTACTATCTTGACGGGGCCGGCGGCGGAGGTCTGATGAACTGGAGCGGCGGCGTGCGTGAGGGGCTGGTGGCGGCCGGCTACGCCGGTGCCGGCGAGATGTTCAGATGGCAGACGGGCCTGGGCGTCGTTGCGGACCAGACAAGCAGCAAATCGTACAAGTGGGAGAAGGCGAGGAAACTCGCGGCCGAGATCCGGGCCTATAAGTCGGCTCATCCCGCGGCCCCGGTGACGCTCATCGGTCTGTCGGCTGGGACGGCGGTGGCCGCCCTCGCACTGGAGGCGCTTCCGCCAGACACCCAGGTCGCGAACGTCGTCCTGTTGTCCGGTTCGCTGAGCGCCGACCACGACCTGACCAAGGCCCTCCAGCGCGTCGCTGGGAGGATGTATGTCACTACCTCCAAACGGGATGCCGTCCTGGGTTTCCTTGTGCCCATTTCGGGAACGGCCGACCGAAGCAGCCGACCCGCCGACGTCATCGGCAACCAGGGGCCGAGAATGCCAGCCAATGCCACGCCCGAAACGCGACGGCAGTATGCCAAGGTTGTCGAGGTCCCGTGGACCCCTAGGTTCGAACAGTACGGTGACAACGGCGGGCACCTGGACACAGTGAAAGCCCGGTTCGTCGAGGCGGTGGTGGCGCCCCTTGTCCTCACGACGACCGCCCGCTTCGGAGCCACGAAAGCGGAGACGGCCGGTGGGGTCCCGAATCCGGACTATGCGCGGTGGGCGGGCTTTGCCGTGGGGTCGTACGTGGTGTTGGAGGGCCAGCAGGAGGTGGACGGCGTCCGGGAGCCGCTCCGCATGAGGGCGACTCTGGTCGCCAAGGACGCGGACCGCCTGATTGTCGAGCGGGTCTTTGAGCCCCTCGGCGCCTCAAAGAGCCAACCGCCGCTCAGCCGCCGGTTCTACGTGGCCGCGACGATCAAGCCTGCCGAACATCCGCTCACGCATCCTCAGGCGAAAGTCCGCGACCTTGCGGCCGAGGAGATCGATGTCGGGGGGCGCAGCCTCGCATGCCAGGGCCGCGAGATCCAGACGGCGGCCAGTTTCGCGGAGTGGGGTTCGGATTTCCAGGCGACCGTGTACAGCCACCCCGAGATTCCTGGCGGCACCTTTAGGATCGACCTGCGGACGCACATGCAGGGACGCCCCGTGGCATTTGCGGGGCGCGCGGTCGAGATGAGCGTGGCAGGCAAGTGAGCTACGCACTGGCCGAAAGAGCGGTTCGACGCTGGAGGGATGTGAGAGGGGATCCGAGTGGGTGGAGCCACGAAGCATCGTGGCGATGGAAAGGAAGTGGTGCCCGTGACTCATCACACAGGACTTGAGGGAGCCGTACCCGCACAAGCGAGGAGAGTGGTGCGACGACTGGGGTGGCTGGCCGCCTGCGTGTTGCTGGTAAGCGCGGCGGGCTGCATCACGGCGGCCGTGATGGCCACGGTTGTCTACGTAATCTCAAAGACAGAGTACACGGCCACCGTCGAGGTTAAGGCCAAGCCGGCCGACGTCTATGGCGCCATGCTGCGGATCCTCAAGCGCCGGCCCGACGTCGAGATCTTGAAGCGCGACGATGCCAGGTATCTCCTTGAGATACGCAAGGGCAAGAACAAGGCGACGGGTCACGTCAGTTCGACGGCGGGCGGCTGGGCCCTGCTGAAAGTCTCAGCGCAGGAAGGCGAGACGGAGGCGTCGCACGAGGAGCTGGCCCTCCGCATCGTGACACAAGTCTGCGACGAACTAGGAGTTCGGTACCGGGTGATCGAGAAGAAGGATCTGCCCAAGAAGTGAGGCTGTGCGCCAAGAGCTGTTTGCGCCTGGCGCAGCGGGTGCCGCGCGGCGGATCTTCTGACCCACGGCGGTTTGACCAATTGACCGAGTGAACGGAGTTCGACCATGAGACTCATTGTCGCAGTGCTGGGTGTGTGTGTTTCCTGTGCAATAGCGTCCGCCGACGTGGTGGTTCGCGACGACGGCCGTCGATTCGAGGGCGAAATCGTGGCGGAGGACTCCGAGGCCGTCTCGATCGACACGGTGATCGCCACGGTCCGCACCGTCCTGAAGGTCAAACGGTCAGAGGTCAAGTCGCTAGAGAAGAAGCCTTTGCCGCCGGGCTTCTTCGACCCGCCGCCGGCGCCCGAGCGCCAATCCGATCCGAAAGCGTTCTCGGCCGCCGACACGCCGTATCTGGAGATCCCGGTCGTCGGCCGGTTCGGTAAGGACGTGTACGCCCAAGGTGTCCGCGCGGGCCTGATGTACGCCGCCCGCTATCGCATCCGGCACATCGTGTTCTTCATCGACAGCGAGGGGTTCAACGACCTGGACGAGGCCATCGACGCCTTCCGGGCCCTGAAGTCGTACGGCGACCGCCTGACGTGTCACGCCTTGGTCCGCAACTGCACGGGCGACGCGTTGGCCATTGGGCTGATGTGCGAGACCCTCCATGTGATGCCGGATGGCCGGATCGGAGGTGCCCCGGGCCGGCTCTCTGACGTGTCCCGGAAGATCGCCGCCGAGGACGAGGAAGTCGTCCGCCAGCAGATAGCACACGAGGCGTCGCGTCTTATGCAGGAGCGCGGAAAGCCCGGCCGGGCTATCCGCAAGATGATCGATCCGGCGGAGCCGCTCGCCTGCTGGCTCGACAATTCGGGGCAGCCCGCATTTGGCGCGGAGCCGCTGACTGATCTTGCCAAGGAAAGGCTGGTTTTTCGCTCAGGGCCTGGCGAGGTGCTTGTTCTGGACTCCGCGTCGCTGACCAGACTTGGCGTGCCGCCCTGCGAGAAGGATGTAGCCGGGCTGGGCGCGGCCCTCGGGCTGCCTGGCTGGAAGGCCGAGAGCGACTACGGCCGCAAGGTGATGGCGACCACGGCGACAAAGAGAACGCAGGAAGCCGACGACAAGTCGGCCCGGTTCGCCCACGTCACCCAGACGAACATCGCTCGGCGCGAGATGACCGACCAGGCGCTCCAGCACAACATTCAGGAAGCGGCCAAGTGGAACCCCACGAACGACTCCTACGAGACGTACTCGGGCCGCTGGCGCTGGGGCTGGGGGGGACGCTGGCGCTGGGGTGACGACGACCACGACGAGCCGTCGACCCTCTTCACCCAGGAATCGCGCAAGAAGTGGCAGATGCGGACCGACGCGAGCCTCCTGTACCTCCAGCGGGCCGCCCAGGCCGCCGCCGCGATGAAGCGCCTCGATGACGAGGCCGCCAAACTCGGCCTCGAACCCACGTACAAGCCGGGCGAAATAGACCTGATGATCAAGGACCTTGCCACCAAGTTCAACACCTTGAAGGCCGAACGCAACAAGCGAGGTAACTGAGCCCTCGCCCCTCGGCACACACCCGGAACGCAACGGAAACTCTCACTCGCCCTGGTACATAAAACGGGGGAGGGTCATCTGGGATTAGAGATATAGCAGAATCGTGATTACCTTCTTGAACGCACACGACGCGATGAAAAAGCTGACTTGGTTGTGTGTAGCCGTGGCAGTCCTCGTAGGTAAGCCTGCTCTGTGCGCGCTGGCAGCAGACGCTGCAACTCGTCCGGAGTCTTCACAGTCGGAGTCTGCGCAGCCGGCGGCTGCCGCGTCGAGCATTTCCTGGGATGACGGGATCAAACTGCAGTGCCAATCGGAATGGCTGAGCCTGCGGTTCGGCGGCAAGGTGATGGGCGACGTCGGTTGGGCGGATGGAGAGGGCCAAGGCGCTTCAGGGGCCGATGTTGGGCAGGAGTCGGAGTGGCGACGATTGCGGCCGTATCTCAGCGGCACCGTCGCGGACAGGCTGGACTTCAAGATCGAAGCGGAGTTCGCCGGGCTGCAAACGCAATGGATGGACTTGTACTTGCGCATCAAGAACATGCCCGTGGTCGGGGACGCGACGGTCGGCCATTTCAAAGAACCGTTTGGGCTGGAGGAACTCACCAGCAGCGCCGACACGACGTTTCTGGAGCGCGCGCTGCCCGACGCCTTCACGCCTGGGCGATCTCTCGGAGCCATGTTGCAGCAGAGCGTACTTACGGAGCGGGCCACTTGGGCGCTGGGTGTCTTTCGATCGTTGGGCGACCAGCCAAGCTTCCCCGACGGACGAGGCGGTGAAGCCCTCGCCGTGACTGGCCGCATGACCTGGCTGCCCTGGCGCGATGAGAAGACCGATGAACTCGTGCATCTGGGTGCTGCGTACAGTTTCCGTTCTTTGCTCGATGACGCCAGATATCGCCAGCGCCCGGAGGCCCACTTCGTGGCCAATCTGACAGACACGGGGAGCTTCCGAGCCGACGCCACGCATCTTGTGGGTTCCGAAGCCGCCTGGGCCCGCGGCCCGCTGTCTCTGCAGGGCGAATACATGGCTGCCTTTGCGGATCAGCCGGATGCTGATGTCGCATTCCTCCACGGCGCCTACGTGCAAGCCAGCTACTTCCTGACCGGCGAGCACCGGCCATACGACAGCGGGATCGGAGTCTTCAAGGGTCCACAGCCCCTGAGGCCGTTTCCAACCGAAGGGCTTGGTGCATGGGAATTGGCCGCCCGGTACTCATTCCTGGATTTGCGCGGCCCTAGTCTTGCCGACACCGCCCGGCAGGTGCATGACTTCACGGTTGGCCTGAACTGGTACCTCAGTCCGAACCTTCGCCTGGGCTGGAACTACGCCCGTTCGTGGATTGACGGCTCGGGCTCCTCCGGGGCAGCCGACATATTCCTGTTCCGCGTGCAACTAGCGTTCTAGCCATTAAGCGGAGAGAAGATAGAAGCACGTTTCGGGGGGGGCGTGCGAGACTGAACCAATCCGGTTTACAGAGGATTCCGCAAGGGTTTGGGGCGTCGAGAATTCGCTTGTCGGAGCGCGACGGCGGGATAGGACCATGGAAACTGCTGACGACCGCCGTCAGCAGTTCTTGATTCTACGTCGTTGGGGAGCTTCGTCAAACCGATTCTCCGTGCTTCTCGATGCTTCTGACGCTTAGGCCAATGCTATCCCGCGATAGAGGCGGCTTTGGCCAGCTCGATATCCTCCCAGTCCCAGGAACTCTGAGAATCAGTATCAAATCCTGCCCCCGCTACCACATTTGACCACGACCGTCCTTCGGGACGGTCGCTCTATTTATATCACCATGCGTCTTAGACTGGTGCGTTCGCCGCGCACGTCAGGAGGGCGCCGTCCATCCGTTGGCCGCAGGGTTGCCCTTCAGAGTATTCCGTCCGCCTTATTCTGCAAGCACTCACTCCGGATTTCCCGTGCAAAGGCTCGACAACAGTGCCTATGGTAGGACCATTGGTGTCCGTCGCCGGAACTCCCAAGAGCTTGGCGGCATAGGGGTCATTACGCACCAGCCTCAACTACCGTTTCTTCTTGTAGACGATCACCGTTGACCCCGGCCGGTCTATCATGACAATGGAAATGCCGTTATCGAGAAGCTCGCGGCCCGTCATTTCGGTCGTGCCGGCAGTGTCAAAACTCGTCAACGTGTAGACTGTGTCGGGGTCCAAGCCGCCGAGCTTCACGCGAATCGATTCATACGGGCTCTGCGCCCGGCGAAACGCCTGCACCACGCCCTCGCCTTTTCCCGGAGAGTCAAACTGCCAAGCGATCCAAAGCGAGTTGTCAAGACTGTAAGGCGTCAGGGGATAGTAGTCGCCGAGCATGTACGGCGCCACCTTGCGGCAATCGTCGTAGATCCGGCGTACCGCCGGCCAGTCGACCTGGCCGCGCGCGTCCACACTGACCATCAGGCTGGGCATGAAGTAGCTTCGGCACGTGTACTTGTCGGTCGTGTTCACGCCGGAACCATAGAACGGAATCCAGGACGAGAGCCCGTAGGTATGCCCCTGATTGCCCACCGCGGTTTCGGGGCTGCCTTGATAGTCGCTGCGCAACAACGGCACCGCGCGGCGCATCGTCTCCAGATCGTTGCGCCGACCGCCGGAGGCGCACGAGTCGATCAACATGCCGGGGTGACGCCGCAGCAACTCGTCCCAATAGGCCAGATAGCCCTGCACGTGCAGGTTCTCGTTCATGCCCTGCCGATCGGGTGAATCATAGGCGCGCCAGAACTGCAATGCACCCCAGTTGAAATCCTGCCGATAGAGGTCGATGCCCTGTTCCGTAATGAGCTTGTCGATGTGGTCGGTGAGCCATCGGCGGGCATCGGGGTTGCCGAGATTCAGCAGATTCAGGTCCGTGCCGGCCTTCTGGCCGCCAAAAAGCCACTCGGGGTGGTTCTTCGCAAGCCAAGTGCCGTTGGTGACCCGTTCCGGCTCGAACCAAACGATGAACTTCAGGCCCTGGGCGTGCAGCCAGTCGCTGAAGGGCTTGAAACCGTTGGGGAACCGCTTCGGGTCCAACTCCCAGGTGCCGACCCACCACCAGTTGGGCTCCTTGACCGGATACCAGCCGGCGTCCCGCCACCAATAATCGAGATGGATGCCCGCCTTCAAATATGCCTCGGCCGATTGCCGCATCTCGGGGAGGCCGTCCATGAACAGGAAGAAGCCTTCACATCCGGCAACGGAGATCGGGGCCAGCGGCTTTCCGCCCGGCCTGGGCATACTGTGGGCGAGCATCCAGCGGCGCCAGAGGTTCTGCGCCCGGACCACGTCCGTGCCTTTCCAAAACAGCAGGGCCACAAGCGGCGTGCGGATCTCTTCGCCGGGCTTCAGACACAGATGGGTGAGTTCCTGACCCGCGGTGATTCGCAGGCCTTTTGCCGCGTCGCGCGCGAAACTCGATGTCCATTGGCCTGGCCAGCCGACCACCACGATCAGGCCGCCGCCCGGCATCGACAGGTTGTAGTACGGAAAAGCGGTATCGGTCGGTCGCCCTCCGCTCGGCGCGAAGGTCTTCTTCACGTTGGGACCGAGTACGTGTTCGTAGGGTTCGTAGCTGTGCGGAGTACAGTCGTCGCCTCGGATGCCGCGCAGGACGAACTCACCGCCGTCGCTGCGGTCCCAGCGGTCATCGAGGGCTTGGATGCTCTCCACCAGCGGGGTGTCGTTCTTGCCCGTGTTCCGCAAGTAGACCGTCCACTCGACCACCGGGAAGTCGGAATACTCGACCGATGTGCAACGCACTTCCAGGCCAGTCTTCGGATCCGTCCAAGTGAGGGTGCGCTGCATCCGCTGGTCGTCGAGCTTGCGGCTTGCCCGACTCAGTTCCCACGTCTTGAGCAACTCGGCCGCCGGCTTGCCGTCGTAACTGAAGGAGAAGACCGGCTGTACAGACTTCGTCTCCGGGGCGATCTCAAGATGCGTCGCCGTCCACCGCCGGGCCTCGGCCATCTCGGCCGCGTTGGGCGCAGCGGCCGCCGCCAGTTGCGGCAACAAGATCCACAAGACGCCTGCACTACCAAGGGATAGTGTCTTCATGGGGGATTCCTTCAACGTAGGAGCAGGAGGCATTCTCCTCCAACGGGATCACTTGGGAGGCCGATCAGTTCGCGGGGCGGCCCCGGCCTGCGCGTGGGCCACCATGTTCAACAAGAGACGGTCCGCCGCCGGATGGCCCAGCATGCGCGCCAATTGCAGAGAGTTCAGGGTGAGCTTGCCGGCGTGGTGATTGTAGACGCCGAGCATCACGCCCTCCTGGAATTGGAACGGGTAGCCGGTGCAGTAAATGGCCACGGCCACGGCTTCGCCAGGGGCGCTCACCTCGCGGAACAACTTGGTCTCCGACAGGATCTCGCCGTAGTAGTCGGGCGTCATGATCTTGGTTTGTAGACCGGCGGTGATGGGATGCGGCTTCGCAATCACGTCCTTGTGGTACAGCCAATCCCGATCGCCCCAGGGAGGTCTGCCGCAGACCGCGAGCCATCGCTTCGGGTCTTTGCCGTCGGAAAACACGTCGGGCGAAAGGAAAATCGCGTGGGCGCCCCCGGCAATGCGGGCGTAAAGGGACTGCCAGGTCGCGGCAACGGCGGCATCCGTGTCGTCTGCGACTTTCTCGCCCACGAGAATGACCTCGCGATCGGAGTCCTGAGCGGGGGCATAATCGCGGAGTGTTGCGCCGTGGGCTGCGAGAAACTCACGGACGGGCCGACCGACGCCAAGCACCGTGATAGGGCTAAGGTCGCGCGGCTGGCGGGACCTGTCGGAAACGACGAACGACAATTCGGAGCAGGCGGCGTTGGCCCGCTTGTCGAACGTCGCCGACAGCTTCCACGTCCCCTCCGTCAGACCGGGAACCGTCAATTCTTCGTCGAAAACCGTGTACGCCAGTGGCGGCAGGGGCCCCGCCGGCACAGCGACGCTCACGGCCTTCTCCCACAGGACGCCCTGCGGCCCCGCGATCCGCAGCGTGGCCGGATAGACTCCGGCGGAAAGGGCATCCTCGCTCGCCAACGCGACCTTGATACGGAACGGCCGGTCGGCGTACACGTGCATCGGGTTGACGAGCAGGCACCAGCGGAGCTTGGCCCAGCCCGCCTGAAGCACGGCCAGGTGGCCCGGCTTGAACTCGCGGAACCCGTCCATCACGCCTTCCGCCTGGCCGCCGAAATCCGTCAGACTTGTGAGGCTATAGCCGCTGATCCGCGGATTGGCGCGGATGATGCTGAACATCAACTCGCGCTGCCGCGCGGCGTTAAGCTCACTGTCGATCAACATGTCTTCGATCGACGGATAGAGTGTTTCGAGGTGGTGCTTGGGCCACGTTTGCCGCAGCCCTTCGACGCCTTTGGCGATCCACCGCCAAGGGGGGACGTTGTCAGGCGCGCCGGCTTCGCGCATCTTACGATCGGCGCGAATCGCGTTAAAGGAACTGCCGAGCCCACCCTCCGAGACGAAAACCGGCTTGGTGTTGCGCCCCAATTCGGCAAAGGCCTCGATGAAGCTCCAAGTCGTGGGATAGCGCTGATACACATGCACGTCGCCCGCGCCGCCCGGATTGCGATAGGCGTTTGGTTCGTCGCCCAGACCGCCGGACGCGGCCGACGCGGCCGGGCCTTCACCGCCGAGATACGCGTCCCAGGTCGTCGAACCGGGATTCGACGCGGAAGCGGTCTTCAGATCACAATCCCAGCGACCCGAATTGAGCAGCACCAGTCGCGTGTCGTCGACCGCCCGCAACGATGGCAGCCACGCCTTGGCGGCATTGTAGAACCGGCCGGCGCCATTCTCGTTCAGCAGGCCCCAGATGACGAGACTGGGATGATTGCGATCGCGCCGCACCAGGTCGTTCAAGACCACGCCGAACTTCGTATCGTCCGTTTGCAGCCACGAGGTCTCGTGCTCGGAGTAGATCAAGAATCCCAGCTCATCCGCGATGTCGAGTTGTTCGGGCAGGGGAGCGGCCACGATGAAACGATACATGTTGAAGCCGGCGTTCTTCAACAGCGCGAACTCCTCCCTCACGTGGGCATGAGGCTGTTCCAGCGTGCGCGGCGTGGCGTAGACCCAGATGGGATCGAAAACCGCGCCGTGCAACGACTTCACGTAGATGCGTTTGCCGTTCAGATGGAACCAGCCGTCGCGGATGCGGAAATCGCGCAATCCGGCGCGGAGCGCGTAGGCATCCTGGCGCGCGCTGGGCGCGGCCCCCGACCAGTCGCTCGTGACCCGGATCGTGTAGAGAAACGGATCATCGAGGTCCCAGAGACGTGGTTGTGCGATGGGAACCGTCAGCTTGCTGAGCGCGGTGCCGGGCGGGACGGTTGCCTCGCCCGTGACGACCCCCAGAGCCTTGCCGGACTTGAACTCGCCGTACGCGGCCCTTAGCGCAACCGCCGCGGGCTTGTCGCCGTGGTTTTCCAGCGCAATCTGAAGCTCGAACCGCCCGGCGTGGATGTCGGGCTTGGCGAAAACATCCTTGATGCGGATCCTCGGCTGAGCCAGGAGGCTCACGTGATGGTTGATGCCGGCCACGGCCACCACACAAGGCCCCGTGATGCGGATCGTGAGCTGATTGGACCGACTTGCGCACAACGCATCGGTGACATCGAACTCGAACTCGGCTTGTCCGCCCTCGTGGGAACCGACGAGCACGCCGTTGAGCCACGCTTGGCAGGCGTAGGCCACTCCGCCAAAGCGGAGGTACTGACGCAGATCGGCGGAAGTGGGAACGGAGGGCGTGAAGGTGCGAGAGTACCAGAGAACGCCGCAAGGCGTCGTCCCCGGCAGCCCCAAGTACCCGCCGGCCATGCGATTCGGATCGACTTCGTAGACATTGCCGGGCACCTGAATGGGACGTGAGCCATCCAGCGGAAACCCGCCGGGCTTGAACCACGCCGCGGTCTTGCCGGCATCCTGCGGATCGAAGGCGATGCGCCACTGGCCGTCGAGGGATTGCACGCGAGACGCGCCGGCGGACTCCGCGGCGTTGGAGTTCCAGGTCGTGACGCCCAGGCCCGCCGCCAGGATAATCCCACAGGTCATCCGCGTGAAGAACACTTGGGGCAACTGTCGGAACTTCATGGAACGTCTCCTTGAGTGTTTTTTCACGGAGGGGTGCAGATGCTGCGATCAGGACCGCAAGTGGTTCGGCGCCTCTCCGAAGGTGAACGGGAGTGTCAGTAAACCGCCTCCACCTTGATCGAGCCCTGCACGTCGCGCAAGCGGACGGTCTCCTTCGCCGGGTCGAAATCGGTCCATGGCTTGCCGTTGACCATCGCGGCCTTGATCGGCGAGGTCTTCGGGTGGCGGAGGCGGAGAAGAACCGCGCGCGGGGGCGTGCGAGAAGGTACTTCGATGGTGGCCGTGATCTTGCCGTGGTCCACGTCGGAGACGATCTCGTAGGCAAGGGGCCCGAAGTAGGTCGGGGCGCTTTTGACGGCGATCTTCTTGCCCTGCTCCAGCCAGACGCGAGGCGTGGCGCGGGCGAGCCACAGCGTCTGGCTTTCCTCCATGACCAACAGGTTGCGGAAGTTCTCCATGAACCAGCCCGCGGTGCCGTTGTCCGGGGCGTCACAGTCGGTGTACCCGCCCAAATGCCCTGCTTCCCACAGTAGTCCATTGGCGCCCACCATGGCCGCGTAGGAGTTCATCCAATACCGCAGGAAGTTCGGAGCATCGTCCTGGAGCAGGAAGATGTTGGCGTTGTGTGACGCCTTGGGGAGGCGCACTCCACGGCAACTCCAGAACCAGGCGTCTTCGGTAGACAGGCCCCTCTTCTTTCTCGCCTCCTCCAGTTCCCGCACGGCGTCGGCCGATGTTTCCATCTCCGTCATCACGTTGATGGTATCGACCATGCGGACATCGTTGGCGTCGAGCGCGCCGAACGGTTCGGCCAGCGGCAGCGCGCCCACATGCCAATCGCAGTCCGGAAACTGGGGGGCCCCGAGTTCAGGACCCGTCAGGCCTCGCGAGTACGCCATTCTTGGCAGGAAGCTGTGGTAGGTGCCGTCACGGCCAAGCCGCACCGGCGCCAGCGCTGCCTCGCGGTCCACCGCGCGGCGGATGTCTTTGCGGAACGCATCGGCCTCGTCGCGGTACTTGCGGCCTGCTTCGGGCTCGAACTCCGTCAAGGCGTCGGCGAAACGCTGGATCGCTTGCAGGGACAGGGCATTGTCAACGTAGTACCAGTGCCAGTCACAGCTTGGGATCGCATAATCGCCCAGCATGCATGGCGGCATGAGGCCGGCAGCCATGAGGTCCCGCCGGTTGGGAATGTCCTTCATGTAGGCATTTTTTTGCCGGATGATCCAGTCGGCCGCCGCCTGCATCCGGGCCCGGTTCCGCTGGAACCACGCTTTGTCACCGGTGAGGAAACAGCGGTCGGCCATGGCAAACAGGAGCCTGCCCGTCGAGGCGTGCGTGCCGTCGTGGCTGTATCCCATGTCGTGCCGCATGGAGGTCGCCCATTCCAGGGCGCCGTTGCCGTCGGAATAATCGCCGTCGGACTTGGCACCCGGGGATTTCAGGAAATGGTCATAGACCTTGGCGGCTTCATCGTGCAGGCCCACCATGTCCATTTCGTGAGCGACCCGGCCGACCTCGAACGCAAGTCCTCCCCACATGTGCTTACCTCTCAACTGGTGCGAGGCCGCGCGCCAGGCATCGGTCCAGCGTGCGTCCGGCAGTTGCACCTGCATGGGAGGGTCCGGGACTTTGGGGAAAGGCGGAAGAGGCGTCCCGGCCGGACATGTCGACAGCCTGACCTGGCGCATGACCTCTTCCCACGAGGCGGCCTCGCGATGTTCGCGGGTCAGCCTGCAAATGCTCTTGAGGTTCCTGGCCGCCAGCTCAGCGGCAAACTGCCGGCCGGTTTTCCCGCTCCCGGCCTTCGTCACGAAAACGCCATGTTGCGGAATCAGGACCGGTCCGTCCTCCAGGTCGCGAAGGCGAACCGTGAAACCGGCCTTCTTGGTCCAAACGGTAATACGACTGTCCAAACCCGGGCGACTGTTGGGGGCGTACAACAACGGCACGACTACGCCGCGTCTGGCATTGCCCGTACTACGGAAGGGGACAGTCCCATTTTCGTCGGACGAAAGTCGGGACAGTCCGCCGCTCATTCTCGATTGCCAGGCGCCGGCGCCATTCACCGCCGTTCCCTTGTCGCCAGCCAAGGGCGAGACGGGACCGATCATCGCCATGTACGGCTCCAGGCGGCTGTCGAAGTCGGTCTTCTCGGTTCCTGGTTGGAAGCCCCATTCCATCTCCAGATCGATCCGTTTCCACTCGCCGACGCTTGGGCCGATCACCCGGATGGTCGGAACGGCGGCCTTGACGCCGGCCGGTGTCTTACCCGCCTCGCAGAAGACCGCGACCATTTCCGTAGCGGCATCGACCCGGACGTTGTAGGCCGAGTCCATTTTCGCGGCAGGGTCGCTCCTGTACGTCCATGTGCGCCGGTCGGCTGACACCACCGGATTGCCCAGGGCCTTGTCCACGGTCCACCCGAACCAGCCAAACGAGGTGGGATAGACGCGAACTTCCACTGTCTCCGGCGATGGGACCTCCTGAACGCTGGCGGGCCAATGAAGTTCGACTTGATATTTCGTCACTCCTCCTGTCCAGAGCAGTCCCGCCTGGAGTCGGCCTTTCGGCGGTGGGGGCAACGGGGTCAGCAGATCGGGCATGTCGTAGTAGATACTCTTCAGCTGTTGCGGGGGCAGTGCGGTGCGGGCGGTCCGGTACACCTTGTCGATGCGTTCGAGTCGCCGCGGGATGAAGTACGCTTCCGGTGTCGCCTGGACGGCCAGGTCGGCGCGCCAGGAGTACGCCCACGGCGCGATGTCCACGGGTTGGCCGACGAGTTTGTCCAGATCGGTGATCGCGGTCGCCTCGGATATGCGGTCCGGCGGATCCGCGGCGGACGCATGACCGATGGCCAGAGCGGCCAACGTTGCCACTACGGCGAATTGGGAGAATTGCTTGTTCATGGTTGTCTGCTTTCTTTCCTTCTACGGCGATTGCACCCGCCGGTAGGAGTTTGCTTTTTCACCTTGCCGCGGCCCCCTCCTTGACTCGCTGGTAAGTAATCACCGCCGCGCCGGGTTTGTCCTTGATCTCCACCGCCAGGCCTTTCTCCATCAGGTCCTGACCGGAGACCTTCGTCCCCCCTTCTGTGTCGTAATTCATGATTACGTACATGGCCGCGGGGTCAAGGCCGAACAAGCGGACAGTTTGGCTTGCTTGCTGGCACTTCTCGCGCCGGAACAGTTGGATCATGCCGTCGCCCTGATCGGGTCGGTTGAACTGATGCCCGTAGAACACCTCCTCGCCGGCACTGTGCGGCAGCAGCGGATGAAAGTCGCCCAGCATGTATGGCCGTAGTTTCTTGTAGAGCGCGACGGTCTTCTTTGTCGCCGCTTCCGTCTCCGGCCCGGTGCCGGCGGAACACAGGATGTTTCCCGGCGTCATGGCGCTGCGGAAGCTGTAGGAAGGTTCGAGTCCGAAGTTCCCGCAGCCGTGCAAGGGCACCCAGCGGTAGAGCGCGCCGTTCTGCAACTGGTCCGCGGCCGGATGGCTTCCCTCGCACTGCAGGTCGCTGTGCCAGAGAGGGAGCCCGTAGCGGCAGGCTTCGATATCGAGACGCCGGCCGCCGCTTGCGCAGATGTCGATGAGCAGGCCGGGATGGCGCCTCTGGAGCTCCGCCCACATGGCGTATAGCCCCTCGATGTGGCGTATTTCGGTAATGCCTTGCCGATCCGGCGGATCGTTCCGCCGCCAGAAGCCCAGCGGCTCGATATTGAAATCCCACCGGACCCAGGTGAGTTGCGCCGTCGTGATGTGGGCGTCGATGCAGTCCGTCAACCACTTCCGCGCCGCCACGTCGTGCAGCCGGAAGAGCTGGCTCCACTCGCCCTGCGCCTTCATCACCCATTCCGGGTGTTCCCGGTCGATCTTCGTGCCGGGGTGGACCCGCTCCGGCTCGAACCAAAGCAGATACCCCATCCCTGCCGCGCGGATGGCATCGCCGATGGGCTTGAGGCCGTTGGGATACTTGGATTTGTCTACCTCCCACGTGCCCGTTCCGTTCGGGAACCCGCCGGGATACCACTGCTGCGGGTCCATGTCAGACCAGAACACCTCGATGCCGCGTTCCTTCAGCGGCGCGATGGCATCGAGGTGCGGCTTCTCGTACGTCCCATCCGGAGCGGCGCGACCCACGGTCCCGCAGATCGGGGGGAATACCGGCTTGCCGTCCCTCTGCGGCAGGTAGTGCGCCAGCACAAGCTGGCGGAAGATGTTATTCCCGCGCAGATGGTCTTCGCCCTGCCAGAACGCGAGGACCATGCGAGGGGAACGCACGGTCTCACCGGCATGGAGTTTGAAATGCGTCAATTGCTGTCCTGCGCGAACCCGCAGACGGCCGTCGGCGAGCGGCTGGAATCCCGCTTCCCATTGGCCCGACCAACCGATGGCCAGCACCATTCCGCCGCCGTGCCAGTCCACGTTGAAATACGGCATGTGCCCGTCGGACGAGCGGCCGCCTCTGGGCGCGAAGGCGCGCTCGCGCAAGTCCTTCGGCGAAATTGGCTCGTCGACCGGCGCAAAACTCCCGGCGGAATTAGTGTCACCCGCCGCCCGGTGCAGGACAAATCCCTCGCCGCCGGCTGGAAGGATGCAATCCAGGGCCTGGATTTTCTCGATGATCGGAGAGTCGCCCTTCCCTGTGTTCGTGAAGTGCAGCAACCACTCGACGGCCGGATAGTCCGCGTAGTCCACCGCCACGCAGCGGACCTCCAGGCCGGAGTTCGGATCGGTCCAGGTGAGCGCATGCTGCGTGCGAGCGCCGTCGAGTCTCTTGGTCTCCATCTTCTTCGGCCAAGCAGCGAGCAACTCGGTGGAAGCCTGTCCGCCGTAAACAAACGAGAACGGAAGCTGCAGCTTCGGACCCAGCAAGCTCTGCTGGAGCCAATGGTCCCTCTGCTGCATTGACCCCTCTCCACCCCCTGCGGCTGTCTGGCCGCAGCCCGCCACTAGCATGATCCCAACGATGACCGAGGCGAAGCACGGCAAGGCTTGTCTCCGATTGTACCTGTTCCTCATGTTCTTCTTCTTTCGTATAACCACGCGTAGAGTTGAGTTGCCGAAATGTTGATGTACGTCTTCGGCGACAATGGCACAACTAAGCTTCCGGCGCAAGTGATGATGTTGCGGTCCGGTGAGTTCCTCTTGGTCTAGGCAAACCGTGGTTCCGACGCCGGCGCTGCGCCAGCAGCTTCTGTTTCAGGGCAATATAACGGTTGACAATGCGTTCCTGCCGGCCGAAGTATACATCATCCGGCCTACAGCGTCCACCCCGCCCGGTACTCTCGGTGCAATAGTGCGTTGGCCTCGGGCGAGTTGACGATCTTGCCGCCGATCGGGTCGTACTCGATCGGTTTGCCCGCCAGCGTCGCGACGTGGACAAGCTGGATCAACTCGGTCTGCGGACCGCCGATGTCGAAACCGGAGAAGGGTTTCGGATCGCCGCCGCC
>Ga0315284_10002009_pt1 | contig 29208 bp, 26 predicted proteins | sample YL17G09_16_MG_FD_203696 | JGI IMG/M metagenome (GOLD analysis project Ga0315284, IMG submission 203696) | Sediment microbial communities from Yellowstone Lake, YNP, Wyoming, USA - YL17G09_16 | ecosystem: Environmental > Aquatic > Freshwater > Lake > Sediment | place: USA: Wyoming | collected...
CTCCGACGACAAGCTGAAAGACCCACGCATCTGGCAGGTTATCGACCGCATCAAGGGCGAGGCCTCTGTCGAATTCGAGAAGATGTTTCCCGCCAAGCAGCCGTCAAAAGTGGTTGTGAGAACCAAGGATGGCCGCGAGTATTCGGAGTATCTCGAATACCCCAAGGGTGATCCGCGCGAACCGATGACGATGGATGATCTCGAGGCCAAGTTTAATGCGCTTTCCGCCGCTCTTCTGAAATCAGACCGCCAGAAGAAGATTCAAGATATGATCTTCGCCTGTGAGAAGATGAATGTCCGCGATCTAATGCAGGGGCTGGTGGTGTAGGGCATGTCCAAGGGGTAGGTCGGGTTTATGTAGCGAGTCCATTTGGACGAGCGGAGAAACCCGACATTGCTGTAGACGCTATGAAAGCGTAGGGGCGTTCAATTGAACGCCCCTACAAATATTAGACAGCGCGGCAGACGTCCTCGAAGAGCATGAGCCTTGTCGAAGGCTCATCTGCCGCTGTTGAGTTTACGCAAACACAATCAATTCCTGGTTTTTTTCCACCGGCTGGCCGGGTTTAATCTTGATCTCCTTGATCGTGGCCGGGGCATGGGCGCGAAGCTCGTTTTCCATCTTCATGGCCTCTACGATAACCAGGCCATCGCCCTTCTTGACATGCTGGCCAACCTCAACCTCGACCTTGACCACCAGGCCCGGCATCGGCGCTCGCAGAGAGCTCGCCTTAGCCCCGCCGCCGGATGAACCCATCAATTTGCGAAGGCGCTCGGTCTTTTCGTCGATTACGTCGGCATGAAGCGAGCCCGAGCCATGCCAGATGTCGAATCCGCCGTTGGCGCGGACTAGTTCAAATTCGAAGCCGGTGTTATCAGTCAGGATCGAATGAAGCTTGCCTCGAATGTTCTTGTGGTCCACATTGACAGCCCGCCCGTTGACCTTGACCTCCGACGTCTCACCGTCAATGATAATTTCGTATTTCTTCTCACCGATAGTAACTATGTATATCATCGCCACCCTTTTTCGCCAATCCTGCTTTGCATAAGTTTCCGCCCTGATCTTTTCCAAAGAGATGCTTTGGGTTTCTTGGCTCCCGACAGGTTCAATTTATTGCGCGATTGATGCTCCATCAAGGCGCCGGCCAACGCCGCAGTTTCGGCCAATTTCTCCGGGTATTCATCCGAATGCTTATAATGCATGTCAATGAAATGAGTCGACAAGCGGCCGGCTATGAATTCCTGGTGCCGCAATATGGATTTATGGAAATCTATATTGGTGGCTACGCCGGAGATACGGTATTCCTCCAGTGCCCGAAGCATTCTCGCTATTGCCTGGGGTCTGTCCTTACCGTATGCCAGGAGTTTCGAAATCATGGGGTCGTAATACATCGAAATTTCGGCGCCCTCATAAACGCCGGAATCAACCCTGATACCCGGTCCGGCCGGCTCGTGGTAGGCGCTTAAGACGCCTGTCGACGGCAGGAATCCCGATGATGGGTCCTCGGCATATATGCGGCATTCTATGGCGTGCCCCGTAATTTGGATATCATCTTGCGAGAAAGACAGTGTCTCTCCGGTGGCGATTTTGATCTGCTCGACCGCCAGATCGATCCCTGTCACCAGTTCTGTTATGGGATGCTCCACCTGCAGGCGTGTATTCATTTCAAGGAAATAGAAATTTCTATGATCATCGGCCAGAAACTCGACCGTTCCGGCATTGATATATCCCGCTGCTCTGGCCGCCGCCACTGCGGCCTGGCCCATCTTTTTCCGCATCGATGGATTGACGAGCGGGCTGGGCGCTTCCTCGATGACCTTCTGATGCCGCCGCTGGATCGAACACTCGCGTTCACCGAGGTAAACGCAGTGGCCGTGTGAATCGGCAATGACCTGGATTTCTATATGACGGGGTCTGGCCAGATATTTCTCGATGTAAATACGATCATCACCAAATGCCGATTTGGCCTCCGACTTGGCGCCTCGAACAGCCGATTTTATCTCCGATTGGTCGTGGACTATCCGCATTCCTTTGCCTCCGCCGCCAGCCGCCGCCTTGATTAGGATCGGGTATCCGATCCACTCCGCAATTTTAATGGCCCCGATATCATCATCAATTGGATTTTCGGTGCCCGGTACAATCGCTACGTTGGCTGCCTTCATTGCGATCCTGGCAGCCATCTTATCGCCCATCATCCTTATCGCCGAAGGTGGCGGGCCAATGAAAACAATTCCGGAATCGATACAGGCCTGGGCGAATGCGGCATTCTCCGCCAGAAAGCCATATCCCGGATGAATGGCCTCGGCGCCACTTTTCCTGGCAGCGCCGATAATCTTCTCGATAACCAGGTATGATTCGGACGATGGGGCTGAACCTATTGGGTAGGCTTCATCTGCCAAACGGACATGAAGCGCTCCGCGGTCCGGTTCGGAAAACACCGCCACCGAACGAATACCCAAATCGCGACAAGCCCGAATGATTCGCACGGCGATTTCGCCGCGATTGGCGATTAGGATTTTAGTGAACATTGGCCTTTCACATTGGGCGGCCCAAATGGGCCCCTTCGCTTGTTTCTATTGCTGTCGGGTGAGGCCACCCGACAGCACCCTTTGGCGTCGGCCATTTGGCTCAAATGAGGTCGCCCGACCCGACGCGCCTAATTATCCCTGGTCCCGGTCCCGTCGGGTCTCCGAACCCGATGCAATGGGCGCAGCCTGCTGCGCCCGTACATGACTAAATTCAAATCGGCCATTTCCTCTGGTTCCAGGCCATCTCCCAGAACATATATTCCAGCCGGGAGTTGGTATCGAATAGATACTTCATCCGGCTTTTCTCATCCTCCGAGGCTATCTTGGCATATTCATCAAGCAGAGTCCTGTAATAGAGAACCAGTCCGTCGAATTCCTCGGAGGCGTATGTCTCAATCCATTGCCGATAATGTTTCTCTTCTGGCAACCCTTGTTTTTTCAGGCGCTGGGCGATTTCGACATACCCCCAGGCGCACGGGAGAAATCCAGCCAGCGTCTCACCAGTGGTCCCCAGGAGCGCCGACTTGATCAAAAACGACGTATAATTCAGCGTGTCCGGCATCGGCTCGGTTCGCTCGAGTTCCTCTGGCGTGATCCCGAAATCGGCGCAGATTCCTCGATGCAGGTCCATCTCGTATTTCAAGGTCGTATGCAGCAGTTCGGCGAAACCGGTCATGAGGGAGAGGTTGACGGCCCGGGCGGCGATCAGCGCGAAATAGCGCGAGAAATCGATCAGGTAGACATAGTCCTGCTTGAGATAGAATATGAATTTGTCCTTTGGGAGATTCCCCTTGCCAATTCCCTGAACGAATGGATGGTTGAAGTTTGCCTCCCATATAGGGCTGGCGTCCCTGCGAAGCATTTCCGTGAATTCCATCTTCGATACCCTCATTTTCCCAGCGATGCTTTGTAGGTTCTGAGCTTCTCGAGATGATGAGACGTATGGTCGATAGAAGCGCTGTAGATCCATTTGGGTTCGCCCCGTTTCCGATAGATTTCATCGGGGATACCCTCCATATCGCGAACGAGCGCGTGTCGTATCAGGTTAAACATCTGGATAACCTGGCTGGCGCTCAGTTGCTTAGTATTCTCGATCCAAAAAGCATTGAATTTGTCATAATCGGGGGTATAAGACCAGTCGTATTCATGTCCGGTGCGCCAGACCGCGAATGCCTTGAGCGCCTCGCCGTCCCACATGGCCAAGTGAAGAATAACATCGCGGGCCGACCAATTGCCGATCGTGCTCGGCCTGCCACGTTCTTCGGAACTCAGGCCCTCTATAGCTTCCAGGATTTCAACGTGACCCTTTTTCAGGTCATCCACCATTTTCATAATATCTCCCTTATTTCACAACGGGCTGAGAATTTTCCAATCCGGGATAATAATACAAGTTATTCTTAAAAGGGCAAGCGCAATTAAGAGGGATGCACCATGAGATGATTGCCGACAAGTGGGTATATTTGTTCTATTTGGCTTTTCTGAATCGTTTCTTCTCTTCCGGCGTCATCTTCTCGGTTGCGTATTGGAAAATTAGTCGGGGGGCTTTGTCCTTCCACTTCACAAGGAAATTTTCAGTTTCGGCCTTTCTGATTTTCCATGCTTCACGCAGGAACCAACCTACGCCCTGATGCACCTCGCGGGCCTCGTCCATCATCAGTGGTTCAATAAACTCGAAAAATCGTTTGAAATCTTTCTCACCCTTCTGCAGCTTAATCAGAGTAACTGCCGCCGCTCGACGTTTGAATTTATTATGGCCCTTGCGCCAAGGCTCAAATGCCTTCAAGGCAACTATCTCTTTTTGAAGAAATAGGGGGAAGATATCGCCTGAGAGGATATCGGCATGAGCCCAGTTGACAATTCCGTAATCGAACCATTTTTCAAGTTGCTTGAAAGTTTCAGATTGAAATGCCGGAATATGAAATTTAAGGAATCGTATGGCAATTATGGTTTCCTCGTATTTGCCGCTTTCAAGAAGGGGTCGAGCCATATTTAATACCGTTTGAAGAGATATATCGGTGTCCCTGGATATCAATTCCACGCACCTTTCGTAGGCTTTGTCATCCAAGCCGTATGCGTCATAACCTTCCCTAAAAAAACGGCTGTACTTCTTGACCATGGCTGGATCGCCATTTTCTCTGCAAAATCTTCGGATGTTTCTTACCAGATCATCAGTTGTACCAGCCCCCGAGCGATTTCCTTTGACAGTTTCCTTTTTCATAGACTCTTCCTGGATTTCAGAGCTCTTATACAATTAAATAAATTGAGGAGAATAATATATAAACCGGAGAGGCTGGGATTCTCCACAGCCCATTTTTGCCGACCTTTTGATTTATGGAATGATGCATTATAAGGCCATATTAGTTAATGAATTGTGATTCTTTCTCTGTTTTTGTCCTTTTGTATCCAATTATGCCGGTTTTGGCGACAAATGGTCACAGATCGCTGCTGCAGCTCCTGAATACCAGTTGTATTTTTCATTAATACAAATTCCCGCAAGGCCCGATTGTCTCTTCCATGAAAACTCGCGCCCTGCGAGGAATGCCTGAGTCTCGGCGAGCTCGAATAGGGCCAGCTTTAGATTCATGGCTCTGGTCGGAATGCGATACCACGCGTCGCCGTGGCGATAGTTGAATCACCAATAAACGTCTTTCCAAGAAAGGGTGCCATATCCCTTGCCGTGCCCTTTAGCCGTTAATGATTACAGTCCTATTCTAAAGCCCAATTTGGGGCAGATGCAATTCATTTTTTTCGTTGGGAATTAGGGGGTTCCACAAACATCACCTTAGTGGCAATGCGGCAAGTTATTAAATTTACTTGATAAATACAAGGGCGGTGCAATATTAATATTGCATATTTGATGCTGCATCCCTGGCGGGAGTGGGATACTGCGCGAAAAATCGAATATACTGCTTCGACACGGAGTTTAATTGCGGAGGAATAATGCAGAAAGCGTCCCTATAATTAATAACCAAATTGCCCAAGGCAGAAGCCAATTAAATACGATATTATTGGCGAGTTACCCCGGCGATTCACTCTTCAATAGTGCCGAATGATATTATTTGACAAACCCTTATCAAATATGCTAATAGTGCTTGCATGAACGATATCAATCTGCCAATTCAACTGCGATTCTTTATCGCTTTGGGGCTTTCTTTTTTGATCGGGCTGGAAAGGGAGAGCTCGGGTTTTGCTACCAAGGGACGGGTTTTCGCAGGGGTCCGGACCTATTCCCTTATAGGGGTCTATGGTTTTAGCTGTGGATGGCTGGTAAGCATTAATGTGGCCCTGGCTTTACCCGTGGGAATGTTGTCACTAACGGCGCTTGCGATAGTAGGATATTTGGCAAAACTCAAGCACGATTTTGTCGGCTGGACCAGCGAGGTAGCTGCCTTGCTTACTTTCGTCATGGGAGCTTTATGCCTGCTAACGGATATCTGGGTGCCGATGGCGCTTGGCATAGTAGGTACATTTCTCCTTTCTGAGAAGGCGATGTTTGAAAATTATGTGGAGCGCCTGAACAATGCTGAATTCCTTGCTGTAGTGAAATTTATGCTCATTACGCTGATCATCCTTCCCGTGCTCCCCAATAAGGAATATACCGAATTCAATTTGAATCCGCGAAAGATATGGCAAATTGTAGTTCTTGTTTCTACAGTTGGATTTGCTGGATATTTCCTGACAAAGAAATTTGGAAGCAGAGCAGGATTGTGGCTGTCGGGTTTATTGGGAGGGATTGTTTCCAGTACTGCCGTGAGCATTGCCGCCGGCAGAATTGCACAGAACTCACCCGATCGAAGTGTAAATGCCTTACAGTCCACGATTCTGGCCAGTTCAGTCATGTATATCCGTATATTGGCATTGATATGGTTTATCAGGCCGGAATTTGTAAAGTATATATGGCTAAAATTAATATTACTTGCAATAATTGGGCTAATTCTCTCCATTCATAAGGAGGGAAGAATCCCAGCATCAGAAAAAGCCCCCGTGCAAACCGTAAAAAATCCCTTTGAGATCAGGCCGGCAATAATTTTCGCCTCCCTGTTTGTGATTCTGTCGGTCATGACAATTCTCTCGGAAAGGTTTTATGGCAATGCAGGTTTGATAACTCTTGCGGGTATAGTAGGAGTCACGGATATTGATCCTTTTATTTTATCCATAGTCAATCAAACGGCTCTGTTTCAAACCCTGGCAATCTCAGCTATTATTATATCAATGATGAGCAATACGGTTGTAAAGGGGATTTACTTCGGATTTCTCGCGAAGAATGTGCGCAAATCCGTTGCCTGGCGATTTGGCTTATGGGCCATACTCCACCTGCCTATTCTCCTCATTTGAAAAAAAATATTAGCTTTGCGGGCTAAGAGCTTATTCCGATTGCCCGCCATCATCCTTGAATCCGCCAGTGCCGGCTGTGATGCCGATAAAATCACCGACACTGAAGAGTCAAGACATATCAGGATTAGGGGGTAGAACTACCTGGATACCGGATTTGATGAGGCCGCTCGAAAGGGCAGCCCCCTTATTTTGGAGGTTCCACTAATCCCCTGTTAGTGGCAATAGGCCCAAAAATATTTTTTATTTCCTCAAATCCACTGACAGTCGACAAGATAGCCAAGTACCTCAAGGTACCGCCATCCATCATCTACCATTGGACGCACCAGGGTTCATTCCGCATATCAATATCGGAAATCCGGTAAGGTTCAAAGTCAGTCAGGTTGAAAAGTGGCTGGAGGGGAAATCAAACAATGGGAGATTCTCTAAGAAAGTCGATGTTTTATGAAACAAGTTGCAGATGGTTGGATAAATAAACCATCAAGGAAATGGCGGACCCAATCTCACCCTCCCCAAAGCTCCTAATAGTATTCGATTTCGAGATCAAGCCACGATACTCGATCTAAGGACGGAATCGACCGCCGGTTTTGGACTAAAATCCTTCTTTTATTCTAACTCCAGTCATGACATTATTTTTTTGCAGCCTTATCGGGCGGCTCCAGACCTTTGGGCCTCATAAGTGGTGAATCAAATGTGGGTCCCTGTTCCACTATTTTGAAATAATTGTGCTCATTCAAGTAGTGTTGCGCCATATCCCAGCTTGTAATCTCAAATTCCGAAAAACCATCATTGTTGACATCAAACGCGGCCTTTCCTTCGGGCGTGTACTCCAAAAAGACAACTTGCCAGCGGCCGTCATGATAATTAATATCTCCAGGGCCGGTTTCCGCGACCGCTCTCTGCCCCTTCAAGCCCTTAAATACCAAGAGCGTGTCCCGAGCTCCTGCCGCGGGCTCGTATTTCGATGACGCTTTCGTGCCATAAAGTATTCCATTCGCCCAGGCGAATCCAGGAACAACTTGCTGTTTTTCAGCATGTGATGCCGATACGCAGAGTAAAGCTGCGGCTAAAACTGTGAATGTGATAAGGCGCCTCAAGGGATCCTCCTTCGATTGGTATCATCTGTGATTTAGCTGGTTAAGCCAGCTGATCAGGAAAGAAACTCTCGCACTGACAAGCTTAAACAAGTAGAACTGCATCAAGGGTTTCCGTATTATGAAATTATTTATCATTTTCATAATTATTTTGATGCCGGTATTGTAATTGGCGGGTCTTTCGATTTATAAAAGCAGACGCGATTGTTACAGCTTATGGTTCAGAAGTTGTATTGGCAGAGGAAACGCTGAAAACCTCGGCGTATCCGCTTGGGGATGCCGGAAAGCCGCTGGAATATCTGCTGAAACATCCAGAGTCTGCTGAGAGTGATAATAAGCGGGGCCGGCTGCACGATACACAGAACTTTCAAGCTCATTTATAGTATAGGGCAGCATCGGGCCCTGTAAATATGATGTGATTTGATAATACCCTGGTTGTCGCGCAAGATAGTAATGTCTAGATTAATATAGCATTTTAAGGAGGATAGTCCTAAGTGTGCTCAACTCGAAATTAATGGTGTGGGCCCTGGCTCCCTTGCGTGAGTAGCCTGTAATATCATCGTCAGACTCCACCGGGTCGCCGTTGGGATTGACCCCCCCTTGCGGAAGATCTTGTACTCGTCGATCTCCTTGGCCTGCACCTGAGAGAGAAGAGTGATTTCAGGTCTGACAGACAGGAACCTCTTGAAGTGGTCTATAACGGCCCTATATCGCTTATAAGTGTTGGGCGAGTGGTGAGCCTGAGAGTATTCAAGAGACTTATCAATAAAATTTACAGTCGCGATGTCGTTCTTGCCTGCAAATCCGAACTCGTCATGGGCGATTCTGACCTCGGCATCCTTTAGGGCAAGATCGGCAATTTTTCTTGATGTGCCGATCCTTTTTCTGATTCTGCCTCCCTTGGAGCGGACATCGATATACCAGACGTCGCCTGTCTTATAAATGACTCCCGTGGCAAGTCTCCCACATGACCTTCTAACAATGGTCACAAATTGGTCACAACCTTGTTTTTGCCACAAAAGCAAAATGTTAACTCATTGTCAGGTAAAATATTACAAAAGGCGAGAAAAAAGAAACGGAGAGGCTGGGATTCGAACCCAGGGGCGAGTGTTACCCCGCCAATTGCTTAGCAGGCAACTGCCTTCGGCCACTCGGCCACCTCTCCATCAGCGAATCTGTTGCGGCGCCATTATAATAGACAGATGGTCACTCAGCAAGCCAATAATATGCTGATTTGATCGTGCCCACGTTGATCGCCCGGATCAAGAACATGTAATAGAAAAGCCGCCCCAAAGTTGGAGCGGCCACCTTTTGCGTTAGAGATATAGAATTAATTTTTTCTGCGCCTGAGGCCCGCGATTGCCATTCCGAAAAGGCCAGTGCCCATCAGGGCCATGGTGCCTGGTTCGGGGATTTCGCCCGGGATATCCTCCGCGTCATGTGAGAATGGAGCAAACTGGTCGATCGAGCCATCGGGATTAAGCGTGTAGGCATCGAAATGAACATACGAATATACACCGCCGGTTTCCACATGGAACATCTTAACTTCGCCATCAGCCGGAGCGCTGCCCGACCCTGTGGCGGGATTCCAGAAATTACCATATACGTCAGGCTGGACGTCTCCTACGTTGCTGGATAAGCCATAGTTACCGGTGTTTATTTCGGTAAACCAGGTAGGGTAAATTCCATGCCTGGGAAGATCCTCTCCTCCATTCCACCGCCAGTAGGCGTTGTCGATTGGGGCGTAGCCGAACCGCCAGTCGGAAGAGCCTATATCATTCCCAGCGAAATTAATAGTGGCGTCCGAGGGCTGATCAGTTGAAGCCAGCGCAAGGCTGACCATGACATCATGCTTGGCATTCCTCGCCGATACGACATATAGATCGAAGGAATTGCCTGTTACAATCCACGACTGCTCATTCCAATCATATGTTGCCCCGCTAATAAAAAGTTGCAGTGGTGGCACAGCATAAGCCAGTGGCGCCATTGCGAGGATTAAAATTACTATCAGTGTAGCTTTTTTCATCATTCCGCCTTCAAAGGTAAAAGTCCTAATCTATATGGGGAATATATCAGCAAACGTCATGCCCAAATTCTCGTAATCATGATTAACCTAAGATAATATAAATCAATCACTTAGCCATAGAGAATTTAAAATATACATGCACATATTGATAACTGAATGCAAAAAAATGCATAATTACACAATAATAATGCCAATTAGAATCGATAATGACGATGGCAGATATCCAATCAATGGTTAGATTTCATGAAGGGTGCGTGAGGGAATACTTTGCGATGTCGATGATTAGGTCGACTACCGCTTTGGTCGACTCGGTCTTTTAGATTATTGCACCTTATAAAATTGGTTGAAAAATGCTGACCGTGTTATTAGAATGAATCCAATCGGACAGCGTAGCGTAATCATAAATATCTTTATTCTTTACGCATGAAGCGTCCTGACAACACCCAATGGGGGCCTTATCGGAGGAAAAATGACAATAAATCGCAGGGATTTTATGGGGCAGATTATGCTGCTGTCGGCAGCATCGTTTTTGGCCCCCAAGCTGTTGAGTTTTGCCGAGCTCAGAGCCGAAAGCGCCTTTTCGCCGCCTTTCGACGATGATGAAGTGAAGACGCTTCTATCCAAAGCTCTGGCCAGGGGCGGCGATTTCTCGGAGATCTATTTTGAATCAGTCCAATCATTGTCGCTGAAATTATCCGAACGCGTGTTTTCGGAGGCCGTCCTCGGTTTTTCCGAGGGTACCGGCGTCAGGACCGTCGACGGCGTCAAGAATGGCTATGCCTATATTAATGGGGTCGATTTTGCCGGTGCAAGGGAGGCGGCCGCCACAGCAGCCTTCATCGCTAATTCGCCGAGGAATATTGAGGTAGCCGCACCTGTGGACAAGAAGGCGCCGGGGTATATCACGGCAAGGATACCGCTCGCTTCCATTTCCGAGGCCAGGAAAATGGAACTGATGGAACAGGCAGAGCAGGTTGCCCGCGATTTCAGTTCCCATATCAAACAGGTTGATATTACTTACTACGACCATATCAAGAAACGAAGGGTGGCAAATTCAAACGGCCTGAGAATCGAAAACGAGCTTCCCCTGATATGGATCGTAATTGAGGTTTTGGCTGAGAAAGACGGAGTCCGTCACCAGGGGAGAAGCCGTATTTCGGCGCATCAGGGATTCGAGTTTTTCGATGAAAACAGCATGGTCGATGCCGCCAGAGAGGCGGCCCGCGAATCGGTCGATATGCTGGCTGCCAAGGCCGCTCCTGGGGGCACGATGCCGGTAGTAATGGAATGCGGCTGGGGCGGTGTGCTTATGCATGAAGCAGTCGGTCATGGCCTCGAGGGGGATTTCATCTACAAGGGAACTTCGATATACGCTGACAAGCTCGGCAAAAAGGTTGCATCTGACCTAATTACATTAGTTGATGATTCCTCCTGGCCAAATGCCCGCGGCACGACTGAGTTCGACGATGAGGGTACTCCGGGACAACGAAATGTGCTTATAGAAAATGGGATTGTAACCGGATTCATGCATGATTTGATATCGGCCGGGCAATTGAAAATGGCGCCCACCGGCAATGGGCGTCGCGAGTCTTTTCATCATTATCCGATTCCACGTATGACCAACACATTTCTCGATAACGGCAAGTCAAATCCAGCCGATATCATCGCGGACACGCCCAAAGGCATTTATATCAAATCCCTTTCCTGGGGTTCCGTCGATACCATTTCCGGCCAGTTCAATTTCGCCGTGAGGGAGGCCTATTTGATCGAGAACGGCAAGATAACAGGCCCGGTATCCGGCGCCACTCTCATCGGCAGGGGGATCGACGTCCTCACCAATATCGATGCGGTCGCCAACGACTTGAAGCTTGGCGTGGGGATATGCGGCAAGGATCAGTGGGTTCCGGTGACATCGGGTCAACCGACCGTCCGCATCGCAAGCGGCATCACGGTCGGCGGAAGCGCGTGAGGAGGAAGACATGGAGCAATTAAATAAAATTCTAGAGCAGTGTGTCTCGGCCGGGGCTGAGATGGCAGACGTCTTTGGTGTTTCGCGCAGGACATTGGTCATTTCCGTCCGCGATGGTCAGGTCGAATCCATAAAAAAGGCCGACCCCGGCGGTATCGGAATCAGATTTTTCGCAGGCGGCAAGATGGCTTTCGCACATTCGACTGACACCTCCGAAGCATCGATTAATTCTATGATCCCCAAGCTTTCCGCTATGGCCCAGAAAACCGAGAAGGATCCGTTCGCCGGCATGCCTGGGCCGGTTGATTATCCCAAAGACCTTGATATTTATGACGGAAGACAACTGGATAAGCCGGTCGAGGATAAAATTGACTACTTGAAAAAACTAGAGCAATTGGCCCTGAAATTCGATCCTTTCATTTCCAAATCGAATGGCGTATCGTACGAGGAGATCGTCACTACGCGTTCCCTCGCCAACTCCAGGGGAGTCAGGTTCAGCTACGATTCAACCTTTTACAGGGTCGGCATATCTGTGGTGGCCTCGAAAGGTGAGGAGATGTTCCCGGGCGAGGGGTCAATGTTCGCCACTATTTTCAATGATATGCCCAAACCTGAGGAAATAGTGGCCTATTACGCCTCACAGGCGGTCCAACTTGTGGGTGGGACACCGATTGAGCCAGGGGATTATGAGATTGTTTTTACTCCCCGGTCAGCCGGCTCGATTTATTGGGGACTCAATTTCGCGCTTAATGGAGATAACGCCTATAAGGGGTATTCATTCCTGGCGGATAAGCTCGGCAAGACCGTGGCAACTGCTAATTTCTCTGTAATCGACAATGCTCTCATGCCGCGCGGGATATCCACCCGGCCTGTGGACGACGAAGGGACACCATGCCAAAAGACCGTTCTGATTGAAAACGGCGTTGTCAGGAATTTTCTTTATGATTACAAGACGGCCGCCAAAGCCAAGGTTTCGCCGACAGGATCCGCTTATCGCGAGGATTACGGCTCAACTCCGGGGATTAATCACTCCAACCTCTATATAGCGCCCGGCAAGGATAAATTGGAGGACGTGGTTGCCTCATTAAAAAAGGGTATCATTGTCGAACAGACGCAAGGCTGGGGCCTGCATAGCGTAACCGGCCAGTATTCGGCGGGCATAAATGGTATCCTGGTGGAAAATGGCAAGAAAATAAGGCCGGTAGCCGGAGTGACATTAGCCGCCTCAGCGGATGAGATCCTTATGGGTATCGGAGCCATATGCGATGACATCAAATTCCATTGGGATATGACCTCGCCAAGCCTGATGATAAAACGCATGAAGGTGGGGGCATAGTTTAAGTCGTTTTTCGAAATACATGGGTAATAATCAAAGCCGGGTTCCGCCAAGAGCCCGGCTCCTGTTTTTTCGCTTGTCGACGACCATGCAATGGCACAAGCATGAAGGCCCCTGGCGGCGGGGCCGCGCCCATCGGGCGGGAAATCCCCGTCTCGCGAAAACCCTGGATATCTCCACTGGGCAGATTGTGAATCTTGATCGGAAACTCTAACAAATGCTGCGGGGATTTCTACCCTCGGTCTTTGACCGAGGGAGCCCCGCCGGCAGGGGCCGGGGCGAGGCGTCGATCCGCCCGGTTGATGAGCCATCGGAACATCATATCACGTGCCCAATAAGAAACGCCGCCGGGCCGGTCGGCCCGACGGCGTAATTCAGATATGAATTATATTTAGTCGCCAGTCATTACATAGCGATGAGGAATCTCGATAAAGCCGGTATCCATCATCGTTCGCGTGAGGGAGCGAGCTCGTGAGATTTTGTCGGCGGCCATGCGGAACAGTTTATCGCGGGAAAGGATTTTTTTAGCCACACCCTGCTCGATAGCTTTCATGCCGACCGCGGCGGCCTCACGCGGAAAGACTTGCCAATCGTCCATGGTGGGCAGGATGCAGTTTTCATGAAGTCCGTTGTCTATAGCCAACTGGGCCAGCTCGTAAGCGGCGGCAATGCACATCTCGTCGGTGATTGTCGTAGCGGCAACATCGAGGGTACCTCGGAAAATGCCAGGGAATCCGAGGGAATTATTGACCTGGTTCGGGAAATCGGAGCGGCCAGTAGCGACGATTCTGGCGCCGCCCTCTTTGGCCTCCCATGGCCAGATCTCCGGAGTCGGATTTGCGCATGCAAAAACGATGGCATTTTTTTCCATCGTCGAAACCCATTCCTTCTTGATAATGCCGGGGCCGGGGGTCGACAGGGCGATAACGGCATCGGCGCCTTTCATCGCCTCCGGAATTCCGCCTTTGACTTGGTCGGCATTGGAAATCTGGCAGATTTCCCATTTTTCCTTATACTCTTTCTGCACCTCGGTCCTGCCTAAATGCAGAGTGCCTTTGGAATCGGTCATTATAACGTTCTTGGGGTTGACACCGGCCGCGAAGAGAAGCTTGGCGATTCGGTAGTTGGACGCGCCTGCGCCGACCATGGCGACTTTCACATTATCAATCTTTTTGTCGACGATGCGGAGCGCGTTAATGAAACCCGCGACCGTCACGGTTGCGGTTCCCTGCTGATCATCGTGCCAGATCGGTATGCGAGCCTTTTTCCTAAGCTCGTCGAGAATTCTAAAGCACTTGGGCTGGGCAATATCCTCCAGGTTGATACCTCCGAATGCCGGCTGAAGCATCAGCACGGTCTCTATGATCTTATCGGGGTCCTTCGTATCGAGAGCGATCGGGAATACATCGATGCCACCCAGATATTTGAAAAGGAGCGCCTTGCCCTCCATGACAGGAAGGCTGGCCTCCGGGCCGATATCGCCGAGTCCCAGCACGCGGGTACCATCGGTGATTACCGCCACCAGGTTTCCCTTATTGGTGTGTTCATAAACCATATCCGGATTGTTCTTTATGTCCAGGCAGGGTTTGGCAACGCCCGGGGTATACCAGATTGCGAAATCTTGAAAATCGCGGATGCAGGCCTTGGGCACTACCTCTATTTTCCCCTTATAAAACGGATGTAGCTTCATTGCTTCGATACCAGGCTGGTCCGCCTTGGCCAATAAATCCTTCTTGTCCATCTAATCTACCTCTTTCATAAGCGCCTCATGATTACGATCCCCAAAAAACCGCATTTACATCACAAAGCTAAGATATGACTTTTGAATCGTCAATTCAAATTATTTGAGACCTTTCCTCTTATTGACAATTGCAGGGAGGGGCGCTATATTGCCCAATCGTTCATGGGAATCTAATCTCGGAAAGTGGTAATCTTGGCTTAGGAGAATATTATGAAGGGTAATGAGAAAGTGCTTCTGACACTGAACGGCCTGCTGGCCGATGAATTGACGGCAATTAACCAGTATATGGTCCATTCCGAAATGTGCGATAATTGGGGATATCACCGCCTTCACGAGCTTGTCGAAAAGCGCGCTATCGACGAAATGAAGCATGCCGAGAAAATCATAAGCCGGATCCTGTTCCTGGAGGGGATCCCGGTGGTCAGCTCCCTTCGGGAAATCCATATTGGTAAGGACATTCATGCCCAGCTCGCCAACGATAGACGTGATGAGGATAAAGCCATCATGGCCTATAATAAAGCGATCCAGGAGGCGGTAGAATTTCTCGACAACGGGACTCGCGAGCTCCTCGAATCAATACTGGAAGACGAGGAAAGACACATCGATTGGCTGGAGGCCCAGCTTGATCAGGTGGCGCAGGTCGGCATTCAGAATTTCCTCAGCGAGCAAATTAAATCATGAAACACCGATATCTATTTCTATTCAAGTATTACAGCTCCGAAGTTGCCGTTTGACTCCTCGTCATCGTATATGAATTGATCGTTGAAAGATGGAACATCGAATGGCCAGTTATTGCCAACCGCCATGATTGTATTAACCGTACCGTTGTAGATCAACCAAAGATTGCTGTTGTTTATTCCGCAACTATCCAGAGTGTTGCGCCCGGCGCCGGTGGAGTCGTTGACTCCGAGATCGGGTCTGCTGTTTTCACGAATATCTATTCCATATTTGAAGCATTGGATTATCGAGGAATTCCTGATTATCGGAGCGCAGGTATCAGCCGTTACAATGCCGATCGAGTCCGAATCGAGCCTGTTGCCATCGATTATCGACCGGGGTGTTTCCAAGCCGCCCGGGCCATTGACATAAATCCCGATATAGCTCATAGAAATACGATTTCGCACCAGCTTCGACGATCTACCCGGCCTGAGCCAGATTCCAACCCCGAGCAAATTTGTTGAGCGGATATGCAGCCCCTCGACAGTGATGGCATCGCCGTGGACCCTGATCAAGGCGTCAGTGTATGGGTCAATTCCTCCCGGGCCCGTGATAAATGTAGAATCCGGGCCGGCTCCCCTGACCGTAACCCCGGCGGGAATTACCATGGGGAACCTTTCGCCAGCCGCAATATCAAATTGCCCGGCGCTCACCAGGATCTGTTGGCTGGATTGAACTCGGCTCAAAGCCTTCGTTATGGTGCGATAAGGCCTGTGAAGAGAGCCCACGCCGGCGCTATCGGATCCGACCATATTTACATAAATTATATTTGGATCGACCAGAACAGCCCAGGCGCGGCCAACTCTCGAAGGGTCGGCGGCCGAGCGCGCCTCGATACCCACGGAATCGGTACCGGGCGGCTCCAATTGCGGGGCCGTATAATTTCCAACAGCATCGATTAAACCATATAGCGAGTCCCCACCGACAACGTTGTTGACATACCAGGCCACCGCGTGATTGTCTGTCCCTTGAACGTCGGCGATGAATTGATAGGTTGCCCCGAAGTCGACAACAGCCCTGTAAGGTACCACTGTCACCACGATACCCTGATATGGATCGGTGGTCGAATTATCTCCACACGCGGCAAACAGCATCAGCAGCACGCCTGAAAACGCTATCTTACGCAAATTGACCTCTTTTAATAATCTTTTTTCCGAAGAACAAACCATCATGAGTGCCCGATGCCGATTGTGGGTCAATCAACCCTTGCTCTTGCGTCTGATCTTGGATTTCCCGGCCTCTTTGGTCTTCTTGGCGAGAGTGACTTGAATCTTCTCAATTTCGCCGAGGATATTATCGAAGTACTCGTAGTTGAGCTCTTTATGGAGAAGCCCTTTTTTCTCCTTTTCCTCGTCTGTGGTTTCGGGCAGATCCTCGATTTTCTTTCGGAGCTGGGCCAAACGGCTACGGGCGGTCAGCTTGCGAGCCCTCTGGTCGTACATCAGGATTATCGCCCAAGTCAACAGGATCAACACCAGGATAAGGGCGACAAGGGAAAAGTAAGAAACGAATTCTTGCATCGAGATAAAGTTAATGGCGTGACATGAAGCGGTCAAGTCAAAATAATGCCGACCATATTACCAAAAGGAAGCACGGTCTCTATATGGACCTCACTCATTTTTTTTCGAATAGAAAATTCAATTTTCCTTTGCGGTATGCCGAAAGGCAGGCATCGACAACGGCAGGATCGAATTGAGTTCCGGAGAATCGCATTATTTCGTCCATGGCGCTTTCGAGCGAGCGGCCTTTTCTATAAGGCCTGTCGGAGGTATAGGCGTCGATAGTATCGACCACAGCCAGCAGGCGCCCCTCGAGGGGAATCAGTTCGCCAGATAGGCTATGAGGGTATCCTTTGCCATCATGCCTTTCGTGATGGCAGAGTATATAGGGAATCGCCGATTTCAGGAAGGGGATAGCCTCCACCATCCGGGCTCCGATAATCGGATGCCTCTTCATGATTTCCAATTCATCCGCTGTCAAAGGGCCTGGCTTGTTGAGTATCGAATCGGGTACGCCGATCTTGCCGATATCATGAAGCAGGGCCCCGATTTGCAGGTCGGCAAATTTTTCCGGCTGCCAGCCCAATTCCTCGGCGATCGCCTTGGCCAGGAGGTAGACCCGCTCGGTGTGACCCCGCGTATACGAATCGCGCGCCTCTACCGCATTGGCCAGCACCTCAACCGTGCAGATGTAGGCTCTCTTCAAGTTTTCATACAGCCGTGAGTTTTCAATGGCCGTAGCGGCTTTCGAGGCCAACAGAGCCAACCCGGCAAGCTGGCCGGTGGTGAAATGATGGCCATTGTTAATCCTGACGACATTAAGGGTGCCCAGGGTCTTTCCCTTGGCCAGTAGTGTCTGGCACATCGATGACTTGATATTTTTCTCTCCCCAGCTAAATTCGCTTTCGGGATCATCGAATATCAGGGGAGAGGATTGTTTTAATGCCTGGTTAGAGATCGCGACGCAATGCTCCACGACGACCCTGCTGAAATCGTCTGTATCGAGGCCAACGGCGGCACGAGGTTCTGGATCCGTGACGTCACCCCTTGCGAAAAAAATCATGGCGACATCGGCCTCAAACTCTTTCGCGGACGTCGTCAGGATCAGGTTCAGCAGCGTCTCGAGATTAACTATTGACCCCATGGCCTCGGAGATCTGATATAACGACATCAGTTCCCGCAATTTGATATTTTCATGCTCGAGTCGGATTCTCTCGACGGCCCTGTCGATTGTCATTTTGACCGTCTCCACCGAGAATGGCTTCACAAGAAAATCATAGGCGCCCTGCTTAATGACATCGACCGCGTCCTGGATTGTGGGACGCCCGGTCATGAGGATGACCTGGCTATCGGGATGGACCTTCTTGGCCTCCAGCATGATATCGATACCCGAGCCATCCCCGAGGAGCATATCCGTCAATACTATATTGATATTCTGCCTTGGAATTATGCTCAGAGCCTCGGCGGCCGAGTATGCGGTGATAACATCTAAATTATCCTCCTGGAGTATTTCCCGCAGGATATCTACGACATGCGGCTCGTCGTCAATCACGAGGACGGTGTTATGCTCTGCAGTTTTGATATTATTGATAAGGTCAACGACCAATATTATCTCCTTTCAACCGTTGATTATATCGGATATATAATATCAGCCTCAAGTATTCCTTAGAGGAGGTTGCATCAATTTGAGACAGAAAATGACAGAATTATCAGTGTAATATTTGAGCACCCGATCACGGCCAAAACGATATAACGGAATAGTTGATTCAATACCCGGTTGCAGAAAATTGCGACATAAAAGCAGAATCGGGCTCAAATAAAAAAGCGTCCCGGCTGCGGCTGGAACGCTATTGCAAATTACGAAAAATATCTCATCCGTTAATCTTGTGCTTGAAGGCGGCCACCTGTTTGTGCGCAAGATATGAACTCCTGACAAGAGGGCCGGCTTCGATATATCTCATGCCGAGCTTCTCGCCCTCGGCCTTGATATTGCGGAACCATTCCGGCGGATAATACTTCTCGATGGGCAGATGCCAGTCGCTGGGGCGCAGATATTGGCCTATGGTCAACACCTGGCAGCCGTGATCTCGAGCGTCGGCGATTACCTGCAATATCTCTTCCTCGGTTTCGCCCAAGCCGACCATCAGGCCTGACTTCACGATTATGCCCTCCCTGAGTTCCGATGAGGCCTTGAGCAGATCGAGTGATCTCTGATATTGCGCCCTGGGTCTGACCCGCCTGTATAGTCTCGGCACGGTCTCCAGGTTGTGGGCCAGCACGTCGGGCCGGGCGTCCAATACGCTCTCAAGCGCGTCGATATTACCCATCAGGTCAGGTATGAGAAGTTCTACGCCGCAAGTCGGAATTTTCATCTTGATAAGCCTGGTAGTCTCGGCGAATATGGCCGCACCCCCATCGGAGAGGTCATCCCTGGTGACTGAAGTTATGACGGCGAACCTCAAGCTAAGCTTGGCGCAGGTGTCAGCTACCCTGGCCGGTTCATTGAGATCGTATTCGACAGGCTTCCCCTTCTTGACATTACAGAAGCGGCATCCCCTGGTGCAGATATCTCCCAGAATAATAAATGTCGCTGTCCTGGCAGAGTAGCACTCGCTGATATTGGGGCAGCTCGCTTCCTGGCAGACCGTGTGAAGGTTCATCTCCGACATAAGGTTTTTCACTTCTCGATAAGTGTCACCGAATATCGGCCTTATCTTCAACCAATCGGGCTTGCTTATACCCTTTTTCTTGGAGATTTGCACCCCTCTAATCTCCCCAGGCTTCGATATATTTGTCGGCGGCCACAGCGGCGGTAGTGCCATCCCCGACCGCATTGGTGACCTGCTTTACCAATTGCTTGCGAACATCGCCAACTGCCCAAATCCCTTTAATGGAGGTTTCCATGTTCTCATCAGTTATGATATATCCCATGTTGTCTTTGCGGATGGCGTCGCGGAATATATTGGAGTTGGGCACAAATCCGATGAGTGGGAATACGGCGCCTACTTCCAGGATGCTTTTCTCGCCGGTTTTCAGGTTCTTCAATGTCAGCGATTCGATTTTGGCCGTCCCGTTAATCCTCTCGACCACCGAGTCCCACATGAATTCCATCTTCTCATTCTTCATGGCCCGCTCCTGGATTATTTTGGCCGCCCGGAGTTCGTCGCGCCTGTGGATTACGTATACTTTGCTGCCATATTTTGTAAGGAAGATGCCTTCCTCGACAGCGGAATCACCGCCGCCCACGACCGCAATCGGCACCCCTTTGAAGAAAGCTCCATCGCATATGGCGCAGTAGGAGACGCCGCGTCCCGCCAGCTCGAGCTCGCCAGGTACGCCTAATTTACGGGGCTGCCCGCCCGATGCCACTATGACCGCCTTGGCTCGATAAGTGTCGAAATCACTTTTGACAATTTTATATTTGCCCTCGGTATAAATTTCCGTGACATTATCGTTGAGAATTTCCAACCCGAATTTTTTGGCGTGGTCTTCCATCTTCCTGGCCAGCTCCGCGCCGCCGATAAGATCGAAACCCGGATAATCCTCGACCCATTCGGTATTGGCGATCTGCCCGCCCGGCATCAATTTCTCGATCGATACGACCTTGCGATTGGCCCTCGACGCATATAAACCGGCGGTCAAACCCCCCGGTCCGCCCCCGACTATCACAATATCATAATCCTGCATGAATTACTCCCTAAAAGTCTATTCCCTTTTGCGCCATGATCCCCTTTTGGTAAGGGTGTTTGATCTCGCGCATTTCTGTCACCAAATCCGCGATATCGATAATTTCCTGTTTGGCGTTGCGCCCGGTCAACACCAGGTCGAGAAGCGGAGGCTTGCAGCGTATCAGCCCGAGTACATCGTCGAGCTCGATCAGGCCCAGCCCCACCGCCACGTTGATCTCGTCAAGTATGACTATGTCGTATCTCCCCGATTCGATTTTCTCCCGGGCGAATTCAACTGCTTCTTTGGCGGCCTTGATATGCTCCGAACGGTCGAGTTTATCGTCGATAATACCGACGAAGCCGAGCCCTTTCTGGTACAGTTCTACGTTGGGGGAGAGGCGCTTGATTCCATCCAATTCCCCATATTTCCAGCTTCCCTTGATGAATTGCACGATACAGACTTTCTCATCATAGCCGATAGCGCGAATACAGAGGCCGAGGGCGGCAGTGGTTTTTCCCTTGCCGTTGCCGGTGTAGACAATTACAAGGCCGCGATCACTAAAATTCTTTTCCATTTTACAATCTCGTATCGAATTCACGTCAATCAAAGATATTTTTAAAACCATATAATATAGCAGTCTGTTCCGCGATGTCAAAGAGGTTTAGAAGATGGAAAAGTAACTTAACAAAAATGGAGGCTTTGATCACATGTTAAAACGCCCATAATCTTAAAGTACCCTCGCAGACAATAATGGGCGGGGGAATCTGCGGGCGGCCCATACGTCTTCCCGATCGGGGGCGCGCGGTAATCATGGTTGCGACGCGTATGCGCGCGCAAAACCTCCACTATCACAGGCTATATCATTAGCAGCGGCCAGTTTGACAATATCTATTCGGCATGTGGGCTGATCAGCATAACGGATGGCGACCCTATGTGGCTCACGCGATTGTCCCCCGGCAGCAACTCTCTTTATGCCGCAGGTCATGCCAATCGCAACTGCGAATCGAACGGTATAGGCTTTACCTATTTTTCAACCCATAGTAAAGGTCTTTCGCCGGGGCTCATGTGGCACCCGATGCCCGGCAATAAGCACCTTAAAGATAAATCCGTCCCGAGGTCGCATCGAGTATTCCGATAACATCTCCAATTCGAATTATTCATATTCGAATTTATTGCGATTCCGCCACGCATTTGTTATTATAACTTGCAAGCTTGATATCGAGATAATTATCATTTCAACTGGGGGCAGGACAAATGCTCGTATTATTTTCCACTTTTCCGGTCGACAAGGGCGAGTCGCTTTCAGATGAGGTGGCCAAGGTAATTGAGCTGATCGACAGGTCGGGCTTAAATTACCAGACTACCGCCATGGGCACTATTATCGAGGGTGAATGGGACCAGGTTATGGCATTAGTCAAGCAATGCCATCAAGCTCTCAGGCAATCCTCGAGACGAGTCTACACGCGGCTCACAATAGATGACCGCGAAGGGGCAAAAAACCAGCTATCCGGCAAAGTTGCCTCTATCGAGGCCAGGTTGGGAAAGGGGATAAGGAAATAGATAAGCTCCTGGTCGCGTTTGTCACGTGCGGCTCCGAGGAGGAAGCCCGCAAAATATCCGAGCTTCTGGTGCGGGAGAGGGTCGCGGCCTGTGTCAATATTGCCGGAATCAATTCGGTTTTTGAATGGCGAGGCGAATTCGAAAATCAGGCCGAGAAACTGCTGATAATCAAGACTGTCCAATCTCGTTTCGAGGAATTGGAAAGGCTGGTGCGCGCCAATCATTCGTATGAATGCCCTGAAATCTTGGCCGTTGAGGCTCTCATGGTGTCGGACGATTACGCGGAATGGGTTCGCAAGGCTTGCCAGAGGAATTAGAGCGTGAGCTCTTTTGCACAAAGCGCAAGAGCTGAAGATCGATGCCACATGCGTAAACAAGGCATCTCGTGTCGGCAGTGACCTACGAACACAGAAATTGAAAGGGAATAAATGAAAAGCACGAAAACCGCCGACGGCTTCCTGGTTCGATGCGAAATTGGCGATGAGGTGGTATCGGCATTGACCAGGTTTGCCGCCGAGATGGGAATTCATTCTGGCACCATAATGGGAATCGGCGCCCTGAAGGATCCAGAGCTTGGGTTCTACGATATTCACACGAGAACGTATATTCGGCGCAAATTCGAGGGCGACTACGAATTGGTGGGGCTTTCCGGCAATTTCGCGCTCCTGGACGAGAATATTATTCTTCATTGTCACGCCGCATTTTCCGATACCGAGTTCCGCGTGATAGGCGGCCACCTATTTTCAGCCGGGGTGGCGGTAACCGGGGAATTCTATATCAGACCCGGTGGCACGGAAATTAAGCGGGCACCCGATCCAGTTACAGGCTTGAATCTTATCAAAAACTGATGGCAATAATCACACTCGCCACCGATTACGGAACTGAAGACGGTTACGCCGCCGCAGTCAAAGGGGTGCTCAAGACACTATCTCCCCAAGCGGAGATCATAGATATTACGCATGGGCTGAGTTCGATTTTGAAGACATCTTTGGTCTTATCGCGGTATTACCTCGAATTTCCTCCCGGGACTGTCCACCTGGTGGTAATCGATCCGACAGTCGGCTCGTCGAGGCGGGCCATAGCGGGACAGAGTGGCGGTCGATATTTCGTCGGGCCGGATAATGGCATCTTCACCAATATTATCGAGAATGCGCCCCAATCCGATTGGATCGAGATAAAACCAGACGGCTTTCCACCTCGGCCGATATCCCCAACATTTCACGGACGAGATATTTTTGCTCCGGCGGCGGCCTCGCTGGCGAATGAAGCCGCCCTCGACACGCTGGGGAGGCCTATAAAGGACCCGGTTTGCTTTTCTATCCCGAGGCCGGCAGGAGAGCCTGGCAGAATTACAGGCGAGATTATTGACATTGACTCTTTCGGAAATCTAATTATAAATATCCCTGGGGATGGCCTCGGCTCTCGCCCAAAGGTGGTTATTAGCGGGACCGAGATCGCGTTTGCGATGACTTACGCTGATGTTGCCCAAGGCAGCCCACTGGCTTATATTGGAAGCCTGGGTTTTCTCGAAATAGCTATTAACATGGGCCGTGCCGCCGAATTTTTCGGGGCGACGGTCGGATCCAAGGTGGTGGTTGAATTATGATTTGCCCTGTCTGCAGCACCGATGGCGACCGCGTAATCGATTCGCGGCCAACGCCCGATGGCAGAGCTATCAGGCGGAGACGCGAATGCCTGGCCTGCGGCAACCGCTTCACGACCTACGAGCAGGTGGAAGCTCCGGGACCGTCAGTTGTCAAGTCCGATGGCAGGCGGGAGGCATTCGACCATTCCAAGATTCTGGGCTCGATTCAGGCGGCATTGAAAAAGCGTCCTGTTTCGAGGGAGCGGCTCCAAGCTGTTGTAACCGACCTGGCGACCCGCATCAAAAACGATTTTCCCTCAGAGATAACTACCCGACAGATAGGTGAGCTTGTGCTCGGCGAGCTTTTTAAACTTGACGAGGTTGCCTATATCAGGTTTGCTTCGGTCCATAAGCAATTTGGAGATAAGGACGAGTTTATTACTGCGCTCAAGGCCTTGCCGAGCTCACTGCAAGTTGTAAAAGCTAACGGTCGTTACGAACCGTTCAGGCGTGATAAGCTCATAGCCTCCATGATGATAGCCCTTCGCAAGAGGCCTGTATCACGGCGCAAAGTAGAAAAGATAGCCGAGGAGATCATCGAATTGATCTCCGAGCGCGAGGAGGTTAGTTCTTCCGAGATAGGAATCCTGGTCATGAAGCGCCTCCGCGACATCGATGAAGTCGCCTATATTCGGTATGCCTCCGTATATCGCAAGTTTCGCGATGCCTCGGAATTCGCCCGCGAGGTCGAAAATCTGACCGGAGAAGAGACACTTGACAGAACATAAGGCCGCCGAAATGCCGATCCTCGAGCATCTTGAGGAGCTTCGCTGGCGGATTATCAAAATTCTTGTAGCCCTGATAATCGCCGCCGTGGCCTGCTACTTTTTCACCGATACCCTTTTCAAGTGGGTTCGCTGGCCTCTCGATGCGGCCACACCGCCTGGTCAGAAGATAAACCTCAATTACCTGCGAATCGGCGATAGTTTTACAGTTAGGATCAAGCTGGCATTTCTGGCCGCGGTTTTTGTGACCATACCTATTATCGTCTATCAGATCTGGCGCTTTGTCATGCCCGGGCTCTATGAGCACGAGCGCCGGGCAGTTACGCCGCTCGTATTATGGTCGTCCCTTCTTTTTCTTGCCGGGGCGGCCATGTGCTTTTTCTGGGTCATGCCGATTACTATCAGGTTTCTGCTGGAGATAGCCCCCGAGAATGTCGCGCCGGTTCTCACGGTCAATGACTATATAAATTTCATAATGTGGACTACTGTCTCTTTTGGAGCCGTTTTTCAGCTTCCGCTGGTGGCTTTATTTCTGGGAAAATTAGGGTTGATTGACTGGCGGATGCTAGCCAAAGGACGCAGCTATGCCGTTGTGATCATTGGATTTGTGGCGGCAATTATCACTCCCAGCACCGATGCCATTTCGATGGTCATGCTGGCCTTGCCCCTATATGCCCTTTATGAAGTATCCATTTGGTTGTTGCGCTTCAGGTCCCGCCATGAGGACGATACTCGCTTGGCGGGGTGATAGACCTTAGCGGAATAAACTGTTCAAACTTTGCCTATTGACATAATGGCTTTCGATGTTACCTTGGTTTCGGGGATCATATGTCTGCGCCGTCTCAAAGGGCGCCTGCTCGCAAACCTCTTTTTCCACCGGAAATAAAAATTCTGGAACATGGTATAATCATGTGGGGTTAACCTTTTTAAGGGCAGCAGGTTCTCAAATGAAGCGATCCTATTCAACAATCCGCAGTTTGACATCAATCATATTATTGATGACCTCCGTGGCAGGAGCCCAGTATTATTTCGGTCAGAACAAGATTCAATATTCGCAATTCGACTGGCAGGTGCTGAGCACCGAGCATCTGGATATCTATTTCTATCCCCAGGAAAGAGAAATAGCCGAAACCGCCGCGCAGATGGCCGAGGCGTCGTACACATATCTTCAGGCTAAATTCAATTTCACTGTCGAGAAGAAGATCCCGTTCATTGTATATAGCTCGCCGGTGTTTTTCGAGCAGACCAATGTCTACCCGGGGTTATTGCCGGAGAATGTGGCCGGCTTTACCGAATTCTCCAAGCAGCGCGTGGTCATTCCGTACAACGGCTCCATGTCAGATTTCGCCCATGTCATTCGCCACGAGATGGTGCATGTCTTCACATTCCAGAAAATAGAATATGTCTGTAAAGTTCACGGGCATCGGAATATGGCCGCGCCGCCACTGTGGTTCACGGAGGGTTTGGCCGAGTACTGGTCGGCTCGATGGGATAATGAAGCCGATATGTTCATGCGCGATATGGCCATATCTGGTAGAATCATCCCGGTCGATAATCTTTATTCCATTTCCGGCTCATTCATGATGTATAAGGTTGGGCAATCGATCCTGAAATTTCTGGGCGAGACTTATGGCGATGACAAGTTGACCGACCTCCTCGATAACTGGTGGAAGGGTTCTGAGTTTGAGTCGCTTATCAAGGAAACCTATGGTAAGAAATTCAGCGAGCTTGGCAAGGAGTGGGAATATTCACTTAAGAAAAAATATTACCCTTATATCCAGCGCCAGGAGCTTCCCGACCGCAAGGCCGAAAAGCTCACCCGTGACGGCATAAACCTCAAGCCGGCCGTTTTCCTGAAGGATACCAAGAAAGGACGCCAGGAATTCATAGCTTTCAAGACTTATCGCATGGGATACTCCATCATCGCGGAGATGCCGCTCGAAGGGGAGAAAGCCAAATTCCATACCCTGATTAAGGGAGGACGGTCCGAGCAATTCGAATCGCTCCATTTTAACGAGACCGGCATGGATGCCAATTCCGACGGCCTGCTGGCGTTTGTTTCGAAGAATCAGGAAAATGACGCCCTTTACATTTACGATACCCGGCGTCACAAGGTGGTCGACAAAATCAAGGATAAATCGCTGGTGGCATTGTTGTCGCCGTCGTGGTCTCCCGAGGGCAAGCGGCTCGTTTTCGAGGGCATTAATCGCGCCGGCCGATCCGACTTGTACCTTTATCGGGTCGATTCCAAGAAGCTGACCAGGTTGACAAATGATATTTACGCCGACCGCGCCCCGGCATTTTCCAATTCCGATAATTTGATTGCTTTTTCCTCGGATCGCGCTGCCGACGGCCTTCAGGGATCGCGCAACATTTTCGTATACGATCTCGGCTCCCACAAGATTTCGCAATTGACGTCCGGGGTCCAGATCGATGATTCGCCCATTTGGACCGCTGCAGGCGACCGCATCATCTTTTCCTCCGATAGACATGGCGCCATGAATTTATATGTCGTCGACGGAGTCACCAACGGGCATAGATCGATTTCGCAATTGACCGACTTCGTCACGGGAGCATTCGATCCTGTCCTGGCCAAAAATGACTCAATGGTAATTTTCACGGCGTTCCAGGATATGTCTTATCATATTTACAAAATGGCTATGCCGGCCAATCCCATCGCTATTGAAAACGATACGACAGGGCTGTCGGGCAATTGGCAAATGGCGGATTCCTGGACCACGCCGAAGCTTGCTGGCGAGCTATCGCAGGGCTCAGTCAAATACCGGCCGCGTTTTTCATTTGATATCGCTCAGTCGGCGGTGGCTTATGACGCCGTGGCCGGCTCAATGGGCGGCCTGCAGTTTGCCCTGACCGATATCCTGGGGAACCATCAATACTATTTCCTGCTCTATAACACCGCCAGCACCAGGGAGGCGTTCCTCAAAAGCTTTAATTTCGGGGCTTCATATTTCAACCGCTCGCGACGTTTGAACTGGGGGGTAGGCACATTTCATTTCTATGATGAATACAGCGACGACCACTACGGCTACGTGGAGGAGCGCAATTACGGCGGCGTGCTCATGGGCAGTTATCCCATTTCGAGGTATCGCCGATTTGAATCAGCGCTGTATCTGCGTCGCCTTGAAAAAAACACTATCCTGCCGAATGGCCCCAAGTCGACCAACGCCACCATGTTGCTCTCCTATGTGAAGGACACGTCGATCTGGGAGCCAACGGGGCCTATCGAGGGCACAAGGCTGAATATCACTGTATCTCAGGCAATCGATATAACAAAGATCAAGCGATTTTACAGCGGCTATAATATCGATTTGAGGAAGTATCTCCGGCTGGGGAAGGTCTCGGCGTACGCTGCCCGGGTCATGTATTTCCACTCCACTGGCGAAGACCCACAAAGATACTATCTCGGCGGCAGCTGGTCCCTCAGGGGCTACCCCCGCCGCTACTTTTACGGCCGCAATTTATTTCTTGTCAATAACGAGCTTCGCTTCCCGCTGATTAACGATCTCTATATTGGATTGCCGATCGGCGACATGCGTTTTCAGGCTATCAGGGGGGCATTATTTTTCGATGCCGGTGACGCCTGGGAGGACGAATTCGACAGGCTTTACGGAAGTTTCGGCTTCGGAATCAGAGTCGCCCTGGGGTATTTCACCGTATTGAGGTTCGATTTTGCCCGCCGAACAGATTTCCGATCGGTGGGAAACCATTATAACTTCGATTTCTTCTTCGGGTGGAATTTCTGAGGCGTTTTTTCGCCACGTCGATCCTGGCGGGTATGGTGGTTGCGGGGTGCTCCTCGAGTCACACGATTGAAATCGTTTCGAATAACCATGACTGTCAATGGAACCAGGCTGGCGGCGGTCCTGATAGAGCCGGTTTTAGGCCACTTGGATTTTTCGGAATGACGAGGTTTTCCTGGAAAAAGGAGCTTGGGTCGCCGCTTCTTACAGAGCCGTCTATCGGCAGCGGTTATCTGTTTCTTCCTATCCCTGATGGTGACATCATGATCCTCGATGTCGAATCTGGCGAAAAGGCCGGAGTCTTGAAGGTCGATGGTCCAGTCACCGTACCGGTCGCGCTTTCAGATTCCATTATAATATTAAACGAGTACGGCAAGAGGTTGGTGGCCTCCAACTGGATCACCGGTCATAGACTATGGGCTGTGGAGCTTTATGGCTCCGATTTTGCGCCGCTTATTTTTGACGGCCGAGTATTCTGGCATGACGGCCGACGGAATATTATCTGTTTTGATCTTAAGGAGGGAAAAAGGCTCTGGGGCATATCCGTGGATTACGATATCACCGCGCCGCCGTCGGCCTGCTCCCTCGGCGTTATTTTCGTGACA